>Ga0209640_10005000_pt1 | contig 11597 bp, 11 predicted proteins | sample RifCSP10_1_FD_184018 | JGI IMG/M metagenome (GOLD analysis project Ga0209640, IMG submission 184018) | Soil microbial communities from Rifle, Colorado - Rifle CSP2_sed 10_1 (SPAdes) (version 2) | ecosystem: Environmental > Terrestrial > Deep subsurface > Rock core/Sediment | place: Rifle... | reverse complement strand
TACCCTGCGCGCGTGAAGTGCGCGAGCCTCGCCTGGCACACGCTTCGCTCCGCCGTCGACGCGAAGGACGAGGTCGTGTCGACAGAAGCGGAGTAGCGTGGTACGTAGTGTCCGCCTTTAGGCGGACCGTATCGAGGAGTATGCAGAACAACATCATCAAGCTCACCGACGAAGACGCGGCGCGCGCCGAACAGGCGACGCGCGTCGCTTCGAAGGCGGCCGCCACAGCCGGTGCGATCTTCGAGCGTCGTGACCCCGTCAGGACTGTCGCGATGCAACCGCAGATTGTCGAGGTGCTCTCGACGATTTTTGACCCCGAGATCCCCGTCAACATCTACGAGCTCGGCCTCATCTACGAGATCGCCGTCGACGCCGACAACGTGGTCGGCGTTCGCATGACGTTGACGTCGCCTGGCTGTCCCGCCGCCCAGAGCCTTCCCGTTGAAGTCGTCAACAAGCTGAAGCAACAGCCCGGCATCACCGACGCGCAGGTGGACATCGTCTGGGACCCGCCTTGGGACAAAGACCGGATGTCGGACGCCGCGAAACTGCAACTTGGGATGTTCTGACCGGCGGCTGACATCGCTCGTCCGTAGCACCGAAAGGATACCGCGATGGCCAAACGCAAGGCTGCACGAACCACGCGTCGCAAGACGGTCGCGAAGCGCGCCGGCGCCAGGCGAGCGCGTTCCGCGGCACGAAAGACGGCGCCACACGCGCGCGCCGCCAGGAAAACCGCAAAGAAAAGAAGTGGGGCAGTTGCCCGCCGCGCACCGGCGAGGAAGGCCCCGCGCCGGAAAGCCACAGCGCGTCAGGCGCCAACCACGAACGCGAAGGCCTCGAAGAGCCTGCCAGCTCGAAAGGCACCCGCTCTTACCCGCGCGCGGCGCACCGTTCAGAACGACGATCTCGTTCCGACGCCACCGTCCTTTCTGGACCTGGACCGTACGGCGTCGGCGGCCCGAACCGGCGAAGGGGAAGGAGATCGAGATCAAGTGGATCGCCCGTCTTCGGTGGTAACGACGCCACCACTGAAACCACCACGTGAGATTCTCTAGACGTCTAGAAATGTCGATGCGATTCGCCAGCCACGCATTGCCCGAGCGCCTGAATGTCCTCCAGCAGGATCACGAGATGACGCAGGTTGCGGCCGCGGCGATCGAGCCGCCACACCACTAGGACGTCGAATCGACGGCGTCGAGCATCCGGCAGCAATGTGTCCAGGCACGGGCCGACGGTCCTTCGCGCCTGAGATGCCACGGTCCACGTAGTCGACGCCTGTCCATCCTGGAGCGCGGACGTAGCGATGGAGTCCAAGAAGCTGGTTGTCGCAGGCTTGGTCAGTGGTGCTGACGCGCGCGTAGATAGCGGCGCGTGTGCCGTTCGGAGTGTTGGTGATCATGGCCGCTCCCGCGGTGGGACGGCCGGCGTGGCAGGACTGCTAGGATCTTTGCAGCCTCGTCAGCCGGTTCACACCGTTGACTGGTCAGGGTCGGGGCACAGTTTCCGCTGTGGCTCGGCCCGTTTTCGTCTTCTGTAATACTCCTTCCGGCAATCCGCGTGGTGTTTCTTGACCTGCGACGTCTCGGATCCTTGCCCACTCGTGCCGACCTGCGAGGGGCGTGCTAGCATCCGTCACGCCGTCGACTTCCACGCCAGTGAGTGATTCAGGATTGTGATCGGCCTGCCTCCCATTGCCCCAGGACAGGTCCTCACCGGACTTCTGTTCAGCGAGCCAATGCGGGTGGAGACCGTCCAGGCGAATGGTCCCTGCGACCTGGGTGGTCGGTCTGGTGGGGATGCAGTCCGAGCGCTTCCGCAAGGTCACGCTGACAGCGGCCGATCTCGAGCGTCTCGCCGTCCTCGACGCGCAACACTCTTTTGCCGGCGACGGCCGCCTGTTACGCCTCGGCCTGCAGGCGTACGCCTTGGGCATCGCCTACGAGTTCGATCCGTACTTTGGACTGTCGATTTCGCGCGTTGATCCACTCCCACATCAGCTCGAGGCAGTCTACGACTACCTCCTGAAACTCGCCCGCGTACGTTTTCTCTTGGCCGACGACGCCGGCGCGGGCAAGACCATCATGTCGGGCCTGCTCATCCGCGAGCTGGAACTTCGCGGCCTCGCCGAACGCATCCTGATCGTCTGCCCCGCGAACCTCGCCTTCCAGTGGCAGCGCGAGCTGAAGGAAAAGTTCGACACGAAGTTCCTGGTGATGAAGGGGCAGGACCTCCGCGAGCAGTTCGGCGTGAACCAGTGGCTCGATCGCACCCGGGTGATCACGTCGCTCGACCTCGCGAAGCGCGAAGACATCCTCCCTGGGCTACGCCAGGTTCACTGGGACCTCGTGATCGTGGACGAGGCGCACCGCATGTCGGCCTCTGACGAGTCGCACAAGAGCCTGCGTTACAAGCTGGGTGAGCTGCTCCGCGACACCTCGGACCACATGGCCCTGCTCACGGCGACCCCGCACCGGGGCGACCCGCAGAACTTCAGCCTGTTCCTGCAGCTCCTCGACGCCGACTGCTACGCCGACGTGAAATCGATCCGCGAAGCGATGAACCGCAAGCGGGCGCCGTTCTACCTGCGTCGTACGAAGGAAGCCATGGTGTACTTCCCGCAGCGGCGCGACGACGGAACCGGCTGGGGACAAAGATTCTTCCGAAGCTGCGGTCTGGCTCTGATCTCAAGGTTGGTTTGGACTTCTCAGTGACTGTCAATTCTGACATCGCTGAGAGTTTGGCGTCTGAGCTGCGCCAGGTACTGCAGGAACTCGGGCTGGCGGAATCCGTGCGGATCGAATAACAGATCCGGAGGTGGACTTGGCCCTGCGCCCCAACCTCCGCGAACCCAACCACGTAGCCGTTCCGAAAGCGTTTGTCTCGGCCTCGCTACTTTCGCCCCAGGGTGGCCCGTCCCGGACCAACCTCGGTCTCAATGGCGAACTGCGTTCGCGTAACCTGAGCCGCTCCCGCAGCCTGCTGATTACGAGACGCGGTTACTCCAAGTCGTCACGGCCACCAAACATCGCCGCGCGCCCACTTTACTCACTCCCGATGCGCTCGAAATGGACACCGTGGGCCGCCTGCCGTTCCGTGGGCGGGATGGCCATCAGCACCGGCTGCGCGGCGATGTGGGCCTGAACGATCGCCTCTGCTCTGGCCATCGCGACCGGATCGCTGCTGCGGTATACAGTGTTGGCTTCAATCAGATCCTGCTGGTGTGAGGGCGTCGCCTCGACGCTGTCATAAATCGCGGCCACCGGACACGCCGGGACGCACGCACCGCAGTCGATGCACTCGTCCGGATGGATGTAGAGCATCGTCGCCTGCTCGAACTCCGGCTCGTCTTTGCGCGGGTGGATGCAGTCGACGGGGCAGACATCGACGCAGGAGTGGTCCTTGGTGCCGATGCAGGGGTCAGTGATGATGAAAGGCATACTCGCCTCAATGCTGTAACGGCTTGGCGAACGTGCCGATGGTCGGCCTCACGATCTCGGCGAAATCGCTGTAGTGCATGCACAGGGCGTCGGTGTGGGTGCCGGCATTGAAGACCATCTCGGGGTCTCCGACAAAGCTCCTGTCCACGAAGACCCGCTGCTCATAGATTGGCCCGAAGGGCGGCATGGCGCCGAGCTCACACTCCGGATACATTCCCCAGATCTCGGCCTCTCTCGCCAGCCGCACCTCGTGAGCTTGGGCAAGCGCTCCTAATCGCTCCAGATCCACCATCAGGTGCGCCGGCAGAACTGCCTGGATGGGCTCGCCATCAGCAAAGCAGACGACGATCTTGGCCCAGTGTCGTCCCTGTACGTGCGAAACTTCGGCTTCCTGCTGAGCGGTGTAAGCGGCGCGGTGCGCGAAGATTGTGTACGGAACTCGTTCGCGCTTGAGGAAATCCCGGATCGATTCTGCGATCGCCATGCTCGACCCCTACATGAACTCCTCAACCAGCTTCCGTCGTTGTTCCTTGCCCACCGCTACCGGCTGATGGACCAACAGGCCGGCCTGGAGTCCGGGATCCTGCATGTGAAGACTCGGCCGTGGGTTCCTGTCGCGGTAGACGAGCCCGATTGGGATCTTCTCACCCCACGTCAGGGCTGCATCCATCGCCGCGTGGAAGTCGGTTGGGTCGTGAGGGGTCTCTTCCAACTTGTAGACCCGTTTCCGGAACCACTCATATGAATTGTGCTTGTTGAACGTCACGCACGGGCTGAAGACATCGACGAGCGCAAAGCCCGGGTACTGAATGGCGTCGGCGTACAGTTTCAGCAGGTGCTTGGGCTGGCCGCTGAATCCGCGGGCAACATACCCGCAGCCGCTCGCGAGTGCCAGCGCCAGCGGATTGAGCATTCCCTCCAGGTTGCCGTGCGGCGTGGTCTTCGTGATCATGCCCGTTTCGCTGGTCGGCGAGACCTGCCCGGTGGTCAAGCCGTAGGTCTCGTTGTCCATGACGATGTAGGTGATGTCGATGTTGCGCCGCATGGCCTGGATGAAGTGGTTCAACCCAATGCCGTAGCCGTCGCCGTCACCCCCGGTGACGATCACTGTCATGCCGTGATTGGCGAGCTTGGCCCCGGTGGCAAACGGCAGTGCTCGGCCGTGCAGGCTGTGCACGCCGTACGAGCGGAAGAACCCGGGCAGGTTCGACGAGCACCCGATGCCTGACACGACCAGAATCTCGTGCGGCTGACGCCCGATCTCGGCGCAGGCATGGAACAGCGCGTTCAAGACGCCGAAGTCGCCACACCCCGCGCACCAATCCGGTGGAACGTCCGCTTTGAAGTCCTTGAGTTCAAGGACCGCGCCCGCAGTAGCCATCTTCTCGCTCCTTAAGTTGCCAGCGACGACGTATTCGCCTTCGCCGTCACGCGGCGTCCCGCCCAGTCGCCCGAGGTGCCAGTCGGATGCTCCGTTTGCCAGCCGGCTTCTGTCGAGAGCACCTCGACCACTTCCGTGCCGTTCGTCAAGAGCTCCTTGACGCCCGCCACGATGTGTTTGGGCTCAAAGGGCTCGCCGTCGTACTTGCGAATGTGACCATGAGCGGCGATGCCCGTCTCGGCCCGCAAGTGGCGCGCGAACTGGCCGCTTTGGTTGTTCTCGACGATGATCACCCGCCGGCTCTTGCCCAGGATGGCGGTGACCTCGGCGGTGTGGAACGGCACCAGGAATTTGATCTGGAGATGGCTCGCCGAGATGCCGGCCCGATTCAGGTGCTCGACCGCCTCCGTGAGAACGCCCCACGTGGAGCCCCAGCCAACGAGCGTGACCTCGGCGTCGACTGGTCCCTCGAGCTGCGGAGCCGGCAGGTGCTCGAGCACCGTGGCCATCTTGCGGCTTCGCTTGTCCGCCATCTTCTTGCGCCGCACCGTGTCGGTGTAGACGTCGCTGATGATCACGCCATCCTCGTCGTGCTCGTCGCTCGCGGCCACGTAGAGGTGGCCGGGAAGGCCCGGGAGGGCGCGCGGCGAAATACCCGACTCGGTGTCTTTGTAGCGGAGATACGGTCCGCCAGCCCCCGCCTCGCGTCCGTCACCCGCTGGTACCGCAGTGATGAGCTCGCCTCGTTCGATCAGGAATTCGACGTCGAGCCACGCAGGATCGACCGTCTCATTGCCTTCGCTCATGAGCAGGTCCGAGAGGATGATGACTGGGCACTGATAGCGATCGGCGACGTTGAAGGCCAGAGCCGGCGTGGTGAAGCAATCCGGCATGCTCAGCGGGGCGATGATAATCCGCGGGAAGTCGCCCTGGCTGGCGCCAAGGGCTTGGTTCAAGTCCCCTTGCTCGGTCTTGGTCGGCACGCCCGTGGAAGGGCCGGCGCGCTGCACGTTGACGACCACCACCGGAGTTTCGAGCATCGCAGACAGGCCGATCGCCTCCGTCATCAGGGCGAGACCGCCTCCGGAGGTGGCACACATGCCGCGGGCGCCCATGTGGCTGGCCCCGATGGTCATGTTGATGACCGAAATCTCGTCCTCGACCTGTCTGACACAGACACCGAGTTGTTTCCCGTGAGCAGCGAACCATTCCAGGATGTGCGTCGCGGGGCTCATCGGGTACGCGCAATAGAACTTGCAGCCGGCGAATGCCGCCCCCATGGCCAGGAGCTCGTTGCCGGTGACCATGGCCCATCGCTGACCGGTCTGCCGGAGCTGCTTGGACAGCGGTTTGAAATGGACGGCTGCGTAGTCATAGCCGGCCCTCGCCGCCTCCACGTTCACTTTCACGACGTGCGGCTTCTTCGCGAACGTCGACTCGAGCACCGACTCCAGCCCCGTGAAGTCCAGACCCATGAGGTTGATGACTGCTCCAACGGCCACCGTGTTCTGCATGACCGGCAAGTCCTTGTAGGCAGGGGTCAGGTCGGGGACTGGCAGGGGGCAGAGCTGCACGCCCGCGGGAGGCTCGTAACTCGGTCGCAGCTTGGCACTGTTGTAGAGGGCCACGCCGCCGCCGATGAGCTCCTGCAGATGGCGGTCGAGCGTATCTTGATTGAGCGCGATGAGCGCGTCGACTTGATCGCCGTGGTTGAGGGGTTTGGTCGCTGAGATGCGAAGGCGCAACCAGGAGTGCCCGCCGCGAATCACCGACTGGTAGCTGTTGTAGGCGTACACGGCTTGACCCTGCCGGGCAACTGACAGAGCCAAGGAATTACCGGCGGACGCGACACCATCGCCCGCCGCACCGCCGATTCCGACGATCACATCAGGCTCGTTCATGTCTCGTGTCTCCCCGAACGACAGACTCTCTTCCCCTTTTGGATTCCGGACCGCTGCGGAGCATACACCGGTCCGGCACTCTTGGGCCAAGCCTGCTTCAACGTGCGTGCTGTGGGCGCCGCCGGCGTCCCGGAAAAGCCATTACGCGTTGACGTCACTGGCGTCCGTGTCGCGCCGTAACCCATGGAGAAGGCGCCGGCGGTTATCATATGGCTGCGATGGCGGGGACTGAGGGAGAGATTCTCGGGCCACGAAGTGACCTGCTCCTGGCAGGGCGCGAGGTTCGACGTTCGGACAGGGCAGGTCGTTGGTCCGCCGGCGCAGCAAGCCGTCGCGGGCTACGGCGTCCGCGTGACGGAAAGCGACGTCGAGGTCGAGATGTAGGAACGACCGCATCGCGCGGCCAGAAGGAAAGGAAGCTGAGGCATGCAGACCGCCGGTCCTGAAAAGCTGCCAGGAATCAGGCACGTCATCGCGGTGGGCAGCGGCAAGGGCGGCGTGGGGAAGTCCACCGTCAGCGTGAATCTTGCGTTCGCGCTCCAGCAACTCGGCGGTCGCATCGGGCTCGTTGATGCGGACGTCCTAGGACCGAGCATCCCCGTGATGCTGGGACTTTCCACCGGCCAGCCGCCCGCGCTGGCCGCGGACCAGAAGATCATCCCCGCGGACCGGCACGGCCTGAAGGCGATATCGATGGGCATGCTCACCGGGGACGACAGCCCAGCCATCTTGCGCGGGCCGATGGTGAGCAAGTACTTGAAAATGTTCATCGACTCCGTGCAGTGGGGAGCCCTGGACTATTTGATTATCGACCTCCCGCCCGGGACCGGCGACACGCAACTGACGTTGGCCCAGAGCGTTCCTCTGTCCGGCGCGGTCATCGTGACGACGCCGCAGGATGTGAGCCTCAAGATCGCCCGCCGCGGGCTGCGGATGTTCGAGACCGTGCATGTCTCCATCCTCGGTATCATCGAGAATATGAGCACCTTCACGTGCCCTCATTGTGGAAAGGGCACGGACGTCTTCCGCCGCGGCGGCGGCGAGCGGCTCAGTCGGCAGCTCGGCGTCCCGTTCCTGGGTGCGATTCCTCTCGACGCTGACATCGTCACGGGCGGGGACGAAGGGCGTCCGATCGTGCTCGAGAAGCCGACCTCCTTCGCAGCCCAGGCCTACCTCGCCATCGCCACGGAACTCGCTGGCCGACTCCAGGGACTCCCAACAACGGTGCTGAAGCCGTTCGCGTGGACCTGGGAAACCAACGAGGGTGAGCCGGCCTGGGTAGAGAGCGCCGTCCGGCCGACGGGTTCCCAGACCACCCCCGTCGGTTTCCGCCGGCGAGATGCGCGTACGTTGTCTGTGCTCTGGGAGGACGGGCACCATGACGACTTCGACGTTCGGGACCTTCGACTGGCATGCCCGTGCGCTCGCTGCGTCGAGGAAATGAGCGGACGGCCGCTCCTCGATCCAAAGAGCGTGCTGCCGGACGTGGCCCCACGCACGATCACCAGCGGAGGCAATTACGCCATCACTTTTGGCTGGAACGACGGCCACAGTACCGGGATCTACTCGTTCAAGCACCTGCGGGCCCTCGCTGAGCGCGACGCGGCCAAGGTCGTGGAAGATGTCTGATGTCCTGCCTGTCGACGCGACGATCACGATCCGCGCCGAGACCTCCGTCGCCGATCCCGACACGTGCAAGTTCACCGTAAGCCGGACGGTGCATCCGGGCGGTCCCTTCTTCTTCCACGCCAAAGAATTGGCCGCTGGTTCGCCCCTCGCCGAGCGGTTGTTCGCGTTTCCCGGCGTCGCCAATGTGCTCGTCGCCGAGAACGTAGTGACGGTCGGGAAGGACTCAGCCGCCTCGTGGTCCGCACTGAAACCGGCGATCGGAACGGTCATCCGTGCGCAGCTCGTCACAGGGGTGCCGGCCATCCTCGAGGCCCCTCGCACCGCAGGTGCGTGGGGGCGCACCGACGCCGAGGTTCGCGCGGTTGTTCAGGAACTCTTGGACCGGCAGGTGAACCGTTCCATCGCGGCCCACGGCGGGCAGATTTCCGTTGTCGACGTGAGGGACGGCAACCTGTTTATCGCCATGAGTGGCGGGTGCCAGGGATGCGCGGCCTCTCAAGTGACTCTGCGACACGGGTTCGAGGTCATGGTGCGGAGGGTCGCACCAGAAATCGTGGACATCGTCGACACCACGGACCACGCGGCGGGGAAGAAGCCATTCTACGAGCGGACATGAGCGGACAGGGTAGAGACGATGGCCGCGTTGTGCCTTTGCCGATTCAAGGGATTGGTGAGTGGCCGCCGGGGGTCAGTCCCAATCCGTTGCTCGCTTGGCGTGAGGCTACTGCTCGAGCTCGAAGAAGTTCATCGAATCCGCACTGATCGAACCGTGCCCCAGGGGAGGGACGAATTGAGGTTGCGCTCACGCCACGGATGGCGCGCCCATCCGGGATGCAAGATCTTCGTGGCTGACCGCGGCGCCGTCCGATTCGACTACCCCGAAGACTGGGTCGTTCGTCCGGACAACGACAGCGTCAACCTGTACGACCAGGAACCACCGGACGATGACAGCCGACTGACGGTATCGTACGTGCGCCTTCCGCCGGTCGATTGGAGCGGGCTCCCCGTGACGGCGCTGGTCGAAGCCGGCATGCGGGGAGATGAACGAGCGATCCAGATGTGGGGGCCAATCAGGGAGGCACGACGCGACGATCTGGAGCTGGCGTGGCGAGAGGTCACGTTCCTCGACCCGGCAGCGAGGCGCGAAGCCAGGTCGCGGGTGTGCATCGCACGCCGGTCGACTCTTCAGTGCTTGATGACATTCGATTTCTGGGCTTCGGATCTCGAGAGATGCGACGCGGCATGGGAGACGGTGCTGGACACGCTTCAACTGGACGAATTCATTGCGGACCCCACACGGGGGCCGGCGGTGTCATGAAGCGGACGCGACCTACGCGTTCCAGCGCAGCGTCCCGCACGGCTGCGCCGATTTCCGGGTCGCACGCGCCTCGCCTACTGCCCGATGCCGTAGAGATGCCCGAGCGTCCGCACGACGATCACGCCGTCGGAGATCGCCGGCGTCGCCATGATCACCTCTTTCATGTCGTTCTTGGCGACCTGCGCGAGTCCCGGACCAGCGGCGACCACGTACACCTCGCCGTCCTCGCTCGCGATGTACAGGCGGCCGTCGGCCGCCACCGGTGACGCCGAGAACGACCCGCCCGTGCCGACCCGCCCGCGGAACGCCCGCTGCCCGGTCTCCGGGTTGTACGCCGAGACGATCCCGTTGATGTTGAGCGTGAACAGGTAGCCGTCGTACACGATCGGCGTCGGGATGTAGGTGCCCTCGGTCATGTTGCTCCACGCGATCGCCTGGCTCGACTCCTGTCCTTTCGCCAGCGAGATGTCGCCGGTGGCTCCCGGCCGAATCGCATAGATGGGGCGCACGGGCGGATACCCTCCCGTCACGAATACGAGCCCGTTCCCGACGACCGGTGTGCCAATCGTGATCTCCGAGTTCGGTCCGAGCGTCCACAGGAGCTTCCCCGTGGCCGGGTCGTAGCCACGAATCCTGGTTCCGTTGGTCACGAGCACGTCGCCTCCGCCTGTCGCACGCGCGATCGTCGGTGTGCCCCAGGTCGAGATTTCCTCCGCGCGATCCGTCCTCCACAGCCGCTTGCCGCTGTCCAGGTCCCAGGCCGCGATGTACGAGTTCTTCTGGACATCGGCCTGGAGGATCACGGAATTGCGATAGATGATCGGCGAGCTCGAGTGGCCCCATTGGAAGGCCGGATCGAAGAACCATCCGCTGTCGAGCCCGCCCAGGTCGACGCGCCACAGTTCCTTGCCGTTGACGTCCCAGGCGATCAGCAGGCCGGCCGACCCGAACACGGCAACCACCCGCCGGCCGTCGGTGACCGGCGTGGAGCTGGCCTGGCTGCTCTTGGGGTGGCGTTTGGACTTCGGCGTCCCCGTGGAGGCGGTGCGCTCCCACAGAATCTTTCCGGTCGCCTTGTCGAGGCTGTAGATCTTCCACTCGTGCACCGAGAGGTCCTCGACGGGCTTCACGTCGCCGTACAGGCCGGTCCTGAAGGTGTTGTCGCCACCCTTGCTGATCGCGGTGGTCGCGAACACGCGGTTGCCCCAGACGATCGGGCTCGAGGTGGCGATGCCGGGAAGCGGCGTCTTCCACTTGATGTTCTTTCCGGTCGCGATGTCCCATTCGGTCACGGCGCGCTGGCCGTCACCGTTGCCCGCGCTGCCGTCGCCGCGAAACGCCGGCCAGTTCCGCGGCCCAGTCGGACGCGTGATGGCCGCCGGCGGGGCCGCCACTGGCGCCGGCGCGGCGGCCGTCGCAGGCGGAGCCGCAGCGGCCTCGGCGGGCACACGCGCCAACGTGAGGTTCGCCGGTCCCTGCACGAGGCCGACCGACTCGATGACGCCTCCGCGCTCGTTGAATGTCAGGGTCGCGTTCACCTCGACGACGCGAAAGACGTTCTCGGCTGACGCGACCAGCCGGACGGCGCCCTGTCCCTGCACCTGCAGCATCAGTCCCCCATCCTGCAGCGTGACAGCCATCGTCACGCCGCTCGCTCCATCGCGATACGTGCCGGCATACTTGGGGAGTGTCGCAGAGTCTACGGCGAACGCCGGCGGCGCGGCCTCGGCTGGGAGCTTGTCGAGTGCGGCCTTGATGACCGCGACGAGTGCCTCGCGTTTCATGGTGCCGGCGAGACTGAGGGCGGACTGGAGCCCCGGACGCGTCACCTTGCCTGCAGCCGCCGCCTTGACCAAGGCCTCATTGTTCGACTGGACGCCGGAGGTGAGCATGCCGTCGGCCTCCGCGCCGGCCTGTGCCAGGAAGAT
>Ga0209640_10004999_pt1 | contig 11599 bp, 8 predicted proteins | sample RifCSP10_1_FD_184018 | JGI IMG/M metagenome (GOLD analysis project Ga0209640, IMG submission 184018) | Soil microbial communities from Rifle, Colorado - Rifle CSP2_sed 10_1 (SPAdes) (version 2) | ecosystem: Environmental > Terrestrial > Deep subsurface > Rock core/Sediment | place: Rifle... | reverse complement strand
CCGCGCTGCTAGCCCCAGCGTCGGTCGCTCTCGCAGAAACGCCGTCGAGACCGGTCACCTTCGCCAGAGACGTCGCCCCAATCCTCCAGGATAAGTGCCAGGCGTGCCATCGGCCCGATTCGATCGCGCCGATGTCGCTGCTGACCTACGATCAGGCACGCCCCTGGGCCAGGGCCATCAAGTCGCGTGTCGCCGCGCGGCAGATGCCGCCGTGGGACATCGTCAAGACGGTCGGCATTCGGCAGTTCCAGAACGACAGCTCGCTGAGCGACGAGCAGATCGACACGATCGTCCGCTGGGTCGATGCGGGAGCGCCGCTTGGAGATCCGAAGGACCTGCCGCCGCCTCGTGTCTGGCCGGACGAGGAGACCTGGGCCTACACCGACGAGCTCGGGCTGCCCGATCTCGTCATCAAGGCGCCGCCGTTTTCGATGCCGGCTCGAGCGCAGGACGCGTGGTATCGGCCCGTCGTCGAGACCGGCATCACGGAGCCGCGCTGGGTCCGCGCGATCGAGATTCGACCGTCAACGCTCAAGGGGCGGCGCATCACGCACCACGCAGTCGCTCGACTCCGGCAGAACGACGGCTTCGACGATGCGGCGTCGCGGTCCACGAGGGGTGCGGACGCGGCCGGCACCCCGGGGCTCTTCATGGAGTGGGCCGTCGGGAAGCAGGGCGAGATGGCCCGGCCGAACACCGGTAAGCTCCTGCTGCCGGGATCGAAGATCGTCTGGGACATTCACTACCACGCTGTGGGCGAGGCCATCACCGACTCGGTCGAGATGGCTGTCTACCTCTATCCGAAAGGACAGGAGCCGAAGCATCGCATCGTGCTCGGACAGTTCGATGCGATCACGGGAGGACGCCAGAACCTCGACATCCCACCCAATACCGTCAGCGTGCACCAGGCCTTCCACGTGATGAAGCAGGCGGGCCGCATCGAGAACTTCCAGCCGCACATGCACCTGCGCGGCAAGGCGATGTCGATGGAGGCGATTCTCCCAGACGGCACGGTGCAGATGTTGAGTCACAGCAACTTCCAGTTCAACTGGCACCTGAACTACATCTACACGGACGAGGCGGCGCCGCTTCTGCCGAAAGGAACCGTCCTGCGGATCACGGCGTGGCACGACAACACGTCCGCCAACAAGAGCAACCCGGATCCCAACCAGTGGGTCGGCTGGGGTGACCGCACCGTCGACGAGATGGCGCACGCGTGGGTCAACGTCACCTACATGAGCGACGAGGATTACACAGCGGAAGTCGAGAAGCGGAAATCGACACCGGTCGCGTCCTCCGCGTCCGCGCGCCGGTAAGAGGTCTGCGAAGGCGGTGCAGAGCACGCGTCTGGCTGCGCTCGTCAGCTTGGCCCTTGTCTGGAGCAGCGGGCTGGGGGCGCAACTACCGCTCGAGCCACGACAGGATTCCGGACAGGGCATCAGCGCCGCCTACGAGGGCTGGTTCAGAAACGGCGACGGCAGCTTCTCGCTGCTCGTCGGCTACTACAACCGCAACCAGAAGCAGACGCTCGACATCCCGATCGGGCGCGACAACCGGGTCGACCCTGGAGGTCCAGACCAGGGCCAGCCGACGCACTTTCTACCGCGCCGCCAGTGGGGCGTGTTCACCATCCGCGTGCCGGCCGATTTCGGCGACCGGAAGCTCACCTGGACGCTGATTGCCAACAACCAGACGACGGCGATCCCCATGGGGCTGCACCCCGACTACCAGGTGAACCCGCTTCGCGACGCGGCCCAGGGCAACACGCCACCGCTTCTCAGACTCGAGCCGGGCGGTTCCCCTTTTCAGGGTCCCCCGACGCACGTTGCCGCCGCACTGACGACGAGGTCGGCAACCCCGCTGACGCTCACGGTCTGGGCGTCCGATGATGAGAAAGTCGATGCCAGTCAGCGTCCCACCGACACACCGGTCACCGTGAGCTGGAGCAAGTCCCGCGGCGAGGGTGGCGTCTCGTTCAGTAATCCGCGCCCGCCGGTTGACAAGGCCGATGGTCGCGCGTCGACGACGGCCACGTTCAGCGACGCGGGGGAGTACATTCTGCGGGCGCAGGCCAACGACGTGTCGGGCGATGGCGGCAGCGGGTTTCAGTGTTGCTGGACGAACGTGCTCGTGAAGGTGACAGTGACCCAGTAGACCAGTGAAGCCAGGCGCCAACTGCCAACTGCCAACTGCCGACTGTCAACTGCCGACTGCCTACTGCCGACTGCCGACTGCCGACTGCTGACCGAGGTTCAGTCGCGCGAGCAGCTCGGGGTATCTCGGATCGTCGCGAATGGGATCGAACAGAGGCTCGATGACAACGCCTGCAAGGGCCGGATCGCGGTCGAGCCACGCCCGGTCGAGACACGCAAACGCCTCGTCGCGGTCTCCAAGTCCGACGTACGCCAGCGCCAGATGGTACGGAGCCACGTACCGCACCGATTCGAGCGCGCGCGCTCGCTCGACGAGATCCAGCGCCTCGTCGCCGGCCCCCGAGACCGCTTTGACATGTGCGAGCCATGCGAGCCGAAGCGGATCGTCGGGATCGGCCGCCACGGCCGCCTCGAGGACCTTGCGGGCGGCGGCCATCTGACCGTCGCGCAGGTAGGCGGCGCCGAGCATCCGCAGCGCGGGGCCGAACTTCGGGTCGAGGTCGAGCGTGTGGCGGCAGCGACTGATCGCCGCGTCGATGCGGCCGGTGGCGTACCGCGCCCAGGCCGCGGTCGTGTTCGCCACCAGGCACAACGGGTCGAGCTCGCAGGCGTGATCGACCTGCCACACCGCCTCTTCCGGCCGGGATCGCAGCGTCAGCAGCACGCCATACGAGCGTGAGGCGTTCTCGCTGCTGGGATTGAGCGCCAGTGCCTGCACGTAGGCGGCCTCGGCGCCGGCCCAGTCCATGTCCAGCATGCGCTGCGTGTCGCCAAGCACGGCGTGCGCTTCCGAGACGGTCGTGTCGATCTCGAGCGCGCGTGTCGCCGCGGCGCGCGCCGCCACGAGGGCCACACGCGGCAGCGCGTGGTAGTACTCGGCACTGCCGACTTTGACGCGGCCCAACGCGCCGTAGGCCGCCGCAAAGTCTGGCGCCATCCGGACGGCTTCTTCGAAGTTGCGCAGGGCGTCTGGCAACCCGACATCGCCGGGCTTGGCCCAGTGATAGCGCCCTCGGAGGTACGCCTGGTACGCGGCGGGCTGCTCTTCGGCAGTCCTGACCCGAGGCACGTCGGGCACCAGTTCCTTGATGAGCGATCGGGCCACACGGCCCGCGACATCGGCCTGCACGGCAAGCCAGTCACCCGCCTTGCGCTCGTAGGTCTCCGACCACACGTCGGATTCGCTCGATGCCTCCACGAGCCGCGCGGTGATGCGCATGCGTGGCCCGTCACGACGCGCGCTCCCTTCGAGGAGGTAGTCAACCCGAAGCGCCTCGCCGATCTCCCGGGCGCGCTGCAGGCTGCCCTTGAACACCATCGACGACCATCGCGCGATGACGCCCACCTTGCCCCGGCAGAGCGGCCCGAGCTGGGCGATCAGCTCCTCGGTGAGGCCGTCGGCGAAATACTCCTGGTTGCTGTCGTCGCTCAGGTTGGCGAACGGCAGAACGACCAGGCGCGGCGGCGCGGCACCGGAGGCTCCGGCGACGCCATGCTCGAGCCTCGCAATGAACCGGTAGCCCCGCCTCGGCACGGTCTCCACGAAGCGGGGCTGGTCGGCCTCGTCACCGAGCGCCGCGCGCAGCCTCTTGATCGCCGCATTCAGGCTGTGCTCGAAGTCGACGAACGTCCCATCCGGCCAGAGACGCTGCCGCAACTCGTCGCGTGTGACGACATCACCCGGACGATCGAGCATCAGGCGGAGGATTTCGAACGGCTGATCCTGCAGGCGGACGCGTCGCGTGCCCTCGCGCAGCTCGCGCGAGCGGCAATCGAGCTCGAAGGACGCGAATCGGACGACGGGGATGTCCTTATCCATCACGCGTTCTGCCTAGCGCCTCCGGCATTGGGCATTGAGCCTTGAGCCTTGAGCCTTGATCCCTTTATGCCGTACCCGGAGCCAAATGAGAAGGGTCGCTCGCAATGTGTCGGTGACAAGTCACCTACATGTCACCTCGGGTCACCTCGCGTGCATTGAGGCACCCTCCACCCGATTCCACAATCCGCTCCGATGCGCGCGTTCGTGCGGCGGACGCGGAACCAGCCCTTGCCGGCGGCCAGATCGTGCCGAACGTGGCCCTCCAGTGGCGACCGGAAAAACGACGCTGATTCCCGACTCCGCGATGCGAGCGCGCTTCGCCACAGGAGCCGGTCATGTCTGCTCGCTACGTCGTTCCCGTCGCCTTCGTCGTCACGATGCTGCTGCCACCGGCCGCACGCGCGGCCGTCACAGCGTGGACCGAGGTCGTGGTCCGTGTGTACGACACGACGCCGCAATCTTCCGCCGATCGGCAGGCGGCGCTCGACGTCGCGGCCACGATCGTGTCAGCCGCTTCCCTCGAGGTCATCTGGGTAGCCTGCGATCAGGAGGGCAAAAGGCAAAGGGCAAAGGGCAAAGGTGAGGGGATAGGGGTTAGGGATAAGGGGATAGGGGTTAGGGTGTGCGACACGCCGGTGCGGGCCGGTGAGCTTGCGCTTCGAATCGTGTCGTCGGGGGGCCCAATCGACGACCACGGCAACCTTCCGCTCGGCGACGCGCTCATCGACACACGGGCCGGCGCAGGCGTGCTGGCCACCGTCTACTGGGACCGCGTCGCATGGATGGCCGCGCAGACGGGCGCCGATCGGCGCGCCCTCCTCGGCCGCGCCATCGCACACGAGCTCGGCCACCTGCTGATGGCAACCAGGGCGCACGGCGAGGGTGGCTTGATGCGGGCCGTCTGGTCGCGCGCCGAACTGCGCCGCAGCCGGACGACCGACTGGGTGTTCGGACCCGTGGAAATCGCGACCATCAGAGCGCGCACCGGTGTGCGCGGCGGTCACGGCAGTGATCTGTCGATGGACTGACCCCGCACCTGTCGATCATGCCGCCGGTCGAGAACTCGGCCTACCTCTGCGTCCCGGACACCGCCTGCGCCTCCTCGGCGCGCGCCGCGCTGAGGATGTTTCGCATCGCGTAGTTCCCCTCGTGGCACGCGTACTCGAAGAGCGGCTGCTCGGGGTCGGCCGTCAGCGTCATGCCGAACGTCCACGGCCTGGTCCACGTGTCCGGGTCGTCAACCGTCATCGACCACTCAATCTTGTTCGGCGCCACCGGCTTGAACCGCTCGGTCAGCGTCATCTTCGCCGAGCCGTTCCTGTACACCGTTCGCGGGTCGAATCCCGTCGTCTCGACCACCAGCGTGTCGCCTTCCCAGCGGCCGCGCGCCTCTCCCATGTGGGACCGGACGCCGGAACGGGGCGCGGTGTCGAGCCGGATGATCCGCGTCTCGTGGATCATCTCGTAGCGGATGGCCACGAGGCCCGGCGCCTGCGTGATGTCGTACGCGTTGCCGTAAATCGCGGGCATCATCGATCCGGGAATTCCTCGCGAGATGCAGCGATCGTACATGCTGCGGTCCAGCCACGAGTCCGCGCGACCGCCTTCACCAAAACCACCGGCGCGGCCGCCTCTGCCACCGAGGCGTCCGCCGATGCGTGCCTGCGCCGCGGCCGTCTGTGGCGGGATGCGGCCGTCCGGGGGATCGATCACCATCCAGGCACGGCTGTTCTTGGCGCCGTAATGCTCGTACCAGTGCACCGGTCCGGCCCCTGTATCGCGGCCGCCGATTCCTGCCGCGCCTCGGACTCGAGCCTCGTCCCTCGCCTTGACCAGCTCGGCCAGCTCGGAATCGTCCACTCCCTCGAGCTGTTTGCCCGCGAGCGCATCCGGACGCTCGAAGGGAATGCCGTTCTCGTTGACGTTCGTCCAGCCGCCCTGGATGTCGGGATCACCCCACGGCGTTCTGGGCGCCACGTACGGTTTGGCGACCGCCGCCGGCGCAGACACCGCGCGGCTGCGCGCCTGTTGAGAATCCAGACTGGCGGTCGTCCCGGCCACGACGGCAGCCAGCACCACGCCGACAGCAAGCCAATGCCTGGTCATGGAGCACCCCCTTTAGGCTGGTGCAAGTCTACACCCTTGGACGCTTGTCGGTGCGACCTCGATCCCTGTTGGTGCGGAAGACGCTTGCCGGTGCGAGCCGGCACTTCGTCGGTGCGAGCCCGACGTTGGTCGGTGCACCGATGAGCGCCAGCGGGTTCGCACCTGTGATCGTCAGAGAGCTCGCGCGGGCGAGCGTAAAAGGGCCCGCACCGACAAACGTCAGAAGGCTCGCACCGACAAGTGTCTCGCTAGCTGCCCGCCTTCCCCCGCCTCAGCTCGTCACCCAGGATGATGGCTTCGGCGATTTCCTTCTTCGTCTTCCGGCGCTGGCGACTCTGCCGCTGAATCGTGAGGTAGGCGTCTTCCTCGGTGATGCCGAGGTCGCGCTGCAGGATGCCCTTGGCCCGGTCGAGCAGTTTTCTCGTCTCGAGCCGCTCGGAGAGTTGCGTGTTCTCCGTCTCGAGCCGCGCGGTCTCGATCTCGGCGCCGACGAGGAACCCGATCGTCGAGATGAGCTGAATCTCCCGCTGCGTGTGCGTGTGGGGTTGCCGGTGCTGCAGGTTGATCACCCCGACGGGCTTGCCGCGCGACAGCACGGGCACGGAGAGGAACGCCTCGTAGCGGTCCTCGGGCAGCTCGTTGAACGTCTGAAAGCGCGGGTCGTCGAAGGCGTGGCTGCCGACGGCGACCGGTGTCCGGTGCTCGGCGACCCAGCCGGTAATGCCCTGCCCCACTCGCAGCGTCAGGCGGTCCACGACGTCGGGGTGCGGGGTCTTCGAGGCGCGCAGCACGAGGTCCTCGTCCTCGAGCACGTAGACGAAGCACGAGTCGCACTGCACGAGCGTGGACACCAGGTCCACGACGTGGGACAGCACGGCGTGCAGCGGATCGGCCGCCGCGATGCGGCTGCCGATCTCGTGGAGGAGATCGATGTCAGAGCGTTCGCCCGGAGCGAGCCGGAGGCCGGAGACGTGTGGTCTTGCCATCGGAGTCTTTGTCACGTCACACACGCGCCATGTCGCGTACGAAGATACACACCGGTCTCATGGTCGACAAGGGGGTCAGGGGCGACGTTTACGTGAGATCGAGAGTCCAAGAGGACAATTTTGCAGGTCTTGGGCTTCCTGCGCTCCTTTTCGACGCGCGCGACGGCTGCGGCGAGAACGAGATTCACGCGTCCGCGACTCCCCGGTCGCAGCACGGCGAACTCGTACTCACGATCCCACGTTTCGGTCGGTGGCGCGGTCGGCAACCAGACGCCGCAGCGTCGCGCGATAGCAGTACACCCCGGCCTGTTCCAGCGCCGCTGGATCCCACCTGCGCAGCCAGCGCGTGCCCATCTCGAGCAGCACCAGCGCGCCAAGCGCAAAGACCGCCACGAGCGCCGTCAGGCCGGAGCCATATCCGCCGGTCGCATCCTTGGCCGCGCCAAGCAGCGTCGGGAGGAAGAACCCTCCCAGTCCACCGGCGGCGCCGACGACGCCAGTCACGATGCCGATGCGCTCGGGAAACCTCTGGGGCACGAGCTGAAACACGGCGCCGTTGCCCATCCCGAGCATGCCGATTCCGATGAACAGCAGCGCGACAGCGACCCACACGGGCGGGCTCACGGCCACCGCGGCCAGCACGGCGGAAAACCCCGCCAGTAGCACGACGAGCAACGGGTACCCCCCGAAGCGATCAGAGAGCCACCCGCCGACCGGGCGCAGCAGGCTCCCGGCCATCACCACGATCGTGGTGAAATCGCCGGCCGCCACGCGAGACACGTCGTACTGCTCGTGGAAGAACGTGGTGAGAAAGCTCGCGAAGCCGACGAACCCGCCAAAGGTGAGGCTGTAGAGAAACGACAACCACAGCGTGTCGGGCTCGCGCAGAACGGTTCCGTAGTCGCCGAGCCTCGTCGGCGCCCCGCGCCGCGGACTGTCCCTGGCGGCCAGCGCGAAGATGGCCAGCACCATCACCAGTGGCGCCATCGCCAGGCCGAGCACGCTCGGCCAGCCGAATCGCTCCGCCAGACGCGGTGCGAAGAGCGTCGCCAGCAGCGTCCCGGAATTGCCCGCGCCCGTGATCCCCATGGCCAGCCCCTGATACTCGGGCGGATACCAGCGACTCGCGAGCGGCAGGGCCACGGCGAAGCTCGCGCCGGCGATGCCGAGCAGCAGTCCGAGCACGTAGAGGTCGGCCGCGTCGTTGGCCCCCTGCCAGCCGATGCCGAGCGCCCCGATGGTCAACGCCATCCCCAACAGGCCCGTTCGGCGCCCGCCGATGCGGTCTGCAAGCAGGCCGAGGATCGGTCGAAAGAGCGAACCGCCGAGCAGCGGGATCGCGGTCACGAGGCCCTGCTCGGTGGCGGTGAGCCCAAGGTCCTGGCGCAGGAACGGCGCGAGCGGACCAAGCAGGACCCACGCCCCGAAGCTGACATCGAAGTAGAGCAGTGCAGCCAGCAGCGTCGGCAGATGGCCGGCCTTCAGGAACCCGGGGGGCCGATCCGGGGCAGTTCCCTGCTGAATCGTCACGCGGCGTGCTCCTCTCCGTTCCCTGACACGTCCAATTCCACGCAGACGACCCCGTCTTCGATCCGCGTGGCATAGCTCCCGACGCATCGGTCCCCTTCCGACGACGGCCGCTCGACAAGGCCGCTCTGCAGGTCGATCTTCCAGGCATGGAGCGGGCAGACAACGGAGGAACCGGTCACGATGCCGTCACAGAGCGGGCCCCCGCGGTGCGGGCACTGGTTGTCGGTGGCCAGAAAGCGGTCGCCGAGATTGAAAATGGCAACCTCGCGGCCGGCGATCGAGACCGCGCGACCCTCGCGCAGTGGAACGCTGTCGCAAGCCGTGACGCGTATCCAGCGGCGCTCCATCACGCCAGCACCTTCTCCATCACGGCGATCGGCTCGAACTGCGTGGGATGCCGCGGGGCCTGACCCTCGAGCCACGCGTCGCGCGATCGGGCCTTCGACTTGGCCAGCCGATCGAGCAGCCCGGCCCTGACCGTTTCGGTCGCGTACACCGTCTCCTTCCTCACCTTTTCGATGCCGAGCCGTTCGACGAAGTCGTAGGTGCGCTCCAGGTAGTTGGCGTTCTCCCGGTAGTACTGGAAGAACAGCTCGGCGGCCTCGAGCGCCTGCTCCGTCGTCTCGACCGTCGCGAGCAGGTCCGCCTTGCGCACGCTCTTGCCGGCCGCACCGCCCACGACCACCTGCCATCCGCCCTCGACGCCGATCAGCCCGATGTCCTTGACGGTGGCCTCGGCGCAGTTGCGCGGGCATCCGACGGCGCCCATCTTCCCCTTGTGCGGGGTGTAGAGCTGCTCGAACCTCCGCTCCATCTCGATGCCCGCCGCCGTCGAGTGCTGCGTGCCGAACCGGCAGAACTCGGTGCCGACGCACGTCTTCACCATGCGAACGCCCTTCGTGTACGCCTGGCCCGACGGCATGCCGAGATCGGCCCACACCTTCGGCAGATCGGCCTTCTTGATCCCGAGCAGATCGATGCGCTGACTGCCGGTGATCTTCACCATCGGCACGTGATACTTCTCGGCCACGTCGGCGATGCGCCGAAGCTCCTCGGGGCTGGTCACGCCGCCGCGGATGCGCGGCACGACCGAGAACGTGCCGTCCTTCTGGATGTTCGCGTGGACGCGGTCGTTGATGAAACGCGCCGACCGATCCTCGTCGTGGTCGCCGCACCAGAGCATGTCGAGCATGTAGCTCAAGGCGGGCTTGCAGATCTCGCAGCCGACGCCGTTGCCATAGATCTCGAGCACCTCCTGGACCGAGCGCAGCTTCTGGCTTCGCAGGATGTCGCGAAGCCGGTCCTCGGCAAACGGCACGCACGCGCAGATGGTCTTCTTCTTCTCCTCCTCGAACTCCGGCGCCACCGCCCGGAGCAGCTCCTGACACAGGCTCGTGCAGCTTCCGCACCCTGTGCTCGCGCGGGTCGACTCCTTGAGCTGTGACAGCGTGTTCACGCCGCGCTCGTGGATCGCCTGGATGATCGCCCCCTTGGTGACGCCCACGCATCCACACACGGTGGCGCTTTCGGCCATCTCGGCGACATCCAGACCGGCATCGGCAGAGGGCGGCGGGAACAGCAGATGGCGGCGCCGGTCGGCGAGATCGGCGCCGCTCCGCAGCCAGTCCATGTACCGGTGACTGTCCGACGTGTCGCCCACGAGGATGACGCCGGCCAGCTTGCCGTCGCGAAGGGCCACCTTCTTGTACACGCCGAGCGAGGGGTCCTCGTAGCGCACCGGCTCCGCGCCATCGTCGGCGACGTCCCCGGCCGAGAACACGTCGACGCCGACGATTTTGAGCTTGGCGGCCTGCACGGTGCCGATGTAGGCCGGTCCCCGATGCCCGGAGATCGTGGCCGCGAGCACTTTGCCCTGCTCGTAGAGCGGCGCCACCAGCCCGTAACACACGCCGCGGTGCTCGACGCACTCCCCGACGGCGAAGACGTCGGGGTTCGACGTCTCCATGAAGTCGCTCACCACGATGCCGCGCTTGACCGTCAGCCCGGCCCTGCGTGCGAGCTCGACATTCGGCCGGATGCCGGCGGCCACCACGACGAGACTGGCATCCAGGTGCTCGCCATCAGCGAGCTCCACGCCCTCCGCGCGGTGATCACCTCGGATCGACGCGGTGCTGCGTCCGAGAAGCACGCGAATCCCAAGCTCCTTCATCTTCGCCATGAGGAACCGACCGCCCGACGGATCGAGCTGCCGCTCCATCAGCGTCCCCATCAGATGGACGACGGTGACGCGACACCCCCGCACCTGGAGACCGCGCGCCGCCTCGAGCCCGAGCAGGCCGCCGCCGATGACGATGGCCTCGGTGTCCGGGCCCGCACGGTTCAGAAGCGCGCGCGTATCGTCGAGCGTGCGGAAGGTGAACACGCCCTCCTTGTCGAGTCCCTTGATAGGCGGCATCCACGCCGAGCTCCCCGTGGCGAGCAGCAGCGTGTCGTACGGCGTGACACTCCCATCGTCGCCGGTGACGGTCTTTCCCACCGGGTCCACGTCGACGATGCGGACGCCGACGTGCAGATCGATCTCGTTCCGGCGATACCAGTCGAGCGAGTTGATGACGATCTCGTCCGGGCTCCTCTCGCCGGCAAGCACTGAGGACAGCATCACGCGGTTGTAGTTGGCGTGCGTCTCGTCGCCGAACACCGTGATCCGGAACGTCGGTTCGTACTTCAGAATCTGCTCGACGCAGGCCATGCCGGCCATGCCGTTGCCCACAACGACGAGGCGCTTCATCGCTCGCCTCGCACTGGGGATCGGGGATCGGGGATCCGGGATCCGGCGCCGAGTCCCGAGTCCCGAATCCCGAGTCCCGAGTCCCGAGTCCCGAATCCCGAGTCCCGAGTCCCCAGTCCCGAGCCCCGAGTCCCCAGTCCCGAGCCCCGAGTCCCCAGTCCCGAGTCCCGAGTCCCCAGTCCCGAGTCCCGAGTCCCCAGTCCCGAGCCCCGAGTCCCCAGTCCCGAGTCCCGGCCAGTGGCCTCCACCCGAACGG
>Ga0209640_10004998_pt1 | contig 11600 bp, 9 predicted proteins | sample RifCSP10_1_FD_184018 | JGI IMG/M metagenome (GOLD analysis project Ga0209640, IMG submission 184018) | Soil microbial communities from Rifle, Colorado - Rifle CSP2_sed 10_1 (SPAdes) (version 2) | ecosystem: Environmental > Terrestrial > Deep subsurface > Rock core/Sediment | place: Rifle... | reverse complement strand
GATTCCGAGACAGATAGCCTCTAAGACACTCATTCGTCTCTACCAAAGTAATAAGAAAAACCTAATCTTACTCCAAGGGCAAAAGTATCAAAGTTTACATTCTCGCCATATACACTGTTGGTAAGTTTAACACCGTCATTTTCCGGGTTGCCATTTAAATCATATCTTAAATCTGCACCAATGTTTGCATAAAAATTTCCACCAAGTAAAGTGTTGCCTTCAACTCTCAACACTAATCCAACACCGGTAGAACTGAATTGCTCTGTGGTGCCCGAGGCAGGAAGAGATTCCTCAACATTAACAAATCGGGGCCCAACACCGCCACCGAATTTAAGATTATAACCTTCCCCCCCGATCACATAGTAACCAAGAACGGAAACCGGAATACAAACATAGACCATCTCATATTTACCTGACGTGGATACATTTGTGTACGAAAATAGCTGGTAAGCACCTTCAATGCTCATCACAAAGGAAGGCGAAAAAAAATAACCAAATTCGCCCGCAAAAATAACTGCAGAATTAAAACTGCCTAATTGATCATCCGGATGTGAAAAATTAATATAATCCTGCATTGAAGGAACGCTAAGAAAATTTATTCCCATCACTGCTTTAACTTCAATCTGGGTAAACGAATAAGTGGAACAAAAAATTATTATAGCTAAGGTGAATATTTTTTTCATTTTAATCCGGTTCAGAAATAATGGATTTGTTTTGATCTGCCTGAGATTTATTTAACAGAAAGAAAAATGCGAAGGCTGTTAAAATAAATAAAAAGTAAGAGATGATATGAGTTAATAAAGCATAAGCGGCACTGATTGTTTCACCGAATCCGAACAACAGAACCAAGGTTGATTTTGCAAGTGTATGATAGGATCCTGTTCCGCCGGGTGTTGGTATCACAACTCCGATTGCACTGATACTCATCAAAACCCATCCCATCTGATATGTTGCTGGTTTCATATTCAACATAAAAAATCCAAAATAAGAACTGAGAGCATAAATAAGCAGTAGTAAGATTGTAAGAGCGATTGTAAAAAAATAATTCCTTGCTCCTTTAAGACTTACAAAACCTTGTGTGAGCATTTCAATGATGTATGCAATTTTCTCTGCCAGTTTTTTAGAAATTTTCTCAATTAGTTTGATGAGGATGCCATAAAATTTTTCTTTAAGACTAACTGTCAGATAAATCAAAACAATTGCAGCTGCCATCAATATGCCGGTAACGTAAAGCGTTGATTTCAGCCAGGGGAAATTAATGTATAAACTTTCACGCCAGATAAATGCAGAAACCAATACTGCTGTGCCGAGAGAAATAATATCAATAATTCTTTCAACTATCACTGTACCGAACATAGAGGAACGCGATAATCCTTCCCATCTGCCTATGAGTATTGCCCTTGAAACTTCACCAAGTTTTGGAGTAACACAGTTCACTCCATATCCAATCATTAATGCGCCGAAAAGGTTTTTCATTTTTATGCCGGGCTTGACAGAATGCAAAATATATTTCCATCTCAAGGCACGGATATAATGCCCGATCATTATTGAAACGATGAAAATAACAATCCATAACACAGAAGCCTGCCCGATAATATCCAGAACATCGCTGAAGTTAACATCATAGAATGCTATGTAAAGAAATATTGCGGCTAAGCCGATTGATATTATGAAATTAATTATTCCTCGGGGAGCGGGAATTTTCCCTGAGTTATCTGAGATCAATAATATTACTTCCTTCTGGTGGAGTGAATGAAAAATCAGAGTCTGCCAGGTTCTGGTTAATTTTAAAGTTCGAAAAATCAAGCTGTATCATCCCGGCTGCAGGGTCATCTATTGCCGCTCTGAATATCAAATCATCTGAGTTGATAAAAAGTTTGGCTGAGTTAAAGCTTAATTCTGAATCATCAGGGATAAAGGTAAGAACATTTATTCCATCAACCACACCGGAACTTAATATACATTTTTCGGGATATTCATAAACTATTTTCCTGATTGAAAAATGATTAATCTCTTCTACGTTTTCTAAAATAATAACCTTGTTTTCTTTTTTATTATAATTCCATGAAGTTTCACCGTCTGAAATTATCAGCACATTGTCCGTTTCAAATCTCAGCTTATCTTGCTTCTTAAAATAAATTTTTCCTTTGAGTTTTAATTTATCACTGATGAATTGTTTAAAGTCGGCGCTTAAATCATTTATACTATTAAATTTAGTTTGAACTTTTTTTAACAATACCTCCGCATCAGTTTGCGAAAAAGAATATGGCTGATAAAAAATTAAGAGAAGAAATATTGCGTTAACAAATTTTTTAAACATTTACAATCTCCGGTTTATAAATTTCTGAATATGGTTTCAAGCTGTTCTTCATTTTCAATTATTACCTGCCTGGCTTTACTCCCGTCGTTAGGACCAACTATTCCTGCCTCTTCCAGCTGATCAACAATTCTGGCAGCACGTGAATAACCAAGCTTAAGTTTTCTTTGAAGCAAAGATACAGAACCTTGCTGGTGACGGACAATCACCCTTGCTGCCTCCTCAAACATCGGATCGAGATCGGCAACAAAGCCGGACGAGCTTCCCTTTTTCTTTTCATAAATCGATGGAAGAAAATATGGCTTTGAAAATGAAGGCTGTGAATAAATGTGGTTTGTAATTTTCTCGACTTCTTCGGTGGTGATAAAAGCATTTTGCATTCTTATCGGTTTGGGTGAACCGGTCGGCTGAAAAAGCATATCTCCTCTTCCTAAAAGCTGTTCAGCTCCATTCATATCCAGCACTGTTCTCGAATCAATTTTGGTTGCGACCTGGTATGCAATCCTCGAACTAAAATTCGCTTTGATAACACCGGTAATAACATTCACTGATGGTCTTTGTGTAGCAAGTACAAGGTGAATCCCGACTGCACGTGCAAGCTGAGCAAGACGGGTTATCGGTCCTTCAACATCCTTTCCTGCAGTTATCATAAGATCAGCCAACTCATCTATTATAACAACAAGGTAAGGAAGATGATGATGCTTTATCGTTTCCGTATCGCGCGGTTTTAAAGTTTTATCGGATATCTTTTTATTATAATCAACGATGTTTCTAACGCCTGCCTTTGCAAGTCTATCATAACGCTTTTCCATTTCAATCTCTACAGATTTTAGCATCAACACAGCATTCTGAGGAGCGGTTATAATTTCTTCATCCAGATCAGGTGAAACTGCAAGATAATGTCTTCGTAGTTTGTTGTAAAAAGATAATTCAATTTTTTTAGGATCAACTAAAATAAATTTAATATCGGAAGGATGTTTGGAATATAAAATGCTGCTTATGATCATGTTTATTCCAACACTCTTACCAGACCCGGTAGAGCCAGCAATAAGCAAATGAGGCATTAAGGCAAGATCAGCAAGGTAAACATCTCCGCTGATAGTTTTTCCAAGAGCAAGTGGTAATTCTGCTTTTGAATCATAAATTTTACTTAGTACGGAGCGAGCATTAACAAGTGCCGCTTCAGCATTTGGAATTTCCACACCGATTGCGCCTTTACCGGGAATCGGCGCAATGATCCTGATCCCCTTGGCTGCCAATGCCAGAGCAATATCATTTTCGAGTCCGACTATCTTGCTGATCTTAACTCCCGGCGAAGGAACAATTTCGTATAGAGTAACAACAGGACCGGGGGTCACTGATATATCTTCTATTTCAATATCGAACAGTTTTAATTTTTCTTTAAGCAGTTCAGCGTTTCTCTTAAGCTCAGCTTCGGCAACTTTAATATTTTCTTCAGGCGCAGGCGAAAGTAAATCCAACCCGGCCATCTCAAAATCAATATTTTCTTCCCATGGTTCTGGAAGATTTTCTTCCGTATTATAATCAAAATCACTTGGTGGTGCTTCGCCGGTTTTTTTCAGATCAACTTTTTTTGTTTCTTCTTTTATATAATCATCATTCTCATCCGGTGCGGGTTCTTCATCTTTTCTTATTATCCTTATGTTCGTTTGTGTTTCCGCTTCTTCACTCATCAAATCTTCTGCTGTTGGAAAAACTCCTTCATTATCTTTTTTCTTTTTGTTTTTTCCAAAGCCAAGCATCTTAATTTTATCAAGATTAGTATCCATTGAATTATCAACATTATTTATTTTTATTTGGGTTTCAGGAGATGATGAAAAAAAGCCTGCTAACAGCTGAATAACTTTTTCTATTTTTATATCGAAAGCAAGAATCAGCAGGGTTGTAAATACAAAAAACAGAACGAACACACCACCGATTCCACCTACCAACCCGTCAAGTAATTTCCCGAAATAATCTCCAACTGCACCGGACAATTCATAGGTTGATTGAAAAATGCCGTAGTTAACTTTTAACAAACCAAAAAAAGATGAGAAGATTAAAGCAACAAGGAGTAAAAAATTAGAGGAATGCAAAATGAACCTGAATGAAAACTTCTTAAAGAACGACAAACCCCATAAAAAAAACATTACCGAAAAAGCTGCAGAAAAATATCCTGTGGTTAAAGTGATAAGAAAATGCGCAATGTGTGCACCGACAATCCCCAGCCAGTTGTAAGTTTCAGATTTTGCTCCAAAAACGGAAAATACATCGCTGAAAAAATTATGAAGGAGTGCTTCGTCCCGCCGGCTGTAAGAAACTACAGCAAGAAGAGTGAATGCTGATAGTATGATAAGAAAAGTCCCGAGTATCTTTTTTTTCTTTTCTGAAGTAATGGAAAAAAATTTATTTCCATCAGTTTTCTTACCGTTCTTGTTAACAGCTTTTTTTCTGATTGCCATAAAACTTTTGCCGGGATTTAATTATCAGTCAATGCTTTCAACACATTTCCTTTTAAAACCGGAATAGTGCTGCTGCTGTTGAGGATACCGCAATACTTCAAATCTTCTTCAAAACCATTCTTAATTAATATTTCACCATGTTCTGATTCTCTTAACATCTGGATAGTGTTTTTGCCGAATTCCATTTCCAGGGCCCAGGCGCCTTTTGCAGAATCCGAAAGAATTGTTCCGCTGTCAATAAATACAATCTCTCTGATTAATCTGCCGGCACAAACTGAATCTTCGAGCGAAAATAAATTATTATTTCCGGCACAAAGTATCTCAACACTTTTATTCAGCTTAATTAAATACTTTGCAACGACGGTTAAATTGTTAAATGTGCTTATAAATAAATTTTCTGAAAATTTAGCCTTTAAAATTGCCTTGGAGCCATTCGTTGTATAAAAAACTATCGACTTGCCTTCGATTACTTTTTTAGAGTATTCGGAAGGGGAATTGCCCAAAGCAAAGCCTTCAATTTTTTTTGTGTTTCTTTCACCGCAAAGAAGTGTTTGCCCGCCAAACATTCCGCCGGAAACTTTTACTGCAAACTCTACTGTGGAAACAGGAATAACTTCCTTCGCACCGTTCTCAATGGCAGTGATTATTGTTGATGATGCACGAAGTACATCGATGACTACAGTGGTTTTTCCTGAAAAGTAAAGATCATCGGCATTTTGCGGCGAATATAGTACATTAATTTTCATCTGATAATTTAATTTTGTGTTTTAACAAAAGGCAGCTTTACTACTCTTGCCGGAACTTCTTTTCCTCTTATGGAAAAATTTACTGTGGTATCTATTGCTTTATAATCTGCATCAACATAACCGAGCGCAACCGGTTTATCTAGTACAGGACTTACAGTACCGCTTGTAATATTTCCGATTTTTTTCTTATTAAGAGTAATATCATAGCCTTGACGTGGAAAAGTTTTTTCATCTGAGAGTAAAGCTACAAGTTTTCTTTTCAATGCATTATTTTTAGCTTTTAGAATCGAATCCTTGCCGATAAAATCTCCTTTATCAAGCTTTGTAATCCAGCCGAGACCAGCTTCAATCGGATTGGTTGTCTCATCAATATCGTTCCCATACAAACAAAAACCCATCTCAAGCCGGAGTGAATCTCTTGCTGCTAATCCAACCGGTTTAATAGAAAATTCTTTACCGGCTTCAAATATTTTTTCCCAGATTTTTTCAGCAATTTTTTCATCACCAGTGAAATAAAGCTCGTAACCTAATTCGCCTGTGTAACCAGTTCGGGAAATGATCATTTCAATCCTGACAATTTTATCTTTTCTGAAGTGATAGTATTCCAAATCAAGATCTGTGTTCATAAGCTTTTGAACCACTTTTTTTGAATTCGGTCCCTGAACGGCAAGCAATGAGTAGTCATCGCTCCTGTTTTCAATTTTAACTCCGAATTTATTGTTGCTTTTCATCCAGTTAAAATCTTTATCAATGTTGGAAGCATTTACAACCAGCATAAATTCTGTTCCGGAAATCATATAGACAAGCAGGTCATCAACAATTCCACCATCAATTAAACACATTGCGGAGTATTGAACTCTGCCCGGGAATAATTTTGAAGCATCGTTGATTGTAATATGTTGAACAAAGTTCAATGCTTTTTCACCTGAAATAAAAATCTCTCCCATGTGCGATACATCGAAAACGCCGACAGAATTTCTGACGGCTTTGTGTTCTGCAATTATCGAAGAATACTGGATTGGCATTTCATATCCGGCAAATTCAACAAGTTTTGCGCCTGCCTGACGATGCATATTATTGAATCTGGTTTTTTTCATTTTAGTAAAAAATTTTATTGTTATAAGAATAAAAGAATACTAATAAATATAATTTTTATTCAAAATCCTTTGTAAGCTCTTCACCCGTTTTAACTGAGAAGAATCTAAACCTGCCGGGAGCAATGCTTTCATCTTCTTCAACTTTTATAAATGTAAGATACTTAAATTGAAGTTTAGTTAGCGACTTGATTTTACCTTCCTTCAGGTTTGCCGCAGTAAACGGATGACATTTTATAATTAATTTGCGCTCATTAGAATTTCGTCTGAATTTTTTAAGCCAGTTTTCCAGGTCATAAACAACGTGTGATTCTTTTGTCAATAATCCTGTACCCAAACACACAGGACAAACATCTTTCATTGTCTGGATAATATTTTGTCGTATCCGCTGACGGGTAATTTGTATAAGACCGAATTCAGACATCGGTAATATTGAAACCTTAGCCCTGTCTTTCCTGAATTCCTTTTTTAATTCATCATAAACTTTCTTGCGGTTTTTTTCATCTTCAAGATCAATGAAATCAATGACGATTATTCCCCCGATATCGCGAAGCCGGAGCTGCCTGGCAATTTCGCGCGAAGCTTCGAGATCTGTTTTCAATGAATTTAATTCCTGCTCCTTGTTTTTTGCATATCTTCCGCTGTTAACATCAATAACAACCATCGCTTCAGTATGTTCTATGATTAAGTATCCTCCGCTGGGCAGAACAACTTTTCTTCCCATCAGTGTTTTTATCTGCGATTCAATATTGAATGAATCGAAAATATTTCCTGATGATTTATATGCCTCAATCTTTTCTTCCATTGAAGGCTGCACAATATGAACATAGTTTTTGATTTGCTTATGAAGTTTTTTTGAATCAATAAAAACTTTGGAAACATCCGAGTTGAACAGGTCACGGATTACGCTTACAGTGGTATTTAAATCCTGATATATAAGTGAAGGAGGTTCTTCAGATTTGGCTGAGCTTTCAATTTCCGACCAGGTTTTCATCAGGAGATTCAGATCATCTTTTAACGATTCCTCCGGCTGACCTTGTGCAACGGTACGGATAATTAAACCATAATTACGAGGTATGATTTGCCTAGCAATTGATCTGAGTCTTTTTCTTTCGCGGTAATCCGTAATTTTTTTTGAAACGCCGACATTATTATCATACGGAAGGAGAACACAAAATCTGCCGGGAAGTGAAATTGAAGATGTTACTCTAACGCCTTTATTATTGACAGGTTCTTTAATTATCTGGACAAGTATTTTTTCTGATTTATGAAGCTTTGGGGGGGGGCGACTGGTTTCGGTCTCAGTTTGTGCTGGTTTTGAACCATTGCCTGCAGGAGAATCATCATCTTCATCAACATCCGTATCTTCATCTCCAAGCATATCCTGAAGCTGTTGAGTTCTGTCACCAATGTCTGAGAAATGAAGGAAGGCATCATGCTTCATACCGATATCAATAAAAGCAGCCCGCATACCGGGAATAACCCTTGCAACTTTCCCCAGATATATATCCCCTACTGTTCTCCTGCTTTCAGGATAATCGACAAAGAAGTCGACTAAATTTCCATCTTCCGTAATTGCAACACGCGTTTGGGTAGATGAAGAATTTATTATAATTTCTTTTACCATAAAGTATAAACTCTCTGAATGAAATTAAATATTTCATTTTAAAACTTATAGAACATAGAATTCCTTCTCCAAGGTTTTTAACTAAAGAAGGAACTAAAACATGAATTATAGAAAGCCCACGTATGTAGTTTGTTATGTTGTACATAAAAGAGCCAAAAACACTAAAATTATTTTGAAAAAACTTTTTAATTCAAAACCGCTTTACTTTTCTCTTTGCTGATTTCATTAAGCAATTCTTTTCTGCTGAGGGAATATTTGCCATTTTCAATTTTCAAAAGCTTGACAGTAACCTTATCGCCGGGTTTGAAATAGTCGCTGACTTTTTCAACCCGTTTATTATCAATTTGTGAAATATGGAGCAATCCTTCTTTGCCGGGAAGTATCTCAACGAATGCACCGAAGTCCATAAGCTTTGTTACTACTCCTTCATAAATCTCTCCAATTTCAGGAGTGGCAGTTAACTTTTTAATGTACTCTTTACATTTAAGAGCATTCTCTTTATTCGGTGATGATATATTTATTGTTCCGTCATCCTCGATGTAAATTTCAACTCCGAATAATCTTTGCATTCCCTGGATTGTTTTTCCAGAAGGACCAATTACCAAACCAATCTTATCTGTCTCAACCTTCATTGAAATTAATCTTGGTGCATACTCGGAGAGATTTGTGCGAGGTTCTTTTATTGACTCATTCATTTTTTCTAAGATGTGCAGTCTTCCTTCGTTTGCCTGGTGAAGTGCTTTTTCCATGATTTCAAAAGAGATTCCCTGGATTTTTATATCCATTTGGAATGCAGTAATTCCCGAATGAGTTCCCGCAACTTTAAAATCCATATCACCCAGATGATCTTCATTGCCAAGAATATCTGAAAGAATTGAGTACTGTTCGCCTTCTTTAACAAGTCCCATCGCAATACCGGAAACCGCTTTCTGAATTGGAACTCCGGCATCCATCATTGCAAGTGAACCTGCACAAACAGTTGCCATTGATGATGAGCCATTTGATTCAAGTATATCCGAAATAATACGGACTGTGTAAGGAAATTTATCTTCTGCCGGGAAAACTATTTTCAGCGCTCTTTCAGCAAGATTGCCATGCCCGATTTCACGCCTGCCAACACCGGTCATCCTGCCAACTTCGCCAACGCTGAAAGGAGGAAAGTTGTAATGAAGCATAAATTTTTTGGTATATTCCTCGCGTAATCCGTCAATAATCTGCTCATCGCTTTTCGTACCGAGAGTAACAGTCGTTAAACTTTGTGTTTCTCCTCTTGTAAAAAGTGCCGAGCCATGAGTTCTCGGTAAAATTCCAAGTTCAATAGAAATTGGTCTCACCTGTTTTGTGTTTCTGCCATCCAGCCTGATCCCTTCTTTAAGAATGCGGGATCGCATTAATTCTTTTTCCATATCATGAAGAATTTCAGCAATAACTTTTTCCTGCTCAGGATATTTTTCCTTTAATGAGTTTTTAATTTCATCAAGCAGTTCATTGTTTTTCGCTGATCTATCATCTTTCTTAAGAACAGAGTAAACTATTGCTTTAAGTTTGGATTCTGCAAGAGTTTTAACATCTTTTAAAAGTGACGAGTCAATTTCTTTAGCTTTTATCTCCCATTTTGATTTACCGGTTTCGTTCCTCAGTTCAACTTGCAGCTGAACAAGCTTTTTTATTTCCTGATGCGCAAACTTTAATGCGTTAAGAAGATCCTGCTCTGATATTTCTTTAGATTCACCTTCAACCATCATGATCGAGTCGTGCGTTCCGGCAACAACCAGTTCCATATCGCTTTTAATTAATTCTTCATGAGTCGGGTTTACAATAAAATTTCCTTCGATTCTTCCAACTCTTACTTCAGCAATTGGTCCATCAAATGGAATATTTGAAACTGTTAATGCAGCCGATGCTGCAGTTGCACTAAGCACATCCGCATCATTTTGTCCATCATATGAAAGCACGAATGCTATCACCTGGGTTTCATTTTTAAAGTCTGCCGGGAAGAGCGGTCGAATTGGTCTATCGATCAATCGCGAGCTTAGGATTTCCTTTTCGGTAGGTCTTCCTTCTCTTTTAATAAATCCACCGGGAAACTTTCCTGCCGCAGAAGTTTTTTCTCTATACTCGACCTGAAGCGGGAAAAAATCCTGATCTTCAACCGCTTGTTCAGATGCAACAGCAGTAACAAGAACCATTGTATCTCCATAGCGAACCATAACAGAACCATTTGCTTGTTTTGCAAATCTTCCAGTCTCTATCGAAAATATCTTCCCACCTATTTCAATTTCTTTTTTTACTAACATTTATATTACCTTATTTCCTTATGTTCAATTCTTTGATTATTGATCTATACCGCTCGATATCTTTTGTTCCGAGATAATCCAGCAGGCGTCTTCTTTTACCAACCATCATCATTAATCCTCTTCTTGAATGATGGTCTTTTTTGTGTTTGTCGAAATGATCTGTGAGATCGTTAATTCTTTTTGTTAAAAGTGCAATCTGCACTTCTGATCTTCCCGAATCGTTTTCTTTTTGTCCGTACTTTTTAATTATATCGAGCTTTTCTTCTTTTGTCATTTTTTCAACCTTTATTTATTTATACAATATAATCCCAGAAAATCTGCCCTCATTAAGGCAGCAACCGGAATCAATTAATTAGCTTGCTTAAAATTTCTAGTCCAACTTCTTTGTCTTTATTCATTTGTTGAATCAGTTCCTCGGCTGAGGAAAATTTCTGTTCATTACGGATTCTTTCCACCAAATGAACTTTAACAGATTTGCCATAAATTTTTTTATCAAAGTCAAAGATATAAACTTCAGGAATTACCTCTCCGGCTTCGTGGAATGTCGGCCTGTTTCCAATACTCAATAATCCGTAAAATTTTTGTTCATCGATCAGGCATTCAACAGCATAAATTCCAATTTGCGGCAACAGCTTATCTTCGTCAGCAATTTTCAAATTAGCTGTGGGAAAACCAAGTTCTCTGCCTCTATGATCACCGTGAACAACTTTCCCGGTAAAAGAATAATGACGGCCAAGCATTCTATTAGCCGTCAAAATATCACCACCCAATAATGCCTTTCTTATCTTCGTGCTGCTTACAACCTCTTCACCAATTTTATAACCTGGAACAGCAGTCACAACAAATTTATTTTTGCTGCCGATTTCCTTTAAACTTTCAATATCTCCGCCCCGTCCTTTTCCAAAATGATGATCATAACCAATAACAGCTTCTCTCAACCCGATTCCATTGACAAGGTACTTTATAATAAATTCATCCGGAGACTGCTGGGAAAACTCTTTTGTAAAATTAACTATAAGCAAATTTTCAATTCCGTGTGAAGCTAAAATTTCTATCT
>Ga0209640_10004997_pt1 | contig 11601 bp, 9 predicted proteins | sample RifCSP10_1_FD_184018 | JGI IMG/M metagenome (GOLD analysis project Ga0209640, IMG submission 184018) | Soil microbial communities from Rifle, Colorado - Rifle CSP2_sed 10_1 (SPAdes) (version 2) | ecosystem: Environmental > Terrestrial > Deep subsurface > Rock core/Sediment | place: Rifle... | reverse complement strand
CATGGGGGTCGAAATCCACGCGCCTTCCTGTTGCCGCATCTCCCGCCGTAAAACTTCATCACGGGTCTTATCATTGCCGATAAAATTAATCCGTCTGACATAGACCCGCTGGCCCGGATCGACGAAAAATGTGATGGCGACGGTTTTATCCTCTTCGTTGATATCAGGAATGAAATTGACATTGGCAAAGGCATAACCTTCATAACCGAGCCTGTCCGTCAGAAACTTGCTTGAATCAGTGACAGTCTTCAGGGAAAAGAGGCTGTCCTTGTAGACCAGGATAAATGGAAACAGCGTTTCCTCCGGCAGGATGAACTCCCCGGCCAGCTTCACACCAGAGACCTTATACTGCACGCCTTCCGTGATATTAATCGTAATATAGATTTCCTTGCGATCCGGGGTGAGTTCCACCTGTGTGGAATCAATATCGAAATTAATATAGCCGTTATACCGGTAATGCGAGGCCAGTTTTTCCAGATCGCCGGCGAATTTCTCGCGTGCATACTGATCGGTCTTGGTAAAAAATGAAATTAAAGTCGGACCGGTCAACTCGAATAAATCCAGCAGATCCGCCTCTTTAAAGGCCTTATTACCGATAATATTGATTTGTTTGATCCGCGCAGCTTTACCTTCGGAGATGTCGACCCTGACGGCAACCCGGTTATTGCCCAAAGGTGTTACCGTGGAATCAATCTTGACACCATATTTACCCCGGGATGTATATTGACGCCGTAATTCCCGTTCAAGCTGTTCGAGTTGGGACTGGTTAAATACTTGTCCCAGTGAAAATCCGGCTTCATCAAGACCTTTCATCAAATCCTCGGTCTTGATATCTTCATTACCGCTGATATCGATACTGCCGATTGCCGGCCTTTCCTTGACGATTACCACCAGAATATTGCCATCACGCTCCAGTCTCACATCATCGAAGAAACCCGTGCCGAACAAAGCTCTGACCGACTCCGTTGAAATTTGCTCATTGAATGAATCACCGACTTCCACCGGCAGATAATTGAAAATCGTTCCAGGCGTCATGCGTTGCAGTCCTTCCACCCGGATATCTTCAATGACGAATTCTTGTGCCGTGACATGGCCAGCAATTGCCACGGACACGAACATCGTAAGGTAATGAAGAATTGTTATTATCTTCATGTTTTTCATAGGATTATTATTAAAATTTTTATCCGACCAGGCGTATTATATCATTATAAAAGGCAATCCCCATTAACCCAATCAGGAGAGTCAATCCCACCTGCTGCCCGATCACCTGAACCGACTCCGACACGGGACTGCCCTTGACGATTTCAACCAGGTAATACATCAGGTGTCCACCATCCAATAATGGAATAGGCAACAAGTTTAACACTCCCAGACTCAGACTGACGACAGCCAAAAAACCCAGAAATACCGCCAGTCCCAATCCGGCCGACTGGCCGGCATATTGAGCAATGCTGATCGGGCCGCTTAAATTCTTGATGGAAGCCTCCCCAATGACCATTTTAGCCAGTATCCGCAACGTCATGACGGACATTTCCAAGGTCCGATCCAGCGCTTTCAGCATGGCCCTGCCGATAGGATAGGATTGCGTGGCCGCCAGATTATTCGGTTCGATGACCTCATCATAAACCATAGTCCCGACCCGTCCGACCGATACACCGGCTTCATTGACCATTTGCACCGGGACCAGATCAATATAAAGCGCCTGGCCGGCACGCAGGACTTCGACCTTAATCGAACGACCCGGCTGTTGCTGTACATATTTTACCCACCCGGAGGCATTACTTATTGGTTGGTTATCAGCAGATGATAATTGATCGCCTTGCTGGAGTCCGGCCCTGTGCGCGGCGCTGTTTTCTTCGACTTCCCTGACCATAACCCTGACCATGGGGTAGGCAGGGGTCAGGCCGAGTTGTCCTAATAAATCCCCGGATGCCATGCTATCGATTGAAACATCTCCAAGGGCTATATCAACGTACCGTTCGGAACCCCGCTTCGTTCTAACCAGCAGTCTGACTTGTTGTCCGGCGATTACCCTGGCGACAAATACATCGATAACACTGGACCACGTGGGTGTGGCTTGTTCGTCAACCTTGATAATTTCATCCCCGCTATTGAGACCGGCCCGCATGGCCAGGGAAGCAGGTGCGATGGAACCGATAACTGGTTTTAATCCGGAAACACCGGTCATATACATCAGCCAGTAAGCGCAGACAGCAAAGATCAAATTAAACACTGGCCCGGCCAGAACAATGGCAATGCGTTGGCTGACCGGTTTATTGTTAAAAGCGCGCCCCAGTTCATCGGGTTGAACTGTACCCTCACGCTCGTCGAGCATTTTGACGTACCCGCCAAGTGGCAGGGCCGAAATGACAAACTCACTGGCGTCGGGTCCAAACCGGCGTTTATAAATCGGCCGGCCGAAACCTACGGAAAATCGCAGGATTTTCACACCACACCGGCGGGCCACCCAGTAGTGGCCGAATTCATGGAAGGTGATGAGCAGGCCCAGAGCAAAGATAAAGGCGATGACTGCCTGCAGAAAATCAACCATTAGAAGTATGGTGAAGAGTGGGGAGTGAGGAGTGAGGTGTAATCACGGAATTCATGCCGCCAACTCCTGGCTGGCCGCTATAGCATAATGCCGGGCCTGCTGGTCCGCTTGCAGAATATAGTCCAGGGTGCTGGCCGGGCCAGAAGTAACATGTTCCAGTGTCAATTCCACAATCCGCGGGATTTCCGTAAAGCGGATACGGTGGTCGAGAAATTTCGCCACCGCGATTTCATTCGCAGCATTGAGGATGGTAGTCGCCGTCCCGCCAGCCTGCATGGCCTGCGTTGCCAGCCGCAGACAAGGAAACCTGGTGTTATCCGGTGGATAAAAATCCAGTCTGGCCACATCGAACAGATTCAAGCGCTCAACCCCCGACTCGATTCTTCCCGGCCAGGCCAGGGCGTGGGCAATTGGTGTCCGCATATCCGGATTGCTCAACTGTGCCAACACGGAACCATCTGCATATTCCACCAGGGAATGAATGATACTTTGCGGATGCAGCACGACCTGAACAGAATCCGGTAAGGTATCGAATAACCAGCAAGCCTCGATGACTTCCAGGCCCTTGTTCATCATGGTCGCGGAATCGACCGAAATTTTCCGGCCCATGACCCAGTTTGGATGGGCGCAGGCTTCGTCCGGCGTGACATCCTGTAACTGCGCCAGATTTTTATCGCGGAAGGGGCCCCCGGAAGCGGTGAGCAGTATGCGGTTGACGCCTGTTGCTCGTAAACCGCCGCTGATATCCGCTGGCATACACTGAAACACTGCATTATGTTCACTATCTATCGGTAATAACTCGGCCTGATTTTCGTGAATTGCATCCATAAACAGCCTGCCGGACATGACCAAGGCTTCCTTGTTGGCCAGCAATACACGCTTACCGGCATTCGCCGCTGCCAGTGTTGGCAGCAGCCCCGCCGCCCCGACGATGGCCGCCATGACATAATCCGTTTCCGGCAACGAGGCAATTTTGCGCAGCCCCTCGGTTCCGGAAAAAACCTCAATATCAGGATGTACCGATCGTAACGCTGCCCGCAAACCCGCGGCACTGTCAGGGTCTGCCATCACCGCATAACGGGGATGCCAGTGACGACACTGTTGCAGCAGACCGTTAACGTCTTTGTTCGCGCTGATGGCGATAAGTTCATATTTGTCCCGATGGCGGGACATGACATCCAGCGTACTGACACCGATACTGCCCGTGGAACCAAGGATGGTTATACCCTTCATCTTGCAAATCCTTGAGTCAGCCACAATCCGGCCAGGAAAATTGGTGCCGCAGCGAGCAAGCTATCGATGCGATCCATAACGCCCCCATGCCCGGGAAAAATACTGCCACTGTCTTTCACGTTTCCCAGGCGCTTGACCAGGCTTTCAATTAAATCACCCACAATCGATCCCATCACCGTTATCGAGCATATTAATGAAAATATAATTATATCAGGAGCTTGCATTCCAGTCGCCAGGGCAAATATAGCGCTGGCAAGAATGCTGACCAGGATGGCGCCAAGCACTCCTTCCCAGGTTTTACCCGGACTGATGACACTGGCTAAGCGGGTTTTTCCCCAGCGGTGGCCGGAAAAATACGCAGCGCTGTCAGCCAGCCAAATTAGTGCCAATAAAAATATCACATAAAGCCCGCCATGGAGACTATTGTCATGCAGTATTACCAGACTCAGCCAGGCTGGAACCAGGGAGAATAGGCCTATCACCGCTTTCAGATATCTTGAGCCCAGATTAAGAGTCCTGCGCCGTTGCTGCACGATCACCACCAGCGCAGCCAACAACCACCAGAACAAAGCCAGCGAAATTAGCCATGTTGACAGCGAAGTTTCGCGAAAGATAAAACTGATGGCCAGCAGTGTGAGTACCAGCAGGACAAACAACACTTTACTGGCGGTATACTGGTATCCTGACAATCCAGCCCATTCCCAGGCGCCCAGACTGATGAACACCGCTAACAAGGCCGCAAAATAAAAGGTTTTAAAATAAAAGGTAGCGAGAATGATGACAGGAATCAGGATCGCTGCGGTTAATAACCGCTGCTTAAGCACTTTCCACCTGTTCAGAGGTACGGCCGAAGCGACGTTGGCGGTCAGCATACCATGCCACGGCCTGATCATATTCGACAGCGCCGAAATCAGGCCAAAGTACCTCCGTGAAGTACAACTCGGTATAGGCAAGCTGCCATAACAAATAGTTACTTATCCGACTTTCTCCACCGGTGCGGATAAATAGGTCCGGTTCCGGTTGATTCCCGAGGCAAAGACTGCGGCCAAGTAGATCTTCATTGATATCCGAGAGCGTAATCGCTGCGGTTCTTACCTGCTCGGCAAGCTGGCGACAGACCCGGGTAATATCCCAGCGTCCGCCGTAATTCGCCGCGATGTTCAGAGTTAAACCCCTGTTACCGGCCGTCAGTTTTTCCGCTGCATCCATCGTCGAACGTAGTTTTCCAGGAAAAGCCTCCCGCTCGCCAATGAACTTCAGCTTGACATCATGCCCATGCAGGTCTTTGACTTGTTCATCGAGAGCGGTCATGAATAATTCCATCAACAGCGTAACTTCACTTTCCGGTCGCCGCCAGTTCTCACTACTAAAGGCAAAAGCCGTCAGCGTTTCAAGGTGTTTGCTGATGCAATGCTCAACAATTCTTCTTAGCGCCTTCACCCCGGCTCTGTGGCCGGCGGCCCTGGGCAAACTACGATCCTTTGCCCAGCGTCCATTGCCATCCATGATAATGGCGATATGATGAGGAGACTGTGTTTTATCAGGTGGCTGACTCATTACAATGGGAACGAGAAAGTTCTAAGAAGGCGATTCGAAGTAAAAAGTGTAAAGTTAAAAGTGGAAAGAAATAATGAAAATTGATATTGATTTCAACCATTAAACTTTCTACTTTACACTTTTTACTTTCATCTGGTTTTCAAATTTCCATTAATTCCTTTTCTTTATCCAACAGTAACTTGTCTATATCCAGAATATGTTTGTCTGTCATTTTCTGAATCTTCTCTTCATCCTGCCGTTCCTGATCTTCGGTGATATTTTTGCCTTTCATCAAGTGCTTGAAGGAATTATTGGCGTCCCGCCGAATATTCCGGATGGCGACCTTGGCTTTTTCCGCCTCTGCCCGGACCACCTTCGTGAATTCCTTGCGCCGGTCTTCGGTGAGTGCCGGTAATGGAATATGAATTACACCACCCGCTGTAATAGGATTAAGTCCCAGGTCGGAATTAAGGATGGCTTTTTCTATGTCGGGTATGATTTTTCTGTCCCATGCGGTGACGCTTAAAGTGCGTGAGTCCTGCACACCGATATTGGCCGTCTGACTGAGAGGCACTTCGGCGCCATAATATTTGACCGTGATATGCTCCAACAGACTGGGATGTGCCCGGCCCGTCCGAACTTTGGATAATTCATGCCTGAAAGCAGTTATAGTTTTATCCATCCGGTCAGAGGAATCTTTAACAATATCGTTTTCGTTCATTGTTGACTCCAACTCAGAGCTACAAGCTACTAGCCACAAGCAACAAGTAAAAGACCATTTGGCAGTTAATCTTGTAACTTGAAGTTATTTGCTAGTGGCTGGTATTTTCATAGTGTGACGAAGGTACCTTCATTAAACCCTTGTGCCGCGCGCATTAAGGCCCCCGGTTGCATCATGTCCAGCACTCGCAGCGGCATCTTGTTTTCCCGGCATAGCACGATAGCAGTTGTATCCATGACACCCAGTTTGCGTTCAATAACTTCATCATAACTCAACTGATCATAGCGTTTGGCATTTTTATCACGCAACGGGTCGGCGGAATATATGCCGTCCACTTTAGTCGCTTTGATAAACAAATCGGCCCCTATTTCTATGGCTCTGAGACTGGCTGCAGAATCTGTCGTAAAGAAAGGATTGCCGGTGCCTCCGGCAAAGATAACCACCCGCCCCTTTTCCAGGTGCCGTACTGCCCGTCTGCGGATGTAATCCTCGCAAACCTCGTGTATGACGATAGCCGACATGACCCGCGCGTACATACCCAGTTGTTCCAGGGAATCCTGTAAGGCCAGGGAATTCATGACCGTGGCCAGCATGCCCATATGATCGGCCGTGACACGATCCATCCCCGCGGCGGCGAGACCGGCACCGCGGAAGATGTTCCCGGCGCCGATTACGATCGCGATTTCAGCCCCACCCTTATTGAGTTCACCGATTTCCGCGGCAATCCGTTTTATGACTAAGGGATCAATGCCGTAACTGGCTCCGCCCATCAGTGCCTCGCCACTCAGTTTCAGCAGTATTCTGCGGTATTTAAAATCCGTCGTTTTCGGCAAGCGTACTTCTCATTGTATATTTAAAATTCGAATAATGAAGTAGGGTTGCATTGCATTCAACCCACCTTGCATCTGCTGCAAACTCCTCTACACTCCTCACCCCTCACTCCTCACTTTTTCATGCCTGCCTGAGCCATGACTTCCGCGGCGAAATTGTCGGCTTTTTTCTCGATCCCTTCCCCGACTTCGTAGCGGATGAAGCTCAACACCGCAGCTTTCCTGGCGGTCAGTAATTTCCCAACCGACTGGTCCGGATCCTTGATAAAGGGTTGGCCCAGCAAGGTAATATCATTCAGATATTTCTGGATACGGCCGGATACCATTTTTTCAACTATTTCCGGGGGTTTGCCGCTGTCCTGCGCCTGGCTGACAAAGATTCTCTTCTCCTGCTCCAGTATTTCCCGCGGGACATCCGCTGCGGCGATGCAGACCGGTCTGCTGGCAGCGATATGCATGGCGATTTCCCTTGCCAGATCCATGTCACCGCCCTGTATATCAACCAGGACCCCAATACGCGTACCATGGGTATAACTGCCGGGAAAATCGCCGTTCGTGGTCAATATCTGATAACGTCGTATGCTGACATTCTCCCCTATCTTCGCTACCAGTTGTAAGCGGGCTTCCTCAACGGACCGGCCCGCGCCATTCAGGGGAGATCCCGACAGTGCTTTCAGATTGGCGGGTTTGGTGGCGAGGATGGTATTTGCGACTGCTGCTGCGTATTTCTGAAAATTCTCATCCTTGGCGACGAAATCCGTCTCGCAATTAACTTCCAGAATAATGGATTCATTACTATCGTCTGACTGTCTGATAAGAATAATCCCTTCCGCCGCGATACGGCCTGACTTTTTAGCCGCCTTGGCGACACCTGATTTACGCATGGCTTCGATTGCACCCTCGATATCGCCAGCAGTTTCCTGCAGGGCTTTCTTGCATTCCATCATGCCGGCCCCGGTCCGTTCGCGTAATTCCTTAACTATTGTTGCTGAGATAGTCATATCGGCTTCCTTTATTTCTTGTCAGTGGTTTTGGCGCCAGCTGCGGCTTTTCCGGCAACCTTTTTCGCGGGCTTTTTACTGATGGTAGGCTTTTTGGCGGTAATCGTTCTGGATTTGGCGTCTTTGCGGACGGTTTTGACACCGGTCCTGGTTTTTTCTTTCGAATCAGTGGCCGGTTTATCGGTAATATCGTGCCCTGGCGCGGCCGCATCAGCCGTCACCATAACTTCTGTCTGATCCCCCGTTCCAGAGGCAACACCCGGCGGAGCGGACGGTACGACTGCATCGCTGTCGAGAATACCCTCGTCACCCCCGATAGTGCCGGATTTAACCGTAATCCTGGTCGCTTTCTTTCTGGTGACCTTGCGTTCCTGTCGCCGGTTCTTCTTTTCCTCCATAATCGGGGCACCAGTTTCATCCAGTTCCACAAATTCATCCGCACCACCTTCGCCAAGCAACTGCGCGATTGAGCCGCGTCCCTCAATGATGGTATCCGCCAGTGTCTTCACATACAGACGTATGGAACGTATCGCGTCATCATTGCCCGGAATAATATAATCGATGCCCTTCGGGCTGTTGTTACTATCCACAACACCGACTACCGGTATTTCCAGTTTCGAGGCCTCACTGATGGCGATATTTTCATAACCAACGTCGATGACGATCATGGCATCGGGTATACCGGGCATATGCATGATGCCTGAGAGGCTGACCTGTAATTTTTTTAATTCCCGGGTGTGCTGCAATGCTTCCTTCTTACTCATGCGTTCGAAGGTGCCATTGCTTTGCATTTCCTCCAGGGTCTTGAGGCGATTGATGGATTGCCTTACGGTCTTGTAATTGGTTAACAGCCCCCCCAACCAGCGCTTGTTTACATAAGGCATGCCGCAGCGCACGGCTTCTTCCTGGATAATTTTCTGTGCCGCTCGCTTGGTGCCCACAAACAAAATAGACGCCTTCTTGGCCGCCATTTTACCGATGAAATTCACCGCCTCATTAAACAATGGCAGGGTTTTTTCCAGATTAATTATGTGGATTTTGTTACGTTGACCGAAAAGATAGGGAGCCATCTGCGGGTTCCAGTACCGGGTCTGATGCCCGAAATGTACGCCCGCCTCCAGCATCTCACGCATGGTGACTGTTGACATTTTTATACTCCGTTAGGGTTAATAATCACGTGCATCTCGCATACCGACCTGGAGGCACCCCATATGCGGTGATAATACACGTGTGAGTTTAGATTGCGTAATTCGCGGGCGCTTTATACCATAGATGACAGAATGCAACAAATTTTTCTTGTGGCAGATGCGACCACTCCCCCGATAAATAAAATTATTTAACCTGAATTCCCGATAAATCATGCCAGTATCCATAAAAACTGCCGGAGAAATCGAAAAAATGCGGACCGCCTGCAGACTGGCCGCGGAGGTGCTGCAGATGATTGGTCCTTACGTGCAAACCGGCGTTACGACTGAACTACTGGACCAGATCTGTCATAATTACATCGTCAATGTCCAACATGGTATCCCGGCCCCGCTCAACTATAAGGGCTTCCCGAAATCCATCTGCACCTCGGTGAACCACGTTGTCTGCCATGGCATCCCCGGTGACAGGATACTCAAGGCAACCGATATTATTAATATCGATATCACGGTTATAAAAGACGGCTATCACGGCGATACCAGCATGATGTTCATGCTGGAACAAGCCTCGATACGTGCCAGGCGCCTGGTAGAGATCACCTACGAATGCATGCGGACAGGGATTCGTTTGATTAGGCCGGGAGTAACACTGGGGGATATCGGCTATGCCATACAGCATTACGCTGAATCACTGAATTGTTCGGTAGTACGGGAGTATTGTGGTCACGGCATAGGCAGAAATTTTCACGAAGAGCCGCAAGTCCTTCATTATGGAGAAAAAGGCACAGGCATGATCCTGGAACCGGGCATGACATTCACTGTTGAACCGATGATTAACGCCGGTAAACGCCATATCAAACTGCTGCCGGATAACTGGACCGTTGTCACCAAGGACCGATCACTGTCCGCGCAATGGGAGCATACTGTTCTGGTTACGGAGAATGGCTATGAAGTCCTGACGCTGCGACCCGATGAGGTTATATAGTTAATGGATTGGGAACAACACATTATTGATCCGAAGCTGTTCGATGCGAAGGAGTTTGCCGATAACCTGTCAGCCGGGGTTCCATCGGTGGCAGTTTATAAGGACCAAATCATCAATGCCAACCAGTATCTTATTGAAAACTTCGTGACCGGGAATCCCATCAAGGACACATTGTACAAACGCGCCTGGTTTATCGACCAATTACTAATACATGTCTGGCGATCGCATCTCAATAGTAATGATCTGGCCCTGGTAGCAGTCGGTGGCTATGGCCGACGTGAATTACACCCGCATTCTGATATCGATATCATGATCCTGACTCCGTCCCGGCCGGCCCCTGATTGCAAATCAAATCTGGCGTCATTCCTGACTTTTCTCTGGGATATTGGCCTGGAGATCGGCTCCAGTGTACGGACGGTAAAGGAATGTCTGAACCAAGCGAAGGCCGATATTACCGTTGTTACCAATATCATGGAATCCCGCCTGATCACGGGTAATCAGGGTTTGTTCGACGCCATGTGTAACCTGACAGGACCGGACCGGATCTGGCCAACCCGGAAGTTTTTCGAAGCTAAATTATCCGAACAGCAAACCCGGCATCAGAAATACGATGATACCGAACACAATCTTGAGCCCAATATCAAGGAAGGCCCGGGGGGATTGCGCGACATCCAGGTCATAGACTGGGTAGCCAAACGCCATTTCGGCGCCAGACGACTGCGTGAGCTCAAAGCCTATGGATTCCTCACGGAAAGCGAATATGATGCCTTGAATACCGGCCGGGCTTTTCTCTGGCGCGTCAGGTTTGCCCTGCATATGTTGACTGGCCGCCGCGAAGATCGGTTGTCCTTCGATCAACAACGGAATGTCGCCAGGGTTTTTGGTTTTGAATCGACAGACAATTCCGCGATCGAGCAGTTCATGAAAATATATTACCGGACGGTACGTGAACTGAACCTGCTGAATGAAATACTGTTACAGCATTTCCAGGAGGCGATTATTTACGCCAGTCGCGAGGGGAAAATCAACGCGTTAAATAAGCGCTTCAGCAAACGCAACGACTTTCTTGAAGCGAGCGGCAAGGGAATATTCAAACGATACCCGTTCGCGTTGCTGGAATTGTTTCTACTTATGCAACAAACTCCCGGTTTGAAAGGAGTTCGCGCCAGCACTATCCGGCTGGTACGCGAATCAATCAGCATGATCAATGATGATTTCAGGGATGACATTCGTAACAAGAGTTTGTTTATGGAGATACTGAAGCAGCCGAGATTCGTGGGGACCGAGCTGCGGCGCATGCATCGATACGGAGTATTGTGCGCGTACTTACCGGTGTTTGCGAAAATCGAGGGGCTGATGCAGTTTGATCTGTTCCACGTCTACACCGTCGATGAACATATCCTGTTCGTTGTCAGAAACCTGCGGCAATTCACGAACCGTGAGTTTTCCCGGCAATTTCCCTTATGCGGAGAAATTCTGCAAACCATACCGAAACGCGAATTGTTATACCTGGCCGCCATCTTCCATGATATCGCCAAGGGCCGCGGCGGCCACCATTCCGAACTGGGCGCGGAGGATGCGTTGGCTTTTTGCAAAAAACAC
>Ga0209640_10004996_pt1 | contig 11601 bp, 7 predicted proteins | sample RifCSP10_1_FD_184018 | JGI IMG/M metagenome (GOLD analysis project Ga0209640, IMG submission 184018) | Soil microbial communities from Rifle, Colorado - Rifle CSP2_sed 10_1 (SPAdes) (version 2) | ecosystem: Environmental > Terrestrial > Deep subsurface > Rock core/Sediment | place: Rifle... | reverse complement strand
AAACATAAACCTTTCCTTCAACTCCCGCTCTTTTTGCAATTTCAGGATAAACTATTTTTTCCTGGATTGCTTTAAGACCTCCAATCGGTTCTGGCATTTCTTCAACGGCGACAAAGTAGGTTGGTTCATTTTCTAATTCAACCTTCTCCCTTGACGGCGGAGACATTTCAGTTAGAGAAGTAAGTTTTTCCTCAGTGACAATTTTGTCTTTTTCATTTTCATTCGGATCACTAAGCGGAGTCACTATCATCGTTGGTGGTTCTATTCCGGACCGCTTCCACATTCCAGATGTATCCATCTTTCCCAGTTCTTCTTCAACAAGCGGGTGTCCGGATATTTCTTCCTCTATCAATTCCGGCTCGACAATTATATCGCTTTGCTGCTCAACAACACTGACATTTTCTGCGAGTGTTGTTGAAGAAGGTTTTTCAAAATCTTCTTCACTTTTTGAAATTAGCATTTCGTTATGATCTTCTATTGATTGATTTTCAATTTCCTGATCATCGCTGGAACTTACCAGGTAAACAAAACCAATTCCAATCGCTGCAATCAGAAAGATGCTTAATATCATCATCACATTTCTGTTGATAGTACCCTTAACTTTACCGGACGAATCCTTATAATAATCCGATGCCATGAACTCACGGATTTTGGATGGCTTTTCTAAATCAGTATTTTCATTCTGCTTATCACGGATTACAGACGCTCTTGATTTGACTTCCTCAAAATCCTTTGCGTGATTGAATATACTTAGTTCGGATAAATCAGGTTCTTTTATTATTAGCGAGTCACCATGATATTTTTTTTCAGTGGGATCAGAAATATTCAATGATTCATTTTCAGGTTTAATAATTTCTGATTTAACTGGTTCCTTTTCGGGTGTTGGCTGCACTCCCAGCTGCATAAATAGTTTTTCTTTTACACTGACTGACGGGAGTTCTTCCTCAACAGCAATTGCAAGAAGGGCGATTAAATTCTGTAACTCGCCAAGTTCTTTCCAGGGAAAATCTTTACGGTAATTCATTAATTTCAAAAGATCAGCAGAATCTTCCGGACCGATATTTCCGATTGCTTCGAGCCTAATCAATTCGGATATTTTATGATCTTCTATCACGCGGTATCACCTGATCTATTTTTTCCTGGAAGTTTGCCATTGCTGCCTGTAATTTAACTCGTACTGTCGGAGCAGGAATATTAAGTTCTCCGGCTATCTCGGCTTCATTTATTCCTCCGAAATACATAAACATTAAGACATATTTTTGTGCATCTGTTAGAGAGCTGACTGATTCCAAAATTTTTTCTCTTATTCTAAGAATGTAATTCAGTTCCAGAGTTCTGATTTCCAAAGAAAGCCTGGGAAGTATGTTGTTTTTTTCATAGTTGTCGTCATAAGCCGGTAATTCATAATTTCCAAGTTTTCTTTTTAGCTCATCGACTGCTTTGTTCCTGGCAAGAGTGACTAGCCAGGTATAAACAGTAGCTGTCCTGAAATCAAAACTATCAATTCTTTTCCATAGAATTAAAAATACATCTTCAAGTATTTTCTCAGCCGCATTTTTATCGCCGACTATCTTTATAATAAGAGAAAATAATACAGATGAATAACGATCATAAAGCTGCTCAAAAGCCTCGGCATCTGAACCGGATACTTTTAGCATTAACTCGCTGTCTGTTTGTGGGATGACTCTTTCCAACCAATTATTCTTAACTACTTATACCAATGTTCAAAATGAGATTAAGTTCGAAAAAAGTTCAATTTTAGTGCCGGATTAAAGCTTTGATTGCGATTCGTGCTTAACAACCATTTTGTTATTTTTACACTTTAGAAATTCACCTAAGGTAAAAATGACATCTAATGATATCAGAAATCAGTTCCTGAATTTTTTTAAAGATAAGGATCATAAAATAGTTCAAAGTGCACCAGTCGTTTCATTCGATGACCCGACTTTACTTTTTACAAATGCCGGAATGAACCAGTTTAAAGATGTGTTTCTTGGCAAAGGAAAAAGAGATTTCACACGTGCTGTTGATACACAAAAATGTATTCGGGTAAGCGGCAAGCATAATGACCTGGAAGAAGTTGGACACGATACTTACCATCACACTTTTTTTGAAATGCTCGGAAACTGGTCATTCGGCGATTACTACAAAGCAGAAGCAATTGAATGGGCCTGGGAACTTCTGACAGAAATCTGGAAACTCCCGAAAGAAAGATTATGGGCAACAGTTTATAAAGATGATGATGAAGCATTTGAACTCTGGAAATCTAAAACAGATATAAACACAAAACATATTTTAAAGTATGGTGAAAAAGATAACTTCTGGGAAATGGGAGAAACTGGGCCTTGCGGACCTTGTTCAGAAATCCATATTAATTTAAGTGATGATTACAATAATCCTGAACATGTAAATGCCGGTTCACCGGATTGTATTGAAATCTGGAACCTTGTCTTTATCCAATTTAATAAAGATGAAAACGGAAAGTTCAAAGAACTGCCGGCAAAACATGTTGATACCGGGATGGGTTTCGAACGAGTTTGTGCAATACTTCAAGGGAAAAGTTCGAACTACGATACCGATATCTTCACTCCGCTAATTCACGCAGTGGAAAAACTATCGGAAGTAAAATATGAAAAAGAGGAAAATAAAATTTCGATAAGAGTCATTGCCGACCATATCCGCACATTAACATTTGCAATAGCTGATGGTGCAGTTCCAAGCAATGAGGGCAGAGGTTATGTGCTTAGAAGAATTTTACGCAGAGCTTCACGCTACGGAAGGAAACTCAACCTCCACAAACCATTTCTTTACAAACTTGTTGACGTTCTTGTAAAAACAATGGGAGATGTTTTTCCGGAAATTGCAGAGAAGAAAGACTATATAAAAAAAATTATTAGGTCAGAAGAAGATAGTTTCAATGCAACTCTTGACAGGGGCATCGAGATGTTTGATGCCGCAGTTATGAAGCTTCAGAAGAAAAAAGAAAAAATCATTCCTGGTGAAGAAGTATTTAAGCTTTATGATACCTTCGGCTTCCCGGCTGATCTTACAAACGTAATGGCAGTTGAGAAAGGTTTTACTATTGATGAAGATGGGTTTACTAAATTAATGAAGCATCAGAAAGAAAGAGGAAGAGACTCATCGAAAGAAAAGTTTGCTTCAATACATATTTCCATAGACAACCTGAATTCATTTACATTTAAGTCAACTGATGATACACAATTTTCCGGGCATGATGAATTAGTTACTGAAGCAGAAGTTATCGGTTTCAAGAAGGATGACAAAACCGATTTGGTTATTCTGAACAAAACTCCATTTTATGTTGAGTCAGGCGGTCAGATAGATGACAATGGGAGACTAATAGTGGAACAAATTACTTTTGATGTTCTTGATGTTACAAAGTTTGAGAACAAAACCATTCACGTAGTTAAAAATGAAACAAGCAGTGGAATCGGAATCGGGAAAAAAGTAATTGCCGAAGTAGATGAAAAACGTCGCTGGGATATTATGCGAAATCATACGGCAACACATTTTCTTCATTCAGCATTGAGAAAAATACTCGGAACACACGTTCAGCAGGCAGGTTCTTACGTTGGTCCCGATCGACTTCGTTTTGATTTTACTCATTTCGCAAAATTAACTGCAGAGGAATTAAAAGACATCGAGGCACTTGTGAATGAAGAACTGCGAATGAATTATCAGCTTCAGCATCACAGAAATATTCCTTTTGATGAAGCAAAGAAAATGGGGGCATTAATGTTTTTTGGAGATAAGTATGGAAATCTTGTGAATGTAGTTCAATATGGAGAGTTTACAAAAGAGTTTTGCGGTGGAACGCATGTTAAAAATTCATCTCAGATAGGTTTATTTAAAATTGTGACTGAGTCTTCAATCGCCAGCGGTGTAAGAAGAATTGAAGCTGTAACAGGAACCGGCGTAGAAAGATACATTGATGAACAATTAAATCTCCGTAGAAAAGATGAGGAAAAAATTGAGGAGCTTATCGATTCAAAGAAAAAAATGGAGAAAGAATTAGCGGAACTAAAACTGCAGGATAAACTCGCTCAGCTGGAACATGTTCTGGCTGTCTCATCTGAAGTTAAAGGAATAAAAATATATAAAGGTAAAGTGCTTGCAGAAAGTATGGATGAATTGAAGTATTTCGGTGATGAGATGAGGGAAAAAATAAAAAGCGGTGTGTGTGTTCTTATTACACAGATTGATAACAAAGTAGGCATTGTTGCAATCGTGTCTGATGATCTCATAAAGAATAAGAATCTAAGTGCTGGTAAAATAGTTGGCGAACTTGCAAAACTGGTCGAAGGAGGAGGAGGGGGTAAAGCCCATCTGGCAACTGCAGGAGGAAAAGATGTTGCGGGTATTCCGGCGGCCATCAGCAGGGTAGAGAAAATCGTTGGAAGTTTTATTAATTAAGCTTTAAAGGAGAAAAATGGATCATAATTTAATCACAACTGCTTTTACAATTGACGGATACAGAATAAAACAAAACCTTGGTGTTGTAAGAGGAATTGTTGTAAGATCTCGCTCCATATTCGGAACAATAGGCGCAGGGTTACAGACTCTATTCGGTGGTAACATTACTCTTTTCACCGAGTTATGTGAAAAGACAAGAAACGATTCTTACGAATTAATGATTACTCATGCTGTCCAAATTGGTGCTAACGGTGTGATCGGTTTCAGATATGATGCCAACGAAGTTATGTCCGGTGTTACAGAGGTTCTTGCTTACGGAACAGCCGTTGTTTTAGAAAAGATTTAATGAGTAAGATTAGAATAAAATATATTTGTTCTAATTGCGGTTATGAATCGCTCCGATGGCTTGGCAAATGTCCCGAATGTGACAGCTGGAATTCTTTCACTGAAGAGCTGGTTGAAAAATCCAAACGAAAATCTTCTTCATACTCCGGAAAAATTAATATCACTAAAATAGATGAGGTCGCTTCAGCAGAGGAAGACAGAATAAATACCGGTATCAGTGAATTCGACAGAGTATTGGGAGGCGGACTAATGCCTGGATCAGTAGTGCTTCTGGGCGGGGATCCGGGGATTGGTAAATCTACTCTCGCAATGCAGGCAGCAGCAAAGATCGATAATAAAGTGCTTTATGTTACAGGTGAAGAATCAGTCAAACAAATAAAACTTCGCGCAAACCGATTAGATCTTCATTCAAAGGACTTTTATATTCTTGCGGAAACAAATCTTTCAATCATCATTGCTTCAATTAATGAACTTAACCCGTCTGTTGTAGTGATTGATTCAATTCAAACAACTCACCGCTCCGAATTTGAAAATTCTCCCGGAACTATTACACAGATCAGGGAAAGCACTGCATTATTAATGGAAGAAGCAAAGCGAAATCATTATTCTGTGATTGTAATCGGACACGTAACAAAAGAAGGAACTATTGCAGGACCAAAATTACTCGAACACATGGTTGATACAGTTATTCAGTTTGAAGGTGAAGCTCATCATTCCTACCGGATACTGAGAGCAATTAAAAACAGGTTTGGAAGTACGAATGAGATCGGGATTTTTGAAATGCAGGAAAAAGGGTTAATTGAAGTTAAAAATCCCAGCGAATATTTTTTAACCGGAAGAAATCTTCAAAACCCTGGTTCCGTTATTACATCAAGCATCGAAGGTACAAGACCAATTTTGCTTGAAGTACAGGCATTGGTAACACCATCAAACTTCGGTTACCCTCAACGAGTAACAACAGGTTTTGATCAAAGACGACTTTCTATCCTGCTGGCAGTTCTCGAAAAGAGAGCCGGCTTAAGAGTTTCTGCAAATAATGTGTTTATTAATATGGCAGGCGGGGTGAAAATTTTTGAACCTTCCGTTGATCTTGCAGTTTGCTGCAGCATTGCATCAAGTTTAAAAGATAAAGCAATCGAAAGCACAACGGTTGTAATTGGTGAAGTAGGATTGGGCGGCGAAATCAGAAATGTTGGTAATCTTGAAAAAAGAGTTCAGGAAGCTGAGAAGCTTGGTTTTAAAAATATTATTCTTCCTGAAGATAATTTCAAATCAAAATCTTCCGGCAACGGCATTAAAATCACACCGGTTGAAACTCTGGCCCAGGCAATAAAGCTGATTTTCGGCTGATTCTAACAAAAATTGCCTGACAAATCCATCTTTTTTAAAGCTTTCTTAAAATTTTTTCTTTGTTATATGTTGCAATTCTTATATTTTGGTGTGCGGATTTGCCGCAGTGTTTTTCAATTATTTATAGAGGTTCTTAGTGAGCAAAAAGCTTTTCGTGGGAAGTCTCCCATGGGCAGTTAACGACGATTCTTTAAAAGCTGCTTTTACCCCTTTTGGTAACGTTGTTTCTGCTAAAGTTGTAACAGATCGCCGGACCGGCAGATCTAAGGGATTCGGTTTCGTGGAAATGGAATCTGATTCCGAAGCAAGTGCAGCCATCGAGGCATTGAACGGTTCTGAGCTTAACGGCAGGAACATAGTTGTAAATGAAGCGAAGCCAAAAGATTAAAATCTAATCTGGCACGAGTTGCATTCTTTTCAGGCGCTCTTTTCGGAGCGCTTTTTTATTTTAATAATATCATTTTCTTCGATTCAAAATAGTTACCAGCTTGTAATTTATATATGTAAATTCCACTTTTCAGATCATTACCATCGAATACGACCTCATAAGATCCTGTAGATTTTTCTTCATTGACGAGTGTGATTACTTCTCTTCCCAAAACATCATAAACTCTGACGTTTACAAGTGACGATTTGGGAATTTCGAACTTAATATTAGTTGAGGGATTGAATGGATTGGGAAAATTCTGATAAAGAATAAGACTATGTGTCGTCGTATTATAACTACTCGATCCTTGATTTCCCTCAACTGTTGTTACAGGATGAAGCGACTCTCTGAAACTAGCTGATGTCATTGCAGATACATAGTAATCAGATGGAAAACCTGGATCGTAAATTATGGAGCCTATCCCGCTCATTACAGGATCTTCGGTTCTATAGATCGTGGTATGATTAAATGACGCATTTGAAAATGCAATTATCAACTCTTTCATTATTTTATTATCATCTATAAAATCACCAAAAGTCATTGCGGTCACATGCCAGTAATCATCCGGACCAAAGAATATATGCGATGAATCGAACGAAAAACTATTTAGACCCGTGCAATAGAGCTTTGTAGCCATAAAGTTTGAATTTGATAAAGCAAATATTAATCTGTCTCTGAAAATATTATCTTCAGTAAAATCACCGGAAGATAAAGCGGTAACCTGAAGTTCATTACTAGAACCAAACCATGGCGATCCGCCAACGGCAATTCCTGTTGTAGAAATATCATCCACATAGATATATGATTCAGTAAGCTGAAAATCAGAAATTGCTGTTACCAATTCATCTCTGCCATCACCATCAAAATCGCCCGATGTTAAAGCGGTTACTCTAAAATAATCTGATGAATAAATCTGATATTCACTTATACTTCCAACTTCCGCATCATCACTGACAAAAATTTTACAATTATTTCCATTTTGTATGGCAGTTACTATTTCAAAGTCTCCATCGCCGTCAAAATCGCCCGAACTCATCGCTGAAATATTTCCAAGAACAATATTAATTAACTGATCATCCGGTTGGTTTCCACTTTCATTGTAATATATGTTCCCTGAATTAAACGCTGTAACAAGTTCGTCGTCTCCATCGCCATTGCTTCTATATCCTACTTTCATTCTGTAGCTTAAATCGTATAATATTGTATTTCCTTCCAAATCATTACTCCCCTGAAAATCATCGTTTATCAGTGCATCAACCCGGTTACTAAAAATATAACTGGCACCTTCATCAGGAGACTCACCATTTCCAATATCGCTAACATTAATTTTACTACCACTTTGATTATTGAATGCAGTAACAAGAAAATCCCTGTCGTGAATTTCAGTTTCAACAGCTTCAGCATAATATTGCTGACTTAACCAACGTTCTACCGCATCGTCTTCATTAATCGCACCCACCCGCCAGGCGTAAAACCAAACACCATCAACACCCAATTCTAAAACTGTTCTTATTGCTGAATGCGTTAGGCCATGAGATACCATATACTCTTCATTTAATGAATCAGGAAAAATTTCTTCCCCCAATACAAGCAAAGCATGAACTTCAGTCTCTTCACGCCCTGCATTTTTTAATTGTTCGCGTGCTGTTGGTATAAGATATCTCCACATTGCCAGAGTAGCCAAATCTGTGAAGCCATTTATCGAATAATAATAGTTATCTATTATTAAAATATCGCAGAGAAAACGGGCGTAATCAGGTTCACCGGGAGCTTCGGCAATATAAACTGGTCTGTTATCTCTTTGCTTAATTGCATTATAAATTTTTGCAACTTCAATTGGTTCAAATTCGTTTGCTGAAGGTTCATCAGCAATATACCAGCCAAGTATGTGATCTGTATTCGGAGAAGTAATGAATGTTTCAAATAAATTTGTAAAAGCATCTAACTCAACCTGACTAATTAAGCTATCATCATTTGTATCAACATATTCGAAACGGCAGTCAGCAATGGTTTTTAAACTGTCAGAAGTTAAACTTATATCATTTAAATATGCAGACCAGAAAATGCTGTCAGCTATGTAATGACCATAGGTATGCAAAGAATTTATTGCAACGTGTTCGTTATTAGTTCCCTGCCAAATCGCCCGGAGTTCGTTTCTAAATTCCTGTGTTCCTGGATTTGGTGACCAGGAATTATTGCCAACTACTGAAAACATTCCCACATTAAAAAATTGAGAGCGGTTGGACTGATTATTTTCAACCTGCTGCAAACAAACAGGGCTTACAAAAAAAAATAAAAATGCGGCGATCAATAAGTTCGTTTTAGTTTTCATTTTTACAAATATACTGAAGTATACATAATTAGTATTTTTTAGACAATCGAAAAATTAATTTAAATGATTGTTTCTAGTAATTCCACATTATTATCATCGGGTGCAAATATGACAACGCACAGTGTGAATACAAAATAATAAAAACGAAATTTGAGTAACAAGCTGAACTAAAAAAATATTACCCTTTTGATGGCTCTTCCGGTTGCTATTTTATTTTAAAACGAAAACGCATTCAAACTGATAACAAAATTATTCTCACCTCGATAATTCAGCTTCCAGGCAAACTCTAACTGCAGGGGAATTATTCCCTGCCCAATACCAAATCCGATTTCATAAAATGGTTTGGGAAATGTTTTCAAATCTTCAGGAAGTAAATCGCCGGATTTCTCCCCTATTTTGCTGACGGCAGTATTGAAGAAAACGTTAAGCATAATTTCCCAGTTTCTCAGACCAGGAATATTAAGCAGGCGAAAAACCTCATCCCTGAAATTGTGTTCAAGGTTTAATGCAGCAACTCTTTCACCAAACACTTCATTAATTCTTAAAGTGCGGAACGTAAAACTTTTAGACAGAGCATTAATATTTCCGGGCAACGCGTACATATCCTGGTAGGCGAGTGTGCCTTCATTATACATTCCATAAAACCCGATTCTTAAATTTGCAGAACGGAATGTTTGAATAAAACTATTGATAAAGATTCTGTACGTTGTAAATTCAAGATTGCTTTTCAGCATATCAGAATCCGAGTAAGTTACATCACTGGAAATCAAAATATATGATCTTCCGAATGAAGTTCTTCTTCTGAAATATCCGTCCTCAATATAATCCCTGAAATCAAGACTGAAACCGGCTGTAAGAGAGTTAATTTTCGTTTCGTAAATCTGCGGGTTTACAGGATAATTTCTGTCTTTTCTGAAGAATGAAAAGTCGCTGTTGTTTTGTGCACTCTTATCTGTCTTGTTTGAAAATCCTGCGTTCAATTCAAGCACCGGAAAGACTTCCCCCTGCAGCTTAACATCAAAGCCATTTGAGTAATAGTAATCCCTGAATTCTTCTTTGTTCAGTAATGCAAGCAACGTTGCTGTAAGACTTGCATATGAATCAGATTCGCCGAATAAAATCTTTAGCTTGTTGTATGCATTCAAAGTTAAGCTGTAAGTTCTGTAATCACCGAACAGGTATTCAAAGCTGAAATCTGTTTTAAATCTTTTATCGGAAAAGCCATAGCTGAAATCAAAGTTGCTGTTTAATCTCTGATCAAAATAATTTTCAAAGTAAAAACCAAGATCGAGTGAGTGACCTTCTACCCTGTTGAAATGGTACAATGTTAATGGGGCGTTCATAGAAAAATTATCAGAAATGTAAGTGCGAAAACTAAGGAATGAAAACCTGTCCCAAAATGTTAAAGGTATCTTACTAACGCTGTCAATCCGGGTATAAGCAATTTCCTCTTCCAATGTGTTTGGAATTGTTTGGGAAGAAATCCAGTAAAGTGAATCCTTTTTATCAGCATCCGGCACAACTGTTACGATCGCTTTCGTAAAGTCGTCACTGTTCAGCCCGGAATTAATGTTGTAATCATATAAAATGGTGTTCAGCTCAAAACCAATTCTGGTAAGTCCAAAAATATTTGCTTTAAGGAATAACCTGTAATCAGCAGGCATATAAATACTATCGTAACTGCTGAATTGCTGAAACACATTAATTGTATCGAATAATCCGCCGGTATTGGCTGCACGGTTAATCAGGAGATCAACTTTAATTAAATCGTAAGTGCTGTCAGTTATAAAGATATATCCTTCGAACCCGGGATCAACGGGTTTTTCAGGCGACATAAAAATTTTAAAAACTTTTTTATCGTCGAGAGCTAAAACGTTATCAATATAAAAGTAGTAGTAATCCAACGAGTTATCGGAAAGCGGACCGGGTAAATCTCTTCCGAAAAAATTCACATCGCCGTCATAAAAATTCTGAATGAGCCTGCCGCCTGTTAGTATGTTGATTGTCGGCGGGAAATTTGCACTTTGCTTTCGAGCAATAATTATTTCTTTATAATAATCAGGTTTGAGGAAATATCCTTCACTCTGGTTTTCCAGTATCCCGGTAATTTGAAGATCCGAAGAATCTTCACTTCCAACACCAATATTAATTGAATTTCCTTTTCCCGTAATTTCCTCTTCCGTTCTAACGATACCTTTTGTGTATGCTTCAAATTCATAACTGTTTAATCGGCTTTTCCTTTCTTTTTTATTTTCGATGGCTTTCCTGATTATTTCCAAAGCCGGGTTTTCGCCGGGAGTAATCAAAATTTCTGATAAAAGAATCTCTGTCTTTATTAATGAAAAATTTATTTCGGTTAAATTGTCATTCAACTCCACATCAATTGTATCTGAATAATACCCGATATAAGAAGCGATCAGTGAATAATGACCGGGAGGAAGTTTTATTTCATAGCTCCCATTAATATTTGAAGCTGTTCCGAGAGTGGTATTTAATACACGAATATTAGCATAAGAAAGAACCTCTCCACTTTGTGAGTCTGTGACTAATCCAGAAATAGTATATGTCTGAGAATAAATCAGGAAGGAGTTCAGGATTATAAGTGGAATCAGTAATTTCATTTTTATCCGCTAACTTAATAAAAAGTGAATTCAGTAATAAGAGAAAATAATTTGCAATATTTTTACAAACAGAATCTTACTATCTTTTCAAA
>Ga0209640_10004995_pt1 | contig 11601 bp, 17 predicted proteins | sample RifCSP10_1_FD_184018 | JGI IMG/M metagenome (GOLD analysis project Ga0209640, IMG submission 184018) | Soil microbial communities from Rifle, Colorado - Rifle CSP2_sed 10_1 (SPAdes) (version 2) | ecosystem: Environmental > Terrestrial > Deep subsurface > Rock core/Sediment | place: Rifle... | reverse complement strand
ATCCACAGGGTCACCGTCAGTAGCCTGTGGATAGAGCATACTCTCAGAACCATCTGGGCGACTTGACTGTCCGAATGCATTCCACGGTGTCTGTGCGAGCACAGCACCTGATACAAGCAGGATAAGCCCTAGACGAAGTACCGGATTGAAGGCGTTCATCCCATAGATCGTCATCGGTCTCCTCCGTAATTCATGGTGGCGTTCCATGAAGCCTACCACGCGCCCCATCGATCACCTACGGAAAGAGCCCCTTTTGAACCTGGATCTGGCTCACCACTTCGTACAACCTTCAATACGGCTTCCCGTTTCTGTCCGCTGGCCTTGTCGTTCTGTGCCCAGTGTTCAAAAACCTCTCTCATGATCGAGACCGAACAAGTCGATTTTTCTTGGGCTTTGACGTATCCTTCCGCCTGTTCCAAAAAGAAATCATTCTGGCCCTCGGGCTGCTGGCCGGGCGTGATGGCAGCGTAAGCCAATGGGCCGCAGCGAAATGAGAGAGGAGCACGGCGGGTGAGAAGGATTGAAGAAATCCTGGATGGTTGTGATGCCCTCACGAAGGATGAACAAGCAAGCGCAATGGTAAAGGAGTTCACACCATGAATGTGGCACAGATTTGGCGGTACCCGATAAAATCGATGGGTGGTGAACGGCTGAATCACGCGCACATCGGTTCTCTTGGCATCAAGGGGGATCGCGTCGTGCATGTGGAGGACGGGCACGGTCATGTGATCACGGCCAGAACACACCATCGGCTTCTCGGTCACCATGCCACGCTCGATGCGGCGGGCGAGCCTATGGTTGGCGGCCTGCTGTGGAGCGTTCCCAAGGTCCGCACAGATGTTGTGGACATCGTGGGGCCTGGCGCCCGGCTCGTTCGCGATGAGTCCAGCGATCGTTTCGACGTGCTCCCCTTGTTGGTCGCGACGGATGGAGCTATCACGGCCTTTGGACATGATGGCCGGCGACTCAGACCTAACCTTGTGATCGGCGGGGTCGAGGGCCTGGCCGAGCGCTCGTGGCCCGGACAATGCCTGCATATCGGAGACGTTATCATCGGAATCCAGGATCTTCGTGGGCGCTGCATCATGACGACGTTTGATCCCGACAGCCTGAAACAAGATCGTCAGGTGCTCACAGACATCGTGCGGAAATTCGGGGGCACGCTCGCCTTGAATTGTTACGTGATCCGGGGCGGCGAGATTCGAGTCGGCGACACCGTGGAGTTGGCCCGACACCATGAATGCGAAACCGTCCGCGCATAGAGAGACCAAATCATGAGCGAGATGTCCAAAATGGTTTCCTGTCAGATTTCTGTTGGTCCCGAAACTGGCACCTACAAAACATCAAGGAAGGTCATCTTCCCAAAAAACGGAGGTGTGAGATGGCAACACAGTCCAAGCTCATTTTGGTGACGGGTGCCACAGGGCAACAGGGGGGAGCCGTCGCGACCGCGCTGTTGACGAAACGGCAGAATGTCCGTGTGATGAGTAGAACTCCAGAAAAGGCCTCGGCACTTGCTAAAGCTGGTGCTGAAGTGGTCAAAGGGAATTTGACCAATGCCTCAGATTTGCAGGTGGCGCTGCAAGGAGTGCATGGGGTGTTCGCCATGTCCACCCCTTTCGAGGCAGGGATGGACCAGGAAGTGCGCCAGGGCATCATGATGGCAGATGCTGCCAAGCAAGCAGGCATTGCGCATTATGTCTACACCTCTGTCGGGAGCGCGCACCGGAACACCGGGATTCCTCACTTCGAAACCAAATGGAAGGTGGAGCAGCATATCCGTCAAATTGGTTTGCCGGCTACCATCCTGCGGCCCGTCTGGTTCATGGAGAATTTCACCACCTTCTCGAAACCCTCCGCGGAAGGGATCCTGATGATGCCCATGCGAGCGGATAAAAAGCTTGCGATGGTGGCCCTTAGGGATATCGGCGAGTTTGGCGCGGCGGCCTTCATGCGACCAAATGATTTTCTAGGGAAGGCCATCGATCTGGCGGGCGATGAACTGACGATGCCGGAAGTCGCGGCACAACTCTCGAAAGTCACTGGTCGATCGATCCAGTTCCGGGGGCTCCCACTGGAGCGAGCCGAAGCCGCATTGGGACACGACCTCGCCACGATGTTCCGCTGGTTCAACGAGGTCGGTTACCAGATCAACGTCGCCGCCCTAAAGCAGACATTCGGGATTCCGCTCACCACGTTTGCAGAGTGGATTAAGACGGTCGACTGGGGGAGAGGGTGAAGGACAGACGATAAGCAACGGACCAAAAATCTAAACATAGTGCAGTGAGATAGAACGACCAAAATTGGTTGTTTTTGAACTATCGACATTGGGTGATGAATTACCAAGTTTTACAAAGACAATTGGGCACAAATAATCTTGAGGTTTTTGGTCCGCACTTTGTCAGTGGCCTGTTAAGCCATCGCAAAGATTATCAAACAGAGTCAGGCTGGAGTTGAACATTGCACCGATAGCACTGCAAAGCGGCAGGGGTGAATCGCACCTCTTCAATTAAAAACCGGCACAGCCGATTTGCAATTTCATCCCGTACCCGCCGGAAGACTTCTAGCCGGGCCTCCAATGGGGCTGCGGCGGGATCATCAAAAGACCAATGTCGAATATGGATCGCGCCGGGAACGACCGGACAGGACTCTTTGGCTCGATCGCAAACCGTGATGACGTAGTTGAAGGACTGCCCGACAAATTCCTCAAGATTCTTCGATCGATAGTTTCGGACATCTACGCCGATTTCAAGCATGGACTCTACCGTCATAGGATGTAGGCCAACGGGATGGGTCCCGGCACTTTCGGCCTCGACGTGATCACTCGCAATGAGGCGGAGTAGGGCTTCTGCCATCTGGCTACGCGCTGAGTTTCCGGTACAGAGAAAAAGAATCCGCTCTTTCATGGTTGGTTCATGTGCAACAACTTGTGGCACAACAAGCCGCTTGGCTCGCGAGTGGCTTGGAAGCTCGAACGAAGCCACTCACGAACTTACCATCGACAAGGGGGGCGATCGCCTCAATGTCAACTCCCGTTCCATTGAATAGGTCCCGAGCATCTTGGGCCGTATAGACGCGCGTTGCTTCTATGGACACCTGCTCGAAACCTGCCTGTCGGAGTTTCCTCTTGTAGTCGGTCTCCTCCAATGCTCCAGCGATGCACCCAGCCCACAATTCGATGCTCTGTCGAATTTCCTTCGGCATGTCGCCTCGGATCACGATGTCCGACACCGCAAACCGCCCACCCGGTTTCAGCACCCTGAAAGCTTCGGCTAATACCCGATCCTTATCCGGCGACAGATTGATGACGCAGTTGGAGATGATCAGGTCAATCGAATTGTCCGGCAACGGAATGTGTTCGATATCGCCCTTGAGAAACTCGACATTGGTGACACCGGCCTTGGCTTGGTTGCTTCTGGCCAGTTCCAACATTTCGTCAGTCATATCCAGCCCATACACCTTGCCAGTGGGCCCAACGCGTCTTGCCGAAAGCAACACATCGATTCCACCGCCCGACCCTAAATCCAAGACGGTTTCGCCCATCGCAATTTGTGCTAATGCGGTCGGATTGCCACAGCCGAGCGATGCCCGAACGGCCTCTTCTGGCAGTACTGCCGTCTGGCCATCTCCGTACAAATTGCCGGTAATAGGGTCTAGCTGCCCGTTCGTCAGGACAGACCCGGCTCCACAACACGAACGCTGTTCCTTTTGCTGGGATTGTAACGCGGCTTTCCCATACCGAGCCTTGATCTCTTCTTTTAGCCCGTGTTGATCAGTCATACGCCCCTCCCATCAAGAAATATTGATTAATTAGAGTCAAAAAAATCAGCAGCACCGATTGGCTGAAACTGCTGACTTCGCCACCAGCTTCAACGTATTTACCACCGTTTCGAGTCCCTCAATCGCATCTGGATCGATCGAGTAGTACATCCAACGCCCCTCCCGGCGATCCCGAATGAACCCGGCATCCTTAAGCACCTTGAGATGAAATGACAACCGAGACTGTGTGGCCTTCATTGCATCTGTCAGCTCGCAGACGCATTGTTCCCCCTCTATTAACTGTTCAAGCAATGCTAACCGCGTCTCGTCGGATAATGCATGAAACAATGTGACGGATTTTTTGAGTGAGACAGATAACGCAACCATGATTATGTATATATCAACAAAACTTGATTAGTCAAGGGCCATCACAAGGTTACTGTGCAAATTGTGCTCAAGCCCACCTCATTCCAGCCTATTCCCGCCAAAGTTCGGGAATTCTGCGAAGCTTTGCCCCAGTAGGGCTGAGTGAGTTCCAGCGAGCTGGAGAAAGGTCACAAAAACGGTTACCTAACACGCTGGTCGGCTGTTCATAAACACCTGCAAGAATTTCAGCCTCCAAGATCTCGACATCTCAGCCGCCAATACGTACGCTTCACTGTCCTCCACCACATCACGATCAGGGACACATGTTGCCCCTCCGCGGTTCATCTTCGAATCGCGCGTATTGGTTGGACAATTCCGCAGGTGAATTGTGACTGTGCTGTGAGTGTGCCTGTGGGAGGCACGCACGAGGCGATACTAAAGTAGACGGCTCAGCCTCGCCTGAAGAAGACTAATCAGATTAATGGGATTAACTGATGGGAGAAATGGCTGAGAGTGACAATTCCCATACCAATCATGGGGTTTTAATAGCTTGCCTCTCGCACCCTTCGCGTCCCGGTTCCGCCTGGCCAATGTGTGTAACCTTTGTCCTTGTCGGAGCGACTGATGGATACGGGGTGCAGGGGCACCACGGACGAGTTAGTTTAACAGTCACTCTTTTTCATCAAGGAGGATTTTATGAAGCACGGAATGAAAATTCTTCTAGGGATTACGGCAGGCACGATGCTGTTGGGAATAGCGACTCCCTTCGCCTGGGCGGACGGAGGAGGGGCAGCGTGCAGGAGTGGCGGCCATGCGTTCGGCATGGCTCGGCACGACATGTCGAGTCATGGAGGCAGGACGTCACACGTCCTTCGCACTCTCCTCACGCATCAACAGGATCTCGGCCTGACGGACGACCAAATCACGAAGTTGAAGACCCTCGCGCTTGACCAGGATCGCGCACAGATTCGGGCTCGCGCGGATGTGCAGGTGGCGGAGCGGGAGCTCCGAGCGCTCGTCGCGGATGAGAAGACGGAGCTGTCTGTCATCGAAGCCAAGATCAAAGAGCGCGAGTCGTTGGAAGCCACGTTGAGTTTCATGGGGATCAAAGCCAAGCGGGATCTCTACGCCGTGCTGACCCCCGAGCAGCGCGAGAAGCAGAACGTCTTGCGTGACCACATGCGGCAGAGGCATCGCGCGCGCATGTTCAGCAGTCAGGGCATGGAGACGACGCATCCGGAACAGACAGCCGACGGAATGACTCCGGCATCGGAAAGCGCCCCACATGATGCTGAGAACAGTCTCCAGGCCGGCTAAGCCACAGGGTGGCGTGACGACACCAGTGTGTACCGGTGATCGGGTGTGGGCGCGTCTACAGATGAGAGGTATGATGCCAGACCTGGGCGCGTGGCGGCAGAGTACTGCCACTTCATTGGAGCGCAGACACTGGTGTCCGATGATCTTGAGATTATCCGGCGAGTCTTGCAGGGAGAGATCGACTCGTTTGCGGAGCTGATTGCGCGGTATCAGCAGCACGTCGTGAAAATCACGACTCGGCACGTGCCGGCCGACCGCGTGGAGGAAGTCGCTCATGACGTCTTCGTCCGGGCATACACCAGCTTATCGAGCTTTTCGGGACGGACCCCGTTCGAACACTGATTGTCTGGCATCGCCGTCCGGACATGCTATGACTTCTGGCGGGCACGGCGTCGGGAGGAACTGCCGGTGAGCGCGTTCGCCACGGAACATCAAGCCTGGATGGACCATGTGCTAGCGGTGGAATCCGACGACCAATTTCGTGAGCAAGCCAGGAAGCAGGAAGCGGCGGAGGTGTTGCAATGGGCGTTGGGTCATCTTTCGGCGGAAAACCGCCTCGTCCTGACGCTGGTCCATCTCGATGGCTATTCGGTGCGCGAGGCGGCTGGTCTGCTGGGGTGGAGCATGGTCAACGTGAAGGTGCGCGCGCATCGAGCCCGACAGATGCTCCGCACGCTACTCCTCGAAAGGATGCGACAGGACGATGATACGACTCAACGATGACCACCTCAAAAAAGTAGGGCGCGCATTGACGGAAGCCCATCGCTCGCGCCAGGAGCCGTCGCTCGGTGCCGACTGGACCGTTCATGTCATGCGGGACATCCGCCGCGAAGCCAACAGGCAGGGGCAATCGATGATGGTGTTGGGGCTCGAACAGCTCGTGTGGAGAACCGCGGCCGTGGCCGCCGTCTTGGCCCTGGTCTTGACCGGTTCCGTGTTGTTTTACCCCGACCGGGACGCCGTCGAACTCACCGCATTGCTGTCGAATGAGGTCGATGTGCTGCTGCCGTTCAGCGAGTAAGTCGCGCATACGAGGAGGAAGCCGTCATGGTATCAGGGAAAGTGTGGGGTGGCCTCGTGGTCTTGTTCCTCGCGGGAGCGCTGACGGGCATTGCCGGAACGACCCTTTACCACCAGTACGAGCAGGACCATCAAGGGGACCGAGGCTCGACTGCGAAACACGAGCGCATCATGAAGCGCCTGACCCACGAGTTGGCCTTGACGCCCGCGCAACAAGCCGACATCGAGCCGATGATCAGCCGGACGCATGTCGCAATCTTACAATTGCGATTTGCGCATCAACCGGAAGTCGAACAGGTGCTGACCCACGGCATGGCCGAGATCAAGGCCACGTTGTCTGTGGAACAGCAAGCAAAGCTGGATGGGCTCTACGCCAACCTCCAACGCCGCTGGCAGGCTTCGCGCGACTACGTGCACACCACCCAGGAACGGCTGAAATTGATGAAGTAGGACGGTGGCCGTCTGACGTAACGCTCGTTTCGTAGGATCATGATGCAGTGACCCAAGAACCAGAGAAGAACGAGATGCCAGCTTCAATTGGTTTTACCAAGTCGCTCAAACCTTGGGTGTTCGGGCTCTTCGTGGCCTGTGGCGGTGTTATTGGGGGCAATGCCTCTGGCAATCGGGGCGGGGGTGGGATCAAAGTTACGGCGGGCACTCGGCATTGCCATCGTGGGTGGCCTGCTTGTTAGCCAACTGCTCACGCTGTACACGACTCCGATCGTCTATCTCTACCTCGATCGTGTAAGACTGCGGTCCGCTCCTCGGCTGAAACGAAGTTCGCGAGGCAGGGTGTTGTGCTCCACTTGAGATTCGGACAGACCGCTAGATCGTCGGACAGAGCTTAACCCTCTGAACCTATTCACCGCCCATCGTGGCAGAAGAGAGACTGGGCCCGTTCCACGGAGTTACGAGCGAATTCGCCCAGCTGGTCGGTGAGAAGGGGACTCGAAAATAGTCTGATGCTGTGTAGAATGAACGGCTTGGTCTTCCCCTGATTTGCAAACACCCCCGGCTTCCGTACCAGGCTCGAAGCCATTATTTCTCAACAATAATAGCTCGTCTCGTCACGAAATCCTCTTGATGAGCGCAGAGAACATCGCCCGCGCAGGCACCGGTAGGAGTATCGGCGGCTAACCCTCGCATGTGACCCTTGCGCCCTCGTTCGCAATCTTTCTAAAATGGACCTCCTTGGACGTTTCTGTGGAAATCCTTATGGAGCTCGCTCACATTTCCAGTGCAGCGGAACTACTCTCAATCGAGCACCCTCATTTCGGGAGGATTCAACCCCCTGGTTTGCTCAAGACCACTATCGGGACCGTTACGGCTACGACCAGGAAAGCCGTTGCCATAGCGGACTACAGTTCCGGCAATCGCCAACATGTTGCGGCCCAGATAGATCCACGAAATTTCATGGTGACCATTGCCGGTTCATTTGTCCTGGTTGCCCTCAAGGAGGGCGAGAGTAAGCACCCGGTTATCCACAAGACATGGAAGATGGTGGACCAGCGTAACGGGGAAGGTGTGAAAGACTTCTTCGGCACAGTCAGCACGTTTATTGATTCGGATGGCTTGAAGTGGGAGCATCGATTCGAACGACCACCTGACGAAGATGAGTTGATTGGCTTTGGGAGCAATGAGGAGGAAGTTCTGATCATCACTCTGGAGAGCTTCTATCCAACGACTGCTCCTGACATCAGCGGAGTGATAGGATCCCCTCTGGCTTCTTCCTGACGGTTGACAGATTTTTCTTCCGCGTAGGATAAAAGTCCCCACCCCTGGCCTGTGCGCAGTCGTTCGCATCCCTTCTACAATACGCTTCCCTGCAAGGCCTCAATCACAATCTGGCCCTCCTGCAGCCTCACAAACGAGGTGACGAGCAGAAGGAGTTGTGCATCCGGAGGCGAAGAAGAAGCACAGGAGAGCGATTCAAGCGCTGACCGGCTGCCGCCGATCAGGCGGTACCCAGACGAACGAGCAGGGTGTGCGGTCACATCAGGGGGATGCGGGATAGCCTGGTGAGGGTAAAGGCGTTGGGTCATTCGGTTTCGCTCCACGACATGCAGAGCGATGCCGGTGCGAGCGGTGTGCCGTCGGCGTCCCTCTAGTACGTTTTAAATCTGAAACTAGGGCTTCACCTAGTTCACCCGCCGATCGCACCTTGCTAGAGTCTCACCATATCACCCACCGATCGATTTCATGCCTGCGGTGTCTGAGCAGGACGAGCACGGACGGTCATTCCCATCTCTGACCACACAGGGGTCGCGCCATGACGATCTCGTTCTCCACTGTTCTCACGATCGTGTTGTTCGGCGCCTCACTTGCGTTCGCCAATCCAGCAACGCTGCCGAAACATCCGGGCTATCCCATGGGCAAGGCCGTCGATCCCGTCACGGGGCAATCTCTTGCGAACGATCCGGGCCATCGCAATGCGGTCGGGGATAAGGCCTTGAGCGAAGCGGCAGCGGCGGATACTGCGCATGTGACGCAGAATCTGTCGATCAATCAAAACGACAAGCGCATCTTAGAAAAGCCGGGAGCCGGTCTTCTGCCCAGGGTCGAAGGGCCGAATATCGTCATTGCGCCACAGGTGAAAGAAGCAACCACGATGCCTCCCCCTCCCAAGTAACGGAAACGAGAACCCGTATGAACGAACGCCTGTAGGGTTCCAGGGGAAATGCCATTAGCCTAAAGGAGGTGTTGTCATGGATGCCAGGACTCAGTGCCGGAACACTATCATCGGAATCGCGTTCGTTGGTCTGCTGGGCACGACGGGGCTTGTCGGTTGTGAAGAAAAACAGCCGGCCATGGACGCCAAGAAGGAAGTGCCGGCCGTCTCGAGCCAGTCGGAGCCTGTTGCTGGAGAGGCCAATCCGGCGCCGGCGCCGGCGCCAGCGGGAACAGACACCGTACTCGTGGCCCCCGTGTCGTCACCAGGCCGCGTGGCCAACGATGAAGGGATCAGCCACGCCCAACAGGACCATTGGGTTGTGGCGGAAGGTCATTTTCGGAAAGCCGTCGAAGCCGATCCCAAGCTGGCCGAGGCGCAATTCAATCTTGGACTGACCTTGGACAAACTGAGCAAGCACGACGAAGCCAAGATTGCCTTCAAGAAGGCTGCCGAATTGGCGCCTGGGAATCCCACCATCACCGAGTCTCCCATCTTGAAGAAGCACACCAGCACCTGAGCGAGAGTCCGTCGCGGTCTGCTGTTCCGTACCGGCCATGCACGAAAGGGCTCAGCTGCGGCGCAGACGTGGAGTGATCACAGCGACGGCGGTGAGGCCTGCAGCGGAGGCCGTTCGGAGGTCGAAGCAAGTGGTCGCCTCCCGATTGCGAGGCCACCGTGAAGGAGCGTTTCCGGCATACGTGCTCCCGGCTGGTCACAAACCGAAGACGAGATTCCCACCACCTAAGCCCGCTGCATTGTCGTCCCTGTAGGCAAACGACTGCATCGTACCTTCTGAGAAATACGACGGTTGACGTCGCGATCGGGTGTAGGACCTACAGTCTCCCTGGACGCCACCATCAACCCTGCTTCTCTTCTGCTATCCACGGCCCATATTCATGGGGTCGTTCCTGAGCCCCCTCCCCCCGTGACGGCACACACCTTGCGTCGATCACCGCAGTCTGGAATTAAGGTCGGCGGATCACCTGAAAGCATCTTGACCCCGCTGTCTGAATGCCGGTTCTGCCCTTCACGAGCTCCACGCAGCACCGCTTCTGGTTCGGTGTCAGCTCGCTCATGTCCACTATTCTCGCGACGGTCTGCACATGGGCGCTCGACGCCCCTCGAAATCCCACTCGCTCGAAATGACATGGATCTGCTTTGCATGGCTCAATAAATCTGACTTCGAAGGAGCAAACCTGTTGCAGTGCGAGATCTCCCACGCTCCGACAGCCTCAGGGCATGTAGGGAAATACACGCCTGTTTCACCAAAGGAGTGCCAATGACCAGTCCTTATCGATTCGCCTGGCTGCTCGTCATCGGGTCTGTACTGTTCCTGATCGAGGGATGTGCAACCAAAGGCGGGAAATCGAGTGGCGACACCTCGCGCTCTTCGTCCAGCAGGACCTTGAACGATCTTCCCGGTGGGAGTGAGCGAGTGAGTTCTGGTGAATTGTTCACGAATGCCGATCCCTCCGCCACACACCGACAACTGGCAGAAATGCGAGCTGAGCAGTCCGCTACGGCCGCGGCAGGCCTTCGAGATGTCTTTTTTGGATATGATAGCTGGACGATCAGCGAGGAAGGACAACAGGTCCTCAAAAGGAATGCCCAGTGGTTGCGCGCGCATGGCATGACCCAGCTGAAAGTGGAAGGCCATTGCGATGAGCGGGGGACCACTGCCTACAACCTCGTGCTCGGAGAGAAGCGGGCTAAATCCGTGCGCAATTATCTGATGGACCTTGGGGTGAACGGCGATCACCTGACCGTCGTCACCTATGGCAAGGAACGCCCCATGTGCTTCGATCCGGCAGAGTGGTGCTATCGGCAAAACCGCCGTGGTCACCTCGTGGTCCAGCCATGACAGCAGTTATGGCGACAACAATGAAGCGTTGCATGGGACGGAAATCCACCCGAAGGCTGTGGAATCCAACTAAAGCCACAACATTCTGAGCACTCGGTCCACCTCATCCAGTCTTCGGGACCATCTACTAGAACCTCGCCGTTTTGGCAACCGTCGCACCGTTTCCACCTTTCGCGCGGTGTCAGGATGCGCTACGGGAAAAATCATCGATTCTATCGGTGAAGTGTCTGTGCTGTGAATGCGCCCGAGCTAGGCGCAAACAGCATCAGGATGAGAACCTATGATAGGTGTGCGCCATGGGGAGGCGCACACGAGGAGACGCGTGAGCAGCCGGATCGGTCCCTGCCTTCAAAGCTCGAAAAGAGCAAAATATCAATGGCTTGATTTTGCGAAGGTATCCCCGTTTTTCCTTTGCATACACGGACTTGAGACGATTCTACCCATTCCATTGATTCTGAAGAATTCGAGATGTTCCGCAGGTTTTTCGCACCGCAAAGGACGTTTCCGGAAGGCCAGCGGCTTCCCTTTCACACCTCAACGTATGGCAACCAAGCACTAGTGCGTTCTCCGGATTCTCTGGATTGACAACAAGCAACGTCCTCAAAAC
>Ga0209640_10004994_pt1 | contig 11602 bp, 12 predicted proteins | sample RifCSP10_1_FD_184018 | JGI IMG/M metagenome (GOLD analysis project Ga0209640, IMG submission 184018) | Soil microbial communities from Rifle, Colorado - Rifle CSP2_sed 10_1 (SPAdes) (version 2) | ecosystem: Environmental > Terrestrial > Deep subsurface > Rock core/Sediment | place: Rifle... | reverse complement strand
ATCCCTGAGGTAAATAGACGTTTCATGAGGTTTCCTTTTGTGAAAGAACATTGATGTCCACCGGCCGGTGTCAGACCTTCTCCACCACCACCGCCGTCCCGTACGCCAGCACCTCGGCGACACCGGACATGATCTCGTTGGCGTCGTAGCGCATGCCGATGACGGCGTTCGCTCCGACCTGTTGTGCATGCAGTACCATGATACCGAAGGCATCCTGCCGTGCCTTTTCGCACAGCTCCTGGAGGAGCGAGATGTTCCCGCCGAAAAGGATCTGAAATGCCGCACCGATGTTCCCGATAATGGAACGGGACCGGACGGTGATGCCCCTGACAACTCCGAGGTTCTTTACCACCCGGTAGCCGTCAATGGTGAAGGCCGTGGTGACGAGTGATTCGTTCATGGGGGTCCTGTGTGTGAATTATTTGAACTCGATCGAGCTGATTACCTTTTCGTACACAGGTATGTAGCTTTCGCCCTGCGGTTTGAACCAGCTCAGCGTTATGCGAACGACCTTATCGTTTTTTACTACAAAGTAGACCCGACTGTCCACGTCGGCCCGCGATGAATAGTTGATGAACATTGCGCTTTCGCCACCGATGGTCGCTTTGCCCGTGGACTTTGCTTTGTATGTCCCCTTATTCTGTTCCACCACCTTTTCGACCGTGAGCTTCTGCGCCGCAAAGACATCGAAGCGGATTGAGCAATCGAGCCGGACGCCGCGCAGGTCCACCACTTCGTCGAATTTTCCCTTTGCGGTATTCTGGAAATTGAAGTTGTCGGGATACTGGAAGGAGAACATCTTCCCATCGTATTTTGCCATCTCTTCGGATGGGAGGGTTTCATCCCGTCCTTTTTCTTTCGGCTTGGGTGCCTCGAATGAATTGAGAGAGGCTTCGAACACCGCAGCGTACGCGGTGTAATAGTCACCAAACCCGGCAAAGCCGAGATCATAGACAACGGAATCGCCGGCAATCAGAACGTGGTGTCCGTTAATGATATTCTTGGCCCCGTAATTTGCGGTGTAGCCCATTTTGGTCCCCGTCAGCGGGCCGACGGATACAGATTGTTCAGGCTGCAGCACGTAGCCTTGTGTGGTAAGGTCATCCTTGAACTGCTTGATCTGTGAGGCAGGATCGTGTGTCTTGATGACGCTGACCGAAATCTCCACGCCGATGGCGCCAACGCCGGTTGGGTCGAGGAATTTCTTGTCCACATCCTGGGCATTGTAGAATCGCGCCCGGCCGACCTCGGCGTTCTTAATCCATCCCTTGGGATGCGTGATGGAAAAACCAATGCCTGGGTCATGATACGTTTCCATTTCGCTCACTGCAACCGGCTCCATCTTTTTTTCGCCGCAACCGCCGAGGAGCAGCACTGCAACAAGAAGCCCCGCGAGGGCGGCAACAAGTGCAAGGGGTCTCGCTTTGGTGTTCATGGTATTACCCTATGATAAGTGGAAGAATGGCGTCCCTCTCTTGTGGGACAATGGTGCTTACTTGGGAACAACAGTGTCATACCACGTCTTTTTCTCGCGCACACCGACCTCGTCAATATGCACATGCTTGCTCTCGGTGTACTCTTTCAACCCGTCGAGACCAAACTCGCGGCCAATGCCGCTCTGTTTGTACCCGCCGAACGGGGCCCGTTCGTTGAGCAAGTGCCACTCGTTGATCCAGACGGTACCCGTCCGGAGCCGGCGTGCTACGTTCATCGCCTTCTCAGGGTCTTTCGACCAGACACCTCCACCGAGGCCGTAGATGGAATCATTTGCCATTCGGACCATATCATCGAGAGAGGTGTAACGAATCACAGAAAGAACGGGACCGAATATTTCCTCCTGGGCGATCGTCGAGCGGTTTTCAACATTGTCGAAGATGGTCGGTTCGACAAAAAAGCCGTTGGCACATTCCTGCACCGGCGGGACTGCTCCACCGACGGCAAGCCGTGCTCCATCTTGCTTTCCTTTCTCGATATAGCCGAGAACAAGCTCCTGCTGCTTCTTCGAAACCAGGGGGCCGATGTCTGTCGTAATCTGCATCGGGTCGCCGATCTTCATTCTCATTGTTTTCTCCACCATGCGTCCCACAAACTCATCAGCGAGAGAGTGGGGAAGGAAGAGCCGTGTCCCGGCCTCGCAGCACTGTCCCTGATGATAGAAGATCGCATATAACGCGCCATCCACCGCCATGGTCATGTCGGCATCGTCGAGGACAATGTTGGCGGACTTGCCGCCGCATTCAAGTGTAAGTTTCTTGAGCGTGCCGGCCGCAGTTCGCATGATCTGCCGGCCCACCGTGGTGGAGCCTGTGAATGCCACCTTATCCACCATGGGATTTGAGGTCATCTCTGCACCCGCATCACTTCCGAAACCGGTTATGATGTTGACGACGCCCCGGGGAAGTCCGGCCTCTTTGATGAGCCGCGCCAACTCCATGGCGGTCACGCTGGTTTCCTGTGACGGTTTCAGGACCACTGTGTTGCCTGCCGCCAGTGCGGGGCCCAACTTCCATATGGCCATCTTCAGTGGAAAGTTCCAGGGGATGATCGCCGCAACAACACCAAGTGGCTCGCGCAGGAGGAGATTCTTGCTGAAGCCGGGTCGTGAGACGCCATCCAAAGGATCGTTCAGGTCGGCCAGCGCAAGCTTCGCAAAGCTGCTCATGTTCCTTGCGCTCAGGTAGACGTCCTCTTTTGCCTTCTTCAACGTGGAGCCGGAGTCCAACACCTCCAACTCGGTCAGAAGTCTGGAATTCTCATTGATCTTATCAGAGATTGCTTTGATGAACGCGGAACGTCCTTCCCGGGGCATTGTGGGCCAGGGGCCCTCGTCAAACGCCTTCCGGGCGGCCTGAATTGCCCGTTGTGCATCGCTCACGCCGGCGCGAGCGAAGGTAGCGATCGGTGCCTGATTGAACGGATTGATTCCGGTAAACGTCCGCTTGTCTGCAGCGTTAGTGAATTCGTTGTTGATGAAGAGCTGATATTCTCTCATGCGGTGATAACCTGACGATGGAACTGTGGCAATGATTCCCGAGTCGATGAATTACAGGACATGGATTGAAACCCGGACGGTAAGAGGTCTGAAATCGGATGAGTGAAGATATGGAAAATTGGCGAATTACTCAACCTGCAGGCGGGCTATTGTCTGGAGACCCGCGCCCGGGAACCTGTGTCATAGAAGGATCTCACACCTTTCTGATTGGAAATCGCCGTGGAAATTTCTATTTTTCAGCCCATCCATTGTTCAGTTCAACCGCCGTGCTCAAGAAAATCCTTTGCCTCCTCGCGTTCCTTGCTCCTGCCGGGCTCCATGGGGGTGATAGCCCGCGTGTTGTGCGCGCTGTCCGCATCTCGACACCACCTAAGATGGATGGCTTTCTCGAGGAAAAGGTCTGGAAGGGGGCAGAGCCAGCGTCGGACTTTATTCAACGGGAGCCGGACGAAGGGAGGCCTGCCTCGGAGTGCACCGAGATCCGGGTGTTGTACGATGACGACGCCCTCTACTTTGGCTGCATGTTCTACGACGCAGAGCCGGAGAAGATCGTTGCCCGACTGACACGGCGGGATAACGAGATCGAATCAGACAACGCCTCAATCCGGATCGATTCGTACCATGACAACCAGACGAATTATGAGTTTACCTTCAACGCGGCGGGAGTGAAGGTGGACATCCTCCAGTACGACGACGCCGACAAGGAGGATGCATCGTGGGATGCGGTATGGGAGCTTGAAACACGCATCCTTCCCAACGGCTGGTCCGCCGAAGTGAAGATTCCGTTTCGTATCCTCCGGTATCAGAAAACAACAGACGCTTCACTCGAGCAGGAATGGGGAATCAACTTCATCCGCACGATCAGCCGGAAACAGGAATCAGCCCGATGGGCATTCACCCCGAAGAGCGAGAGCGGCTTCACATCACGGTTCGGACACGTCCGCGGGCTGCGCGATCTCCCAACACCACGCCAGATCGGGTTTCTCCCATTTGCTATCGCGAGGCAGCGGTTCGAGCCTGCGCAGACTTCACGTGCGAGGGTGAGGGAACTTCGCGGCGACGCCGGGCTCGATTTGAGGTATAGCCTCTCCAACAACTTCACGCTTGACGCGACGTTCAATCCCGACTTTGGCCAGGTGGAAGCAGATCCCGCCGTTCTGAACCTGACGACGTTTGAGACTTTTTACCCGGAGAAACGCCCCTTCTTCATTGAAGGGACACAAGTCCTTCGGTTCACGACATTCGGGGGCACTCTTGGGCCGGGGATTTTTTATTCGCGGCGGATTGGCAGGGCTATCGCATCATCGGAGGTACGCGTACCTCCAGGTGGTACAATTGACGATCTCCCCCAAAGTACCACGATCCTCGGTGCAGCGAAGGTGAACGGAAAAACAAACAGCGGGCTTTCCATTGGCATCCTGCAGGCGTTCACGCAAGAAGAAAAGGCAATGGTGGTGGACAGCAACGGGGCGAAGAACAAACAGGTGGTGGAGCCCTTCGCCCATTTCAACATTATCCGCCTCAAGCAGGACATCCTCTCCAATTCAAATGTGGGGATGATCCTGACCTCGGTGGAGAAGGAAAATCGCCTTCCTGCCATCGTCAACGGATGGGACTGGAACATTAAACTTGATAATAGCACCTATCTCTTCGAAGGGTTTTTCGCCCACACTCATGCATCAAATACATCGCTTGAACGGATCCGGGGATGGGCAGGGCGATTCAATTTTGCGCGAATTGCCGCCGAGCATTGGCTCTGGAGCGTCGGCGGGAGGATCGCGTCACGGGAGTACAATATCAACGATGCAGGATTCTTTTTTCGCCCGGATGGGTGGACCGGACTGGCGCAACTTTCCTACAAAGAAGATCGCCCCGCCACCGTGGCACGTAACTTCAGTATCGGCCTGGTCCTGACCGAGTTCCACAATCTCGACGGCATCAGTCTGCAACGCGAAGCGCGGCTGAACGGTAGCCTCCTCTTCAGCAACTACTGGAGCGCGAGCATGAGTTTCGCATCGGACTTCGGTCTGTACGACGACAGGGAGACGCGCGGGAACGGCCTGTATCGCCGAGCGATGACGTACGCGGCAAATGCGTCTCTCTTTAGCGACAGCAGGGGAGAAGTAACCGGCCGGATCGGTCAGTTGTTTGGGTGGGATAGCAAGCGAAAGTACCAGTCAGCTACGGAGGGAGGACTTACGATAAAGCCTCTCTCCTGGATGGAATGGGATGTCAGTTCACGGTTTGAGATTGTGCGGGATCAGGAAGCATGGGTAAGCAACTTGGCAGGGACGACAGGTGTGCAGAGTATCTTTGGAGACAGGAGCACAGACTCGTTCGACTTCACACTCCGCAGCACGATCACGTTCACTCGCGAGCTAACGCTGCAAGTCTATGGACAGGTTTTCGTTGCCAAAGGGCACTTCGTGGATTTCCGGTCGCTGGTGGCGCCGTCGGAGTTCGTGCCGGTCACCTTCCTGTTTCGCGATTTCAACACCCGTTCACTCAACTCGAACGTCGTCCTCCGATGGGAATACTTCCCCGGCAGCACACTCTTCCTTGTTTGGTCCCAGGCGCGGGATGGGGGTGTGGACGAGTATTTCACATCGCTCGGAACAGACCTCCGCGAGACATTCCGGATTCCACCCGCCAATGTTCTCCTGCTCAAAGTGTCGTACTGGATGAGCTTATAACCCTGTCTGCGGAGCTATCCCTCCCTCTCTTGTTGCAACCTTCATGATGTATGAAGCGGCATCCGGCGTCTTGCATCCTGTTTCACCATGGTCCACGTCCACCTTCCCGATCCGAGCAGCCACGGCAAGCGCCAGAGCGCGCATCCTCGGATTTCGGAGGCCAATGGCGATGAGGGCGGAGTTCATTGCGTCACGGACGTGGTTCTTGCGGGTATGGATTTTATGCTCGATGGTGTCGAGGTGGGGAACAAAATACGAATCCGGCACTGCGCGTTCCCGAGCCATTCGCGCAAGAACGAGCCATCCGGCCCGTCCAACCCATTCTCCGCTGGCATCGATCCACTTCTCAATTTTCTTTTGCGCAAAAGGTGTCCTGCTCACCAGTCCGGCAAACGCATCGGTGATCACATAGTTGTCCAAATCCATTACCCAGGCATCGATCTCTTTACCCGTTGCCGCTGTAGGATCTGCCACCATTGTGGCGAGGACGCGGGCGTCGTGGTTGCCGGTCTTCCAGAGCTGCACCGCGAGTACATGATCCAACGTGATCTTCTTCTTCAACAAGCCGAGCGCTGCATAGCTGACGCCGAACATCTCCCCCTTCACCCCGTGGCGTCCGGAGACCTTCCGATGTTGTGCTGTGCCAGCTTTTTTCAACGCAGCAAATGCTTCCTTGAGGGTCATCAGGTCTGTTCCTACTGTTGACGATACAGGATGCCAGGGTCAGGGAAAGCACGCGCATTGTTAGCGTGGGCAATGATGAACTTCTGCAGATCGCGGGTGGAAGCAGTGAGGACCAGCGAGCCGTCCACCTCCGCATGTGCAATTGCGATCTTCTTCGCCTTCACCATCTTGGCCACCCATTCCGCGTCAAGGTATGCAATCTTCAGCGTGTCGTCCTTGCAAGTGAGATGGAAGATCATGTGGACCGGGATGAAGAAATCGTTATCCGGCCGTTCCCACGGGACGGCATCGAGGAAAAGGTGTCCCTTCAGTTTCACTAACCGCGCTTGTAACCGGGTGATCTGCTTTTGTTCTTTGTACAGGAGTTCGTACGTCGTCTCATCGTGCTGCGCAAACGTCAGTACGTTCGTCCCCGAAGATGTCCCCTCATTCCAGTTCCCCAGGAGCGCGGAGTCGAATGTCAGATCCTTCGGCGTGTACAGTGGGTTGAGCGAGACGGTTGGCCCGCACGACGGGAAGAGCAGGGCCATAGAGAGCGCGATGATCAACTTCTGCATGATATGCCTCCGTTGAGTTGCACGCAACAGGGTTGGAAGGGAGCGTGGGAGTAAGATACGCGAATCAACGGGAAAAGCAACCGACACGCTCCGGTTGGTTCAGTAGAAATACGCGTCACTTGGCGCACTCAGTTGAGGACTCGATCCTAGGCGTTATACCCCCAGTTTTCATCAGCATGGATATGTTTACGCACACTGAGCTTTGCCAGTTTCGGTTGTACCAATTCTGCGAAGTCCTTGTAGGCCATCTTCACCAACTCCCGGTGAGAGCCGGCATTGAACGCTATCTCCTCGTCCTCCGCCAGGTCGTCTGCAACCAGAACATCCATATTGTAGAGGTTGCCGAATGGGGGCATCGCTCCGAGCTCGCTTTCGGGGAATCGATATCTGAATTCGTCCTCGCCAGCCAGTTGGACAGTTGTCCCACCCACCGACTTCTTCAGTAATTTGAAATCCACCATGTCCGTCGCGGGCAAAACCACCATCAGCAGCTTCCCATCAACCTTAACGATTACTGTTTTGGCAAGCGTCTTACCGGGGATGTGCGCGATCATTGCAATCTCCTGAGCGGTGAAGGCCTGCGAGTGACTGATAATGGTGTACTTGACGTTGTTGCGATCCAGGAAGTCCCGAAGTCTGTTCAGCATCATGGCTTGCTCCTTTTCTCTTTTTGATGGATGAGACAAACGAGGAGTGAAGGCCGGGTCGCCATGAACGTGATGAATGCGTTGTCCTGGCGGGAATGAAGAAGAGACGGAACTGAGGAAAGGCCGCCCTCAGGCTCGAATGTCAAAGGACTACTGTGGAAACGTACTGCGCGGCGGGGACAATGTCAAGAGGGCTCTAAGCATTCATTCTTCCTACACACCGGAGCGTGTACCGGTTTGATCGGTACTGCAACAAAAACTCCAATGCGGAATGCATTGTGAACATTCAACGGTTGAGGGGGAGTCGTGGGGGTCACTTCATCACTTTTCCCATCAACACAGTGACGCCACCGAGGAACCCTCCATACACGAGGCCAACCACTGGGCCTGTCATGAGAGTGAAGAGGGGAGAGAGTGAGAACGTTCCATGCTGGAACCTCGCCATCGATTCAGCATTGTTGGCAATGTATGTACTGAAGAAGAGGGTCTGCACGATCCCGTTGAGCACACCATCCAGTATTCCGACGAACAGTCCATGGAGGAAGAGTCTCCCCTGTGCCTTCTTCGCCAGCACCATCCCGCAGATCCCGGCAATGATGATCCAGAGGAACAGCTCGATTCCCTGCGTGTAACCAAACAGCGATGCGAGCCCCATTGCTGCCCCAAAGGAGGAGAGGCCGATGATGGGTTTCCAGGTCATTGTTCCTCCACAAGAATTACCCGAGACACAAATACACTAATCATCATACGGTGAATTGCCACGACCTTCCCGCTACGCGATCAGTCACCTCCGTTCCCGGCCTTGTGCCGGGCTTTGCGACGAGATCGCATGCGAGCAAAAAATGCGATGATAGCCGGAAGAAAGACAAGCGCGAGAGAATACTTCATTGCCCAGGATGCCGCGACGAAGAACGGATGTACGGCAAAGTAGTCGGTTGCAGCAGCGTCGTTTGCGTGGATGGCAAAAGCAACGCCACCGCTCGCAACATCCCTCGCAATGGCAAGGCCTCCGAGTGCCGCTGACCAGCCGAACGCGGCACCGCCAACTGCCAGCACGCCAATGCTCAGACCACCAACTGCTGCGAACCCGGCAGCAAGTCCACCCAACGTAAGAATGCCGACCGAAAGACCTCCCACACTGACCCCGCCCACCGCGATCCCTCCCGCAGAGAAAAGAACCCCCAGCGCAATGTCGCCGATCGCTATCCACCCTTTTGCCACGCCCCTGCGGTACGAGCCATCGACGGGCCGTCCCGTGGCTACATGAATTAGCGGTAAGCCGAGAAGACGAGTACTTGTCTGCCAGTCCATTGTGCGGTCTCCTTGTGTGCCGTTCTGTTTAAGTAGTGCGACTTCGTCAGATCAAGAACAAACCAGTTAAATAAGAGTCTCTTTCTCATGCACATAGTAGTTGCCCTGCTACGGCACGAGGAATGAAGTGTTTCGGATCTGGGCCCGACGATAATCGCGGCGTTCACTGTTGCTGGAGCACAAATAGCGCGGCTCTGGTTTCATCGAATACCGAAAGGTTGAAATACTTGTTCATCATCGTGGCCGTCGTTCGTACGATGCCGTTCTCCAGGATCTTCCTTTCCGTGCTCATAACGACGTCGGTGGATTCCGCCTCGAGCGGAACCAGCGACAATGTGGCCACATACAGATAGGTGGTCTCGACCGGGCCGGCATCGTCCGAGTGAGAGTCTCCGGAGAGGTTCGCTTCTGCTTCTTCTTCCGAATCACTGAGTGCGAGGACGATCCCGATAATGAGAACGAAAAGCAACACTCCCAGGATCACGTCGAGCACTGTAACCCGTTCCTTGACTTCGGCCTCCTTCTGTTCCTCGGGAATAACGGAGGAGCCTTGCCACTCTGCATCGAGCCTGCCCGCATCAGGCGCCATCAAAGTGACCACGAATCCCTTCTGTTCCAGGGCTCTGGCTGCCGCTTCGATGACTGCGTACTGATCTCCGTTGAAGCTCATGGTTGCTGTATAGTCGCTCTGTTCATACTTGTCCAGGTGTGCGGTAGCGACGTGAGAACCGCTACAGCCTGTAATCGCATAGATGCTGAAGCTCGCCGCGACGAAGAGGGTGAGGGACACAGATCCGCGGCGATTTCTGCAATGAGTGTTGCCGAACAGTGTGGCTGGGCCGGCTCCGTGAGTGGTGAGTGTGACCATGTTCTTTGCGTGAATACAGACCCCCTTGCGACGTGTTACCGGTTCCAGTCCCGCACAACGGTCATGTGCGGTGTTGGTGCCGCGAGCCCATGCCCGCTTCACTGCTTTTCTTTTATGGTCTCAACCGTGTCGGGAAGGCGGGCATGAACCGAACTCTTCTTGTATTACCTGCCCGCCGGAGTCCGCCTCGCAGGACGCAGGCAGGCCTCGCCAAACGAACGAATGTCGTGCTTTTTCGCTGTTAGGCGAAGGCACATAACTTCTTTACTCGAGTAGCCGTTGTCTCACCGAATCGGCGGTTGTTACGAATGCAAATCCGAAAGAGAGATTCAGCAGGCTCGCCACATGCATCTCTTCATTGATGCTTCCAGTGGCGTCAGCGAGAAAGAACACTTTGTAATCCCGGTAGTAAGCATCACGTGCCGTGGATTCACAGCACATATTGGTCATAATACCGGAGATGACAAGGTCTTCTATTTTGAGGCATCGCAGTACAGTTTCCAAGTCGGTATTGTAGAATGCCGAATAGCGATGTTTGAGAATAACTTTCTCATTAGGCAACGGGGTAATATCGCTATGTATTTCACTTTCTGGACTTCCTTCAAGACACATTCCTTCCCACCACCACTCCATTATACCAGCATCAAGACGGTCGGGGTGATGAACGTGTCGTGTGTAGATCACCGGACGCCCCGCCACTCGAAAAACATCTATGAGTCGTTTGAGCGTTGGAAGAATGGCGAGTCCCCCACAGGTAAACGTCGGAGAAGCCGGGTCCAAGAAAAATCGCTGCATATCAATAACGAGGAGAGCGGCTTTTTCTTTGCTAAGTTGCATTTGATGTTGATTGAAGGGTGCAATCTTTTCAAGCCACAGTCTTGCCCTTGCTTCAAGCGAATCCGGTGTCACATATGATTGCATCGTACTCCTAATTCTGCTATGTGCTTGCGCATAAAGTCCCGGCAAATTACGCCGCCGTTTTGCGAATCATAAAATGAAAAATTCTCTGTGAGCAAAACGGTGGAACGAATGCAATAATCCATATCAACAAAATAGGTGTCGCAATTTGCCCCGTTAGGCGAAGTGGGCGCGTTCATTGTCGGATGACTTCTTCCGTAACGGATCTCAAACGATAGAAAGCAGGAATGGCTATCAAAACTGAAACGACACTCAGTACACCGTATTTGACAAACTCATGATCACCAACATTTGGAACTGCGCCATATTGTATTGGCAAGATAAGAAAGTCCGAGATAGAGTGTATGACTACTGATGGGAGGATTGATCGGGTGAAGTATACAAGCAAGCCATGAAGAAGGCTGTACAGCATAAAGAAAGGAATGAACGCGGCCGTAGCGTACGCATGACTCAAGTGAGAAAGCCAGAACATGATTGCCACAACGAATATCCCGACAACCCAACCATGCCTGTGTTGAATGATTGAAAGCATGTAGCCCCTGAAGGAAGCCTCTTCGACCACTCCGGCCACAACCGCAATCGTAAGGAAAATGCTGAACACAGTCCAGGGAGGATAAATAGAGACGTCAAACGGAGGTTCTAGGGCGCTTGAAGGTAATCCACCAAATTCAGAAGTTACAAAAATCAATCCCATGAGGCTGATCATCCCGAACCCGCCTGCTATGAGGGACCATAGCCACAACTTCGGCGTGAGGGTCTGACCTCTAAGGTACCCGCTGCGAATGTGCGACGTGCTTGCGGGCCACGAATTCCCGGTGAGATATTTCCAGAAAGCCCAGAGCCAAAAGGCAGTAATTGGAAGAAACCAGGGAATCGATGGAGTAAGTCGTAAATTTATGAATAGCAACGCGAGCGGCAACTGGCCGATGATG
>Ga0209640_10004993_pt1 | contig 11603 bp, 13 predicted proteins | sample RifCSP10_1_FD_184018 | JGI IMG/M metagenome (GOLD analysis project Ga0209640, IMG submission 184018) | Soil microbial communities from Rifle, Colorado - Rifle CSP2_sed 10_1 (SPAdes) (version 2) | ecosystem: Environmental > Terrestrial > Deep subsurface > Rock core/Sediment | place: Rifle... | reverse complement strand
GTGCCGGGAGAAGGATTCGAACCTCCGTAGGCGTCAGCCGGCAGATTTACAGTCTGCTCCCTTTGGCCGCTCGGGCATCCCGGCAAGCCGAAACCGCACGCTGAAACCACGCATGGTCCGGGATGTTGGATGTTAGAGATCGGGAGCTGGTAGTACCAACCCCTACCTGATCCCTTGGGCCGTCCTCCTGATGCCGGCCGACTTCGCCTTCAGACGGCGGTCGGACGGTGCTTCCGCCGCGCAGCACGGCTATCTAATCCCTTGGGCCATCCGCGTCAGCCGATCGATCCGCTCTTCGGTCGGTGGATGGGTGCTGAGCAGTCGCATCATCCCACCGCCGCCACGCAGCGCCTTCATCGGGTTGTCGATGAAGAGCTGAGCGGTGGCAGGGTTGACGTTCATCGGGATCCGGGCTGTGCCCAGGGAGATCTTCTCCAGAGCGCTGGCCAGGACCATGGGGCGCCCAGTGATCTCAGCACCGGTCTCATCTGCCTGAAACTCCCTGGTCCTGGAGATGGCGAGCCGGATCAGAATGGCCGCGATCGGGGCGACGATCAGAGAGAGCAAGGCGCCGATGGCTCCCAAAGGGCTTTCCCGATTGTCGCCACCGCCGAACCAGAACGCCATCCGGGCGAGCATGGTCAGGGCGGCTGCGATCATCGCCGCGATCGAGCTGATGAGGATGTCCCGGTTCTGGACGTGGGCCAACTCGTGAGCGAGCACCCCTTCGAGCTCGTCGAAACTGAGAAGCTGGAGGATTCCGGCAGTCACCGCGACCGCCGCCTTCTTGGGAGACCTCCCGGTGGCAAAGGCATTGGGTTGGGGTGAGTCGATCATATAGATGCGGGGCATCGGCATCCGGGTCTGCTCTGCCAGCCGGCGCACGATGGCGTAGACCTGTGGTTGCTCCTCCTCGGTGATCGGGCGCGCTCGGCTGGCAGCCAAGGCCAACTTGTCCGAGAAGAAGTAGGCGACGAGGTTGAACCCGACGGCGATCACCAGCCCGATCACGAACCCGTTGCCGCCGCCGCCGAACAGGGTGGCCCCCACCAGCCACAACAAGGTGGTCATGAAGGCCAGGAGGCCCACCGTCTTCAGGTTGTTCATACGCCAAATCCTACCGGTCATCGCAGGGTATTCCGCTGGTGCACATGCTCCACGAAGACGCCCTCAGCCACTTTTAGATGGCGATAACCAGCACCCTGAAGTCACCAAGACCTCGGGGATGAAGCAGGGTCTCCGCCTCGATCTTGAGGGATCTGGCCTGCAAACGCGCCAACTCATCACCAGCTCGGGCCGCTGCCAGCTCGGTGTGCCTCGATTCCGAGAGCCGATCCCGAAGCCCTAGATCGGAGAGGAATTCCTCCTGACGGAGCAGGCGGACGTCGGCCCCGCCCCCCTTCGCGGTGGCCATCAACGCTGTGAAGTTCACGTCGGCGGTGATGTCGGTCTCACCGGGCTCGTCGAGGGGGTGTGGTCCGAGATGATGGGCGCGATAGGTGCGAAGGGTCCCGTCCTGACGCCGCGGGAGCAAGTTCTCCGAGGTATCCCCGTAATCGATCAGCACCACTGAGCCCTGCTCCAATCTGGCCAGCGCATCGGCCAGCCAGGCGGTCGCCGCCAATTGCACCTCCACCCAACCCCCGTCGCCAACCGGACCGGCGTATGCCTCCAGCCAGGCCTCGACCTCCGGTCTCGGGTTGGCGTCAACGAAGATCAGCCCGTGGTCATCGCGTCCGACCCAACGCTCCCTCCAGGCGTTCCCCACCCGCTGGCCGAGGGCCATCGGGAGATTGTCGATCAGCTCATTGGCGAGGATCACGCCCCGAATCCGCTCAGGCAACCCGGCTCGAATCGAGGCGTCGGGAAGCACACCACGCAATGCCGCCCGGGCGGCCGGAGAGGCCTCGACAGCCATCGCATCGACGTCGACGTTCGCGAGGAGTGGCCTGAGTAGCGATCCCGACCCGGCGCCAACCTCGACCAGCTGAAACGGCTCGCCGACTCGCTCGCGCTCCCGGATGACATAGATGGCGAGCGTCTCCCCGAACAACCCACTCACCTCGGGGGAGGTCAGAAAGTCACCGGCTTTCTCCGAGCGAAGCTGATCGGAGGCGAAGAAGCCCAGATTGGGGTGATAGAGAGCCATCTCCATGAAGACCTCGAAGGGAACCGGGCCCTCAGAGGAGATGCGATTCTGAATCAGATCCTTCAGCGACACCGGTACGGTCAGGTCCATGGAATTCGGAGTCTTCATGTTCGCCACCGATACGGCAATTCGCCCCGACGATCTGGCCCGGGAGGTCGAGGCCCGCGGCTTCGACTCTCTCTGGTTCCCCGAGCATTCTCACATCCCGGTGTCCCGCCGAACACCCTGGGGTGGCCAGGAAGGAGCACTACCTCTCCCCGAGCACTACTGGCACACGCTCGACCAGTTCACTGCCCTCGCCTATGCGGCGGCAGCCACCGAGAAGCTGAAGCTGGGCACGGGAATCACCTTGGTCGCGCAACGAGATCCGATCTGGACCGCCAAGGAGGTGGCCACCCTCGATCACCTGTCAGGGGGCAGGGTCCTGTTTGGGATTGGGTATGGGTGGAACCAGGAGGAGATGGCGCAACACGGCACGCCGTACTCGAAACGGAGAGCGCTCCTCAGAGAGAAGATCAAGATCATGAAAGCGCTCTGGACCGAGGAGGGCTCGGCGTTTCAGGGGGAGCTCCTCTCGCTCGAGCCCTCGTGGGCATGGCCCAAGCCGATTCAGAGGCCCCATCCTCCAATCATCATGGGTGCCGACGCCGGGCCTCGCACCGTCGAAGACATAGTGGAGTTCTGTGACGGGTGGATGCCGTTGGCCACCCGAATGAATGTCGTGGATCGAGCGGTCCTGGTGCGTCAGGCGCTGGAAGATGCAGGTCGGGATCCGTCCTCGTTCGAGATCACCGCCTATGCCGCCCAGGTGGAATCCCTCGACCTCCTGGCCGAGGCCGGGGTTGACCGGGCGGTCTTCTCCCTTCCGCCTGCCGGCGCAGACGTCATCATCCCCAATTTGGACGAGCTCGCGGCCGCGGTTGGGCTTACCTGAGGTACCTGGCGCCATATGTGGCGGTGGGTCAGCAAGGAAGCTAAGGCCTTCCATCCTGAACTGTCTGACGGCATGTTCGGGACATGAGCGCAACGACAAGAGGCGTGATCGCCCATGCCATCGCGAACGACGGCGTCATCACCAGACGTGAAGCTCTGGCCCTTGGCATGCCGGAGCGCACGTTGGACCGGCGGATAGAAGAGGGCGTCCTTATCAGGATCGCACCAGGGGTATACGCCCTTCCCGGGGTGTTCGAGGCCGAGGCATCTACCCTCGCCGCGGCCACACGAGGGTTGGGTGCAGTGGTTTCACACCAGGCGGCCGCACGGCTCCACGGTGTGCCGGTCGCCGGCCCCAGGTTGGTTGTATCGGTGCCGCATCGACGAACCCACCTCTTTCCCGACGTCGTGGTCCATCAGCTCACGGATATCCGCGAACACGATTTGACCATGGTCGGCTCACTGCCGACAACGGCCCCGAGCCGCACAGCAATCGACCTCGCCGCGGTCCTGTCCTTAACGCAGCTCGGGCGGGCAATTGATCGGTTTGCCGCGAGAGGTCTGGCCAGCTTTGAGCAGATGAGTCAAGTCCTTGATGAGTTGGGAAGGAAGGGAAAGCCCGGAGTCGTCCGTTTGCGTCGGGCTCTGGAGCCGCGGCTCGGGTCATCAGGCAGTCCCGAGAGCGACTTGGAGTCCCGGCTACTCGAGGTGATACGTCTTAGCGGTCTCCCTGAGCCGAACGTGCAACATCGCCCACCTTGGCTCAAGCATGTGAATGGCCGGGTGGATCTCGCCTACCCAGATTCGAAAGTGGTGATCGAAGGGGACAGCCGAGAGTGGCATGGGGACGAGTACACATTTCAGGCGGATCGTGAGCGGGACAATCTTGCCCAGTTGGCAGGCTGGAGGATCCTCAGATTCACGTGGAAGGACATCACCCGCAGACCTGAGTACGTGGTTGTTTCGATTCGCCGTATTCTCGAGGCTTCTTTGTCGGTCTAGCGCCATATGCGGCGCCGCGTACCTCAGGTAAGAGGAACGGGGGCCCTGATAGGCCCCCGTTCCCTACGGATTGGTCTCTCCTAGAAGTCCATCCCGCCACCGTCGTGGCCGTGGCCGCCACCCGGCATTGCCGGTGACGGCTCCTTCTCCTCCGCCACCAGAGCCTCGGTGGTGAGGAGCAGGGCTGCGATCGAGGCCGCGTTCTGCAGGGTGGACCGGGTCACCTTCGCCGGGTCGATGACGCCGGCCTTGACCAGGTCCTCGTACACGCCGGTGGCGGCGTTGAAGCCGGTGTTGCCTTCGGCACTCCGCACGTGCTCGACGACGACGCCGCCTTCGAAGCCGGCGTTGACCGCGATCTGGCGGAGCGGTTCCTCGATGGCCTTGCGCACTATCGAGCGCCCGGTCTTCTCGTCTCCACCTCCGCCACGAATCTTGTCGATGGCGGTCTGAGCCCGAAGCAGAGCCACACCGCCGCCTGCGACAATGCCCTCTTCGACGGCGGCACGGGTCGCCGAGACGGCGTCCTCGATGCGGTGCTTCTTCTCCTTCAGCTCGACCTCGGTGGCGGCTCCGACCTTGATCACCACGACGCCGCCGGAGAGCTTGGCGAGACGCTCCTGGAGCTTCTCACGATCCCAATCGGAGTCGGTGTTCTCGATCTCACGCTCGATCTGCTTGATGCGGGCCTTGACGTCCGCCTCTGACCCGGCACCATCGATGACGGTGGTGTTGTCCTTGGTCGTCACGATCTTTCGGGCCCGGCCCAGCATGTCGAGGGTCACGTTCTCCAGCTTGAGACCGACCTCCTCGGAGATGACCGTCCCACCGGTGAGGGTGGCGATGTCCTGGAGCATGGCCTTGCGGCGCTCTCCAAAACCGGGAGCCTTGACCGCAACCGAAGAGAAGGTGCCGCGGATCTTGTTGACCACCAGAGTGGCCAGGGCCTCGCCCTCGACGTCCTCGGCGATGACCAGCACGCCCTTGCCGGACTGCATGACCTTCTCCAGGACCGGGACCAGATCGTTGACCGAGCTGATCTTCTGGTTGGCGATGAGGATGTAAGGATCCTCGAGCACCGCTTCTTGACGATCGGGATCGGTCACGAAATAGAAGTTCAGGTAGCCCTTGTCGAACTGCATGCCCTCGGTGAATTCGAGCTCGAGACCAAAGGTCTGGCCCTCCTCCACGGTGATCACGCCATCCTTGCCGACCTTCTCCATCGCCTCGGCGATGACCTTGCCGATGGTCGGGTCGTTGTTGGCCGAGATCGAGGCAACATTTGCGATTTCGTCGCTGGTCTCGATGTCTCTTGCCATCTCACCGATCGCCTCGACGACCTTCTCGACCGCGGCTTCGATGCCCCGCTTCAGGTCCATCGGGTTGGCGCCGGCCGCGACATTGCGCAGACCCTCTTTCACCATTGCCTGGGCGAGGACTGTCGCCGTCGTGGTGCCGTCACCAGCTACATCGTTGGTCTTGGTGGCCACTTCCTTGGCGAGCTGGGCACCCATGTTCTCATATGGGTCGTCGAGCTCGATCTCCTTGGCGATGGTGACCCCGTCATTGGTGATGGTGGGTGCGCCCCACTTCTTCTCCAAGACGACGTTGCGACCCTTGGGGCCGAGGGTGACCTTTACCGTGTCGGCGAGCTTGTTGACGCCCGCCTCGAGGCCGCGTCGAGCCTCTTCGTTGAAGCGAAGTTCCTTCGCTGCCATTTCTTATCAGCTCCTAATTGACTACGGCCAGGAGATCACGCTCGGAGAGGACGAGGTATTCGTCCGAATCGAGCTTCACCTCCGTGCCGGCAAACTTCGAGTAGAGGACCTTGTCGCCGACCGAGACATCCATGGGGATGCGATCGCCGTTCTCGTCGCGGGCCCCGGGGCCGACGGCGATGACCTCACCGATCTGCGGCTTCTCCTTGGCGGTGTCGGGGATGACCAGCCCTGAGGGAGTGCGGGATTCCGCATCCTCCGTGGGCTTGACCACCACTCGGTCACCGAGCGGCTGAAGCTTCATTCTTTTGCTCCTCCTTGAAGCGCCTGACTTGCCTTGCGCGGGTCTCACATTGATAGACCGGATTGAACCGTGAGCCACCGTGTGATTTCCCGTGGATTAGCACTCGGATAACTCGAGTGCCAGACGAAGATTAGCACTCGGACGCGGCGACTGCTAATTGGGATCTGAGTGTATGCGACTCAACCCAGGACCCTTCCCGGGTCCACATTCTCGGCCCAGTCGGTGATGCGCCCCTCGGCCAGCCAGTGGGCCCCTGCGACCCCGATCATGGCAGCGTTGTCGGTGCACAGCAGCGGACTGGGTAGTGCGAGGCGGATCCCCCTCTTCTCTGCCTCCTCGGCGAATCGCTCCCGGAGGCGTCGGTTGGCGAGAACGCCGCCGCCGCCGCCCACCATAAGGGCGCCGGTCTGATCGACTGCGTTGAACGTCTTGGTGACGAGGACGTCGACTATCGCCTCCTGGACCGAGGCAGCCACATCCGCCAGTGGAGGAAGCTCCGACGCGGCTTGGGCCTTCCCGATGAAATTGACCACAGAAGTCTTGAGACCCGAGAACGAGAGTTGGAAAGGCCGGTCGGGAAGGGCACGGGGGAAATCGACCGCCGAAGGGTCCCCTCCGTCCGAAGCGAGGTCGATCGCCGGGCCACCCGGGAATCCAAGGCCCATGACCCGGGCCAGCTTGTCGAACGCCTCGCCGGCCGCATCGTCGATGGTCTGGCCCAGGATCTCGTACTCGCCCCAATTGCGGACGTGAACGATCTGGGAGTGCCCGCCCGACGCCAGGAGCACCACACAGGGAGGTTCGAAATCCTCGAACTCGAGCCGGGGAGCCATCAGATGACCCTCCATGTGATCGATCCCCACGAAGGGCAGTTGTCGGGCCCATGCGGTCGCCTTGGCGAAGGAGTGACCCACCAACAAGGCGCCCACCAAGCCAGGTCCCGCAGTTGCGGCCACTCCGTCCAGGTCGGCCGGGTGGACTTCCGCTTCCTGGAGGGCTCGATGGGTGAGGGAGCGAATCGACTCGACATGGGCGCGCGCCGCAAGCTCGGGGACGACCCCACCGAAACGGGCGTGGAGGTCGACCTGTGACGACACCACGTTCGAGAGGGACACGGCTCCCCTTACCACCGCTACCGCGGTCTCGTCACAGCTGGTCTCGAAGGCGAGGACGAGAGGAGTCATCGGAGACCCTCCAACCGCTTCAGATACTCGTCGCTGTCGATATCGCGGGCCCAGAGGATCAAGGCGTCGTCGTCCCCGTAATAGCCCTTGCGCAGTCCCACCGGAGCCATACCGAAGCCGGCGTACATCGATCGCGCCGGGTGATTTCTCGAGCGCACCTCCAGGGTTAGATGGCGTGCGCCTCGTTCGATCGAGGCCAATATCAGCGCCGTGAGGAGCCGGCTTCCGATGCCGTTCCTCCTCGACTCCGGGGCAACAAGCAGATTGGTCACATGTGCCGCGTCGCCAACAACCATGACCCCGCCGAATCCCACAACGTCATCGCCCGCGGCAACCAGATAGACGCGATTATCTGCTGCCAACTCCTCGCGAAAGACGGCCGAGCTCCAGGGCATGAGGCGATCGGCCGCCTCGAGGTCGACTGCGGCCTCGACATCGGAATCAGCGAAAGCCCTGATGGCAACGGCGGTCAGCTCGACCCCCATGGGCCCTCCTGACGCAGTTTGGCCCAGTTGATCGTGACGTCGGGTTCCCGCAGATAGAGAGGCCGGATCTCGTCCGGCGGCGGGAACTCGTCTCGTTCGAACCTGCCACGCGCCGCCTCGGCCAGTGTCACTGCATACGGATAACGAGGCCGCCCGGTCTTCACGCGGTGCAACCCGCGGAGCAGCCCATCAGGGAGCGCGCTGACATCGCCAACGACGAGACTCTCGTCTGGGCTCGAATCGAGTTGGGCAGCGAGCACGTCGGGTCGGACCAGGTCCACCGAGCCCTCCTTGACCACTCCGCCCGGAACCGGGCGATAGCGAGCCACGGCGAACTCGCCCCGCCGCACATCCACCACCGCCCAGATCAGACGATGCCCGGTGCGAGCTTCGAGGGCTATGGCGTCCAGCGATACAGCGGGGATCACCGGGATCCCAAAGGCGGCGGCAAGACCCTGAGCCGTGGCGAGGCCGACCCGGATCCCGGTGTAGAGGCCGGGCCCGATGTCGACAACCACGGCGTCGAGCGCCGAAGGAGACCAGCCCACCTGGTCGAAGCAGAAGTCGATGGCTGGAACCAGAAACGTGGCATGACCCATCCGGTCGATCCTGGAGGCCGCAGCCAGCGTCGACGCGTCCTCGACCAGGGCCACCGATGATCCGGGCGTGGCGGTTTCGATTGCCAGCAGTCTCATGTGACCGTCTCCAGATCGCGGTTGGCCCAGTCACCGCTCGGAATCAGACGCAGGAGCCTGGTCTCGTCCGGGTTGACGTCGAACTCGATGCGGAGGTGGTCCTCGGGCAGGGCGGATTCGACTGCATCCCCCCACTCAATGACCAGCACGCCGTCCGCCGCCAGCTCGAACACGTCGAGGGCCTCGAACTCGTGGAGAGAGCCGAGCCGGTAAACATCGACATGCACCACCGGGATGAACCCCGAATCGTATTGTCGAACCAGGACAAACGACGGGCTGACCACCAACTCTTCGACACCGAGCCCTTCGCAGAGCCCTCCCGTCAACAGCGTCTTTCCCGCGCCAAGGCCCCCCGCGAGCTCGATGACGTCACCAGGTCTCAGTGCCGCAGCCAGTTTTCGCCCTGCGGCTCTGGTGTCGTCGGCGGTGGGACAGAACACCTCGATCATCCGAAGAGCTCCATCTGAGAGGGGTCGGGCACGACAGTCTCCTCGGCCGTTGGCGACTCTTGCTCGAGACCGTCGAGGATCGAGCGGACGAGGGCGAAATCCGACCGCATCTGGTCGGTCACCCGGTCGCCTCCACGCAGGGCCGCGGCCGGGTGAAACGTGGGCACGAGGGACGATCCGAGCCACCATGGATGGAGCCGGCCCCGCAACCTGGTGATTCCGATGTCCGTGTTGAGCAGCAGCTTGGTGGCGAAATTGCCCAGTGTGACCACCACCTCGGGCTCGATGAGCCGGATTTGCTCCCGGAGATAGCCCTTACAAGAGTCGATCTCATCGGGATGCGGGTCCCGGTTCCCTGGTGGCCGGCATTTGATGACGTTGGCTATGTAGACCTCAGATCGTTGGATACCGATCTCGGCGAGCAGAGTGTCGAGGAGTTTCCCCGCCGCACCGACGAAGGGCTCACCTTGGAGATCCTCGTTCTTGCCGGGTGCTTCGCCGACGAGCATCACCCTCGCCTGCGGATCGCCCACACCGAACACGACATTGGTGCGGGTCTGGGACAGGCCACAATCCGTGCACACCAGAGCGCGGGCCCGGAGATCTTCGAGAATGGGGATGTGGTCGCTCACCGGTTTGGCCATTGTGCCAAACCGAATCACCCCTTGGATGCGCCCACGGCAAGTTCGACAGCCGCGGCAGTGGCGCCAAAGGCAGCCTCGGCAGCCGCCTCGACATCGCACTCGACATCCCCACAGGAGACCGCGTAAGCGATGTCCCCGTCGAAGCGGGTGTGAACTGGTCGGATACAAGCGGACAGCGCATCTTGGGAGCGGACCGTGAGCCTGGTCAATTCGTTTCGCGTCATCCGGAAATCCGTCGCCACGACCACCAGGGTGGTGTTCATCATCGGGTTGGGTATGACGGCCGGTGGGCCCGGCTCGTGTGGCCCGCCGGTCAGCGGCTCCCCGTCCAGAGTGAACACGTCCCCGACTGCGTTGACGACCACCAGAGCCCCGACCGTTGCGTCCCCGACGCGGCGAATTGCGGAGCCAAGGCCACCGGGCCGCATGTACTGGAGACCGCGCCACTTTGCCACAGTGGCGCCAGTGCCGGCTCCGACGGGCCCGCAGTCGACCGGGGCATTGGATGCGGCGCGGTAGGCCGCCTCACCCTGGTCGGGGCCCGGTCGCACGGTGGGGTCCCCCGGAAAGAGATCGAAGATCACTGCCGCGGGGACGATTGGAACCATGGCCACCGGTGTCTCATGACCCCTGCCGTCCGCCTCTAGCGCCCGAACCACCCCGTCCGCCGCCGCCAACCCAAAGGCACTGCCGCCGGTGAGCACGATCGCCTGCGCTTGCTCTATCCGCATCCCGGGTTGGAGCAAGGACGTCTCTCGGGTGCCTGGCGCAGCCCCACGGACCTCAGCAGCCACGATGTTGGGCTCGGGTAGGACTACGACGGTGCACCCGGTACGGGCCAGCTCATCCGACCAGTGCCCGACTTCGATCCCGGGCACTGCGGTGATCGTCTCATTCACGTCAGGTACCTTCGAGGTACCCGGGGACCGATGCCACAAACCACTTCATAGGAGATTGTCTCGAGGATGCCGGCCCAGTCGTCGGCGCTGACCACATCGTTCCCTTGTTCGCCGAGCACGATTACCTCGTCTCCCGGGCGCACGTCGGAATCACCGACGTCGATCACGATCTGATCCATGGTCACCGTTCCCGCCAGGGGGTAGCGATTGCCCCCGATCAATGCCGAGCCCGCTTCGGACAAGCGGCGGGACAGGCCATCGGCATAGCCGATAGGAGCCGTCACCACCGTCGAGTCTCTGGACAGTGGCCTGGTCCTGCCGTAGCTCGGTCTTTCCCCCTCATCCAGACGCTGAACATACGAGACGTGGGTCACGATCCGCATCGCGGGCCTCAGTTCCACCAGGTCCCGGGTGGCTGCACAAGGATGAAGCCCGTAGATGCCGAGGCCGATACGGGAGAAGCTCCGCCGTGATTCGGGGAAGAGGACGGCACCTGCGGTGTTGGCGAGGTGGATCAAGGGAGCGTCGTACCCCGACGACGCCTCGTCGAAGATCTCGATCTGATGACGGGTGAAGACATCGTCCTCGTCGGCGACGGGAAAGTGGGTCCAGATGGCGGCTAACTCGAGGCCGGCACCTCTCACGGCGCTCACCAGGTCGTGCAAGAGCCGGGGCGCGGCCCCGACCCGGTGCATGCCGGTGTCGATCTTGATGTGGACCTCGATGCCAGGCGCGGTCGATTCCAACGCCTCGATACAGGAGATCGAATAGACCGTCGGTGTGAGGCCCCATCTGGCGATTTCCGGCACGGAACCGGTGTCCGGCTCCGAAAGGACCAGTATCGGCGCCTCGATCCCGGCTTCGCGCAGACGCACCCCTTCCTCCACCAGGGCCACGGCGAGGCGTGTCGCCCCAGCTTCGACTGCAACTTCCGCCACCGGGGCGTCCCCGTGCCCATATGCATCGGCCTTGACGACTGCACAGACTTCGGAGGGGGCGATCAGACCCGCAAGGGCGGCGACGTTGTGCCGTATCGCCCCCAGATCGATCTCGGCGTAGGTCGGTCTCACCATGCAAACCTCCCGACATGCACACTCAGTCGGTCAGCAGTGACGGTGCCTTGGCGCGCCAGGTCGGCTCC
>Ga0209640_10004992_pt1 | contig 11604 bp, 8 predicted proteins | sample RifCSP10_1_FD_184018 | JGI IMG/M metagenome (GOLD analysis project Ga0209640, IMG submission 184018) | Soil microbial communities from Rifle, Colorado - Rifle CSP2_sed 10_1 (SPAdes) (version 2) | ecosystem: Environmental > Terrestrial > Deep subsurface > Rock core/Sediment | place: Rifle... | reverse complement strand
CTGGAGGAGGCCCACAAGTACGCCGAGAGCATCGTAACGACAATTCGCGAATCCCTGATCATACTGACCCCCGAGCAGAAAGTTGTCTCGGCTAACCCTGCCTTCTATAAAAACTTCCAGGTCTCGCCCGAAGAAACCGAGGGTCGTCTCCTCTACGAGCTGGGAAACCACCAGTGGGATATTCCCAAGCTGCGGGAAGTGCTGGAGGATATCCTCGCCAAGAATTCTTCTTTTCTGGATTTCGAAGTGGAGCACGACTTTCCTTCTATAGGAAAAAAGATCATGTCCCTGAACGCCAGCAGGATCGATAACCAAGAAACCGAATTGATCCTTCTGGCTATCGACGACATCACCGAGCGCAAGCAGGCGGAGCAAGAGTTGCACAGCCTCAATCAGGAACTGGAGACGAGAGTGTCTGAGCGCACCGCGGAATTGCAGCAGGCCAACACCGCGCTTCTGCGGGACATAGAGGCGCGAAAAAGACTCGAAAACCAGCTAGTACAAGCCCAAAAGATGGAAAGTTTGGGGACCCTTGCCGGCGGAATCGCCCACGACTTTAATAATATGCTCAACATCATCCAGGGATACACTTTTCTTCTCAGCAAGCATGCTGCGAAGAGCGAAGAGATTGCTGAACCTGTTAATGTCATCCAGCAGACGATCAAACGGGCATCCGCCGTCGTGCAGCAACTGTTGACTGTGGCGCGAAAAACAGAGTCTAAGTTTGAACCGGTGGATATCAACGCTCTTCTTCAATCGCTGACGACGTTGCTCAGGGAAACCTTTCCCAAAACTATCGAGGTCACGCTGGACAGAAGCGATATGTTGCCGGCCGTGATGGCCGATCCCAACCAAATGATGCAAGCGCTGTTGAATCTTTGCCTCAATGCACGCGACGCGATGCCGGACGGCGGCAAGCTCACGCTCAAGACCGAAGCGGTCGATGGCGCGAGCTTACGCGATCTCGGCGAAGCAACCGCAGCGCGATACGTCTGTATCGAGATCGCTGACACCGGCATCGGAATGGATGAAAACGTTCGGCAGCGAATCTTCGAGCCGTTTTTCACGACGAAGGAGGCCGGCCACGGAACGGGTCTGGGTCTTTCCGTGGTTTATGGAATCGTGCACCGCCAAGAGGGTTTTATCCAGGTAGAGAGTCATCCGAATGACGGCGCGACCTTTCGATGGTATCTCCCGGTCGCCCTGGGATAATAACGCATGGGGACCAATCCAGAAAAACCCTCATCAGCGAAGCAAGGTTCCAAGTGCCGAGGCACCGTCCTTGTCGTGGAAAACGAACAGCTCGTGCTTCGTCTGCTCGAAAAGGTCTTGTCAGAAGGTGGTTATCAGGTCCTGTTGGCGGCCGACGGTCAAGAGGCGATTGAAACCTATTGCCGTCACAAGACGGAGATCGATGTTGTATTGCTGGATGTCGGTCTTCCCAAAGTTGACGGTGTGAACGTTCTTTATAAGATGAAAAGCGAAAATCCCGATGTTCGCGTGATCATTGTCAGCGGCTTTTTGGCGCCGGAGTTAAGGACCAAGATGCAACAGGCGGGCGTCGAGCATTTTATCGACAAACCTTACATGCTCGATCAAGTGCTGGAGACTATTCAGACTTTAATCGAAACAGCGTGAAGTGTTATTTATCCTTCCTCCCGCAACCCCACTCTCGTCATTAACCTGCGGCTTCCGGATAGCCGCGGATATCTTCTCCAAAACCTCAGTTGGCTCATAGGGTTTGCCAATGATGCTTGCCGGCTGCGCATTCCTTATTTTCGCCTCGATTTCTGGCGGCACAAAGCCGGTAGCGAAGAGAACGCTTAACTTTGGATCGATTTGTTTCATCTTCCGAAGCGCTTCCCAGCCATTAAGCTTGGGTAATCCGAAATCCAGCACCGTGACGGCGATCTCTTCTTTGTGTCGACGATGCAGCTCCACAGCCTCGGTGCCGTCTCTCGCTATCAAGACTCTATACCCCTCATCCTCCAAAAGCTTTCGCATTAGACGCACCTGGTATTCCTCGTCATCGACAAAAAGAACCATCGCGCCGCTGCCGGCGGCTCTTTGCCTGGTCCCATCGAGTTTTTGTTCTTCTCGGAAGATTTCGGGCTTGTCTTTCGCAATGGGCAAGTAAATCGAAAAAGTCGTCCCCTGTCCCGGCTCGCTCTTGACGTCGATAAAGCCCGAATGGTTCCTCACGATGCCGTAGGCCACTGAGAGACCGAGGCCGGTTCCCTGACCGAGCGCCTTCGTGGTGAAAAATGGTTCAAAAATCCGCTTTTTTGTATCGTCATCGATTCCGGTACCCGTATCAGCGACGCCGATGCGGACGTAAAGATCGTTCTGCGCTTCGTCAAAGCGCTGGCGGAGCTCCGCACCGGCGACAATAGAAGTTTCCAGCAGAAGTTTCCCCCCGTCAGGCATTGAGTCTCGGGCGTTGACGCACATGTTGAGCAAGACCTGATGTATCTGGTTCGGGTCTGACACGAGAGAAGGGATCTCAGGATCCAAGTCTAAGGCGATGTCGATAATTTTAGGGAATGTTTCGCTCAAGAGGCTCTTCAGATCTCCGAGCATCGCATTGATGTTGATTTGCTGAAAGCTGGCTTCGGTCTTCCGCGCGGTAGAGAGAAGCTCTTGGACCATGGCGGCCGCGCGTTCCACCGTCTCCTTGATCACATCCGACGCTTCAGAAACCTCCTTTTGGCGCGCCTTATACCGGATCAACATCGTGTACGCCATGATGATGTTCAGCAGGTTGTTAAATTCGTGTGCGATGCCGCCGGCGAGCATTCCGATGCTCTCCATCTTTTGCGCTTGCAGAAGCTGTTCTTGCAGCTTCTCGCGTTCCACTAGGGTGGAGCGAAGCTCGGCGGTTCGCTCCAGGACGCGGTTTTCCAGATCGACATTGAACCTCCGCAGCTCCTCTTCGATTCGCTTGCGCACCGTGATGTCGCGGGTGAAACACTGGGTATGGACAAAACGACGCTGATCCCACAGCGCGCTGGAGTCGATCAGGACGTCTCTAATCGAGCCATCCTGGCACCGTAGCTGGGCCTCATACCCCTTGAGTTTTTCGCCGCGGGCCAAACGCGCCAAAACGTCCCCGACGACTTCCTGGTCCGCATAAAATTCGGCGATGTGATGGCCCTCGTACTCCTCTTTGGTATAACCGAGCATTTCCAATTCCGCCGGGTTGGCCCACCGAATCATGCCGTCCGGTCCAACCCAATGGAGGCCGATCGTGGCATTTTCAAACAATGCGGTCAGCTCTTCTGTGCGGCGCCGGAGTTCCTGCTCCGACTGCTTGCGCTCGGCGAGCTGGACTTTCAGCGCATCGAGGGAGGACAACATCTGGTAAGCGGTCGACGCGAATTTCCCCAGACTGCTCATCAGCCGCTCATCTTCTCGGTCGAACCGGCGGCTCTCATCATGCGCAATAACCCAGATGGTCCCAACTGCTTCGCCGGCGACGTAAAAGGGGATCAGGAGCACTTCTTCAATCCAGGGCGTGACCGGGGCGAAATAGGTGAAGCAGCGCTCAACGTGCGACATGAGCTGCGCGGCGTTGCGGTCGAGCACCGTGCCACACGGGCCATACTCCCGCGGCGTGCCGCCGCCTACGTGAGAGGCCCACTGGCCGGTGATGGCGGGCCAGTAGAAATGCTTGCCGTCCGATTTTAACAGGCTGATTCCCGCCGACTGCGCACGGCAGAGGGTCAGGGCAGTTTCCGCGAGTTTTTGAAGGATGCCATTGGGCGAGGTGACCATCTCCTCCATCAGCGACGCCAGCGCGCGACTCTCCCCCTCGTAATCCGGAGGCCGTGACGGACGGCGGGTTAGCTCGGCCGTAATGATCACCGACTCCAGCGGCACACCGCCGCCGCTGGTGAATGAAGCTTGGTCGTTGCCTTCACCCCTGGTTGGACCAGGCTGGCTCATCGTGAAATCCTATCTAACGATAATGCCCTATACAAGACAGTACGAAATTAATGCTTTGCGCGAGACACTCCAATTCGCTTGCCGGGCGCGACAAATCACGGCCCCTATTTTGTGACTTTTGTATATTGGTATTTCGTTGAGAGTTTTCGCAGCTTGCGCAAATTGCCGGAAGACTCACCGCAGAGGCGCGGAGGGCACGGAGGATGAGATTCTAAAAAGATCACTTTGCTCTCAGCGTCTCTGCGGTGAATAATATTTTTCCTTCTTTGGTTACGGCTTTGCCGCGCTAGGAACTTTGTGGTTAATTGCTTTGTTGCATTCAGTTCCACGGCATTGTACGCGATAGAGCTCAGCTGAAAGATGTGACTTCTACTTGTAGCCGTTTTTTTCTCGCGTCGTTGACAATATTTTCGAGCTGCTTGGCGACCCGGTCATCAATCCAGTCCGCTCCGCACTGGCCGAGGGCACGCCGTCTTTCTCAAACTCAGATCACGCCAATCGCTCAATCGATTAACGAAGTGGTCATTTCCAGTTCGACTACGTGTTACTTCCGATGCGAGCACGAACACGATCACGGCTTCTGCCACCCGCGCCAGTTGAAATCACAGCGCCATATCGGCTACTCTCCGTTCCAAAAAGCAAAGAAAGATTCCTCGTTTCACTCGAAATGACAATGTGCTTAAGCGCCATCCCGAACCTTCCGGTTGGACTCTCAAGGTAGGCACCGTGAGGAATCTTGACCGAGTCATGGAGGCGATTTGTGATGTCTGAACGGCTTTTTTCAAAGAGCAGATGCCTGTCACGTTCCTTCGCTTTCGTGGCGATTTTCCTCGGCCTGAACTTGCTTGTGGCGAATTACCAGCCTGCTCTCGCTCAGGATTTCTACAAGGACAAAACCATCCGCTTCATTGTCGGCCAGGCCGCCGGCGGTGGTTACGACACCTACACACGGACCATCGCTCGCTACATGGGCAAACATATTCCGGGCGAACCGACGACGATGGTCGACAACATGACCGGCGCCGGCAGTCTGGTTGCGGCCAATTACCTTTACAACAACGCCAAGCCCGACGGCTTGACCGTCGCCAACTGGAACAGCGCGCTGGTGTTCAACCAGGCGATGGGAGACACCAACGTCAAATTCGACGCGCGGAAATTTGGCTGGGTCGGCGCGCCGACCAAGAGCGTGCCGGTTTGTTTGGTCATGGGATTTACCGGACTCAAGACCCTCGACGAAATCGTCAAATCGGGAAAGACCTTGCGTATGGGCGGCACCGGCCCCGGCTCGCACAGCATCGACATGCCCTTGATGCTGAACAAGATGGTCGGCACAAAGTTCACGGTCGTCTCGGGCTATCAGGGCACGGCGCAGATCAGAATCGCCCTGCAACGCCGTGAGGTCGACGGCTTCTGCACCAACTGGGACTCTGTAATCGCGACCCAGAAGGAACTGCTCGATGCCAAAGGTGACGAGCGCATGATTCCATTTGTTATCCATTCACGTATCGACCATCCGGATGCGAGAAACGTGACGCTGGTTAGCGAAGCGGTCAAGGACGAAGCGAACCGGCGCGCTTACCGGGTTTACATGGCGCAGATGGAATACTCGCGTCCGCTGACCATCGCGCCGGGCACGCCGAAAGATCGATTGGAAACTCTTCGTCGGGCGTTCCAAGCGACATTGGCGGACAGTGAATTCCTCGCTCAAGCGAACAAACTCAAACTGGAGGTCATTCCCGTTTCAGGCGAAGAAAGCGAGAAATGGGTCAGTGAAGTTTTGTCGATCTCGCCCAAGATGAAAGAAGAACTGAAATACCTGTCGCCGGTGAAATAGAAAAACCGCGCTTGAGGAGAAGAAACAATGGCCAAGAACGGATTCAAGGCGATGGACTCCGACATGCATGTGTTCGAACCGGCCGACCTGTGGCAACGCTACATCGACCGCAAATACATCGAGCGCGCACCCAAAGGGCTCAACCGCTCCTTTCGCGATCTCGGCATTGAAGTCGAAGGCAAGATCATGCCGATTCCGCGTCAACCGGAAAATCCCGCTTTGGCGAAATACCGGCAAGACTTCTTTGCGGAAAAATACGGCGAGGCGGGCAAACGAAATTTCGACGGCGTCTCGCAGATCGAAGCGATGGACAAGGAAGGCCTCGACATCGCGGTCCTGTTCCCGACGCGCGGGCTCACCGTCCTCGGCATCGACGATCTCGACCCCGACTTCGCCACCGCCGTCGCGCGCGCTTACAATGATTGGCTTCACGATTTCATCCAAACCGATCCGCAGCGCATGTACGGCGTCACCATGGTTGCGCCGCACGACATCAGCGGCTCGATTGAAGAAATCCGCCGCACGGTGAGCGAATACGGCTTTCGCGGCATTTTCTTGCGGCCCAACCACGTTAATAAGAGAAAGTGGAGCGACCCCTACTACGATCCGCTCTGGGCCGAATGCGACAAGTTGCGCCTGCCGGTGGGCTTTCACGAAGCCGGACGCGTCTATCTGCCGCAGCCTGCGTTCTTTCATATCTGCTCGACATTTTCGATGTTCAATACTTTCGGTTTTCCCTTCGCCAACATGCTCGCCTGCGGCGATATGATCTTCGGCGGCGCCATGGAACGCTTCCCGAAGTTGAAGGTGGCCTTCCTCGAAGGAAATTGTTCGTGGGCGCCCTGGCTGCTCTGGCGCATGGGCGAATACGCGGAAACGACCGGCAAGGCCGAGTATCCGTATCTGACGCTGACGCCGCTCGAGTACTTCCAGCGTCAATGCTACGGCGCGGTCGAATGCGACGAGATCACCGCGAAGCACATCCCTGAGTACGGACTCGAAGACAACGTGGTGTTCTCGACCGATTATCCGCATCTCGACGTGAAATATCCGCACGCCATCGAGACGTTTCTAAAACTTCCCTTCTCGGATCAAACCAAGCGAAAATATCTCTGGGACAACTGCGCCAGACTCTATAATTTCGAATGAACAGGATTTTAACCACAAAGAGCACAAAGGTCACAAAAATTAATGGATGATGTAAAAGCTCTGAGTGATCAAGTTCGCCAAACGGCATACGATATCCATTGCTATCACGCGTGTGGCCATCTCGAAAAAGTCTACGAGAATGCCCTTGTGCATCGGCTTCGTAAACTTGGTCTGAACGTTAGGCAACAGACTCCGCTTAATGTCTTTGATGAAGACGGCACACTAGTGGGAGAATATTTCGTTGACCTGCTGGTAAATGAGATCCTGATTGTGGAGCTTAAAACAGCGAGAGCAATTGCGCGCGAACACGAGGCTCAGGTGCTCGCATATCTCAAGGGCACTCACTTGCACCACGGATTACTGATCAACTTCGGTTCTCCAAAATTCGAAATCCGAAAATTCGCATTGTAAAACTGAATAGCGCTTGATCGAAGGTTGATTGTTTCCCCCCTCACCTATTCTTTACTCTGTGAACTTTGTGCCCTTTGTGGTTAAATCTCTTACAGCCTTCTTCCGACCCACACCGCGGGCCTGATCGGAACACGGATGAGGCGCGTGTGCGTGAGCCGTCCCTGTTTGGGAACGCCAACTAGCGCTCGAGGGTTTCTTTGCCGACGACGGCCAGCAAGGTCGCCGACAGCAATAGCAGCGGCGCGTAAACCCAGAACGGCACGCCGGGATTATAGGTGTTCGCCAGATAGCCGCCGAGCAGCGGCGCAACTCCGCTGCCCAACTCAGCGATCGTCCGGCGCAGCGCCTGCAACCGGCCGCGGACGTGCGACGGCACTACGTCATAGGTCGATGTCGCCAATGAGCCCAACGATAATCCCTGCGCCAGTCCGGCGACGCCGATTAAAACGGCTAGCTGGGTGAAGCTGCCGGTCATCGGTATGAGCAAGAAGATAATGCCGGGAATGGCCGTGCTCGGCACCGTGCACCATTTCCTGCCGACCCGATCCATGAGAAAACCGGCGGGAATGATCATGGCGAAGACGATAACCCCGGACACGGTGAAAAGCATACCGATCTGCGTCGGCGCCAAGTCCAAATAATAGGCGGCGTAGAGCGGCAGCATGCTCTGAACCAGGACGCGCTGGGATTGATTGACGAGAGTTGCGAATACAATCGCGCAATAAGTCGGCCGGAGTTGGGGTTGAATTTCGCGATAGAGCTGCTTGATCGCTCGAAGCCGCGCGGCGATCGTCGCTAAACTCCAGCCCCTGGGTTTGTCTTTCGGCTTTTCGGCCGCCACATGAACTGCGGAATCGGGGCCAACCCAGCCCAATGGGATGGATAACGCGGTGGCGACCGCATAGCCGATGAACGCGGCTTGGAAACCGTGATTTTCCGTGAGCCAGCCGCCAAGAAACGGCGCAAACGCCGCGCCCATGGTGTGCACTCCGTGCAATCCGCTGATGACACGACCTCGTTGGCTGCGATGGGCCAAATCGATACCCGCGATTTCGCGGGCCGTGGCCCAAAGGCTATCGGCGGCGCCCATAATCAAAGCCAAAAATAGGATCACGGAAAACCAGGGCGCCCAGACGACGCACAACGATGCAAGACTGGCCGCCAGCGGCCCGCCGACCAGAGCCACGCGTGTTCCCATGCGATCGAGGAGCACGCCGGCGATCACCGTGCCGACAAATTTGCCTGCCGCGAACGCGGTCACGATCTGCGCCGCCCCACCCGCCGAGACATCGAATTGCCGTGCCAGAACAGGAATCGTCGGCAAAATCATCGCCCAGGCGCCGGAGAAAAACGTGCCGGCGTAGAGCGCGCTCAAGCCGCGAACCGTGGAACCTGAAAAAGTCGAATTCATGCGGAGCACGACGGTCGGCTACATGGTCGCGGCGCGATATTTGATTTCGAGATTGCTTAAGAATTCGTCAACGATCGCATGACTGGCGTTGTTTGGGACACGTTTCAAGTCTTCAATCAGTGTTTTCAAATCGGGCGCCATCTCGGAGAGCGCCGCGATCCGATCAAAGTAACGGTAGTACGCGAGATCATGGCTGAGTTTGGCTTCCAGCGTCGTCGGTGCATGCTGTCGTCGTGTCTGGCGGCGAAATTGGTGCTCATAGGTTGGAAATTTCGGCATCACGGCAAATATTGCTGTATTTGCCTCCTCAGGCGAGGCCGACTTGAATAAACGATCGGCAATTTGCGCCAGTTCATTCAACTCGCGGGAGAGCTGCCGTTCTTCAGCCAGCGAATTCAACGCATGCTCTAGTGTCGCGGCATCGCCCATATGCCGAAAAAATTCAACGGCAGCGAGGGATCCCAATGGCGTGACGATCGCCTCTTCGGTTTCCCAGGGCAGCGCAAAATTCCCATCACCGTGCAGGTCCTCGTGCAGAACCACCATGACCCGGCGCACGGTCGGCTCGGCTGCAAAACCAAACGTCGCCACCGAACGAGAATCGGCGAACTCGTTTCCCTCGCGATAGTAAACGCTGTACCCGTCCACCTGGTACACCTGCTCGAGATGCAAGCGTTCTCGTTCGTTGTAAAAACCGATCGCCAAGCGCACATCGAGCGGCGCATCCAACGCGATCGTGCCCACTCGCTGCATCCAAAGCCAAAGCATGGACAAGGTTGGGCCACTGCCGGCCGTCCGCGCCAGCGCCTCGGTCGGCTCGATGTTGAGCGTCCGGCCGAAGATCTTGACTTCGTCAATCAGATTGGCCGTCTCGCGCAGTCGTAACTCGGCCTCGCCGTTCGAGCGGAGACGACTCGCGCACGAAGTCAAAGTGAGGCCGCCCAAAAGTGCCGCGGCGATGCCAACGGTGATTCCGGTACGGAACCGCCGCCTCGTTTCAGCTGAACCCATTCGCACTGGTAAATTTACAAGAAAACATCACAGGGCAAACAAAGTCGACACGGGCACACGGCGTGAAATTTGGCCCACTTCGGCGAGCAACTCCATTTCGGCTTCGGCGAGGCGTTGTTCATTTTCGGTGAAGGTAAACTCGATGCGCGGATAACGCGCCGAAGCCAGGAGCGCTTCTCGATCGCCGCCATAGCGGGAGATAAAGGCGTCGGCGATCTCTTCGAGGTGCGTTTCGCTGTAGGCGAACGAGGCGCGGAAGGCACGCAGCAACCTGTCCTTGACACCCGGATACTGCTGCAACAAATCTTCGCGCGCCGCCACCATGTGCTTGATGATCTCGTCGAAGCCGTGCAGTTTCTTCCAGGCTTCGCCGTCGGTGTAAAGACAGCGCACGCCGGCGGCGACCTCGCCGCGGAAAAAGAAGTGATCGAGCAGCACCACCGCATCGACTTTACCGCTCATGAGCGCATCGAGCAATTTTTCTTGCGGGTAAGACTCCCAGCGTAGGGTTTTATCGTCAACACCGTAAACACGCCGCAGCAGATACTGGTGGATCGCGTGCAGGCCCTGATGGGTCGCGATCAGCCGCCCTTCCAGATCCTTCGGCGCCTTGACCGGACCCTCGGCGCGGACAAATACGCCGTTGCCTTTCATCGTCGATTTCCATTCGGTTGCCAGGCCGATAATCGGCGCGCCCTGGAGTTTCCGCCGAAGGAAATTCGGTAAATAGAGATTGGCGGCTTGCACGTCGCCGCGGATCAATGCCTCCTCCTGTTCCTTGCTTGGCGGATCGGGCAGTTCGATGACTTTCATGTTGATGCCATCGGGCCTCACCTTTCCAACGGCCAACGCATAGTAAGTGCGAAACATGCAGAAGCGATTACGATAATGAGCAAACGTAATATCCATTATCTTCTCAACATGGACTTCTGTGTAAATGTCGCGTTCGAGAAGCGGCATGCTTCGTTCAACAAGGTTCAAAAGCCTGCCCTGAGCAGCCTAGTCGAAGGGTTCAACGCCGGAAAACTCTCCGTTGACCGACCTTTGAACCTTTGAACTGTTGAACCTTTGAACAAACTGTTAGCCTTTCGCCACTTCTTCTTTTTTCCGATTGCAGATATCCAGCGCCGCCATCGCATAGACTTTCGTGCAATTCACCATGTTAGTGATGCCCACGCCGCGCCGGACTCCGGTCGGAGAATCCCACTCCGCCCCCGCCTTTGTCTCCGTCGGATCCACCAGGTGCGTGCCGAACCCAGGACCGTAGGTGATCGCCGGAACGCCGTACTGAGCAATGCGCGAACCATCGCTGGTGATGCCGTAACGGATCGGCTTTGCGTAAGGGACCGGTTGATTGAACACGGTTTTGTGCGCCCGCTCCATCGTTTTCACCAGGGCCTCGTTCTTGGAAATCTCGTAGCCGGGTGTCGTCAGATAAAGATCGACTCGAAAGTCGAGAATGTCGCTTTCGCGCTTTTTCACTTTTTCACAAACTTGCTCGATGTCACGCTTGATCGCCAGGGGAATCGCGCCGGGCAACATCTTGACGATGACAAAGATATCGGTCGTCGGGCGCGTGCCGGGCTTGAAGGCGTTGCCGCCGTCGATCGCGCCGATCTGCACCGTCGGCAGCATGAACTTGTGCGGATATTTGCGTTGGTATTCTTTTTCCCAATCTTGAATCGCCTGTGCCACCTTGCAAGCGGCGAGCACGAACTTAGTCGCCTTGCCGTCGACGCTGACCCGCGCCCAGAGCAGCCCGGCGTTGCCGATTTGCAACTGCAATCCGGTCGGTTCACCGATGATGCACATATCCGCCATCACCCCGTGGTCCATCAAATAG
>Ga0209640_10004991_pt1 | contig 11604 bp, 13 predicted proteins | sample RifCSP10_1_FD_184018 | JGI IMG/M metagenome (GOLD analysis project Ga0209640, IMG submission 184018) | Soil microbial communities from Rifle, Colorado - Rifle CSP2_sed 10_1 (SPAdes) (version 2) | ecosystem: Environmental > Terrestrial > Deep subsurface > Rock core/Sediment | place: Rifle... | reverse complement strand
GATAGTAGGCGGAGACCTTCAGGTCTCCGCCTACTATCACCACCGGTAGTCGGAGGCCTTCAGGCCTCCGACGTCCCGACCGGCTCTTCGAGCCAGCCATATCCCTTGTCCTCGAGCTCGAGTGCGAGCTCCTTGCCCCCCGACCGGATGATGCGGCCGTCGGTCAGCACATGGACCACGTCGGGCACGATGTAATTGAGCAGCCGCTGGTAGTGCGTCACCACCAGGAACGACCGATCGGCGTTGCGCATCGTATTGACACCATGCGCCACAACCCTTAGTGCATCGATGTCCAGCCCTGAGTCGGTCTCGTCGAGCACGCCGAGCTTCGGCTCGAGGACCGCCATCTGGAAGATTTCATTGCGCTTCTTCTCACCGCCGGAGAACCCTTCGTTGACCGGCCGGCTGAGGAGCGCCTCGTCCATGTCGAGCTGCTTCATCCGATCGCGGACGAGCGTCATGAACTCCATGGCGTCGAGCTCCTCTTCACCGCGATGCTTCCGCATGGTGTTCAGCGCCGCTTTCAGAAAGTAGGCGTTGTTGACGCCCGGAATCTCGACCGGATATTGAAACGCCATGAAGACGCCGGCGCGAGCGCGTTCTTCGGGCTCCATCTCGAGCAGGTTCTCGCCTTCGAAGAGAACCTCTCCCTCGGTCACTTCGTATTCCGGATGGCCTGACAGCACGCGGGCGAGCGTGCTCTTGCCGGAGCCGTTGGGACCCATGATGGCGTGCACCTCGCCGTGGTTCATCGAGAGATCGATGCCGCGAAGAATTTCCCGGCCTGCCACGCGCGCGTGAAGATTTCGCACCTTGAGCATCAGCTATCCCACGCTTCCTTCGAGGCTGATGCTCAGCAGCTTCTGCGCCTCGACCGCGAACTCCATCGGCAGCTGCCGAAAGACCTCCCTGCAGAACCCGCTGACGATCATGTTCACGGCATCCTCCGACGACAGACCACGCTGCCGGCAGTAGAAGATCTGGTCCTCGCCAATCTTCGACGTCGACGCTTCGTGCTCGACCCTGGCGGTGCTGTTCTTGATTTCCAGGTACGGGAACGTGTGCGCGCCGCACTTGTCGCCGATGAGCAGCGAGTCGCACTGCGAGTAGTTGTGCGCGCGCTTCGCTCCCTTGGCAATCTTCACGAGACCACGATAGGTGTTCTGGCCGTGACCGGCCGAAATCCCCTTCGACACGATCGTGCTCTTCGTGTTCTTTCCAAGGTGGATCATCTTCGTCCCGGTGTCGGCTTGCTGCCAGTTGTTGGTCGTGGCGACGGAGTAGAACTCACCGATGGAGTTGTCTCCCTGGAGGATGCAGCCGGGATACTTCCACGTGATGGCGGACCCCGTCTCGACCTGCGTCCATGTAATCTTCGAGTTAACGCCCTGGCACTTGCCACGCTTGGTCACGAAGTTGTAGATGCCGCCCTTCCCGTCCTTGTCGCCGGGATACCAGTTCTGCACCGTCGAGTACTTGATCGTCGCGTTGTCGAGCGCCACCAGCTCGACGACCGCTGCGTGCAGCTGATTTTCGTCGCGCATCGGCGCCGTACAGCCTTCGAGATAACTGACGTACGATCCTTCCTCGGCAATGATGAGCGTCCGCTCGAACTGCCCGGTCTCTTTCGCGTTGATGCGGAAGTAGGTCGACAGCTCCATGGGACAGCGCACACCCTTGGGGATGTACGCAAACGAGCCGTCGCTGAAGACCGCGGAGTTCAGTGTCGCAAAGAAGTTGTCGGAGTACGGCACCACCGTGCCCAGGTACTTCCGCACGAGCGCCGGATGGTTCTGCACCGCCTCGGAGAAGGAGCAGAAGATGATGCCCAGCCCCGCGAGCTTCTCCTTGAATGTCGTCGCCACGGAGACGCTGTCGAAGACGGCGTCAACGGCCACGCCCGAGAGTATCTTCTGCTCCTCGAGCGAAATTCCAAGCTTCTCGAACGTGCGCCGGATTTCCGGATCCACCTCATCGAGGCTGCTGAGCGTCTTCTTCTGCTTCGGGGCCGCGTAATAGATGATGTTCTGGTAATCGATGGGGCCGTACTTGATGTTGCCCCAGCTCGGCTCCCTCATCGTCAACCAGACTCGGTACGCTTGCAAACGCCATTCGAGCAGCCACTCCGGCTCGTCTTTCTTCGCCGAGATCATCCGGACGACGTCCTCGCTCAGGCCGCGCGGAATGGTTTCCTGCTCGACGTCGGTGTAGAAGCCGTGCTTATACTCGCGGGTGGCAAGCTGTTCGATGGTTTCTGTTGACGTCGTCATCGCTAACCCCTAACCTCTGGTCCCTGGGCCTCCTGCTCGATACTGAACGACACACCGCAGCCGCATGTGCTCTTGGCGTGCGGGTTGTTCAGGAGGAATCCTTTGCTTAAAAGACTTATGTCGTAATCGAGCACCGTGCCGTCCAGCACGCGAAGGCTTCTCGGGTCAACGAACACCTTCGCGCCATCCGCCGACTCAAAGACGGCATCGTCCTGACGCGGCGTCGCCTCCCAGCCAAACACGTATTCGAAGCCGGAGCAGCCCCCTGCCTTTACGCCCAAACGAAGCCCGCTCTCGCCGAGCGATCGCTTCTCGAGCATTTTGCGAATCTGCCTGGCTGCGTTCTCCGTGATCTGAATCATGTCGCCCCGACCGGAACGATGCCGGCCGGTCCTCCCCTGGTGACCGTTACCGGCACCCTGCGGTCGCCCTCACCCAACTCGGCCAGCGTGATGGTCTGCAACACGGTGAGAATGCGATCCCTGACACGCCCCAACGGGTCGCGAACCGTGCACGACCCATACTGATCGCACTGCTCGTCGTTCCGCCCGCAGGCTGTGATCGCGAGCGGACCGTCGATCGCCTCGACGATGTCGGCCAGAGAAATCGACGCTGCCGGACGCGCCAGCTGATACCCCCCGTGAGCGCCCTTCTGCGCGGCGACGAATCCCAGCCGCGCGAGGTGCTGAAGCACCTTGGCGAGTAACTCGACGGGGATGTCGTAGCGCTCCGCGATAGCGCGGGCGCTTGCCGCGCCACCGGGCGCTTCGTTGGCCAGATACTGCAGCGCTAACAGCCCGTAGTCAGTTTTCTTCGAGAGTCTAAGCATGGCCGATAACTCCGACCCGATTGGTCCTATATTAGCGGAAACCGGGTCGAATGGCTACCTGTTCGGTCGGATATAGGTTGTCGGACACCACTGCGAAATCTTTCTCACGTCTCTTCCGAAAATCCTGGTCAAGCAGCCCCCGGCACACCCGGTCGCGCTGCCGGCCGCCGTGCCATGTTGAGCAGTTCGTGGCACGGTCGATGCGTAGTCCGTTATGCGGCTCGAACGCGAATTTTGTGACTCGTTGCGTCGGAAGCCGCATAACGGACGAGGGAGAAGACTAATGGCTGAAGCAATCACGCGCATCCTGGTGCCGGTGGACTTCAGCTCGCACTCGGATCGGGCGCTGCGGTATGCCACGAGGCTTGCGGCGCGGCTCGGTGCGTCAGTGGAGCTATTGCATGTCGTGGACAACCCGTTCGCGTCTGGAGCCTGGACATCGGAGATCTATGTGCCGAGCCTCCCGCAAATGCTGGAAAGCCTCTTGGGCGAGGCCAACAAGCGGCTGACCGCCATGAAATCGGTCGTCGCCGGCCAAGGCGTCGACGTCGAGACCAACGTCCTGACCGGCCAACCCGCTCACACGATCGTCGAACATGCCCACGGCGGCGGGTTCGATCTCATCGTGATGGGGACGCATGGCCGGACGGGGTTTTCGCACGCATTCGTAGGAAGCGTCGCCGAGAGGGTTGTTCGCAGGGCACCGTGCCCGGTGCTTACGGTGCGAGAGACGACCACACTCGAGGAAGAGGAGCGACCGGCGACCACAACGGCGGTTGCCTGATGCAATCTTCACCTCCACGTGCCACGCCCCTCGGCGTTGCTCGGGCGTCCTGAGCGACAGCCGAAGGACGGAGACACGGAGACGCAGAGGAATGCTTTTCGTTTAACTCCTAACTCCGTGTCTCTGTGCCTCCGTGGCCCGTCGAAGCGGTCAATCGATCGCGAAACAGTAGAACAGACCCGCGCCGCCGGTGCTGGCGAGGTCCTGTTGACTGCAGCCGCGCGACGCGTGCGCTGAATTCCATGAGCTGACGCCCGTCCCCTGGCCCTTGCGATCGTGGTGGCCGACCTGGGCGCGGCCGGCTCCGCTCGATGTCCAATTTCCACAGGTGAGATCGTCCCCAGCCCCGAACGCCGTGCCGTCGGACTGCGCTCCGGTGAGGATGTCGTGTACGTTCGGCACATCGCCGACGCCGTTCACCTGATCGAGCCGTTCGGTCACGGCGATTTCCTTGCTGAACGTGTTGTTGCGGTGTAGTTCCTCCAGGTTCGAGGCGACGAGCGTTCCCTCGGAGTTGTACCAAGGACCGTTTCCAATCCGATCGCGGGCGTTCACCGCAGGCCGAGTTGTGGTTGCCGGGATGCTCAGGTACGCGCGCCACGTGTGGTCACCCGACCCTTCGGCCTTTGCAAGCGCCTGGCAGTGCGCGTCGGCGCCCGCGAGCCCCCCGAGGTCGCCGCCTCTTCCGGTTCCCTTGCTCGCGACGAAGAACGTGGTCACGGATTTCTTGCCGCCCATCGCGCGCGATTCGGGAACGCGCTGCTGGCCGGCCGCGAAGGCCGCCACAGAGCCTGCGCAAAGGATGGCGAGCCAGACAAATCGCTTCTTCAATTGTCCCTCCCAATTCGGCGCGTAGGGCGGGCCTTCCGGACCCGCCGAGGCAGCCGGGTCCAAAAGGACCCGGTCTACGAAAGATTAACGGTCACGCACTTGCGCTGCGTGTAGCTGTCGAGCATGCCCTCGAGCGAGTACTCGCGGCCGATGCCGCTTTGCTTGTATCCGCCGTACGACTGGCCCGGAAACTGTCCCAGTCCCTGATTCACCTGCACCCACCCCGACTCGATCGCGTGAGCAGTGCGCAGCGCCTTCGACACGTCGCGTGTCCACACGTACGCCGCAAGACCATAGTGGCTGTCGTTGGCCATGCGCACGGCATCGGCCTCGTCTTCCCACGGGATGGCAACGAGCACCGGGCCGAAGATCTCCTCGCGTGCTATGCGCCACTCGTTGCGAACACCGGCAAACACGGTGGGCTCGACGAAGTAGCCCTGCGCGAGCGGTCCCTCGGCAGGCGGCATGCCACCGAGCACGACACGAACGTCCGGCTGTCGCAGGCCATCTTCGATGTACGAGCAGACGCGATCGAACTGCTTGCGGTTGATGATGGCGCCCATGTCGGTTGCTTCGTCCAGCGGGTCGCCGATTCTCAGTTTCGTGAGCTTCGCGGCAAGCTTGCCGAGGAACGAATCGAAAATCTCTCGGTGCAGAAAGAGCCGGGACCCCGCGGTGCACGACTGCCCCTGCCTGGTAAACCGCATCCCCGCAATGACGCCGTCGATCGTTCGGTCGTCGTTGGCATCGGCAAACACAACAGCCGGGCTCTTCCCGCCCAGTTCCAACGACACCGGCACGATTCGATCGGCCGCCGCCTGCATGATGAGCTTTCCCACCTCCGTCGAACCAGTGAACGACAGCTTCCGGACGACAGGGTGATGCGCAAGCGCGGCGCCTGCCTCCTCGCCGTAACCCGTAACGAGGTTCAAAACGCCCGCAGGCAGATGTTCGCCACAGATCTGCGCAACGCGCAGCAGTCCGAGTGGTGCGTCTTCGGCCGCTTTGAGCACCAAGGTGTTGCCCGCGGCAATCGACATCGCGATCTTCAAGGTCCCGAGCACGACCGGAGCGTTCCACGGCACGATCCCCCCAACCACACCAATCGGCTCGCGGCGCGTGTAGCAGAGCACGTGCTCGCCAAGCGGGACCGTTTCGCCTTTCACCTCGCTTGCGACGCCTCCGTAGTACCGGAACACGTCAACCGCACCCTTCGTCTCTGGACGCGCCTGCGTGCGAATGGCATTTCCCGTTTCGAGCGCGACGATGCGGGCGATTGATTCGACTTCGGCCTCCATCGCATCGGCAATTCGCAGCAGCAGCCGTCCGCGCTCGCGCGCCGGCACCTGGCGCCACGACTCGAAGGCGCGCGCCGCCGCGCGCACCGCACGCTCGACGTCGGCCTCGCCGCCACGGGGAACCTGTGCGACGACCGTGCGAGTGGCCGGACTCTCGATGTCGATCGTGCGTCCGTCCGCCGCCTCGACAGCCTGACCGTCGATCAGCATCAAGGAGCGTGAAATGTCAGTTCTGTCCGGGGGGATTCGTTGCGTTGCAATGGTCATGGGCACTCCAAGGCGCGATTTTAGCCTATGAGTCGGCGCACAACGACGAAGCTCACATGGTGGTGGACGCGTGGCTGACAACAAGAGGCACGGCCCGCGGAATGTGATGCCGCACCGACGCCAACGCTACGAGCACAACAGTCATCGTTGCCGCAAGCAGCGTGAAAAGCTGGGACGCGCCGCCGGACTCGAGCGCCCATGACCCCGCATACGGGCTCAGCACGCCGCCCATCCGGCCAAGCGCCACGGCTGTGCCCACACCGGTCGCGCGAATGCCGGTTGGATAGACGTGCGCCGCGAGCGCATACATCGTCACTTGAACGCCGTTGATCCAGCCGCCCGTCCACGCCAGCATGACGAGCACGACGAACGCTGACTGCGGCGCCAGCGGCATGACGGCCAACGCCGCCGCGCCCGCGACAGCCCCAGTAGACATGGCGAGCATCGCCGGCCTCGATCCGACGCGGCGGATCAACGCCGCGCCGATCAGCGCGCCGGCCACTCCCCCGAGATTGAACGCGGCCAGCCCGTTGCTGGCCACGCCGACGTCGAATCCGGCTCCAGCGAGCATCGACGGCACCCAGTTGACGCCGACGTACACCGTCAGCAGGCAGAAGAAGAACGATGCGCTGAGCGCCAGCGTGTCGCGCCGGAACTCGGGCCTGAGAAGCTCGCGCGGAGAGACTCGCGTGATGGATTTTTCGGTGGCGTCTACGAACGAGGCGCCTGGAGGCACCTCGTAGTGAAGCCGCCGCAGCAGCTGCGTGAGCTCTGGCCATTGCTGCGGGTGCCGTGCGAGATATCGCGGCGATTCAGGCAGTGTCTTCCACAATGCGAAGGCCAGCACGAGCGGCACCAGTCCCCCGGCCAAGAACAACGCCCTCCAGCCCAATTGCGGCAGGATCTGCGCCCCCACAAGCCCCGCAAGCGTGCCGCCTATCGGGATGCAGACGATGGTGAGCGTGACGGCGAAAGGTCGACGCCGCGCCGGGACGTATTCGGAGACGAGCGCGGCGCTGTTCGGCATGGCGCCACCCAGACCAAGCCCGATGAAGAACCGGAGCACGCCCAACGCAAAGACATCGTCGACGATCGGTGTGAACGCGGTGAGCGCGCCAAACGACCCGACGCTGGCGAGCAGAGCCTTGCGGCGGCCGACACGATCGCCGATGAAGCCGCCGATCGCGCCGCCCACCATCATGCCGACCATGCCACTTGCCAGGACCGGGGCAAAGGCGGCGCGCGGCAAATCCCACTCCCCCATCAGCGGGAGGACGGCAATGCCAATCAACTGGTTGTCGAAGCCGTCGAGGACAATCGTCAACGCCGTGGCGGCGACTATGAGCTTCTGATACCGGCTCCACTCCTGCGCATCGAGGAGTGAGCCAACGTCGAGGACTCTCATCGCCCGTTACTGTAACGCGCAAAGACGGTATTGAAAGATCTATGATGCTGCCTGCACCGGCAGAACAGCACGCCGGTTCCACCCACGGTGAGCCTTTACGACGTGGCTTGCGAAACCTGTCACCAGGAGGGACATGTGTATGCGGACCCTTCACGCGCGTTTGGTGGCGCCAGTTCTCATTTTCGGTGTGCTATCGAGCTTCGGCTGTGACGACAACGGTTCGGCGACGCGGCTGTTCAACGGTGGTAGCGGGCCTTCACCCCTTTCTTCCGCTCCCTTCGTTTCGCGCGGCGCCATGGTTGAGCCGGCAACCATCCAGGCGCAGCGCGCCCGAGACGCGATCTGTCCCACTCAACCACCCTTCTTTGCGCCGTTCAACGTTGTCTTCCACGGAGACGGACGGTCGAACCTGTTCCTGAGCAGTGTGCAGATGCAGTTCGTTGATCTCGCTGAAATTCGCTCCGGAGTGAGGACACTCGGCAGACCGGAGCTTGACGCCCGCTTCGGGTCGACGACGATTCCCGCGTTCGGCACGCGAGTATTTCCGTTCTCGTTTCCGTTCGGGTGTGTGGGCGGGCCGGGCGGCACGTTGACGGTGATTGTGCTCGCCGGCGATTCGGGCGGCCGCGAAAACAGGACGGTCACGCGACTGGCGATTCGTTGAGGGTGTCCCGTAAGTCTGATCCCAGAGTTCAGTTGTGTTGATACTGAATACGGAACACCGAGACACCGAGACACCGAGACACGCTAATGATTTGGCCTCGGTGCCTCGGGCGGTCCGCAAGTGCGGACCGCTAGCCAGCACTGGCCGGGTCGGGTCGCGTAGCGACCCGACGTCGGTGTTTTGTCATCATCAAGTGAAATGAGTTCAGGCCTAGATCGGAGGTGGAGGCGGACTGGTGCTGCTCTTGCAGCATTCGGCCACACTATGCAGATTCGCCTCCGATCGATCGCTTTCTGTACCGCGTGTGTCGTTCTTACGCTCGGACTGCCCGTGTCCGCCCTCGCACAGGGGTTCGTGAGCCCTCTCATCGGCTATGACTTCGGCGGTGATTCCGGGTGCCCGGACATCACCGGCTGTGAGGAGAAGAAGCTGAATGTGGGCGTCGGCCTTGGCACGATGGGCTCGATCCTCGGCTTCGAGCTCGATATCTCGTATGCCAGAGACTTCTTCGGCACGGGGCCGGGCTACTCGTCGAGCGTGCTGACCATCATGGGCGACGTGCTGCTCGGGCCGCAGATAGGGCCCGTGCGTCCTTATGGGACCGCCGGCCTGGGTCTGATCAAGAGCCACATCGACCTCAGCTCAGCGGCGCTGATCGAGCCCGATAACAATCATTTCGGCTGGAACATCGGCGGCGGCCTGATGATCTTCCTGGCCGAGCACGTCGGCGTGCGCGGCGACCTCCGGCACTTTCACGCGTTCCAGGATCTCGAGGTTCTCGGCGTGCCGCTCGGGAACACCAAGCTCGATTTCGGCCGCGCCAGCGCAGCGCTCGTCTTCAGATTCTGAGTGCGACCGATCGGCACGCCTCGACCGCGACGTCAACCGTTTGCCGTCGCGGACGGCCGTCACGCAGGCCCTCACCTTGCACGTCTTTCAGGTGGAAGAGTTCCCTGAAGGGAGGGCTACATGAGCATTCGCCACGCGCACAGTGTGATCGGCGCGGCTCTGCTGTCATGCGCTGCGGTCGCGTTCGCGCACACAATCGAAGCTACACCGGCTGACGCCTTGGGCTTGTCGCAGCATTCGGACGACACGCCCATTACGCTCGTCGGTTGCATCCAACGTGAGAAGGACTACCGTCGTCAGCACGATATCGATGGGGGCCTTTGGGGCCAGGGCGATGAGTACGTGATGATCGACGCACGGGCGGGCTCGGTCAGCGCACTGTCGCAGTCCGAGGCCGACTGCGCAACGTTGGGCAACGGTCGGGCCTTTGAACTGAGCGGTGATGCCGAGGATGACCTCGCGCCGTTCGTGGGCCGCCGGATCGAGATCAGCGGCATGCTCAAGGATGCCGACACCGAGACCGTGGTGGGCACATCGGGAACAGTCGAGACCAGGCCGACCGGCGGGTTGAACCTGACGGGAGGAGATCTGAAACTGTTCGAGGTGAACGTCGAGTCGTTCCGGGAGCTTCCGATCGCAGCCGAGCCGCAACCGGTCGAGGCATACCCCTCGGCACCCCCGGTGACAGAAGCGCCGGCCGAGGCGCCAGCAGCTGCCCCGGAGCCGGAGGCGCAACAGGAACCGGCGCCGGTCGTCCGCGAACAACTGCCGCGCACCGCGAGTCCGATTGCGCTCGCTGGACTGCTCGGGCTGCTCTCGCTTGGCGGGGCACTCGGCCTGCGCACTTGGCGGAAACGGTAAACGCAAGCAGATCCCGATTACCAACTCCCAACTCCCAAGCTGTTTGGGGGTTGGGCGTTTCACATTGCAGATTTCAGATTGGTCGATTGCCGACTCTTGCCGATTGATGATTCTCGAATGAGGACTTGAGTGTCGATCGATCGAGAACTCGCACACTCGACAAACCGATCGAGAGTCGATTCAACGCCCCCTGCGCGCGGTCTCGACGCCTGAGAGATTCGACTGGGCGCCCTCGACGAGCATCGAGCAGATGGCAGCGCCCTGCTCGGCCGTGAAGTACCTTACGGATTTCGACCACACATCCGCCTTGACGCTCATGATGCCAGTCGCCGAATGACTATCGCCGGGCAACAGGACGTGCCCCACTTCGTGCGCCATGACCAGACCGAGCACTCGTACGTAGTCCTGAGCGTGCTCGAAGGCAACCGGCGGAATCCGATGGAAGAAGACGTAGACGCTGCGTGACGGTCGATTGGCCTGACCGAGCACGTTGTCCTTGATCCGCTCTTTGGAGATCTTGCGTTCCGCCATCGTGCGCGACAGCAGCCGCACGTGCACGCGCAGGCCTCGCGGATCCTGGAGCGGCACCTCCCCGTGCACCCAGATCGTGCGAACGCCTATCGATTCATAGATACGCGCGGCCAGTTGCTCTGCGGCGTCCAGCTCTTCGCGAGGGATCTCAGCAAAGTCATCGACTTGCGCCACGATCGTGCCGTGCCAGCGGGCCTCCATCTTCTGGGCGTCCTCTCTTGGCGATTGCCCCCCGAACGCAGGCCGCGTCGACGAGACACACACGATCACCAGAACACCGAGCAGGTTGAAACGCCGAGTGCCGCTCATGGGGCCTCCTCAGCAACCGGTGGACTGGAACCGGTGCTGGTCCCCTAACGCGGAAACGGGCCTGGAACAGGCTCAGGCGGGTCGCGTATACTCATCGCCTCCGGCGCAAACACTTGAACAAGAGGCGTTTATGTCGTCGCCTCCCGGACACGTCACGCAGCTGCTCCTGGCCTGGGGCGATGGCGACCGCGCGGCCCTCGAAGGCCTGGTGCCGGTCGTCTACGGCGAGCTGCGTCGCATCGCGGGCCGCTATTTGCGCCGCGAGCGGCTGGATCACACGCTCCAGCCGACGGCGCTGGTGCACGAGGCGTATCTCAAGCTGATCGATCAACAGCGAGCGCGCTGGGAGAACCGCGCGCAGTTCTTCGGCGTGGCCGCGCAATTGATGCGGCGGGTTCTCGTAGACCACGCCCGCGAGCATGCGGCGGCCAAACGCGGTGGCGGGGTGCGCCCCGTGACGCTGCTCGACGCCGCGGGCGCCCTGCCGGCGCGCGGTATCGATGTTCTGGCGCTGGACGAGGCGCTTGCGCGGTTGACGGCGCTCTATCCGGAGCAGGGCCGGCTGGTGGAGTTGCGGTTCTTCGGTGGCTTGACGATCGAGGAAACGGGCGAAGTGCTTGGGCTGTCGCCAGCGACCGTGAAGCGACAGTGGGCCACAGCGCGCGCGTGGTTGCTTGCCAATCTGGAGCGGGAGACGAAGTCGTGA
>Ga0209640_10004987_pt1 | contig 11609 bp, 8 predicted proteins | sample RifCSP10_1_FD_184018 | JGI IMG/M metagenome (GOLD analysis project Ga0209640, IMG submission 184018) | Soil microbial communities from Rifle, Colorado - Rifle CSP2_sed 10_1 (SPAdes) (version 2) | ecosystem: Environmental > Terrestrial > Deep subsurface > Rock core/Sediment | place: Rifle... | reverse complement strand
ACTGAAGGGGGTCCCCGTGGCCAGCGGTGTCGTGAACAGGTTGGTCAGCGTGATGATGATCGTGTGGGCGTCGCCCTTCTTTTCCTTGACGTGCAGGAAACCCTCGGCGCCGGCCCCGCCGGACTTGTTGACCACGATAAAAGACCGGGGCGCGAGCTTGTGTTTGTCGCTGATGCCGGCGATCAAGCGCGCCATTTGATCGGCGCCCCCACCGGTACCGGCGGGAATGACAAACTCGATGGACTTGGTCGGCTCCCAAGCAATTGCCAGCGGTTCTCCCAGAAAGAGATAAGTAATAACGACTGCGGCGATCACGTTAAGTAGGCCACTGATGAGCTTCATAAAACCTCCTTTTCCTGATCGGTTGATCTTACAACGGGAAGGAAGAGCGTCTGCAGTTCGGGCTCTGCTTTGCATGCTGTTACAACGCGGTCATGCCGGGCCATTACGGCTAAATCAAATCCGTAGGCTTCAGTCAAGGGGGCGCTAAACGAAGGTATTTCCCGCGGATTTTTCGGCACTGGATGAGCTGCGGCATGAGTAGTAATAATTCTATCTAAGAATGCTGGCTGATTTATGCGGCGCCGTTATGTTGCACTCTGTTTTTTGATCTCGCTCATTGCCTGTTCTGGCGTCGGAAATGAGCGGATCCCCGGTCAGCCCGCACATCACGTGGTCGGCGGCTTTCGCAATACCAACCCGGATTTCCGCCGCCCTTCAGCATGGACGCGCTGGAGCTTTGTTGTTCGCCGCTTGTGGACGAGCTCCATCGCCCCGCGAAGCTTCGCTGCCCCACGGATCTTCAACGATAGCGCCATCCTCCGTGCTGGCCATCTCAATCCCAGCATTACCTGGATTGGTCACTCGACTCTCCTGGTGCAGATGGACGGCACGAATATTTTAACCGACCCGCAGTGGAGCGAGCGGGCAAGCCCGGTGTCGTGGGGCGGTCCGCGACGCCTGAGCTCGCCCGGACTCGCATTCGAAGACCTGCCGCGCATCGAATTCGTCTTGATCTCGCACGATCATTACGACCATCTCGACCTGAATACCGTAAAACGCCTTGCTGAGGCACACGATCCGCTATTTTTAGTGCCACTGGGTCTCAAGGCGTGGTTTGCCGACAACGGCATGAGACGAGTCGAGGAGCTAGACTGGTGGCAGGAGCGCGAATACCGCGGCGTGAGGTTCGTGTGCGTGCCGGCGCAGCATTTCTCCCAACGCACATTGTGGGACGGCAACAAACGACTCTGGGCGTCCTGGGCGGTGTTGAGCGCCAAGCGGAAATTTTATTTCGCGGGTGACACCGGCTACTTCGGCGGCTTCAAGGAAGCAGGCCAACGGCTTGGTCCCTTCGACCTCGCCGCCATCCCGATCGGCGCTTATGTGCCTCCAGAGATAATGAAAGCAGTGCACACCACTCCGGAAGAGGCGGTGCAAGCATTCATTGATCTCGATGCGCGCACGCTGCTCGGCATCCACTGGGGCACCTTCGATCTCGCCGAGGAACCGCTCGACGAACCGCCGCAACGCCTGCTCGCCGAGGTTCACCGCCGCACCATCGATCCCGCCCGCGCCTGGATCTTTAAACTCGGCGAAACCCGCCGCTGGTAAACAACCCACCGCCACAGCGCCTTGCCATGAGCTACTGGTTTACCGTTTCTACACGTAAAAAAAAATTTGTCGCTTAGAGCTTGTTATATTCTCGGCGTGTACCGGGGTGGCCAGTATCTACGCATTCGCGGGCTTCCGCTTCGCCGATTTTCCTACCGCGATCAAAAACATCACGCTTTTCCCCGCAGCGTGAGGCGAGAAGAATTCCGTGACGTCGTCATCGAAGAACGTGAGGCCGGAGGCGCCGAGGCGTTGAGCATAAGCGCTCAGATAGATTTTCCCGCCCATGATCGCCGCCTCGAGTTGCGCGGCGCGGTAGCCGCGATTGCCGAGGTGCTCTAGAGCACGCTTCAGATCCGCCAGAAAGTAAATATTCACGCTGCAATCCGCCGGAATCTCCTGGCCCAGGCCGAGGGATCCCGCGTCGCGGCGGAAGTCGCCTTCTTTCAATAATTCAAGCGCGCGCTCCCGGCGGCGAAAGAGATAGGCGCCCGAGGGCAAACCTTCGACCGCATGAACGATCAGATAAAGGTCGTTGAGAAATTCTTCTGGGTGAGTGAGAAAATCCATTGGTATGCCGCGCGTCGCGCGGTCAATCATGATTGATAGCTCGGCGAAGGTAATCGGTTCACGGGCAAACTCGCGCGTCGACCCACGCCGGGTTATGACTTCCTCGATCGAGTCTTTGGGTATTTCCTCATCACTGAGCGATTCGAGAGGAAAGAGCCGGTTTTCGATCTTATCTTCATCCCTGATCCTTCCGCCTTCCGCCTTTTCTGCGCCTTCGCGCCACGCCACAACCTCCTCTTCGCTTTCCAAAGACGAAGCGTCGTGCATCGCTCTCATCGCCGGGTAATCGACTTCGGTTTTCGACAACGGCATCGTTTCCAACACCAGCGGTGCGATCGGCGGCGATATGCCGATCCTCCTTGCCGATGAATGGCCCAGCGCCACCAGGGAAAGCGGTGCCTCGCGCCGGCTATCCAAGCCCAAAAGCTGGTTCACGGCCGCATCGACGAAGCCAAGGACAGCCTTTGCCGGGATCTTGCGAGCAGCCGCCGCGGCCAAAAGATTGGCGAGGATGGTGCCGTTGTCCCAATAGCAGTGTCGATAGGCGCGCGCCTGGTACTTCCAGGCGTTGCGCCAGAACGTGGATGCGCTCACGATTACGCACGGCGCGGTCACGATCGCCGGCTCTTCGCCAGTCGCACTGACGAGCACTGAACGGTAATCTCCGCCCCGCAACCTGCGCAGGGCGAAGTCCTGCGGGCTGAATTGATAGACTCCCGCGTCGAGATCCTCCAGATCACCGCAAACGACGTAGAGATCGACGTGATAGAGCGCGCCCGTGCAAGCCGCCGCGCGGAACAGCATCTCACCGCCCGGATAACTCCGGCGCCTGGTAATGCCGGCGGCGAGAAAAAGCAATTCCGCCAACGGTTGGTTTCCAAGAGCCACTTGCTCGTCCGGCGTCGCGCCGGGTGCCAAAATGGCTCGCAGCGCCGGCACTCCCGAAGAGGATAAATGTTGCGGCAGCGCAATCGGCTCCAGCTGGGAGTAGATCTTGAAGGGCATCGGCTGGTTCTGCCAGTCCAGATAATGCCGGTTCGCGCGAATGCTTTCGTAGGAATGCTTGGTGCCGTTATGATAATTCCACGCAGCTTCGATCTCGCGGTTCTTCATGGCCATCTCTCCTATATCCTAGGCAACCAAAACAGCAATCGTATTTCACCACAGAGGCGGCCGAGTTCGCGGAATTCGGAGTATTTTTGCCATAAAACTCTTCCTCGGCGCCTCCGCGGTAAGTTCCTTTTTAGGACGATCAATCAGGCGCACCAATGAAAAAAATTGTGCGAGCCACCAAAACTTCCAGCCGTCGTCATACCTCACTTCGCCACTGGCCGGTCGTTTTAAAAGTTCTCCGTGAGGAGTTATAATTCCAGCCTACTAGAATGACGGACCCAATTGAACGGCGATGAAAAAGCTTCTCGTCTTCCAGCATGTCGCGCACGAACTCCTGGGAACTCTGAATCCTCTGCTAAAGCGCGCCGGCTTCCGCATTCGCTACGTGAATTTCGCGCGCTATCCCGACGCTCAACCGAGCCTGTACGGTTATGACGGCCTGATTGTTTTGGGCGGGCCCATGAGTGTCAACGATACCAACCGGCTTCCTCATTTGATCACCGAACTGAAATTGATCGAAGACGCGCTGCGGCGCGAGATTCCGGTGCTCGGGATCTGCCTCGGCGCGCAATTGATCGCCAAGACTCTCGGGGCCGATGTCTATCCGAATCGCGAAAAAGAGATCGGCTGGCACGATGTGTCGCCGACCGAAGAGGCTTTCAGCGACCCTTTGCTGATGGAGCTGCAAAAAACGGAAAAGATCTTTCAATGGCACGGGGAAACCTTCGATATTCCAAAAAGCACATCCCATCTCGCCTTTTCGTCGCTCTGCGCCAATCAGGCTTTTCGCTACGGCACCAGCGTTTACGGCTTTCAGTTTCACATGGAAGTCGATGCGCCGATGATTCATCGCTGGTTGCGAGTCGCGGAAAACCGACAAGAAATCTCCCGCCTGCGCGGCGCCGATTACCTTGAACGCATTGACAACGAAACGCCCGAACATATGGCGCGGCTTACGGAATTGAGCGAGCGCGTGTTCGGCGAATTCATCAACCTGTTTGGCATCGAAAAAAGATATCTCCGCCTGCCGACGCGCTGAGTGACGACATCCTAAAAGCGAAAAAACTCCAAACTCCGCAGGCAAGCACCAACTTTAATCGACGATCGTTGTTAACGTGGGATCGGCTCTACGTTTTCGCTTGATCGAGCCGATAATCCCTTACGTGGGGAAAGCGCGCGGCTAGGACAGCGACGATCAGCAGAATAACCAGAGCGCCGCTGGTCGCGGCCAGTTCCGTCCCGATTAGCGCGGCGAGAGCACCGGCTTGGAACTGGCCCAGCTGCGGACCGCTATTGGTGAAGATGCTGTTGATCGACGCCATCCGGCCGCGCAATTCGTCGGGCGTGCTGAGCTGGTTAATCGTCGAGCGCAGGATCGCGCTGATAGTATCGCCGATTCCCGAGCCGACCAGCAATAGAACCGACAGCCAGAAGAGATGCGACCCGGCGAAAAGCAGCAGAGTCAATCCGTAGATCGTCACACCGAAGAGAATCCAGCGCCCCGCCTGGCGTGCCGGACCCCACAAGTTGAAACCGAGCGCTCCAAGCAAAGCGCCGGCTGCGCTGGCGGCGTAAAGGATACCCAATCCCTGCGGTCCAACGGCGAGGATGTCACGCGCATAGATTGGGAACAGCGATCGCACCGTGCCGAAAATGTTGGCGCCGAAATCCATCATCAGGAAAGGAAAAATAACGGCATGGCTCCAGACGAAACGAAAACCGGCGCGCAGCGAGTCCAAGCTGATCGTGCGCCAACCGCCTCGCTCCGGCAACTTCGTACGGATGAGCGCCAACGATGCGACCATGATGAGCCAGGAAGCCGCATCGACGCCGTAACACAGGCTCGGCCCGGCGAACGCCAGCACCAGACCGGCAATCGAAGGCCCGGCAATGGTGGCGATTTGGCGCTGGGTGCTGAAGATCGCGAACGCCCGCGCCAGATCTTCGGCGGGCACGAGGTTTGTGACAATGGCTTGACGCGATGGCGATTCGAGCGAGCTGAACAGGGCGAGGAATACCGTGACTCCGTATAGCTTGAGCGGCGTGACCTGACCCGTCAATGTAAGAAGCGCGAGCGCTCCTGAAACAAAAAACAAGCTCGCCTGCGTCACCATCATCAGTTTGCGCCGGTTCATCGCATCGGCCAGCAAACCGCCGAACAAGAGAATAAACATTTGCGGCACAGCGCGCACCAGGCCGAGCATGCCGATCTGCAAAGGCGAATCGGTGAGCTCATAAATCTGCCACGCCATGGCTACTTGCGTGAACTGGCTGCCGACACTGGACAGCAGCAGGCCGATCCACAACACGCGAAAATCGCGATGGCGCAGCGGCGACAGAACTCGATGCATGCTTGGCGACGGAATCATGATGCCAAACATGTTAGATCACAGTCTCATCCACAGGGCGCTCGAAACGATTTGAACGGCTTGAACTTTTTGAAGGATTGGAACCCAGTATTCATTTCTGACAAGTGGGGCAATAGAACGCGCTGCGGTTGCCGACGGCGACGCGTTTGATCACGCTCGGGCAAATCCGGCAACGCTCGCCGTCCCGATCGTAAACGCGCAAATGGTTTTGAAACTCGCCGGATTTATCATCGGCATCGCGGTAGTCGGAAAACGACGTGCCGCACCAGCGGATCGCGTCGCCGAGTAATGCGGGAATCGCGGCGGCAATTGCGTGCGCTTGCTTGCGCGTCAACCGATGCGCGCGCGTGGTCGGCTTGATGGCGGTCAGAGACAGAATTTCGTTGGTATAGATGTTTCCGAGGCCGGCGACGATCTGTTGATCGAGCAGCAGATCGCGAATGCGCCGCTCCGAGGCGCGCGTGAAGCGAAACAAATAGTCGCCGGTGAGCGCCGGATCGAAGGGATCGAGCCCGAGCTTGCGCAACTGCGGCAAATCGAGCAAGGCGGATTTTTTCGTCACCAAGGACAAGCCAAAGCGGCGCGGGTCGTGGTAGCGCAACTCGCCGCCGCCGTCGAAGTTGACGATGATGTGGTCATGTTTTCGCCGCGGCGTGCCGGCTGCGACGCAGATTAGTTTGCCGGACATGCCGAGATGAAAAAGCCACACGGCGTCACCGGATAGGTTGAGGACAATGTACTTGGCGACGCGCGTAATCGCGTCGATGCGCTTCCCGGTCAATGACCTCAGCTGCTTTTTATCGACCGGCACGCGCAGACGCGGCTCCAACACCCGCACCTGGCTGATGGTTCGGCCCAACAGATGCGGCCGCAAACTGCGGCAAACGGTTTCGACTTCGGGCAGTTCGGGCATTGCGAGCAGTGATCAGTGAGGGGTTGTCAGGAAAGATCGCTCGTGCGCGGCGCGAGCCAGCTTGATGAATTCCTCGACGCTCAGCGTCTCGCCGCGCCGCTTCGGATCGATGTCGTGGCAACCGAGAAACCGTTCGATCTCGCCTCGATCCGCCTGCAACCACGCGCTTAACGCGTTACCCAGAGTTTTACGCCGTTGGCCAAAGGCGGCGCGGACTAAACCCTGAAGAGCGGGCAATTCACCGGCCGAGATGAGCGGCTCGGGAAAAAGTTCGATCTTGAGCACCGTCGAGCGCACTTTGGGGCGTGGAAAGAAGGCTTCCGGCGAGACTGAAATTTTTTCTGTAATTCGCCCGTGGATCTGGCACCAGATTGACAGCGAACCGTGTTGCTTTGTGCCCGGGCCGCTCGCCATCCGCTCCGCCACTTCTTTTTGTACCATTAAGACCAGCGTTGAAAAATGTTCGCGCCATTCGAAGATCCGAAACAAAACCGGCGTTGAAATGCTGTAAGGCAGATTGCCCACGAGTTTAATTTTCTGTTTTGAAAACCCTTCCGCCAACGGCACCGTCAGGATGTCGCCGTGAACCAATTGAAGCTTGCTGTCTGCGGCGAGCTCACTCCGGCGCAAGCGCTCAACCAATGCGGAATCGATTTCGACGGCTCGCACTTTGCCCGCCCGCTCCAGCAAGCGCCGCGTCAAAAACCCCAGCCCCGGCCCGATCTCGAGCACCTCGTCGGCGGGATCGATATCGAGCAGTCTGACAATCGCATCGATCACACGCTCGTGGATCAAAAAATTCTGCCCGCGGCTTTTTCTCGGTTTGAATTCCAGTTCGCGCAACGCCGCGCGAACTTCCTCATACAAGGTCATACCGACCCCTTGGAAACCTTTAAACCTCGAACCTTGGAACTGCTTTAAAGAGTCAGATCAGCGTCGGCATTGAGGCGAAAGTCGTCACGCCGGCCGCGCTTGAGCCAGTAGTAGCCGGTTAGAGCGATCATCGCTCCGTTATCGGTGCAAAACTTTGGCGCCGGATAGAACACCGCCAACCCCGCGGCATCGGCTTCCGCTTTCATCTTCTCGCGCAAGCGGCTATTGGCGGCGACACCGCCCGACAACACGATTCGCGTCACGGAGTTGTCCATGACGGCTTTGATCGTCGGACGAACCAGCATCTCCGCCACCGCCTCCTGAAAGCTGGCCGCGATATCGGCCGGCCGTTCTTTCCATTCGGCTTCCGGGTGCGACTTGAGATAATTCCACACGGCGGTCTTGATCCCGCTGAAGCTGAAATCATAGGCGCCACCGCTCTTTAACCTGGCACGCGGAAAGCGGATGGCTTTTGCATTACCGGTTTGCGCCAGCTGATCGATGATGCGCCCACCGGGATAACCAAGCCCTATCATCTTCGCCACTTTATCGTAAGCCTCGCCCGCGGCATCGTCACGCGTGCCGCCCAGATGAACGTAATCCCCGACGCCTCTGACGTTGTACAGCAATGTGTGGCCGCCGGAAGCCAATAGCGCAATGTAGGGAAACTGGACTTCGTGCTCGAGATGAATCGCCAGGAGATGCGCTTCGAGATGATTGACGCCGACGTAGGGGATGCCCGAGCGAAACGACAGACCCTTGACCAGCGAAAGACCAACCAGCAAAGAGCCGACCAGACCCGGGCCGTAGGTGACCGCGATGCCGTCGAGATCGTTGAGCGTCGCGCCGGCTTTACGCAGCGCGTCATCGACGATCGGCAAGACGTTTTTGATGTGATGACGGGAGGCCAGTTCCGGAACCACCCCGCCGTAGGGGCTGTGAACTTGGTCCTGCGAGGAGACTACACTGGCAAGAATCGTTCGCCCGTCCTGCACAACCGCGGCGGCAGTATCGTCGCAGGAAGTTTCGACGCCAAGAACTAACATGAAGGAGGAAAGCTATCGGGTCGCTGGCGGAGCGTCAGCCCGCAACCGCAGCAGCGCGTCGGCAGCGGTGCGATTACCGGAATTTAACCGCATGGCCTGGCCGTAACTTGCCTCGGCTTGTTGCAGTTGGCCGAGCGCCCGATAGTTTTCGCCGCGCAGAGCGTGCACTTCGGCCAACCAGAAAGGCTCACCACCCAGCCGGGCCTCGGTGACGTCGAGAAAGTTGAGCGATGCTTTGTAGCGTCCCAAGCGATGCTGGGCTTTAGCCAGGTAAAAATAACCGTAAGCATTGGTCGAATCGATAACGATGCTCCGTTCCAGTCGACTGATGGCCTTGGCCGGCTCGCCGGTTTCGAGCAGCTTGCTGGCTTCATCCGTTAGGCGCAAAGAGGCGGCGCGCTGGGGCGTGACTCCAGCGGTGATCTTGGCAAGCAAGGAACTGTCGTCAGGCAACGGCGGCGGTAGCGACAACGCCGGCTCCGGGATCGTTGGGTATTCGCTTAGACTCGGTGGAATAACTGCATCTTTCTCGGCCAGCGGGGGCGGCGGCTTGAGATCCTGTTCGCGAATTCTTGGATCCTGCACCAGCGGCTTTCTAATAATCTCGATCGGTCCAGGCGGTGCTTCCGGTTGCGGCGCCGGCGGCGGAACGCGTGTCGGGATCGGTGCGCTGCCGCTCGGCGGTAGCGGCGCACGATAGGGGCGCTGCGGCGCGCAGCCGGCTATCGCCATGACCAGCGCCAGCGCTCCACCCGCGAAATACCCTGGATAATTTTTCACGTCGGCGATTTTCATTGCGTATCTCGAATCGGCCGGTAGGGAAGAGCTGAAGGTGGCGGACAGGGTTGGCCGCCCAATTCGCCTGCGCGACCCGGAGGACCGCAATTCCCCGGAGCGCTCGGTTCGCTTTCATATATCGGTTCCGGCGCGATAAAGTCGGTCACCGGCATGCCTGCCGCGGCGCTCTTCATGAATTCGGTCCAGATCGGCAACGCCGCTTCGGAGCCCGACAAGTTCAGTTTACTTTGGCCGTCAAATCCCACCCATACCACAGCCAGCAGATCCGGTGTGTAGCCGACGAACCAGGCGTCTTTATAATCGTTGGTGGTGCCGGTTTTTCCCGCCGCCGGACGATTAAATCCCATTCGGCGCGCGGTAAACGCCGTGCCGCGATCGAGGACGCCTGCGAGCAGATGATTCATCATGTGGGCGAGCTGCGGTTCGATCACTTGCTCGACGCGGACGTCGCGCTTTTCCAAAGGTTGAGCGTTTTGGTCCATGACCAACTTAACGGCTAGGGGCCGGGTGCGTACGCCGCCATTGGCGAGAGTCGAGAACGCCACCGCAACTTCCAATGGCGTGACCTCTGCCGACCCCAGCGACAGCGACGGCACGGCCGGCAGCGCACTCTGAATCCCCAGGCGGTGGGCAACATCGCGCACCCGGCGGATGCCGACATCTTGAGCGACTCGGCCGGTGGCGGAATTAAGTGAGCTTTCCAGAGCGCGCCGAAAGGTCACGGCGCCGAAATACTCGCGATTGTAATTGTCCGGTTGCCACTCTTTGCCGTCATAGCTCCATGTAAACTGGCTGTCGTTGACCACGGTGTCGGGCGTATATCGCATGCCACTTTGCCCGCCGTACATGAGCGCCGCCAAATAAACGAACGGCTTAAAAATCGAACCGGGTTGGCGCTTGGCCTGAAACACCCGGTTGAATTGCGACTTCTGATAATTTCTCCCGCCGACCATCGCCTTGATCTCGCCGGTTTGCGGTCGGATAACGACGATCGCGCCTTCCAGGCTGTCATCGTCGCCCTTACGGCGCAACGCCGGATGCGCCGCTTCAAGTTTTTTGAGGCCCTCCACCAGCGCGCGTTCCGCCTTTCTCTGCAGCTGGAGGTCGAGGCTGCTAAAGATTCGCAGTCCCTCTTTGGTCAGGACCGCGTTCGAATAGTTTTCGTCGAGCTCGCGGCGCAGATAATCGACGTAGAAAGGCGCATCGTTGGTTACTTTGACCAGTGCGCGCTGGGGCAGGTTTTCGCCCTGCGCGGTTTCATACTGCCGGCGCGTGATCACGCGATCATCGAACAATTTGGCCAAGACCACATTGCGCCGTTTGGTCGCCGCCTCGGCGCTGCGGTACGGCGATAGGCGATTCGGCGCGCGGATCAAGCCGGCCAGGAGCGCTGATTCGCCGAGCGTCAAATCGCTGAGCGGCCTGGCAAAGTAGAATTGCGCGGCTTCCCAGACCCCGAAAATACCCTGTGAGCCTCGTTGGCCGAGATAGATCTCGTTCAAATAATTTTCCAGGATGGTTTCTTTGGAATATTTGCGCTCGGCGATCAGCGCCATGATCGCTTCGGGGATCTTGCGGCTGAGCGTGCGTTCATCGGTCAAAAAGAAATTTTTCATCAGCTGCTGAGTCAGCGTGCTGCCGCCCTGCTGGAAGCTCATGCTGCCGAGGTTGACCCACATCGCCCGAATAATGCCGATGGGATCGATGCCGTGATGGCTGAAAAATCGCTCGTCCTCGACCGCCAAGACGGCTTTGACCAGCAGCGGCGGAACCTCCGCCAGCTTGACCACTTTGCGCTCCTGCCAGATGCGCTCGTAAAGGCCGGTCACGAGCTCGGGCTCGAGCTCAAGATCGAACATTTCTTTATCGATCGCCAGATTCTCAATGCGCGTCAGCGTCCCCCCTTTTAGCGAAATACGCACAGGGACGCCCTTGCGCTGTTCAGCAGGAAATTCGAAATCGTGGAGATAAATCTCTACAGCCCGCTGAGATTTGAGAATCCGATATTCGCCCTTTCTCTTGATTGCACCCTGAACCTCGAAATAGCCAAGCCGGCGCAGCTTTTCGGTTAATTCCTCAAGTCGCAGGTTGATCCCGACATAAAGCAGATAACTATCGGAGTAAATTTTTGACGGAAAAAACCACTTCCGTCCTTCGAATTTCTCCGTGACGATGTCTTCCAGACGCTTTAAGTACCATGCGCCGGAAACCAGGCCAATGGAGGTAATAACGAGGAGCGCAACCAGAAAGATGCTGAAGATTCGGAGTTTGGATTTTTTCAAACTCAACGCCTCAAATGTAACTTGATTTTCG
>Ga0209640_10004986_pt1 | contig 11610 bp, 11 predicted proteins | sample RifCSP10_1_FD_184018 | JGI IMG/M metagenome (GOLD analysis project Ga0209640, IMG submission 184018) | Soil microbial communities from Rifle, Colorado - Rifle CSP2_sed 10_1 (SPAdes) (version 2) | ecosystem: Environmental > Terrestrial > Deep subsurface > Rock core/Sediment | place: Rifle... | reverse complement strand
CAGGTCGACGACCCGGCCCGCCCGAGGACCAGGTCGCTGGCGACCAGCGCCTCCGGCATCCGGTCGGTCAGGAACGGCGCCGGCTCGTATCGGTCGCGGGTGCGCTCGCTCAGGCTGGCGCGCAGCTCGAGCGCGGCGGAGGTGCCCGCCGCTCCGGTGAGATGCAGCACCCGCCAGTCTGCCAGCAGCCGCTCGAGCGCGGCGGTCAGCGCGGCGTTGATGCGCGCCACCGCCTGCGACCCGCCGAAGACGAGCAGCAGGCGCTCGTCCGGGGCGACGCCGAAGGAGGCGCGCGCCGCGTCGCGATCGATCCCCGCCAGCGGCCGGATCGGCGTGCCTGAGACGAAGCTGCGCTCGGGGAACGCGTCGAGGGTCGGCGGGAACGAGACGGCCACCCGGGTGGCCAGCCGCGCCACCGCCGCCGTGGCCCGGCCGGGGATCACGTTTCCCTCCCAGACGAGGCTCGGGATGCCACGCGCGCGTGCCGCCGCGACGAGCGGCAGCGCCAGGTAGCCGCCGGTGGTGAAGAGCGCCGCCGGCCGCAGCCGGCCGAGCAGCCACCACGCCTGCGGCACGGCTGCCGCCAGGCGGATCGGGTCGAGGACGAGGTGCAGGTCGGCCCCGGCGCTGCGCAGCGAGCGCACCACCAGCTGGTGGTAGGCGAGGTCGCCGCCGGCGACGAGGCCGCGTTCCAGGCCGCGGACGCCACCGATGTAGCTGACCTCAAGATCGGGCTGCGCGTCGCGCAGTGCCCGTGCGACGGCCAGCGCGGGGTAGATGTGCCCGCCGGTTCCGCCGCCCGACACCGAACACCGCATGAAGCAATGATCCTGTCTGCGTGGTCTCGCGCGAGATCGACAGCAGGATGCCGACCGCGACGAGGTTGATGATGAGAGCCGAGCCGCCGTAGCTGATGAACGGGAGCGGGATGCCGGTGACCGGCAGCAGCGCGGTGACGACCATCATGTTGACGAGGGCCTGCACGATCAGCCAGGTCGTGATCCCGGCGGCCAGCAGGCCGGAGAACGTATCGGGCGCGTGGATGGCAATCCGGTAGCCCTGGTAGGCGATGACCACGAAGAGGGCGAGGACCGTCAGGGTGCCGATCAGGCCCCACTCCTCGCCGATGATGGCGAAGATGAAGTCGGTCGACGGCGCCGGCAGGTAGAGGTACTTCTGCCGGCTCGCGCCGAGCCCGGCCCCGGTGATCCCGCCGAGAGCCAGCGCCATCAGCGCCTGGATCGCGTTGTAGCCGGTGTGCAGCGGGTCGCGGAACGGGTCGAGGAAGCCCTCGATGCGCTGCAGCTGGTACGGGGTGCGGGTGACCATCACGGTCGCCGCGCCCAGCACCGCCGCACCGATGGCCGAGAGGTAGAAGAGATTGGCTCCCGCCATGAAGAAGATGGCGATGGCGGCCGCCACGTAGACCCCCGCCGTGCCGAGGTCCGGCTCCAGGGCGATCAGCAGGAAGCCCGGGGCGACCAGGATCACGAACGGCAGCAGCCCGTTGCGAAGGCCGCGCACCTCCCGGCCGCGCCGATCGAGCCAGTGCGCCAGGTAGAGGCAGATGGCCAGCTTGGCCATCTCGGCCGGCTGGAAGCCACCGATCCCGGGCAGCACCAGCCACCGTCGCGAGCCGGCCGCCTCGGTGCCGATGCCGGGGACCAGCACCAGCGCCAGCAGCGCCATGGTCACCACGAAGCCGGGGATAGCCACGTAGCGCAGCAGGCGGAAGTCGGTGCGGCTGGCGGCGAACATGGCGAGCAGCCCCAGGGCCGCCCACACCCCCTGCTGGAAGCCCTGCGTGCCGGGATCGGCGGTCGAGATGTACGACCGCACGCTCGAGGCGGAGTACACCATCACCACCCCGATCGCGACCAGGGCGATGACGCCGACCAGCAGCGGGTAGGCAACCTGGTGGCGCTCGCGGCGGACGCCGACGCGCGCCGTCGCTCGTGCCGGGACGCGGGCAAGCGCGACGGCGCTCACGGCTCCGGCGCCCCCGGGGTCTCGAGCTCGCGCACCGCGGCGCGGAAGGCGTCGCCGCGCGCGGCGTAGTCATCGAACATGTCGAACGAGGCAGCCGCGGGGGCCAGCACCACCACATCGCGTGGCCGTGCGGCGCCGGCGGCCGCCGCGACCGCCTGCGACATCGATGGGGCACGCACCACCGGCACCCGGCCGGCGATGGCGGCCTCGAGCGCCGGCGCCGTCTCGCCGATCAGGATCGCGGCGCGGCAGCGCCGGGCGATCGCATCCGCCAGCGCGAGGTAGTCGAGGCCCTTGTCCTTGCCGCCGGCGATGAGGACCACGCGCGCCGGAGCGAAGGCCTCCAGCGCGGCGATCGCCGCCATCGGGATGGTCGCCTGCGAGTCGTTGACCCACAGCACCCCCCCGCGCTGCGCCACCCGCTCGAGGCGATGCGGGACGCCACCGAAGTCGCGGATGCCGGCGGCGATGGCCGAGATCGGGGCCCCGGCCAGCGACGCGCCGAGCGCCGCCGCCAGCGCGTCCGCCAGCGAGTGACGACCCGGGACGGGCACCTCCGCCGCGGCCAGCACCCGCTCGCCGCGGACCGTCAGCCAGCCATCGCTGAGGCGCGCCACGACCCATGCATCCATCGACTCGAGGCCGTACCAGGCGATCGCGGCCGCCGGCAGCCGCGCCCCCAGGTCGCGACAGCCGGGGTCGTCGGCGTTCAGGACGACGTGCCCGTGGCGAACGGTCAGCTCCGCCAGGCGGGCCTTCACCGCGCGATACGCCCCCTCGCTGGCATGGCGGTCGAGATGGTCGGCGCCGATGTTGGTGTAGACCGCGACCTCGGCGCCGCGCGAGATGGTCGGCAGCTGCAGCTCGGACAGCTCCAGCACCGCCCAGTCCCCCGGGCCGAGGCGCCCGGCCTCTTCGATCAGCGGCCGGCCGATGTTGCCGCCGACCAGGTGCGGCATGCCGGCGGCGCCGAAGATGGCGCCGATCAGCGCCGTCGTCGTCGTCTTGCCCTTGGTGCCGGTCACGGCCAGCACCCGGGCCCGTGTCAGGCGCAGGAAGAGCTCGATCTCGCTGACCGTCTCCACGCCGCGCGTCGCGGCGTCGGTGAGCGCCGAGCGCAGCCAGGCGTCGGTGGTCGGGAAGGTGGCCGAGACGCTCGGGCTGGTGACCAGCAGGTCTGCCGCGGCGACCAGCGCGCGTGCCTCGTCGGGCGGGACACCGAGCGCCAGGTGCACCGGCCGCCCCCCCAGGGCGGCCACCGCCTCGGACAGCTCGGCGGCCGGCCGACGGTCGTAGGCGGACACCTCCGCTCCCGCATCGGCCAGGAAGCGCGCCACCGCGGTCCCGGAGCGCGCCAGGCCGAGGACCAGGGCCCGTCGGCCGCGAAGGTCGTCGGACGTCCTGATCGAGGCGGTCATGGTCGTCATCGGTCTCGCTACAGCCCGCGCACGCTGGCGAGGAAGAGGCTGAAGCCGAGCAGCCCGGCCAGCGCGCTGACGATCCAGAAGCGGACGGTGATCTTCTCCTCCGCCCAGCCGATCAGCTCGAAGTGGTGGTGCAGCGGCGCCATGCGGAAGATGCGGCGGCCTCGCAGCCGGAAGGAGCCGACCTGCAGTACCACGCTGAGGATCACGGCCAGGAAGACGACGCCGACGACGGCCAGCAGCGGGACCTGGCGGGTCATGGTCGCGACCACCGCCAGGGTGGCGCCCATCGAGAGGGCGCCCGAGTCGCCCATGAACAGCTGCGCGGGGTGGACGTTGAACCACAGGAATCCCATCAGCGCCCCGATGATCAGGGCGCAGAAGATGGCCAGGTTCGGCTGGGACGGCTTTCCGCCGTCGACCGCCACCAGCGCGATCAGCAGGTAGGCCACGAAGCTGAAGATCAGGACGCCGCCGGCGAGGCCGTCCAGCCCATCGGTCAGGTTGACGGCGTTGCTCAGGCCGACGATCACGAACGCGACGAAGAGCACGAAGACGAGGCCGCCGACCGCCAGGTCGCCGACGAACGGGACGCTGATGGTCGTGAACTCGAAGTGGCGCTGGATGTACCAGGCGGCCAGCAGGGCCACGACCGTCTGCCAGATCAGCTTGAAGCGTCCACGCACGCCGATGCCGGTGCGGGCGTTCACGAAGTCGTCGATGGCGCCCAGGATCGCGACCCCCACCAGTGCCAGCATCGGGGTCAGCGTGGAGGTGTCCTCGATGCGCATCGCCATGGCTCCGAACATCACCACCACCACCAGCAGCATGCCGCCCATCGTCGGCGTCCCCACCTTGCCGACGTGCCCCTCCGGCCCGTCGGAGCGGATCTGCTTGCCGAAGCCCAGCCGCTGCAGGAGGCCGATGTAGACCGGCGCCAGCAGCACGACCCCGGCGAATGCGGCCAGCAGGGCGACCACGATCGGCAGCATGCCTAGTCCGCCCCGCCGCCGAGTGCCGACACCAGCCGATCGAGCTCGATCCCGCGCGATCCCTTGACCAGCACCAGGTCGCCGACCCCGGGCGCGAGGTCGCGCTCCACGACGGCCGCGGCCTCGTCCGCGTCGCTCGCGGTGCTCACCCGCGGCAGCCCGGCGGCGCGCGCCGCCTCGGCGATCCAGCGACCGCGCTCTCCGACCGCCACCAGGGCGTCGACCACGGCCGCCGCGGTCGCGCCGATGGCGCGGTGCAGCGCCTCCTCGTCGGGGCCGAGCTCGAGCATGTCCCCCAGCACGGCGTAGCGGTGGCGCCCCGGCGCCACCGCCGACTCGGCCAGGAAGGCGAGCGCGGCGCGGACCGACTCCGGTGACGCGTTGTAGGTGTCGTCGATGACGACCGCCCCGCTGGCGGTCTCGGCGCGAGCCATGCGGTGCGGCGCGCGGCTGCCGAGCGCCAGCGCGGCCACGACCTCGTCAAACGGCACGCCCACGTGCTCGGCCACGGCGACGGCGGCCAGCGCCTGCGGGACGAGGTGCCGCCCGGGGGTGGCCGACGTGACGCGGCGCTCCGCCCATGGGGCGTGGAGGGCGAAGCTCGTACCGTCCAGCCCGTGCGACTCGACATCGGTGGCACGCACGTCGGCCGCCGGGTCGAGCCCGAAGGTGCGCACCGGCGCCCTCGTCGCGGTGCGCATGGCTGCGACGCGCGGGTCGTCGGCGTTGAGGACCGCCAGGCCGTCGGCGGGAAGGCCGGCCGGCAGCTCCTCCTTGGCCCGTCCGATGGCGGCCACGCTCCCGGCGCGTTCGAGGTGCGTGGGGTGCACCGCCAGCACAACGCCGACCTCGGGTCGGGCGATCTCCACCAGCCTGGCGATGTCGCCTTCGCCGTACATCCCCATCTCCAGCACCGCCACCTCGTCGCGCGGGTCCAGGTTGAGCAGCGTCATCGGCAGGCCGGTCTCGCTGTTGAGGTTGCCCTCGCTGCGCAGGACGCGGAGGGTGCGCGCCAGCGTGTCGGCGACGATCTCCTTGGCGAGTGTCTTGCCTGTCGAGCCGGTGATCCCGACCACGCGCGCCGGTAGCTGTGCCCGCCACCACGCGGCGAGCTCCTGGAGCGCGGTCAGCGGGTCGCGCACCTGCACGACCGCCACCCCGCTTTCCGGCGGCAGGTCGACCGGGCGGGCCACGAGCAGCACGGCGGCGCCGGCGCGCACCGCGTCGGCGGCGTAGCGATGGCCGTCCTCGCGCTCTCCGCGCAGTGCGACGAAGCAGCAGCCGGGGATGACGTGGCGCGAGTCGACGGCGGCCGAGGCGAAGGAGGTGACGCGCGTCGTCCCGAGGACGCGGCCGCCGGTGGCGGCCAGCAGGTCATCGAGGCGGATGGACGGCGGCACGCGGCTCCCTGCAGAGGCTCCGATCGAGTCTAGCAGCCTCATCGGGCGGCCACGCTCTCGAGCGATCGGTCGGGCGGAATGGCCAGGTACTCGAGGATCTGGGGGGCGAGTCCACGGAAGACACTGACCGGGGTCTGCGCCATCTTGTACAGGCCCCAGGTGACGGGCCGATGGATCAGGATCAGCGTGACGATCTTCGGATCGGATGCCGGCATGATCGAGACGAATGAGGAATCGATCCAGCCGTGCCTGTAGATCAGGCGCGTGCGGAGCTCGAAGATCGGCTTGCCGGAGGCATCGGTCCCGACCTGCACCTGCTGCGTCTCGGGCCCCGCCACCTCGGCCGTGCGGGTCTTGCCGGCGATCGAGTAGCCGGGGATGGTGGCAGGCTGCGCGATGCCGGTGTCGACCGCGTCGGTCAGGAGCCGCAGCATGATGCGCGCGGTCTCCTCGCGCATCACGCGCTCGCCGGGCTCGACGTCGGCGGTGTGGTAGATGCCATCGGGCCCGGTCCAGCCGGCGATGACGTGCGGGGTGACGAGGGTCCCCCCGTTGGCGATCGACGCGTAGCCGGCGACCAGCTGGAGGGCCGTCACGCTGAGGCCCTGGCCGAAGGCGTTCTGGGCGGCGGTCAGGTCGCGCGAGGCGTTCGGCCCGTCGGGATTCCAGACCACGCCGCTCGCCTCGCCGGCGATATCGACCCCCGTCGGCGAGCCGAAGCCGAAGCGCCGGAACGCCTCGTACAGCCGCTGGCGGCCGAGCAGCAGGCCGATCTTGGCGGCCCCCACGTTGTTCGACAGCTTCAGGACGTCGGCCGCGGTGATGGGGCCATGGCCGCTGGGACGCTTGTAGCGGTCGGCGTTCTGGATCCGGATCCCGGCGATGCGCAGGTTGTTGTCGTCCTCGACCGTGGTCTGCAGGTCGATGGCCCCCGCGTCGAGGGCCGCGGCGATGGTGAACGCCTTCATGACCGACCCGGGCTCGTACTGGCGGCTGACGGCAGGATTGATGAAGAGCGCCGGATCGGTCGAGCTGTAGGCGTTGGCGTCGAACGACGGATAGGTCGCCATCGCCAGGATCGCCCCGGTCCGGGCGTCCATGACCAGCCCGGTGACGCCCTGGGCGTGGTTCAGCTGGTACGTCCCCGACATGGCCGTCTCGAGGATGTGCTGCAGGCCCGCGTCGAGGGTGAGGGCCAGGTCGGCGCCGTCGACCGGCGGGCGCAGCTCATAGATGGAGTCCGCGATCCGGCGACCGATGACGTCCTCCTGCGCGCTCACCGATCCGGGCAGGCCGGCCAGCAGCGCGTTCTCGGCCGCCTCGACCCCGTACTGCCCCAGGCCGTCGACGTTGACGTAACCGAGCACCTGCGCCCCGAGCGTGGTGCCCGGCGACACCCCCGCCACCGGATAGACACGTCGCGTCTCGGGCAGCATGCCGATCCCTTCGAGGTCGAGCGCCGCGACCCGCTCGGCGACGGTGGACGTCACGCGTCGCTGGAGCCAGACCCACGGGTCGTCGCTGGTCAGCCGGGCGCGCAGCACCTCGACGTCCATGCCGAGGACCGAGGCCAGGAGCGAGGCTGTGCTCTCCGGGTCCTCGACCGTGGGCGGCGTGGCATACACCGACTGCACCTGGACCGATGTCGCCAGCAGGACACCGTGGATATCCCGGATCTCGCCGCGCTCGGCGGGAAGCTCCTCTTCCTGCGCGAGCTGGTTGAGCGCCATCGCCGTCAGTCGGTCGCGATCGACGACCTGCCACCACACCAGCCGTCCACCCACCACCCCGGCGAGCAGGGTGACGATGATCAGCAGGAACAGGGCGCGGGCACGACTGTCAGTCCTGGCGAGCACGGCTACTCCTCGGCCGGTCCAGCCCGGCCGGGCTACTTCAGAAGGAGTGGATCGATCGATGTCCGCGGGAAGCTGACGAGCTTCGGGTCGAGCGGGGCGAGCTTCAGGTCCTGCAGCGCCCGCTCCTCGACGGTGCTCGGCGAGCGCGCCTCGCCGATCTGGAAGGTGAGCTGCTGCTCCTCGGCGCGGAGCCGCTCGACCTGGCGGGTGAGCGAGTCGATCTGGTAGCCGATGGCGGCCACGTGCGTCGACTGGCTCAGGTAGAAGAGGCCCAGCGCGGCAGCCGCGGCGATCGCGACCAGCACCGCCGAGATGCTCGCCGCGGCGCGGCGCGGCCGGCTTGCGGAGCGACGCGGGCGGGGCCGGGAGGTGGGGCGCGTCCGGCTCCTCGGTCGGAAGGCAATGCCTCCGATCCCGGTCGCCGGGCGTGCCCCGATGACGGCCATCTACGCGGCGCTGGCCCGGGCGCCGAGCCCGGCGCTCCAGGAGGACGGCGCCTCGAACTCCATCCCTTCGTCGACTTCGACGGCCAGGGTCGGATCGACGAACCGTCGCTCGTCGCGCTCGTGGATGCGGCGCTCGCGCACGTCCCGCTGCCGGGGGCTGTACATGCGTCGCCGACTGGACTGGTGACGAGGCCGTCCTCGACTCATCGGTAACCCTCCTCCTGACTGGACGTCACGCGCGCGCGGGCGCGAGCTTGATGGCGACGCGCAGCCGGGCGCTGCGGGCTCGCCGATTGCGGCCGACCTCCTCGGCCGATGGGGTGATGCCGCGCCTGGTCAGCGGTCGCACCTGGGCGCGATGGCCGCACAGGCAGACCGGCGGGAGCGGCTCCTCGACGCAGTCCCGGCTCTCGCGGGCGATGAACCGCTTCACGATGCGGTCCTCGCCGGAGTGGTAGCTGATGACCGCCAGACGGCCGCCGGGGCGGAGGGCCGCGAGCGCGCCGGAGAGCGCCGGTGCCAGCACCTCGAGCTCGCGGTTGACGGCGATGCGCAGCGCCTGGAAGGTGCGCGTCGCGGGGTGGATGCGGCCGGCGTCGCCGCGACCGGGCGGCGCGGCCTCGGCCACCACCATGGCCAGGTCGGCGGCAGTCACGAGGCGCCCTTCCGCACGCGCCGCCAGGATCGCCTTCGCGATGCGGCCAGCACGGCGTTCTTCACCAAACGTCGCGAGGAATCCGGCGAGCTCTCGCTCCGACGATCGGTCGATGAGGTCGAGGGCCGATAGACCACGATCTTCATCGAATCTCATGTCCGGCGGCGCATCGGCCGCAAAGCTGAATCCGCGCCGCGGGTCGGCCAGCTGGTAGCTGGAGAGGCCGAGGTCGAAGAGCACAGCGTCGAGCGGGAGGAAGCCCGCCTCGCTGGCCCGGTCGTAGATCTCCTCGAAGTTGGCGTGGCGCAGGACGACCCGCTCGCCAAAGCGCGCCAGGGTGCGTTGCGCCTCCGAGATGGCCGCCCGGTCGGCATCCAGGCCGAGCAGGCGGCCATCCGGAGACGAGGCCTCCAGCAGCCGCTCGGCGTGCCCACCACCGCCGACCGTGCAGTCCGCGACGGAGCTGCCGGGACCGACCGCCAGCGAGGCAAGAACCTCGTCGACGAGGACCGGCAGGTGCCCTTCTCCCATTCGCGGTCGCACCTTTCATGTCGGACGGCGGGCCGAGCGGCCCGGAGACGCATCATTGGCTGGGGCGCGGCGTGCGTCATCGGCGTCGCGCCTCAGATCCCGAGATCGGCCAGGTGTTCGGCGAGCGCCTCCGGCTGGTCCTCGATCTTGGAGCGATACGACAGCCAGGCTGCCGGCGCCCAGATCTCGAGCCGGTTGAGCGCCCCCACCACGACGACCTCCCCCTCCGCGATGCCGGCGTACCCCCGCAGGTAGCTCGGCACGAGGATCCGTCCCTGGCGATCGAGCTCCACATCGACCGCCCCGGAGGACATGAAGCGCGCGAACTCGCGCGCGCGGGGGTTGGTCAGGGGCAGCCCCTGGAGCTTGGACGCCAGGGCGTTCCACTCATCGGCCGGGAAGAGGCCGAGGCAGCTGTCCAGCCAGCGGGCCAGCGTCGCTCCCTCGGCCAGCCTGCCGCGGAAGCGAACCGGCACCGCCACGCGACCACGGTCGTCGAGCGTGTGCCGGAATTCGCCCGTGAGAAAGGACGGTTGCATGCGCGGCGTCTACCACTGCTCCCCATTTGGCCCCATTTTGAGCCACAGGCCGCCATCATACAGGGCAAACGCGGCCCGTCAAGGGATTTCGCGCAATGGATGACCCGGACGATGGTCCGGGGTGTCGAGGCGGGCGCAGGCCCGGACTGCCTGGCTAACGACCGGTCGTCAGATCTCCTCGTCGGGCAGGATGGCGTAGCGCTTGGTGCCGTCCGACCCCTCGTACACCTCGCGGATCAGGAAGGCCCCCGAATCGCCATGGATGTACGAGAGGCCGGTGTAGAAGCCGAGGCTGGTGCGCCAGTGCAGGATCCCGTTCGGCGCCTCGACCTTGTCGACCGGGGCCTTCGAGAAGCGGCTGAAGGTGGCGAGGGTCTGGTCGACCTTGTTCCCCTGCTCGTCGACCTCGAAGAGGATGTTCTGTCCCTCCAGGACGGTCACCTCGTAGCCGATGAAGGTGTCACCCGGCTGCGGCGTGGGGTCCGGGCGCGGGGTCTCGGGGAAGGGCGTCTGGTTGCTCGGGCTCGGCTGCTGCGATCCGCTCGGTGGCAGCGACGCCTCGGCGCTGGGGCTCGGCGTGGCCGACGGGTTGACGGCCGTGCCGTTCCCGTTGAGCACGGCGATCGCGCCGGCCGTGACCCCGACCGCCAGGAGCAGCACGAGTCCGATCACCACTGGCAGACGTCGTCCGCCGGGCTTTGGCGCCTGGGGCGCCGGCGGAACCGGAGGGCGAGCCGGTGGCTTGACCGGCGGGAGGGGCCGGCGCAGCGCCTCCAGCTCCTCGGTCGGGATGACGAGCACGCCGCGCAGGTAGCGAGGGCAGTTGACGTAGCCGCGCCCCAGGCAGACCCGTTCCTGCTGCTCGGCAGACAGCTCGCTCGGCTCGCCGAAGGCGTAGCAGCGATGCTCGCGGGTGACCGCGGTGTGGTACTCGATCTGCGAGCTGGCCAGGCCAAGGAAGGGGCAGATCCCCTCCGGCCGCTTGGCCAGCTCCTCGAAGAGGGCCCGGCGGCTGCGCTCTCGCTCCGCCTCCTGGCGGCCCTCCCGGTTACGACGCCCGAACACGCGGTGCCACCTCTCTAGCCCGTGCCGTGGGCGCGGCAGCCCCCCGAACGAGTGTAGCGCCACCGAGCGCAGGTGCGGCGGGGTGCGCTGGTCCAGCCGGCGATGGTACGAACGCACCATTGAGCCGGGGGTCCCATGGTCCCTATCTTCGGGGCGGACCGGCCGCGACACACCTCCGGTCCACGAGGGGAAGCGACAAGCATGGCCGTCGAGCCGCTCGATTCTGCGATGAGGATCCCGATCCCCCGCCAGGGGCGGATCCGTCGCTGCCGTGTGCGCCACGTCTCGATCCTGCCGGCCGGAGACGGCCCGCGCGTCCAGGTGGACTGTCTCCTCGGCGGGCTCGAGCACCCGCTGCCGCTCGGGACCATGGACGAGGCGCGCGCGATCTGCAACGCCTGCACGGCGACCACGGTCTGGCGCATCGACGAGGACTGACGCCTGGCCAGGCCTGGCGCGGGAACTCGCCGTCGGCCGTTCAGCGTTGAGTCCCTGGAGAGCGGCCTGTAAGCCGAGTTCTGTGCCGGCGCCCTGCGGCGCCGCGACGGCCATCCATCTGGGCGACCTACCCGAGGGCTGAGCGAGCAGCCTGCTGCGGCGCGAACGCCGCCTTGCGCCCTCCTATTCGGTCTTGCTCCGGCTCGAGCTTGCCGCGTTTCACTCCCGCATCGCTGCGGGCATCGTCACTGTGGCGCTGGTCCTCGCCTCACGGC
>Ga0209640_10004985_pt1 | contig 11613 bp, 8 predicted proteins | sample RifCSP10_1_FD_184018 | JGI IMG/M metagenome (GOLD analysis project Ga0209640, IMG submission 184018) | Soil microbial communities from Rifle, Colorado - Rifle CSP2_sed 10_1 (SPAdes) (version 2) | ecosystem: Environmental > Terrestrial > Deep subsurface > Rock core/Sediment | place: Rifle... | reverse complement strand
GATCCTTCGATGCAGTAAGTTGTGTCGTCTTTCCGCCGGGCAAGAAATTCAAAGTCCTCTACAAACCCGTTCTTGTTGAGTTCCTCCAGCAGGCGGAGACGATCTTCGGGACGAACGTAGAGATCAGGCCAACGCACGCCCGAGGCGAGCACTTCCTCTGGTGATCGGTAACCGAGAATCGATGCTCCCGCTTTGTTGACTCGGACCAACTTTCCGTCGCCATCGCTCTGGAATATCCCATCCCGGACGGAATCAAAAAGAGTCCGGTACTTCTCCTCGGATTCCATCAGGTTCCGCTCCCACATCTTCCGTTCCGTGATGTCCGTTGCAACACCCTGGATGCCGATCACCTTGCCATCTCGAAGGATTGGTCGTTCATTTATCTCAAGGAGTATCGCGCGGCCATCGGCATGGTAAATCTCGCAAAGATATGCAGGAGAGACAGTTCCCTTCTTCAAGGTTGCTTCGGTGTAAGCCTTGACCTGTTCATTGATTGGATTCGACGTCGTGAACCGTGTGTAGTGCGTCTTCCACGCGTCAACCGGATGTCCCGTGATTTTTTCTACTGACGGCGACACGTAGGTGAATATCCCTTTAACATCATGGACATAGAAAAACATATCCTGCGTCCCTTCCACGATGAGCCTGAGAAGTTCTTCGGACGCCGCCAGCTTTACCTCTGCCTTCTTCTGCTCCGTAATATCACGCGCTGTGGCAATAACCAGCTTCCGGTCATCAATGGAGATGATATTGGCTTTCACCTCAGCAGAAATCCGCCTTCCCTTTTTGTGCACGAACGTGAGGCTGCGGGAGCTACCGGTTTGCCTCTTGCTCCGCAAGCGCTTGTACGTCTTATGGAGTGTATCCCGTTCGTCGGGAGGATGAAGGTCAAGAATTGATCTACCAATCAGTTCTTTGCGGGAGAACCCCAACATGTTTGTGGCCTGGGGATTGACGTCCATAATTCGCTGAGTGATGGGGTCGAGGATGATAATGGTGTCCGTTGCGCCATCAAAGAACTGCCGATACCTCCCCTCAGACAACCGTACGCGTTCCTCCACCAGGCGGCGGTCTATCAACCGGGCAATTTCCTCCGCCAACGTGGTTATGAAACGAACAAAGTCCCGCCCGATCACCCGGCCACGCCGTGATGCAACGCTCAAAGCTCCAAACGTTGTTCCACCAACCTTGAGTGGAACCGAAACGAAGGTCTTCACCTTCACTTGGTGGAGCAATGTGGTGTTCAACTCCTTCCGTCGCGGGAGGGCGGATTGCACAACAGGTTTTCCCGTTGTCACCACCACACCCCCGAGAGTTTCCTGCAGAGGAACCCGACGCTTCCGCGGGATCAACCCTGCTGGAATGCCACAGTATCCCACAAACTCCATCATTCTCTCTTCACGAAGGTAGAGCTCAATCGCGACGATCTCAAAGCCGGTTGTCGTGCTCACCGTTTTCACGATTTGATCATAGGCCCGCTCAAGATTGCGTGCTCGGGTGACAACAGCAATCACTCTGTACAACGCAAGGAGCTGGTCCTTCTTGGAAAGAACCTCTTGGTCCCGATGCTTCCCGGTTCGCCGATGGTCGCTTATTTTTCCTGTGATCTTTCGAGGCATGGCTGTATCGTTACTGGATCCACTCGCGAGGACTCGTGAGCAACTCGATGAGCCGAGCTTCACGTGTTCCCTTGGGCGGCGCGCTATTGTATTTCCACTGAACGAGAGGTGGAAGAGACATCAGAATCGACTCTGTGCGCCCCTGCGTTTCAAGTCCGAAGACCGTTCCACGATCATAGATGAGATTGAACTCCACATAGCGACCGCGGCGTAGCAACTGCCAGCCGCGTTCGTCAGACCCGTATGGTTCGGTTTTCCGCTTTTGCACAATCGGAAGATACGCAGGGAGGAAGGCCCCGCCGACGGATTGAACAAAAGCGAAATCCTCGCCCAGCCTTCCCCGCAAATAGTCGAAGAAAATTCCTCCGACCCCCCTGGTTTCGCCCCTGTGCTTGAGGAAGAAGTAGTCATCGCACCACTGCTTGAAGCGGGGATAGTACCCAGGGTGGTGCCTGTCGCATGCTGCCTTGAGAGTTCTATGAAAATGAAGGATATCTTCATCATAAGGATAATAGGGTGTGAGGTCCATCCCTCCTCCGAACCAGGCATCACCGTCCTCTTTCTCAAAGTATCTGAAGTTGGCATGCACTGTTGGAACCATCGGACTCTTCGGATGAAGGACGACGGAGACACCGGTCGCAAAGAACCTGGCCGGAACAATATTCATTTTTCGCGCAAGTGCCTCCGGCATCATGCCAAACACGGTCGACACCGCTACGCCAGCCTTCTCAAAGACCGCACCTTCCTCCATGACTTTGGTTACGCCGCCACCACCTTCTGATCGCTGCCACGTGTCTTCGGTGAACTTCCCGACTCCATCAAGCTCCTCCAGGGCCAGACAGATCTCCGATTGGAGTTGCTCAAAGCACCTCCGTGCGCGTTCGCCAAGCGTACTCAGAGTTGGTATGCTATGTGAGACCGTGTGTGACTCCACGACATTTCAGGAATGAAACGTAACACTCTCTTCTTGCACCGCCCGGACGAACGCCCGGGCATGATCCACCGGAACGTCGGGAAAGATGCCGTGCCCAAGGTTGAAGACATGACCGGATCCGTGCCCGAACTTTTTGAGAATTGACCGAACTTCGCGTCTGATTCGCTCTGGTGAGGCGTAGAGCGATGAAGGATCCAGGTTTCCCTGCAATGCCACTTTCTCGCCGATTTCGCGCTTCGCATCGGCCATGTCCACCGTCCAATCGATCCCAACAACATCGGCGCCGATATCCGCGATTTCCCTGAGCGAGCGGTTCGCGCCTTTTGAAAACACAATCACCGGTTGCCCGTTTCTGTGAAGCGTGGAGACGATCTTGAAGATGTACTCGAGTGAGAACTTCCTATAGTAATCCGGAGCAAGAATGCCACCCCACGTATCAAAGATTTGCACCGCGTCGGCCCCCGCGGCAAGCTGTGCCTCCAGGTACATGCGGACAACCGTAGCAAGCTTCTCGAGGAGCAAAGAGAACACCTCCGGTTGATCCAACATCAGCTGTTTAGTGTAGCGGAAGTCCTTGCTCCCCCCTCCTTCCACCATGTACGTGGCCAGTGTCCAGGGGGACCCGGAAAAACCAATCAACGGGACGCGACCACCGAGCGCCCGTTTCGTTGTCTCTAGAGCCCGCATGACGTAGCCAAGCCCCTTTTCTGGATCAACAATCTTCAGTGCATCAATGTCTTCTTTCGACCGAATCGGCCGAGGAAAATGCGGGCCACGAGATTCCGCCAATTCGAGGCTCATCCCCATCGCTTCCGGCACGACCAGGATGTCGGAGAAAATGATTGCGGCATCGACGCCGATAATCTCAACCGGCTGGATCGTGACCTCAGCGGCAAGCTCAGGTGTCTTGCAGAGAGTGAGAAAATCTGTTTTCGCCCGAACCGCCCGATACTCGGGGAGGTAGCGCCCCGCCTGGCGCATTATCCAGACCGGAGTCCGCTCCACCCGTTGTCGCTTGCAAGCTCTCAGAAAGAGATCGTTTCTCATAGGTTAGTCGAAGTATGCACAGATTGCATCCACAAGACCATGGACGGTAGACTCAGCTGCAACGATATCCGGTGCCATCCCAAGGTCGGATAGCGCTTTCGCCGTCGACGGGCCGATAGCGGCAACTGCTGTCAGGGTTTTCAAACGTGATATGATCTCTGCTCCAAATGCCGACGCGAAATTGGCGGCAGCGGAAGGGCTCGCGAAGGTTACCACATCGATCTTACGATTGGTGAGGTGACGACGAAGCGTCCCGGTGCTCGTTCGATCCGGAGCAATTGTCCTATACACCGTAACCGGCTCTGCTACACCACCACTTTGCGTAATGTGCGTGACGATGTCATCCTTGGACAGACTTCCCCGCGGGAAAAGGAACCTCTTTCCTGTTACTTGCTCCTGATTGAAAAATTCCATCAGTGATGTGGAGGTGTAGTTCTCCGGAACAAACTGCACGCTGATCCCCATTTCTTCCAGCGCCCGCTTTGTCTGATTCCCCACAGCAACAAAATCCTTCCCACGCAAGGAACCAACCGTCATTCCTTTGGCAACATACCGCGAGAGAAAGTATTGAACTGCATTGACACTGGTAAAAATCAGGCCCTTGTACGAATCAAGCCGCTCGATGGCTGCGTCGCATGCAACCCATGAATCGGGGTCCACAATGCGGATCATCGGAAAGAGAAGTGCGCGACCGCCGCGTTGCTCGATTGCAGTAACAAATTCCCGGGATTGTTCCTCTTGACGGGTGACGAGGATTGTCTTGTTCCGAAGGCTCGTCGTCATGGAGCGGACGGGTGTCAGGCTCATGCCTCAACCTGCTGACCGGCCTCGCGTGAGGCAACACGCCGGATTTCTTGCAGAATATCTCTTGCGCCACCGGCAATCAACGTCTCCGCGAGACGAGTCCCCAATGTCTCTGCGTCGCCCGGCTTGCCGTGCACTTTTCCCCGGACTATCAACTTGCCATCCAACGAGCCTACCATGGCATCGAGGTACAGGGTTCTCATCCCTGTCTTGTCGGTTTCCACTCTGCCGTGCGTTCCAATAGGCACCTGGCATCCCCCCTCCAGTCTCCTAAGCAGCGACCGCTCAGCCGTGGCTGCTTGGGCAGTGGGAAGATGGTGCAAGCCTCCCACAAAATTCTGGATTCGTTTGTCGTCAGACCGGACTTCAATGCCTAGAGCCCCTTGCCCTACCGCTGGAAGGATCGTGTCTGCGGGAATGGTTTCGCCAATCTTTTCCTCCCATCCAAGCCGGACAACCCCGGCCCTCGCCAGAATCATGCCTGCCCAGTTCGAGTCTTCCAGCTTTTTCATTCGTGTGTGAAGGTTGCCGCGTATGTCGATGATTTCAAAATCCGGGCGACGGGCCAGTAGCTGACACTTTCGTCGCAGACTCCCCGTTGCAATCTTCGCCCCTTGACTTTGGTTCAGCAGAGTCTTCAACGGATTGGCAGGATGAGGTACGAAGACATCGCGCACGTCCTCCCGCTTGCAGATGGCACCTATAGTGAGTCCTTCAGGCAACATCGTAGGAAGATCTTTCAGGCTGTGCACCGCAAGGTCAACCTCTCCTTCCAGCAATGCGTGTTCGATCTCTCTTGTAAATAACCCCTTGTCGCCGATCTTGGAGAGTGGTGAATCAAGAATCTTGTCTCCCGTCGTCTTGATGATAGTGACGGTGACCTCAAGGTTCTTGAAGTGTTCCATCAATGTCCTTTGTACCCAGTGTGCCTGCCAGAGTGCAAGGTCACTTCCTCTGCTTCCAATTTTCAATGCTTCAGTTTTCATGCTCTCGCTTCTTGGGTTCACCAATGCCGAACAACTCCCGGAGCGCCTTGATGCGGAAGATCGTTTCACTTCCACGGCTTCCGTTCTCTGCGCCATGCTTCAGATTGGTCACCGGCTGGTGGAGGATTTTGTTTACGATCCTTTTCGTCACCAACTCCACCAGTTCGCGGTCTTCCGGATTAAACCGGTTGATATTCTTCTCCACCTCCTGCTGGCGGATAGTTTCCAGGGCATCGCGTAGATCGTGGATCGTCGGGCCAACCTGGAGCGAATTGTGCCAGTGGAAGAACTCCACCATTTCTTCACGGATGATCCGGGTTACCTTGGGGATCTCCGCCTTTCGTCTGTCGAGGTTCTTGTCGACGATTGCGCTGAGAGAATCCATATCATACAGAAAGACGTTGTCGATTTTCTTGACAGCCGGATTGACATTCCTTGGCACACCGATGTCGATGATGAAAAGCGGATTGTTCGAGCGCTGTTTCATCACCTTGTGGACATCATCGGGCTGGACGATGTAGGAAGGACTGTTAACCGATGTAATGACAATGTCGACCGTTCGGAGCGCGTCCACCATGTGTTCGTACTCGACGACCGATCCATCCACGCCAAGATTGGCCACAAGCGCCTCTGCCTTTCCCCGGGTGCGGTTGGCAACGCGCACACGCCCGATCCCTTTGCTGACCAGGTGCTTCATTGTCAACTCGCCGGTCTCTCCAGCGCCGATCAGAAGAGCCGATTTCCTGGAGAGATCTTCAAAGATCTTGTTCGCAAGCTCAACTGCAGCATAGCTGACCGATACCGCTCCCTCACAGATCGTTGTCTCCGTTCTTGTTCTCTTTCCCACATGGAGTGTCGTCTGCATCAACCGATTCATGACCGGTCCCATGACCTCTATTTCCCTCGAGAGTTGGAAGGCTTCTTTGACCTGGTTCAGGATCTGGATGTCACCGATGACCATCGAATCGATCCCGGATGCAACCTTAAACAGATGGTTAACAGCACCGCCTGCAAAGCTCGCGGTGAAGTGTTCCGGTTGGACGACACCGCCCGCGTTCTTCAATTCAATCAGGAACCTCTTTACTTCCTCATCGTCGATCTGCACATCAAGCGTCAGGCCGTACAACTCTGTCCGGTTGCAGGTGGAGACCAGCATGCACTCCGTGAAATACCGCTGCTTCAATTGTCGGAGTGCCTCACGCGTCTCGTCCACCGAGAGCCACATTTTCTCGCGGACATCCAGCGCTGCCGTATGGTGACTGATTCCTATGGAGTGAATGTTCATGCCCAACACTTCGGCCTAGTAGAAGGTGTGAAACCCGCTCAGATACATGTTAATCACAGTCATCGAAAGAAACACAAACCCAAATCCGACAAGAGAAATGATCATTGTCTTCCGACCCTGCCAACCTAGTTTTCTCTTTGCCGTGAGGCCGACCGCGTACAAAACCCAGATGAAAAGCGTACCGATCAACTTGGGATCCCAGTAGGAGAAGTTCTCAAATGCGCGGGGGAGCCAGATCAAGCCTACCGCAATCGCAATCGTCAACATCCAGAACCCAAACAACTCGGCTTTGTGGCTCATCTTTTCAAGCATTTCCAGATTGGGAAGCCGGGTGTATATCAATCCGAACCGAGAGGATTTGATTTCGTGATACAGCATCAAGTAGAGAAAACCGTATACTGCTGAAAGGGAAATCGCAGTATAGCCCAAGAGCGCCGTGGAGACGTGGAATCCGAGAAGCCGGCTTCTGAGAATAGGAGCGATCTCAGTCAGGTCTTTAATGAAGAGAGACGAGACCGTTTGAAACACTAATGCGAGGAGGAGGATAAAAAAACCGGTGTTGCTTGCCTTGGTTCTCAGCTCGATGTAAGTGTAGCCGACGGAAATCGACGCGGCGAGCAGGGTCATGATTTCGAAGACGGTCGTGACGGGCGGATGATCAAAGGCTGCAGTTCTGAGGAGGATGTAGCCGATGTGAAACAGAACCGAAACATGAAGAAGGGGTGATTTCCATCGATCGGCGAGTGGAATGGAACGGAAGAAGGAGAGTCCATACAAGATCACAAGGCCGGCGTAAAGGACAGGGATGAAAACGACAAGGAATTCAACGGCTGCTACAAGATCCATTACCATTCAGTATGAGGAAACAAACGTCAGACTAACTCAAATATAGCAAAACCGGCCACAAATTGAAATCGTACAGAGCCGCCCCTTACCCTTTGTAGAGAATGTCAACAAACATGCCGTGTTTGTGAAGGAGAGAGGTTAGAGAAAACGGGCGAGATTGTGCAGCGGCTTATCGCTTAAAGAGAGAGTTTTTGCAGTTTCAGGAAGACCAAATCTTAAATGTGCAGAAGACACTGTTGTAATCCCGGCTCAAGGAGAACAAACAGAGAGATGACGAGTTCCTGCTGGACCGTGAGGACAGAGTCTCGAGCTTGGACTACTCTTCCAACGTTGTAAGGTCTTTGGGATCCTGGCCAAGTGCGCGAGCCTTCAGAACCCTCCGCATGATCTTCCCGCTCCGCGTCTTCGGGAGAGATTCGACAATGTCGATCTGTTCAGGTTTGGCAATGGGGCCGAGTTCGTGGGCGACATGGGCACGAAGCTCCTCTACCAGCTTGTCGTGCTTTTGTACTCCGGCTTTGAGGATTACATACGCATGGATCGCATTTCCTTTCACATCGTGAGGAAGTCCGATGGCTGCCGCCTCGGCAACAGCATGGTGACTAACCAATGCACTCTCAATCTCAGCGCTTCCCAGCCGATATCCGGACACCTTGATAACATCATCCACGCGACCGATGACCCAGAAGTACCCATCCTCGTCACGGCGGGCTGAATCACCAGTCAGGTATACTCCGGGATACTTCGTCCAGTATTGCTGGACGTAACGTTCCGGATCCTTGTAAATGGTTCGTAACATCGCCGGCCACGGAGTCTTTATCACCAGGAAGCCCTCCTCATTGGGTCCGGCAGATTTGCCCTCTTCATCGTATACGTCCATCTGAATGCCGGGAAAGGGCTTTGTACCTGAGCCCGGTTTTAGAGGGAGACAGGGCAGGGGTGTGATCATGAACATTCCCGTCTCTGTCTGCCACCATGTGTCCATGATAGGGCATTTCCCCTTTCCAATAATGCTATGATACCATTTCCATGCTTCAGGATTGATCGGCTCGCCCACTGACCCGAGCAAACGGAGTGACGAAAGATCATGTCGGTTGGGCCATGCTTCGCCGAAGCGCATCAGCCCGCGGATCGCGGTAGGAGCGGTATACAAAATGTTGATCCCGTACTTTTCAATCATCTGCCACCAGCGATTGGGGTAGGGGTACGTTGGAGCTCCTTCATACATAAAAGATGTCGCCCCGTTCAAGAGCGGACCGTACACGATGTAACTATGTCCCGTAATCCAACCCGGGTCTGCCGCACACCAGTAACGGTCTTCTTCATGGATATCAAACACATACTTGAGCGTTGAGTACGTTCCCACCATGTAGCCACCATGTGTGTGGAGGATTGCTTTCGGCTTGCCGGTCGTGCCCGACGTGTACAGCATGAAGAGTGGATCCTCCGCGTCCATCACCTCGATGTGACAGCTATTGCCGGCGATAGGAAGTGCCATAAGCTCGTGATACCACATATCGCGCCCGGATTCCATGTTAACCTGTTCGCCGGTCCGTTTCACCACCAGCACACTCTCCACCGTTGCTGCGCGCTGGAGGGCTTCGTCTGCAATGGCTTTCAGAGGAACGATTTTGCCTCGTTGATACGCGCCGTCGCTGACGATAAGAACTCTGGACTGGCTGTCCTCGATCCGTTCCGCCAGAGCCTCCACGGTAAACCCGCCATACACGACCGAGTGGATCGCCCCGATCCGCGCGCACGCAAGCATACCGATCATCAATTCAGGTATCCGACCCATATAGAGGGTAACCCTGTCGCCTTTCTGAACACCCAGACTCCTAAGAACATTGGCAAACTTGCACGTCTCACGACGAAGGGCAAAATAGGAGAATGACCGAAACTCACCTTTCTCGCCTTCCCACAACAGCGCCAGCTTGTTTCGGCGTGCCGTTGTAGTGTGGCGGTCGAGACAATTGTACACGATATTGGTTTTCCCACCAACGAACCATTGAAAAAAGGGCTTCTTTGAATCATCAAGAGTCTTCTCCCAGTGTTGGAACCAGTGAAGCTCGTTTGCCTCTTTTGCCCAGAATCCTTCCGGGTCCTTCCCCGCGGCCGCAGCCATCTCGTCCCAATTTTTCACGTGGGCATGGCGGAGTACATCGTCTGCTGGATAGAATACCTCACCGGAGAGCTTCTTGGTGGTCATGAGTCCGATCCTTGTTTGTGTGTTCTGCAGGGGTTGGAGTGGTGATCTAGAAGTGGATGGGGCGGTCCACCGCGTCACGATGCCCGGGTTATGGCAAATGCAATATTGAAAATGAAGGAGTGAAAATCAAGCCAACGGCTACATCCCAGAGCGTAATGAACAATCGAAGCTGTTGTTTCGCTCCCCCCTTCCATGTATCTTGTCGGTATGGAAATAGAAACCACTTTTTTTTGTGCTTTCTGCTTGCAAGTCAACGAGATCTTGGTGGACGCGAGCGGAGGAGAACACCAGGAATACATCGAGGACTGTCAGATCTGTTGTCGTCCGAACAGCCTTCAGATTGATATTGATGTGGAGGGGCGAACGGCGGGGATTCTTGCCGAGCCGGCGTAATCGCTAGGATGCCTTGAGCGAAAACTGGTGGCGGTTGCCGGTCAGTGAGAGCATCAATTCGAGCAGGAGGTGATGGTATTGCAAATCCGTGATGGTACGGAAAAAGCGTGGGAGATCCGATGGGTTCACCTCGTATGAAGCCTTCAGAATAGGCTTCCAGTCCTCAGAAGAACCACTCCCCAGACCAACGATACTTTCAATGTCGGAACGGTCAGTTGCCTTTTTCAGCTCATCGTGGACCGTTTCAGCAATTTTCTTCTCCTTCTGCAAAATCTTCTCAAGCATCTTGATGTCGTGCTTCTTTGGTTGGATCGTTGGTGTGTAGCTCTCTCGATCGCGTTCTCTTGACTTTATCATCGCGGGGGCGTCGGTCCCAACGAATGATGCGATCCGAGAGTCCAGAACATTCAGGTTCAATGTCCACCACGTGGTCGCCCGTAGATCGTCCAGCGCCTCCTTCATCTCATTGAGCCTCTTATCCACTTTGCTGAACAGGTCGTCGGGCCCCCGGACCACAGAACCAAATTCAAACGGAAGCAGAATGCCGTGGCAGCGGAGGTCATTGATGATGTTCTCGTGCATCCCCCGAAGGTGTAGCGACTCCTGCTTCCCCAGCAGGAGGACCATGGTCTTACTGATATTGAGAACGTTGGGATTGATCTTGCTCAGGTAAAAGCGCATCCCCTCGTAATCGGAGGCAAAGACAAAGCTCTTTGGATCGAGTCCCTTCTCTTCCAGCATGAAAGGACCCGCAGAAGGCTCATCTCCATCGGATAGTAAGGCTACACCGTGGAGATAGGCATACTCATCGTCGGAGAATGTGCAAGGCGTTCGGAGGTGCCTGTGGCGCAGTCCACCGATGGTATCCGTGACGACCTCTGGCGACACGCCTTCGAGGTCATCCTGCTCACGGGTTTCTGTTGCTGAATCCGCCGGTTCTTGCCCCGACTCTCCAGAAGATTCTATCTGCCGTGAGGCAGCCAGCTTGGCAGTGTATTCATCTTCCACTTTCCTCGCAACCTCTTCCAACTTCCGCAGTTCGGCCATCGGATCCTCCTCGATTTGAGGAGGAGTGGATGCCTTCTTTTCGGGTTTAGCCCGAAGCTCCGCTTCCGTTCCACGAGCAGCTGGTGGTTGAAGAACTATGGGAACATCGATCGTTGGAGGAGGGAGCTCGATGGATGATGGATCCAGTTTCAACTCCGTTGGCTTTGCTTGAGATCCAGTCCTTGCCGACCGGAGATCTTTCTTCTCGGCCCCAAGCATGAAGGGCCTTTCCGGTACTACCTGAGGAATAGCCTCGGACTTTTTTGTTGCGCTCCTCTCTGGTTCGGCAGAAGAAGGTTCAAGAGATTTTGGCGCCAGGGGTTCGACGAACGGAGTGTTTCTCTCTGGAAGGCTCGTGGGTGGCTTCGTCTCGATGTGATTTGAGGATGGGATCTGTTTGATCTTGCCTTCAACGAACGGAGTCTCGGGAGTATTTTCTGACT
>Ga0209640_10004983_pt1 | contig 11615 bp, 9 predicted proteins | sample RifCSP10_1_FD_184018 | JGI IMG/M metagenome (GOLD analysis project Ga0209640, IMG submission 184018) | Soil microbial communities from Rifle, Colorado - Rifle CSP2_sed 10_1 (SPAdes) (version 2) | ecosystem: Environmental > Terrestrial > Deep subsurface > Rock core/Sediment | place: Rifle... | reverse complement strand
CCGAAGGGCGCTACGAGGACAGTGCGTGGAAACACATCCGCTGGCTTAACGGCGACCAGACGCACCAAGGTCGCCATGTCCGGCTCGAGCCCGGTCGGTTCGCGCTGCAGCACGTGAAGCTCTATCGGTATCGGTGAGGCGGTTCGTGACGGAACGCGCTTGTCCCGCCATAGTCCCGCTGAGCGGGACGAAGGCGGATCAGTGTTTCGAATCTGTAGCGGAACGCGTGAGCGTTTCGACTCCTTGGTCGTGTTCGCGCGACTGCGAAAACTCACATTTCCCGCTACCGGCGGTTTGCCTTCCGCGCTTCCCGCTCGCGTGTTCGGGTGGGTTTGCTCAACAGTTGAGCCAATGAACGTCCGCCACATTGCCAGGCTCGCCGGCGTCTCGCCTTCGGCGGTGTCGCTTGCCCTTCGCGACAGCCCGCGGATATCGGCGAAGACGAAGGCCCGGATCCTGAAGCTGGCGAAGGATACTGGCTATGCGCCGGACGCGAACATCGTCCAGTTGATGCGCCACATCCGAAAACCGGCGGGTGTGCGTCAGCTCGCGTGCTTCGGAGTGATTTCGTTCTATGACACGCCCAAGCCGTGGGAGCGCTCGCGGCATCTGGAGCGGATATACGAAGGAATGAAGCGACGCTCCGGCGAACTCGGCTTCCGGCTCGAGCCTTTGTGGCTGCGAGCGCCCGGGATGACGTTTCGCCGCGCGGCATCAATCCTCGCCGCGCGCGGGATCAAGGGTGCGCTTTGCTTCGGCAGCCCGGATTTCGACCAGGAGTTTCCCGCAGAATTTGGAGAACTGGCCGTGGTGACCGTCGGGCTGAGCATCAGCACGCCACTGCACCGCGTGACGAGCCATTTCTACAACGACACACTCCGCGCGCTGCACCGCGTGCACGAGCTCGGCTATCGCAAGCCGGGTCTGGTGCTTGGCGCATACGAGGACACTCGCAGCGCCTACGCGCACGCGTCGGCCTATCTGGGCTGGTGCGAGCACATGCTCGGCGCCGATGCGGCGCTGCCCGTGCTGCGCGTGCGCGAAGTCGAGGAGCCGGCGCTCACCGGCTGGTATGTGAAGCACCGGCCGGACGTCGTTTTGTTCGTCCACGCGCCCGACATGATCGGACGGTTTCGAGCGTTTCTCGACAGGCTGCAGATCGAGGTGCCGAAGCGTCTCGGCGTCGCGGTCCTGAGTCACGAGGTGGAGGGTTCGGGCTTCTCGGGGTTGCAGCAGAACCAGGATTTGATGGGCGCATGGGCCGTGGAGTTGCTCGCCTCGCGAATCGCCAACAACGATTTCGGCATCCCCGCCAACCCGCGGATCGAAATGGTCGAGAGCGAGTGGACTGAGGGAAAGACGCTCTAGGCCGGGCAGTCGCAGTCAACCGTTGACTTCACTTTGGTTCGCCCGGCTGGTGGCGGTGGGCATGCTGGCAGGTCACCCCGACGAACGGCGCCTCGCGCCCGAGTCGCTCAACTCTGCAGTTACCCCGAAATCGTGTCAGTCCACCCCATGAAGAAGCTCTTCATCATCGCCGCCCTCACGATCGCGACGGCCTCCGGACTCCTCGCGAAGGAACCGAGCGTGCTGGTCTACACCCGGAATTACACGCCGGACGGCAAGGGCTACGTCCACGACAACATCGCGACCGGCGTGGCGATGCTGAAGCAACTCGGCGCGGAGAACGGCTTCGCGGTCGACGCAACCGAGGATCCCGCGGTCTTCACCGACGCCAATCTCGCCAACTACGCCGCGCTGATCTTCGCAAACTCCAACAACGAGGCGTTCGCGACCGATGCACAGCGTGCAGCCTTCGAGCGCTACATCCACGGCGGCGGCGGCTTCGTGGGCATCCACTCGGCGTCGGGCTCGGAGCGTGCGTGGCCGTTCTACTGGGCGACGGTAGGCGGGAAGTTCAAGCGCCACCCGCCAATCCAGCCGTTTGACGTCGAGGTGCTCGAGACCGCGCACCCCGCCGCGGCACATCTAAACGCCGTGTGGCGTTGGGAGGACGAGTTCTACTACCACGACAACCTCAACCCGCGCGCCCGGGTGATCCTCGCCGGCCGGCTCACCGGTCTCAACGACCCGAAGCTCGCCGAGTATCCGGGTGCGGTCTTCGGCGAACTGTTCCCGCTCGCATGGTGCTTCGAGGAACACGGCGGACGCCGGTTCTACACCGCGCTCGGCCACAAGATCGAATACTACGCCGACGCGAATTTCCGGAGACACGTCCTCGGCGGCGTGCTCTGGGTGCTGCGCGTGAAGGACTGATTCCGTCGCCCGCCGCAAACATTTCCGCATACATGAAACTCGGTCTCGGACTCTACCGCCACATGCTGACGCGCGAGAACTTCCAGTTCGCGCGGCAGGCGGGGGCCACACACATCATCGCGCACCTCGTGGACTATTTCCGCGGCGCGCCGGCTGGCACGGGCGGCGACCAGCCCACGGGGACGGACTACGGCTGGGGACTCGCCGGCGACCCCGATGCACTCTGGACGCTCAAGGAGCTCACGGAAGTGCGGCGCGGCGTCGAGGCCGCAGGCCTGAAGCTCGAGGCGATCGAAAATTTCGATCCCGCGCACTGGCACGACATCCTGCTCGACGGTCCGAAGCGCGACCGTCACGTCGAAAACGTTCGCACGATCATCCGCCGCGTCGGCCAGGCGGGCATCCCGATTTTCGGCTACAATTTCTCGATCGCCGGTGTCGCAGGTCGCACGCGCGGAAACTACGCGCGCGGCGAAGCGGAGGCGGTCGGCATGGAGGGTCCCTACGATCTGCCGCTGCCGAACGGCCTCGCTTGGAACATGATCGTCGACCCGCACGCGCCGGCTGGCGCGATCCCGAGCGCGACTCACGAGCAGCTTTGGGATCGATACAAGCGTTTCCTCGACGACGTGCTTCCCGTCGCCGAAGAGGCGGGAGTGCGGCTGGCGCTTCATCCCGACGATCCGCCGATGCCAACGATTCGTTCGCAGCCGCGGCTCGTTTACCAGCCGGATCTCTACCAGCGCGCGATCGACCTCAACCCGAGCCCGGCGAACCAGCTCGAGTTTTGCGTCGGCTCGCTGGCGGAGATGACGGAGGGGGACATCTACGAGACGGTCGACCGCTACAGCCGCCAAGGCCGGATCGGCTACGTGCACCTGCGAAACGTCCGAGACAAGGTGCCGCACTACAAGGAGACGTTCATCGACGACGGCGAGATCGACGTGCTGCGCGTGCTCGCGATCTTGAAGCGAAACGGATTCGAAGGCGTGATCATCCCCGACCACGCGCCGCAGATGAGCTGCGCCGCGCCGTGGCACGCGGGCATGGCGTTCGCGCTCGGTTTCCTGAAGGCCGGGATCATGGCGCTGGAGGGGAAGCGGTGAGTCTGCGGCTCGCAGATCATCATGTAGGGACGCGGCTTGTCCGCGTCCGGCAATGCGTCCGCCGGGCACAGATCGAGGGCGCGCACCAGGCGCGCCCCTGCTACCTGAGTCGAATCCGCCGACTTGTTGCACCGCTTTCGTTCGTTTTCGCATGCAGCCCAGAGGCAGGACTTGCGGCCACGCATCTCGCGGGGAACCCAACCCACTTAGGTTTTTCGCGGAGCGAAAAACCTGCCGCCACATGGACTGCCGACAACGGCGACGGCACGTTTACGAACCCACTCTTCTACGAGGAATTCTCCGATCCCGACCTGATCCGCGTCGGCGACGACTATTACCTCACGGGCACGACGATGCACACGATGCCCGGCCTGCCGATCCTGCACTCGCGCGACCTCGTGAACTGGCGGCTGCTCGGCTACGCGTTCGACCGGCTCGCCCTCGGCCCCGAGTTCCGCCTCGAGGACGGCAGGGAAATCTACGGGCAGGGGATCTGGGCGCCGTCGTTCCGACATCACAACGGCACGTTCCACATCTTCACAAACATCAACCGCCGCAAGACACAGCACTTCACCGCCACCAATCCCGCCGGGCCGTGGACGCACACGGAGATGAAAGTCTCGCTTCACGATCTGTCCGTGATCTTCGACGACGACGGCAAGGCATGGGTCGTTTGGGGCTACCGCACCGTGCGGCTCGCGCAGTTCAACGACGACCTCACCGACATCGTGCCGGGCACCGAGCGTGTGATCCTCGAGAACTCCGAGGACATCGGCGAGGGCCTGCATTTCTACAAGTTCGACGGCACCTACTTCATCGTGAGCGCGTGGTATTCGGGCGTCATGCGCATGCCATGCGCGCGCGCGAAGTCGCTCGATGGCCCGTGGGAGACGAATCCCGCGATCAGCATCGACGAGGACTGGGGCCTCGCCGAGGGCAACCGCATGTGGGAGACGAGGGAGCCGCCATTCAAGATCACTCCCGGCAACCCGGCCGCGCGCGGCCGCATGTCGCTGCACCAAGGCGGCATCGTGCAGACCCAGTCGGGCGAGTGGTGGGGCGTTTCGATGATGGACTTCAATTCGCTCGGCAGGCTCACGGGACTCTCGCCGGTCACGTGGCAGGACGGCTGGCCGTATTTCGGCGTGCCTGGAAATCTGCGCCGCACCCCGCGCACGTGGACTAAGCCCGACACCGGTCACAGTTCACCGCCGTCCGCGCCCTACCAGCGCGACGACGAGTTCGCGGGGCCGCACCTTGCCAACGTCTGGCAGTGGAACCACGTGCCCGACGACGCGCGATGGTCGCTCGCCGAGCGGCCCGGCCACCTGCGCTTGCACGCGCTTCCCGCGCCGGACTTCTGGCGCGCCCGAAACACACTCACGCAGCGCGCGGTCGGCCCGCGATCAAGCCCGACCGCCGTCCTCGATGCGAGCCACTTGAAGCCCGGCGACGTGGCGGGGCTCGCGCTGCTCAATCTTCCCTACGCGTGGCTCGGCGTGCGCCATGAGGCGGACGGCCTCGCGCTCGAGCAGTTTGATCAGTTCACCGGCAAATCGGAGCGCGTGCCGCTCGCGGGTCCGCGCGTGTGGCTGCGCGCGAACTGCGACTTCCTGACGGAGATCGCGACGTTCAGCTACAGCACCGACGGCGAAAACTTCCTGTCGATCGGCGCGCCATTCACGATGGTTTTTCAGTTGAAGACGTTTCAAGGCGTCCGCTATTCGCTCTTCGCGTTCAACACCAGCGGGCAGCCCGGCGGCGCGGCGGACTTCGACAGTTTGTCCGTGGAGGAGCCGAATCCGCGCGGACTGATGCGGCCGATTCCGCACGGACGCGCGGTCACGTTCGCCGCGCGCGGCTGCGGCGTTGCGCTCGGCGTGAAGGATGGGGCTCTCGCCGCCGTGCCGGCGACCGAGGCGGCGGCGTTCACCCTCGTGGACCGCGGGAAGGGTCGCGTCGCGCTGCGCGCCTCCGATGGACGCCTTGTCATGGTGCGCGGCGGCGAACCGTCGACTGTCACGCTCGGCGCGAGCGAGCCGGGCACCGCAACGGACTTCCAGTGGACCGAGAACGTCTACGGCGACTTGATCCTTCTCTCCCTCGCCACGAACCGGCACCTGCGCATCGATCCCGACACAGGTGCGCTGTCGGCCGATCATCCCGGTCCCGAGCCGACGCGTGACGACGGTTCCTGTTTCGACTGGGAGGAGGCCGCACAATGAGCGTCGAGCTTCACGTCAACTCCGTCGTCAGTGCCGCGGAGTCAGGCCGCTCGGTTTTCGAGTGCGCCGAGTCGATGGGGATTCGTGTGCCGACTTCGTGCAACAAGAACGGCAAGTGCCGCGAGTGCGTCGTCGAGGTGATTGAGGGCATGGATCTGCTCTCGCCGCGTGGTCCCGAGGAGAGACATTTGAAGGGCGCGTTCCGCTTGTCGTGCCGTGCGCGGGTCAAGGAGGGCGGGGGAGTCATCCGTTGCCACACGATGCGGCGCGGCACGATGCGGATTGAGAAACACGCGTTCGAGCTTCCGACAGGCGCGCGGACCTGGCAGCTTGATCCCACCGTCACGCGCGATGGCGACCGCATCCTCCTCGACGGCGAGGAGATCGACCGCAACACAGGCCCCATCCACGGACTCGCGATCGATCTCGGCACGACGACGGTTGTCATGCGCCTGCTCAACCTCGAAACCGGCGAGGTCATCGCGGACTCGTCGTTCGAAAACCCGCAGCGCTTCGGCGGCTCCGACGTGATGGCGCGCATCCAGTTCGACACCGACGACCGGACAAAGACGCTCCAGCGCACACTCGTCGGCTACATGAGTCGTGAGATCACGGCGCTGCCCGTCGATCCGCGCTCGATCTACGAAGTCGTCATCGCCGGCAACTCGACGATGCGGGACATCTTCTTTCGGCTGTCGGTCCACTCGATCGGCCAGAGCCCCTACCAGTCGATCACCGAGTTCGACGTCGCGGCCGGTAAGGCGACGACGACGAGCCTGGCCGACACGGCGCGTCGTCTCGGACTGCCTGTGCATCCGAAGGCACGCATCTACGGTCTGCCGATCATCAGCGGCCACGTCGGCGCCGACGCCGCGGCGTGCATGCTCGCCATAGACATTGCCAACGAGAGTCAGCTCGTCGCGATCATGGACATCGGCACGAACACCGAGCTGATTGTCGGCAACCGCGACCGCGTGCTCGCGGCCTCGTGCCCTGCCGGGCCGGCGTTCGAAGGCGGGCAACTCACCTTCGGAATGCCCGGATTGCCGGGCGCGATTGAGCGCGTGCGCATTCGCGACGACGACAGTGTCGACGCGTCAGTGATTGGCGACGTGCCGCCTGAGGGGATTTGCGGCTCGGGTCTCGTCGATCTGCTTTCGGAACTTCTGCGCACGAGGCGAATGAACCGGCTCGGCCGCTTCGAGGACTCGACCGCGGATTTCGTCGTTGCGACCGGTGGCGACGTGCCGGTGACCTTTAGCGAGGCCGACGTGAACCTTCTCGCACAGGCGAAGGGCGCGAACGTCGCGGGCCTGCAGATCGTATTCGAGGAATACGGCGTCGAATACGGCGAGATCGACGTGTTCTACCTCGCGGGCGGCTTCGGTCGTCACCTCGACATCGAGTCGTCGAAACGAATCGGCCTGATTCCGAACATCGACGCCTCGCGAATACGCCAGGTCGGCAACGCCTCGGTCGAGGGCGCGTGCATCGCACTTCTCTCCCGCGAGCGCCGCGCGGACCTCGAGACGCTCGTGAAGCGCGTCACGCACTGCCGGCTCGAGACGCATCCGGGATTCTTCAACCACTTCGTCGAAGGCTGCCAGTTTGCGCCCGTCGAAAACTTTACGGGAAGCGCCGGCGCCTGAGGAAACACGATGCACGAGGCGATCGACATCCATCCGAAGTTCAGCGTGCGCGACGAGGAGTATTTTCGCCTTCTCGGCTACCCGCGCGGTCACATGCCGGGCGAGCGTGCGCTGGAACTCGCGGCTTGGGCGCGCGAGTGGTATCGCGCCAACGGCCGCCCTTGGACCTACACTCGCGGGGTGGAACTGCTCGTGACAAACGACACGCTCCTGCTCGACGGACTTCGTTTCAATTCGGCGCACCTGCAGGGCCACCTGGCGCGCCACAACGCACAAGCTGCGATGCTCGTCGCTGTGAGCGCGGGCCGCGAGTGCGAGGAGCACGCGCGCCAGCTTTGGAACGAGGGCAAGCCCGACGAGTATTTCTTCCTCGAGGTCTTCGGCTCGGCGGTCGTCGAGGAACTCGTCGCGACGACGAACGGCCGCGTCTGCGATACGGCTGGATACGACGAACTGATTGCCGTGCCGCATTACAGCCCGGGTTATTCGGGCTGGGATGTCACGGACCAGAACAAGCTCTTCGGACTCATCGCCTCGGGCATGACCAAATCGTTCCCTGGTCCGATCGATGTGCTCTCCAGCGGCATGCTCAAGCCGAAGAAGTCAATGCTTGCGGTTTTTGGGCTCGCTCCCGCGGGAATTGCGACAGAGGCCGCCGCGGCGCATACCCCATGCGACGGTTGCTCATTCTCGCCGTGCCAATACCGGCGCGCGCCCTACCGACACGATCCCGGTGCGCGAACCGGGGCTGCGCAGCCCCAGTCGGAGCCTTCCCGCCCGGGTTACACCGTGAATCCGCGCGCGCTGCGCAAGTGGGCCGACGAGCGCGTGCAACTCGTCCCGCGCCCGGACGGCACGCTCGAGGCCGTGTTCCGGTTCGACGGCACGACATGCTCGAACATGGGCCGTCCTCTCGCGTTCGACTACCGCGTCATCCTGAGCGAATCCGGGGGCAAGCACCGAATACTCGAAACGTCGTGTGGCCCCGCGCCGGGCGATCGCGGCTACGAGTCTACCTGCGCTTTTCTCGACGATCCCGACGGGCACCTGCACGAGATCGCTTGCGACCGCCCGCTCATCGGCCGCCCGCTCGACGATGTGCTCGGCTGGAAGCGTCCCTCCGCACCGTCGGGATGCCATTGCACTGCAGACGCCCGGATCCACAAGTGGGGCCTCGCGCTCGAGGCGATCCACTTCGCGCTAGGAATTCGTCAGTTCATGGCAGGGAAACCCGCAGGTTCGTCGACAGATGAAGTGGCTGGCAACGATTCCGGCCGACGAATTCCTAAGAGGCACTTCGTGCCTGATGAGTTTTGAACACATGAACCTATACCAGTCAGGGCCCACTCGCGAACCACCGGCACAGAGTGCCGGCTTAGGAATTTGCCCGGGGCGTGGTGTGCCTCCGAGGAGGTGTCACCCGAGTTTCGAGCAACACTCAATACCCTGCGTGGCAAATTCCTTATGAAACTCTGCGACATCAACCAAGCCGCGAAGGCCAAGCTGCCTCCCGCGTTTCCCGACAAGTCCGGCATCGGTGTGCACTACATCGACGCTTTTGTCGCGCCAATGAACTCCGCACTTCCCGACGGCACGCGCGTCTCCTGCAAGCGCCGCGGGCTGCGCCTCACTTTGCGCGTCGGCCAGAAGAAGGGCGACGGCATCATGCGCCGCCTCACGGTGAGCAAAGACCCGCTGGTCATGCTGCCCGCAGCGCTCAAGGAAGCCGCGCAGGCCGCCGGCGTGCAGATCGAGATCACCGAGTCCGAAATTCACATCACTCCATGAATTCGCACGAAGCGCGAAATCATGAATGACCCGCCTCTACCACTAACTGACCGCACAGGAATTGAGATCACAAGACAACCGGCGATGTGTGACTCTCCATCGACCATCGCCCACCGGCCGTTCCCTCGGATCAAAAACCAGGCATCGATGACTTTCATCAATCCGCATTCCGCAATCCGCACTCCGCAATAACACCAACAACGACCATGAGACCCGAACAGTGGGAAATCTTCAAGAAAGCCGCCCGCCTTCAGCACCCGCCGCAGGTGCCGATGGCGCTCATCATCGACAGCCCGTGGATCCCGGGCTACCTCGGCGTCAAGCACATGGACTTCTACCTGGACCGCGACGTGTGGTTCAACTCGCACCTGAAGGTCCACCAGGAGTTTCCCGACATCATCTTCATCCCCTCGTGGTGGATGGAATACGGCATGGCGGCCGAGCCTTCCGCGCTCGGCGCGAAGATCAAGTTCTGGCAGGACAACACGCCGAGCGAATACCACACGCTCTACCACATCGAGGACATCGAGAAGTTTCCCGAGTTTGAGGTGGAGAACGATGCATTCATGGCGATGACGCTTCACCGCATCCGCATGGAGCGCCAGCGCATCGCCGACGCGGGCTACATCACGCCGCTCGTCACCTCGCGCGGCCCGATGTGCACCGCCGGCTTCGTGCGCAGCACGACCGACTTCATGATCGACCTCGTTGAAAATGCCGAGTGGGCGCACAAGCTCCTCGACCTCTGCACGCGGCTGATCATCGACTGGCTCAAGGCGCAGGCAAAGGCGATGGGCCCGCAGGTCGAGGGCATTTTCATCCTCGACGACATCGTCGGCTTCGTGAACGAGGATCACTACAAGGAATTCTGCCATCCCTACCTCAAGCGCATCTGCGACGCGTTTCCGAAGGACTGGGTGAAGATCTACCACAATGACGCCTCCGTCGAGGCGTGCCTGAACTATCTGCCCGACGCCGGCTTTCACGTCCTGAACTGGGGCAAGCAGACCGATATCTCCGAGGTGAAAGATCGCGTCGGCGGGAAGATGTGCCTCATGGGAAACGTGAACCCGCTCGAGATCGCCGTGCGCGGCACCCCAGAAGAGGTCTACGACGAGACGACCGCCGTGCTCGAGAAGAGCGGCGGCGACGGAATCATTCTCTCAGTCGGCGGCGGCGTGAGCCCGGGCATGCCGCGGCAGAACATCGTCGCGATGCAGAAGGCGCTCGCGGATTTCAACGCGCGCATCGCATAGGAGTCTGCCGGATCTGACCACGACGATGAACAAGATTTTAGACGCGCCTCCCTTCGGGGGAGGTTCCTGCCCGGCAGACTCCTTAGCCGGCACTTCGTGCCGGTAGATGGGGACGATCCAAGCGTTCACCGCGGCGCGCAGCACCAGAAGCATCCAAAAGACAAGGAAACGAACATGCCAGACTATGCATTGATGAACCAGCACCTCTACGAGGGAAAGGCGAAGGAGGTCGAGCAGATGGCCCGCGACGCGCTCGCCGAGGGCCGCACCGCACAGGAGATCCTCGCTGAAGGCCTCATCGCCGGGATGAGCGTCGTCGGCGAGGACTTCAAGCACAACATCCTCTACGTGCCCGAGGTCCTCATCGCCGCGCGCGCGATGAAGGCCGGCATGGGTGTGCTCAAGCCGCTCCTCAGCGCGAAGGGCGCCGTCAACTCCTCGACCGGTCGCCTCCTCATGGGCACCGTGCGCGGCGACCTTCACGACATCGGCAAGAACCTCGTGTGCATGATGGCCGAGGGCGCCGGTTTCGAAATCAAGGATATCGGCGTCGACCAGAGCATAGACAAATTCGCCGCGGCCGCCGAGGAGTTCAAACCCGACATCATCGGCATGAGCGCGCTGCTCACGACCACGATGACCTACATGAAGACCGTCATCGACGGCTTCGACGCGCCCGGCCGCGACCACATCAAGATGACCGTCGGCGGCGCGCCGATCAGCCAGATGTTCGCCGACGAGATCGGCGCCGACGGCTACGGTGCCGATGCGTCGAGTGCGGTCGACCTCTTCATGCGCCTCGTCGGCAAGGGCGACACCTCAACAACCTCGACCGCCAAGGTCGCCGCGCCCGCTGCACCCGCACCACCCGCAGCGCACGTGAAGCGTCCAGCGGGCAACATCGTTCGCTACCAGATCTTGCGCTGGCGCGATCTCCCCTCGGCGATCAAGGCATGGGACGACTTCGGCGAAGTGAAAGTCGATCTGCCCGGCACCTTCGCCGATCGCATCGACGCCGAGGCACAGAAGCTCGGGCTCGTGTCGGCGGACGACTACGCAGCCCAATTCAAGTGGGACGACGAGCTGGAGCGTCCGGGCTCGCCCGACGATGTTGTGGCCGCCATCATCGCGGAGTTTAAGGCCGCAGCACGCTAGCGGTCGTTCATCCAACCATGCCTCATCCCAGTCATTGCGAGGATCCCGCCCTCGCGGGAGACGAAGCAATCCCTCCGGATCGCCACGGGCGTCCCGCCAATTGCGGGACTCCCTCGCGATGACACAACCTGTTGACTCCTCCCAATGAAAATTCCCGCC
>Ga0209640_10004981_pt1 | contig 11615 bp, 8 predicted proteins | sample RifCSP10_1_FD_184018 | JGI IMG/M metagenome (GOLD analysis project Ga0209640, IMG submission 184018) | Soil microbial communities from Rifle, Colorado - Rifle CSP2_sed 10_1 (SPAdes) (version 2) | ecosystem: Environmental > Terrestrial > Deep subsurface > Rock core/Sediment | place: Rifle... | reverse complement strand
GGCGCTCCTACACGACTACCAATGCTCGCCGCGCAGCACGTTGGCGAACACGACCTGCTCCAGCGTCGGCTTCTGCTCGCGGCTGCCCTTGGCGGCCGACGAGGACGGGAACAGCTGGAAGCCCTTGTTCAGCAGGAAGTCGTTGATCTTCGGCCACAGCGCGTAGGAGACCGACGCCGCGGTGCCCAGCGGCGTGGCGACGCTCTTGGGCCGCTCGAGGATCGCCTTGATGACCGTGTCGCCGGCCTTGTCCGGCGACCAGGCCGGCACGTAGTCGTACATCTTGGTCGGCGCGATCATCGGCGTGCGCACCAGCGGCATGTAGATCGCGGGGATGTTGATGTTCTTGTGCACGACCTCGGCCGACAGGCAGCGGCTGAACGCATCGAGCGCGGCCTTGCTCGCCACATAGGCCGAGAAGCGCGCCGCGTTGGCCAGCACACCGATCGAGCTGATGTTGATGATCTGCCCGCCCTTGCGCTTGGCCATCGACGGCAGCAGCTTCAGGATCAGGCGCACCGAGCCGAAGTAATTCAGCTGCATGGTGCGCTCGAAATCGTGGAAACGGTCGAGCGATTCCATCACCGCACGGCGGATCGAGCGGCCGGCGTTGTTGACCAGCACGTCGACGTGGCCGAAATCGTTCAGCACCTGCTCGGCCATGGCGTCGATCGATTCCATGTTGGAAAGATCGCAGGGATAGACGTGCGCCTCGCCCCCGGCCTTCTGCAGGATGCGCTGGGTTTCCTCCAGCTTTTCGCGCGTGCGCGCGACGAGCAGCACCTTGGCGCCGGCGGCCGCAGCCTTGCGTGCCGTGATCAGGCCGATGCCACTGGAAGCGCCGGTGATCAGAATGACCTTGCCGGCGAGCTTGCGCGCGGCGCCGCGCGGCACGCTCACGTCGGTGTCGAGATTGCTTTCCCAGTATTCCCACAGCTTGCCGGCGTAGTCTTTGATGTCGGGACACTGGATGCCGGTGCCCTTCAGCGCGGCGCGCGCGTGCTTGTCGTCGAAGGTGGTGCGATTGGTGACGTAGCCGAGCGCGGACATCGGCACGCCGAGGGCCTGCGAAATCCTCTTTTTCAGGTTGCCCGGCACCCGGTCGCTCAGTTGCTGCGCGAAGCCCTTCATCGCGCCCGGCAACCGCGGCAGCGCGAACGATTTGGCGATGTCCGGCCCGTGCGCCGCTTCCATCAGCGTGCGCATCAACTCGCCGACCGTCGGCGCGTTGGACTGGATCAGGAAAAATGCCTGCCCGTTCAGCCCTTCCTTGTGCGCGATGGCGACCATCGCGTCGGCCACGTAATCGACCGGCGCGATCGGCACGCGGCCGCCTTCCACTCCCAGCAGCGGCAGCCAGCGCGGCAGCGAATCGCGGATGCGCTGGATGGTCTTGAAGAAGTAATACGGGCCGTCGACCTTGTCCATCTCGCCGGTCTGCGAGGAGCCGACCACGGCGCCCGGCCGGTAAATCCGGAACGGCACCTTGCACTCGTCGCGCACGATCGCCTCGGACTGGAACTTGGTGCGGTAATACGGGTGCTTCAGCGGCTGGCCTTCGTCGAACATCTCCTCGGTGAATTTGCCGACGAAATCCTCGCCGGCTACGGCGACGCTGCTGGTGTGGTGCAGGATGGCCTTGCCGCCCAGCGCGTTGACGAAATTGACGACGTTGCGCGTGCCCTCGTTGTTGACGCGATCGGCGGTCTCGTCGTCCATGTTCAGGTCGTAGACGGCCGCCAGGTGGAACACGTGATCGAAGCCGCCGCCATTGAGCGCGGCGTTTTCACCGGACAGCAGCCCCGGGGTGGTGATGTCGCCCCAGACCGCGTGCAGGCGCTCGGCGGAATCGGGGAAGCGGGCCTTCAGGGCCTCGAACTTGTCGGCCGAGGATTCGCGGATCAGGACGTAGACCTGCGCGCCGCGGCGCGCGAGCAGGCGCTCGACGACGAAACGGCCGATGAAACCGGTGGCGCCGGTGACGAAGTAGTTCACGATGCTCTCCTTCCCCGACCCGGGCGGGCTTGAGGGGGAGTTAGTGTACTCGCGCGCCCGGGTCTAGGGCGCCGGCACCAGGTCGGATTCCAGCGCCCAGCCAGAACCCCCCGGTGCGATGACGTACCACCAGGTCCGCCCATCGCGGACAATCCGGGTTTTCAGCGTCACCACGGCCGCGGGCCCGACGCCTTTGGCAGCGTCGCCATCGATGGCCATGCGGGCGCGCGCCAGGGCGCCGGCCCGCAACTGCGCCTGCTGGCCGGCAGCCCACTGGATCGGCGCAGCCGGAGCGGCGACGGGAGCCGGCGGCGCCGGTTTCAGCTCGGGCGTTTTCGCAGCCGGCGTTTCGGGTGCGAGATCCTTTTCCAGAGCCCAGCCCGCCTTGCCGCCCGCGCTCACGTACCACCATTGCCCGATCGCGTTGTGGGTGCCGGTCCCGATGCGCAGCGGACCGGACCCGAGCGCCACGACATCGCCCACGGTGGTCGGTCGATTGCGGACCGCGCCACCGGCGCGCAGGGTCGCGATACCCCCTGTCGTCAGAACCGGCGGCGCAACGGGCGCGGCCGGCGGTGTCGGTTTAGCCGGGGCGGGCGTGAGCGGAGCCGGCTTGGCTACGGGGGCCGCGGGCACGGGCAGCTGAACGACAGGCAGCGGAGCCGGCTTGGCCTCCGGCACCGGAGCAGCAACTGGAAGGGGCGGAACCGCCGGTACGGGCAGCGGTACGACAGGCACCGGAATCGGCTTGGCTTCCGGCGCTGGAGCAGCGGCTCGAGGGGGCGGGACCGCCGGCGCGGGCAGCGCTACCGCAGGCGCCGGAACCGGAGTGACCTCCGCCACCGGGGCAGGCGGCGGCTGGGGCGGCACCCAGTCCGCCGGCGGCTCCAGCTTCCACAGCCGGCCGTCGGTGTTCAGGCGTTTGACGATGTCGCGGGCCACGTAATCGGCCACCGCCTCGCCGCCCTTGTCCACGGTCGGCTCGGTGACTTCCGGGTTGTACCCGGACGACAGCAGCATGCCGGAGGAGTGCCGGACATCCAGCGAGACCGGAACGGTAAAGGAGTCCAGCTTGGCGTTGTCCCAGGCGCGCGTCAGCAACACCTGAAATTCGTAGCCGACCGTGTAGGCGTACCCGTTCCAGGTCGGAGCCAGCACCAGCAGGCCAGGAAGATTGACGAACCAGTTGCCGCCCGAGCCCTCGTACCGGGGCGTCACCGAAATGCGGGCGAGAACCTCGACTTTGCCGGCATCGCGCTCGGTATAGGGCTGCACGACCCTGGCCGAATACTTGCCCAGCGCCGTGCCGACCAGCTTGATCAGGCGCAGCGACTCCTCGTCGGGGGCCGAGGCAATCGCGCCGATCACGGTCTGGCGCTCGAGCGGCTCGCCGCGCGCCAAGCTGCGGTACTGGTCGAGGTTGCGGATTTCGAGCGGGTGGGCGCAGCCGGCCAGCAGCAACGCCGCGGCGGCGGCAGCAAGTGAACGCATGGTGGTCAAACGTCTCCTTCTTTGTATTGCGCTGCGTCGTTCAGAGCGCGGCGCTGCTCGAGTCGCGCGTCGCGGTCCTTGTCGCTGATCCAGATGACTTCCGGGAACAGCAGCACCCGTTCCAGGCCGATCAGCATCCACAGGTACGAGACGCTGAACAGCACGCCGCAGAACATCGAAACCCACTCGAAGCTCGGCGCGCCGTATTTTATCCCCCACCAGGAAATCACGTCGGTCAGCGACGCCGCCAGGCCGATCGGGAAAATCCACTGGTAGGGCCACAGGTGGCTGAATTGCATCGAGAACGGGATGCCGATGATGAAGAACGAGGTGGTGAAGCCGAACAGGTGGGCGTGCGTGAACGCGATCAGCTTGCCGAGCGACATCTGGGCGAAATAGGCCTCGGCGCTGCCGTGCAGCCGCAGCTGGTACCAGATCTCCGAGGCGCCGAAGCAGAAAGCGATGCCGAACAGCAGCAGCGCCATCGCGATGCCGCGCTTCACCCCGGTCGGAAAATCGTGCAGGTTGACGTCGACCCTGGCGAGCTGGAACGGCACCATCCACCAGTAGAACAACATTTGCAGCAGAAAGAAGCCGAGCAGCGCGAGCGGTCCGCCGATCGTGATCCACGCGCTCGCCGGCGGCGGCACCTCGACCAGCGCGTCCGCCGCGATCGGCTCTTCGCTGAAGAAGTCGAATTCCCCGCCCGTGGCCGCGTCGGCCGGCGCCGGGCCGGATTCCTCGGCCGGCGTCTCGCGCGCGGGCGGCTCGCCCGCCGCTTCATCGGCCAGCAGGCGCGCGCTCCACAGGCCCGCGACCGCGAGCGCGGCCATCGCCATGCCGGCGAACGCCGACTTCGTAGGGCGGCATTCCCATGCCGCCGAACGCAGTCGGCAAAGGATTGCCGACCTACGCACTCTTGAGCCTCACGTACAGAAGCGTTCCGGCTTTCTTCACCGCCCGCGTGATCGCGGCGTCCAGCGTATCGCCGGGCGCGGCGGGCAGCTGGTCCACGGCGATCCCCTTGAAGCCCGCGTAGACCTTGCTCGACTCGGCGGCCGGCACGCGTCGCGTGTTCAGCGGCCGGACCAGCGTGACGTTCAGCTGCCGATCGGTGGCGAGCAGCAGGAAGAAATCCTTGCCCTGGTATTGCGCGGGGAAAATGATCGCGGTGCCGACCGGCTTCTGGTTCTCGACCGGGATGTAGATCGTGTTCTCGTCCGCCTTCGACAGCTCCGCGCCGAGGCCCTTGGCCCGCGCGATATCTGCCTCGGTCAGCAGCGCGTCTTTCGGCAGATAGCTGCGCACGCCGGGGAACGCGGCCTGCACTTCGCGCGGGATCAGGCTGGCGGTGTCGAGCCAGTTGCCCTTGCTGGACGGGGTCGAGGCTTTCTGCCCGGGATTCGAGCGGGCCCGGGCCTCGGCGTCGTTGGCCGCGCCGTCGCCGTCGGCGTCGGCCGCCGCGATCGCGGCAAAGGCGGCCAGCTTCATGCCCGAATCCTTGAACTGCTGCCCGAAAGCATTCAGCGGCGTGCCGCCGCCGTCCTTGTGGCAGGCGTTGCAGGAGGGCGGATAGCCGTACTGCTGTTTGTAGAGACGGGCAAAACCGGGTTCGGCCTGCGCCGCAGCACTGGCGAGCAGCGCTATCCCCGCGCCGGCGGGAATCCAGTTCTTGAGGGTCATGGCAGGAATCTTAGAAGTCGAACAAAGCCGGCACCACTTTACGCATTTCCTCCAGCAACTGCGGGTCCTTCGCCAGGGCGGCCTCCAGTTCGCGGCGCTGGTGCGAATCGCGCGGCGGCATCAGGGTGGCTTCCTTGTCGGTGCCGCGGTAGCGCTGCCAGTCGAGCGCGTCGCGGATCTCGCTCTTGGCCTTGATGCCCGCGAGCACTTCCGCTTCGTCCTTGCCGGCCATGAAGTCCAGGCGCCTGGCCGGGTTGCCGCGATGGCAGGCGAAACAGTACTCGGCGAACGGCTTCAGCTCCGATCCTTCCCCCAGCGCCAGTGGCGGCACGCCGAGCGCCTGCGGCGGCGACATTTCCGAGGTGTCGAGGAAGGCATAGCTGCGCGGCGGCTGACGCAGCGCGGCCAGCAGCGCGCTCAGCATGCGCACGCGGGCGAAAGCCGCCGGTTCGAACAGCGCGTCCGGCATCCGCGCGACGGCCTGCGCGCGCTGGCGCGTATCGCCGGCGAGCCGCTCCAGCAGCCGGGCGTCCGACGACGTGAAGAACTGCGCCAGTCCGAAGACGCCGTCGTATACCGCGGCCGTCAGCACGCGCTTGGGCGGACGCAAGACGACCGGATCGAGGTCGGCGGGCAATTTCGGCAGGCGGTCGAATTCGGCGAGGTCCTCGTTCGACCGCGGCGCGCGCTCACGCGGGCCCGTCGTGAACAGCGCGCGCAGCACGCCGCGCAGCGAAACCGGCTCTGCCAGGGGGTCGCGGTTGCGCAGGTCGCCATCGGCGACGCCGATGCCGCCGGCGGGCCATGTCGCGGCCTGCATCGTGCGCAACTTTCCCGCCACGACGCCGCCCTCGAAACCGCCTGGATCGATCGCGAAGTCAACGGCCAGCCTGAACATCTCGCGCCGGCACTCCCGCCCCGCGGGCCCGTCGCCGCAGCCGTCGAGCCAGATGCGCTGCGCCACCGGGATGAAGTTGGCGACGTCGGTCAGTTCGTCGAAGCGTTCCGGCGTCGCCAGCGGCACCGCCACCGGCACGCCCAGGTACGGCTCGGCGCCACGGGCCCCGACGATGCGCTCGGTGATCTGCGGCTGCGCATTGGTTTCGTTCCAGGGACGCTGCGGGAAGATCGGCGCGGCGCCCTGGTGGCAGGTCGTGCAGATCGCGCGCCGCGCGTAGACGATGCGCGGCACCCCGCCTTCGCGGTAGTCCTGCACCAGCTGGAATTCGAAGCGGCCCGCCGCCTCGTTGTAGCTGATCACCTCGATTTCGGCGGCGTCCTCGACGAAGCCGAGGAACAGCTGTCCGCGGGTCGCCAGCCCCAGCGCGACGTCGCTGTCCGGCGCCTGGAAATCCGCCGCGACCAGCACGCGCGGCCGGTCGAAGTCGGCCTGGGCCTTCAGCAGCGAGCGGCCGCGCGGAATCAGCAGCGCGACCGGCGCCTTGCCGTCCGGGTCCTGCGCCCGGATCAGCGCGACCAGCTTTTCGAACGGGAACGGCAGCACCTCGTTGTGCGCGATCAGATGATCGAACAGCGAGCGCGTGCCTTCCGGCGGCAGGTCGTCGCCGGCGATGACCTTCGCCGAAAGGCTGTTCGCGGGAGACGCTGCCTGCTGCGCCCGCTCGGTAATGGACGGGCCGGCGGGCCCGCCGGACTGCGGCCACAGCGCCCATGCGGCGAGCGCGCCGAACGCGACGGCGGCGAGCGCGAAGACGCGGAAGCGGCGCTTCACATCAGCTTCAGGAATTCCGCGAGCGCGGCCTTGTCCGGCTTCGGCAGGTCGATGCCGAACTGGTGACCCTTGTTCTCGACCAGGTCGTCGCACTTCATGAACAACGGACTGTGCGGATCGCCGCTGGCGATCGCGGCCACCGGCGTGCCTTTGCCGACCGGCAGCTTGACCAGCCCCTGGCCGTCCTCGCGCGGCGCGACCTTGATGTCACGATCGGTGACGGTGGTCTTCGGCTCCCGGTGCGGGTTCACGCCCGGATTGTCCGAGGTCAGCAGCTCGTCGAAGGCCTTGTGGAACTGCGTGACGCGGCCCTTGACGGTGTAGTCGATCGAACCGTCGGGCAGGAAAGTCAGCTCGCCGACCGCGTTGTTGTGCAGGAACGGCGCCGTGGCCCAGGCCGAGAGCAGCGAGAAATTGCGCAGGTAGCCCGGCCCGCCTTCGATTTTCTTTTCGCCCAGCGTCATGCCGCCGGCGAGTGGCACCAGGCGGTTGACCACCTTGGGCGCCGAGCCCGGCGAAGGCCGCGCGCGGTACGTTTCGGACGCGAACTCCTCCCAGACGTGGCCGGCGTTGTGGTTGTCGTGCAGCGCGCGGCACATGTTGGTGCCGACGACGTTGTAGGGCACCGGCTCGTCGTTCGACAGCCAGTCCTGGCCCAGGATGTCCCCGCCTTTCAAACTTGCTTCGGCGAACTGCTTGGGCCGCAGCTTGCCCCTGGCGTCGGCCGCCATGAACTTCTTCCTGAATTCGGCCGAATTGCGCTCCTCTTCGGTGAATTCGTATTGCCAGAACTGCTCCGAGCCGAACACGTGGCCTTCGTAGTAGCGCGCCAGCGCCTCCTTGTCGGCACGCACGCTGTCCGGCGCGTACTTGGAGCTGTGGCAGCCGGCGCACTCGCGCGCGAACACCTGGCGCCCGCGCGGCACCTGCTTGAGATCGATGAACGCCGCGCCGGGCGTGCCGTCGATGTCCTTCGCCTTCATCAGGTAGGTCGGGCCGCCGGTGATCAGGAAGGCGGCGAGCTCTGGCATCTTGGCGTCGGCGTAGTTCCAAGCCTCGCAATCCTTGTAGCACTCGCTGATGCGGAACGGCCGCTGGTGCGACTCCTCGCCGAAAAACGTTCCCGGCACCGGGAACTTCGGCACCCAGCATTCCTCGGTGCACAGGCCGATGTTCACGTAGACCCGGATCAGCGCCAGGTGCTCGCCGACCGAATCCTCGCCGCCCTTCAGCACGTGGCGGGTCTTGGCCTTCTTCACCTCGCCGGTGATCGGGTCCGTCATCTCGTGCTCGAACACGCGCTTGTTGAAGAAATCCATGATGTTGTTCTGCGTGCCCGGGTTGTGCTGGAAGTCCGAGGCCTGCAACGAGGTGTCCACGGTACCGGGCCGCGCGGCGTTGATGACCTGCTTGGCGAAGTGGTCGTCCGGCACGCCCTGCAGGTACTGCAGCGGCTGGTTGGTGAACTGGTTGCCGATGGTGGCGTGGATGTTTTCCCACGCCGGTGCGTTGGGATTGGCCGGCGGGTGGGTCGGGTCGAAGGCGACGTGGCACTGCACGCAGGGACCGCCGAGCACGTAGCGCAGGTTCTTCTGCAGCTCGTCCTCGCGGTACGGCGAGCTGGCCGGGTCGAAGCTCACCTTGCCGTTCTCGTCGAGCGTCGGGTCGGCGAAGTACTTGCGGTAGCCGAGCACGCCGGAAGAGTGCGGATCCTGGCAACGGTCGTAGTAGTTGGTACTGGCATCGCCCTCGCTGCAGTCGGGATCGTTGATCATTCCCCACTTGCTGAAGCGCTGCTTGCGCGTGCGCGTGTCGAGCCACGGATACCAGATCGCGCCGACCGTGCGCGACGTGTGCAGGTACTCCTCGTCCTGGTTGCCGAAGGTGCCCTTGAACCAGACGTCGCGGCCGCGGCGCACCTGCTCGCGCGCAATGCGCGCCGCCGCGGCATCCTTCTTTTCGAGGTCCTTGAACAGCGCATTGACGTACCGGCAGCTTTCCGCGTCGTACCCGGTCGGCTGCGGCTTGTCGCACGGCGGCGGCGGCGCCTGCGGGATCGGCACGGTGTCCCAGCTGATGGGGTCGGCGCGCTCGTACGAGTACGCGCCGGTGCCGGGGCGCCAAGCCTTCTTCGCGGCGAGAGTCGCGTAGAAGTTGTCGTTGTACCACTGGCGATCCTTCTGCACCTTCGGCGAGCCGTTCCAGATGCCGGTGCCCAGGCCCAGGTCGATCACCTCCTGCAACGACACCGAGCGGTTCTCCGAGGTGTACGGCGTGTCGGGAACGGCGTACTGTGGTGACGGCGCCGTGTCGTCCGCGGCGGCAGCGAATGACAACAGCGCCGGGCACAAAACAGGCGCAAGCCTTTTCAGCATGTGAGACTCCCCGTCGTGACGCGCCGCACAGGTGCGAGCCGTGCGGAAATTAGAGTCTAGGGAGATGATCCGGGCCGTACAAGCGGGGCCCTCGGACCCCCGACGCGCACCGGCAAACCGCCTGCGGAGGACGCATGACCACGGGTGACCGACTGGTGTTCGCGGATGAAGCAAAGCCGTCCGTCGAGCGGCGGCACAAGCCGTGGAAGATTCTCATCGCCGACGATGAGGAGGAAATCCACAAGGTCACCAAGCTGGCGCTAAAGGATCTGCATTTCGACAACCAGCCCCTCGAATTCCTGGACGCCTACACCGGCCGGGAATCCGTGGAGATCATGCGGCAGCATGCCGACGTCGCCATCGTCCTGATGGACGTGGTCATGGAGACCGAGCATGCCGGGCTGGACGCGGTCGAAGCGATCCGCCACACGCTGAGCAACCACTTCGTGCGCATCGTGCTGCGCACCGGCCAGCCCGGCCAGGCCCCGGAGCACGACATCATCACGCGCTATGACATCAACGATTACAAGGAAAAAACCGAGCTCACTGCAAAGAAACTTTTTACCCTGGTCTACACCGGCCTGAGCCTGTTCCAGGAACTGCACCAGCAGGAGCGTCACAGCCAGGGCCTGCAGCAGGTGATTTCCGCGACGGCCCGGCTGTTCGGACGTCGCGACCCCCGCGAGCTTGCCGAGCAAGTGCTGCTGGAATTGCCCGACGTTCTCGCCTGGGCCCATGCCAAGGAAGGCCCGGCGCTGAACGGCATCGCCGTGACCGCGGTTAACACCTTTGAGCCGCGGGTCCTCGCCGGCACGGGCAGTTATGCGGGGGCGGCGGGGCAGCCCCTGCAGAACGCGGCGCTGCGTTCGCGCCTCCAGGGCCTTCCCGACGCTTTCTGGACCCTGCGTGACGGTTATTTCGCCATGAGGGTCCTGAGCCACAAGACGATCCAGACGGTGTTCTATCTCGAATGCGAGGAGCGCCGGCGCACGGCGGACGAGCGCATGCTCGAGATGTTCAGCTACGACGTCGCGCTTGCGCTCGAGAACTCGAGGCTCATCGAGGAGGTCAGCAGGACGCAGCAGGAGCTGGTGATCATGCTGAGCGAGGCGATTGAAAAGCGCTCGATGGAAACCGGCTACCACGTGCGGCGCGTCGGCGAGTATTCCCTGCTGCTGGCGCGGCTCTGCGGCGTCTGCGAAGACGAGGCGAAAATCCTGCAGATTGCCGCGCCCCTGCATGACGCGGGCAAGATCGCCATCCCCGACGCAATCCTGAACAAGCCCGGGAAACTGACGCCGGAAGAGTGGAAGACGATGCAGACCCATGCCGGCATCGGCGCCCAGTTATTCGAGAAGCACGAGCTGGCGGTGCTGAAGGTCGCCGCGATCGTTGCCGCCCAGCATCACGAAAAATGGGACGGCATGGGTTATCCCAACCGGCTCCGCGGCGAGGACATCCACCTGTACGGCCGCATCACTGCCCTCGCCGACGTGTTCGACGCGCTCAACAGCCGTCGCTGCTACAAGGAGCCCTGGCCACTGGAAGACGTGCTCTCTACGCTGCGCGGCGAGCGCGGGCGTCACTTCGAGCCGCGGCTGGTGGACCTGTTCCTCGAACACCTCGACGAATTTCTGGAAATCCGCGACCGGCTGGCCGACCCTCCGGAGCCTTAGCCACCGGACGGAGCCGCGCGGAATTCTCCCGGCAGCAAGGGCCACAGCGCCGCGCAGCGCTCCAGTTTTTCGGCCGCCGTGTACGGCCGCGCCGGGTGCCTGCCCCAGACCGGGCCCGGCCAGGCGGCATCGCGCGCGTCGCGCACGACGTGGTGCAGATGCAGCTGCGGCACGCTATTGCCGAGCGCGGCGACGTTGAGTTTTTCGCCGCGGTAGGCCTCCATCGCGGCGCGCGACAGCTGCGACGACTCCCGCCACAGCTGCAGCTGGTCGCGCTCCTCGAGCAGGTAGATCTCGCGCGCGCCGGCGCGCCGCGGCACCAGGATGAACCACGGGTACTGCGCATCGTTCATCAACAGCAGGCGGCACAGCGGAAAATCGCCGAGCACGAAGCTGTCGGCTGCCAGGCGCGGATGCAGCGCGAAGCCACTTTCGCTCATGGCCGCGGCGCCAGCCGGTAAATGCGGCCGGTGAACGACGTCAGGTAAAGCTCGCCGTCCGCGTCCTCGCCGAAGGAACTCGGGTTCGGCACTTCGCCGATCATCCGTCCCTTGCGCGGCCCCTGGCCGCCGGCCTCCAGCGCCCACACCGTCCCGCTGCAGAAATCGGCGTACAGGTATTGTCCGCGCAGTTCCGGGACGGCCTTGCCGCGATAAACGTAGC
>Ga0209640_10004980_pt1 | contig 11616 bp, 6 predicted proteins | sample RifCSP10_1_FD_184018 | JGI IMG/M metagenome (GOLD analysis project Ga0209640, IMG submission 184018) | Soil microbial communities from Rifle, Colorado - Rifle CSP2_sed 10_1 (SPAdes) (version 2) | ecosystem: Environmental > Terrestrial > Deep subsurface > Rock core/Sediment | place: Rifle... | reverse complement strand
CGCGCGCTGCGGTGGAAAGGGTGGACTCCCGCCCTCGTGATCGTTTTCTTCCTGCTCGCGCTGGCCCTGCGCTCGTACTTCTACTGGCCCGAAGCCCGAGCCGACTACCTCACCGGGGACAACTGGCTCCTCTCAGGGAACGACCCGAACTACCACAAGCGCGCGGTCGACCACCTGGACTCGACGCACACGTGGCTCGCGTGGGACCCCCTGCAGAACTACCCGGGCGGCGGGCCCAACCCGAACCCGCCGGGGTTCGAGACTTCCATGCTGCTCTTCGGCTACCTGCTCACGCCGTTTGCGCCCGACGGCCATACGGCCGTCTGGTGGGGGACTGAGTTTGGCGGGGTCATCTGGTCCTCGCTCCTCGTGTTCCCGGTCTTCTTCGTGGGGCGGGAGATGTTCGGGCGCAGAGCGGGCCTCATCGCCGCGTTCCTCATCGCGGTGATGGCGGGAAACGTCGAGCGAAACGTGCTCGGCTTCTCAGACCACGACGGGTACCTGATGTTCTTCATCGCCTGCGGGTTCTTCTTCTACATCCGGGCGATGGAGCACACGAAGAACCGCGCGTATGTGACGAACTACAAGGACCTCGGCTCGGTGACCCGGGGGTTCCAGGCGTTCTTCAAGGACCACCGGATTGCGTTCCTCTACACGGCGCTTGCAAGCACGATGTGGGGTGCGACGGCCCTCGGCTGGAAGGGGTTCCCCTACATCTACGCGATCCTGCTCTTGTACTACTTCGTCTCGGTCATCGCGATGCGCTGGTTCCGCCATGAAGACCCCTTCGCTCTCGGCGTCCTCACGATGTTCGCCTTCACCTTCGTCATCGTCCTCACGCTTCCGTACTACTACGGCATGCACTTCATGCACTGGTACGACATCTTCTACCTGCTCTGGGCGGGAGCCGCGCTCATCACGATCTTCTTCGTCCCCACGCGGAACGTGCCCTCCGTCCTCCTGCTCCTCCTGCTCGCCTCGATCATCGGCGGGGCGTTCATCGTCCTCAACATCTTCGCCCCGGAGGTCGCCGAGACGATCTTCTCCGGCGCGGGGTACTTCTCAAGGAACAAGCTCTACACGACGATCGCCGAGGCGCAGGCGCCCGATGTGTCGAGGCTCGTGGCCTCCTACGGCTACGCGACCTCGCTGCTCGCGCTGGGCGGGATCGGCGTCATGGCCTGGCGGCTGCCGCGCCGCTGGTCGAACGCCTACGTCCTCATGCTGGCTTGGGCCGGCGCGGCGATCTACATGGCCCTTACGGCCGTCCGCTTCATGTACAATGCGACGCCGCTCTTCGCGGTGCTCGGCGGCTGGATGCTCTGGGGGATCATCGACAAGACGCACTTCTCGCTCAAGAGCTACCGGGAGCGGTGGAGGAAATTCGTAACTTGGCGCAAGCTGCGCACAGTCCCCGTGATGCACTGGGCCGTGGCGCTCTTCCTCGCGTTCATGGTCGTAACGCCCAATGTGATGCAGGGGCTCGACGCGGGGATCCCCTTCGAATCGAAGAAAGAGTGGGACACGGCGATCTACAACTTCATGCCCGACCTCACGGACCCCTTCTCGATCGGCGGCTGGACGCCGCTGAACGACATCCACTTCTTCCGCCCGTCCCCCGCGCTCTTCACGCCGGAGACCCAGGGGCTCTGGTACCTCGGCGCGTTCGGGACGTCCTTCATGAACGACTATTGGGCGGTGTCGATGAAGTGGCTCGCGAGCCAGGACCGGCAGGTCCCGGAAGAAAAGCGCCCCGGCTTCATCTCATGGTGGGACTACGGCCACTGGGCCATGGACGTCGGTGAGCACCCGACGGCCGCGGACAACTTCCAGAACGGCTTCGAGTTTGCCGGCAATTTCATCGGCGCGCAGGGCGAGGACGACGGCAACTCGCTCATCCTGGCGCGGTACCTCGAGACGGTAAGGGACAAGGCCCCGATCGTCGAGCTTGCCAAGAAGTACCTCGGCGCCGAAGGGTACGCGGAGTTCGAGCGCTACGCGGCGGACCCGACGGCCTTCTCCCAGCAGATCCTCGACAACCCGGCCAAGTACATGCCGCGCTCGCCGCCGCTTTCCGAGCGCAACGCGTTCTACATCCTCGTGAGCGCGCTCATCTCGGAGCGCGTGACGCCCGAGGACCGCATCTGGTGGATCCGGGACATCAAGCAGCAGACGGGCCTTGAGCTGCGCTACTTCGCCGTCGACGTGCGGATGATGCCGTTCTCGGCGTCCCAGACGGGCATCTTCTACGCGCCGATCATCCTCGCGGACTACGACAAGAACGACTTCGTCCAGATCACGTGCACGCTCTCGAACGGGCGCACAATCAACTGCGACGACCTGACGGCGCGCGAGTACAGCCTGCTCCAGAGCACGCAGATCCAGTACCAGCCGCACTTCTATGATTCCATGTTCACCCGCGCGTACCTCGGGTACACCTCGAACGACCTCGTGGGCGGCGCCTTCAACGGGTTCCCGGGGATCCGGGCCTCGTGCAAGCAGGGCCAGGAGCAGAGCTGCCTCGCCGGCCAGGCGCCCATGCAGGGGTTCAACATGAGCCACTGGCGGCTCGTGCAGCGCTCGGTCTACTTCAACCCGAACGCGACGGACCTTACGAACCACTCGAGGGAGTGGAAGATCATCACGGACGAGGAGGCGAACGCCTACGAGGGGAACACGAATGTCACGGTGGACCGACAGTTCCTGGGCCTTGGGGAGAACACGGGGACCGGCGTGTTCTACCTGAAGTACTACGCGGGCGCCTGGGTGAACGGCACGGTCGCGACACCGGACGGCGCGCCGGTCGCAAACGCCCGCGTGACGGTCTACGACGACGTGAAGCTCGCGAACCCCGCGTGGCCCGGCGTCCCGCACGGCTACAGCTTTACGGATGACGCCGGCCGCTTCAGCGCGCTGGTCCCCTTCGGGAACGTGACGCTCGTGGCCTCCGTGGGGGGGGGCGCGGACCCCTTCCAGCTGCGCGAGCAGGTCGAGGTCGGCCGGATCCAGGTGCCGGTCTCCGACAACCAGGCGATGCGCATCGAGGAGGACCGGGACGGCGACGGTGTGGCGGACTACAACATCGGCCGCGACATCCAGGCGCTCCCGGGGGCCCTGACGGGCCGCGCGTACCTCGACAAGGAAGGCCTCGGCGCCTACAGCCCGAGCGCCGACGAGGCGATGGCGGGCGCGACGCTCCACGTGAACTCGACGACCTCGAACACGACCTACACCGCGTACCCGGCGGCCGACGGGGTCTACCGGGTCACGGGGATGGCGCCCGGGATCTATTACGTGAACGCGACCTGGAAGGGCCACACGTGGCAGGCCCTCGCCAACGTCCGAGTAGCCGGCAACCAGACGACGCAAAACGACCTGGCGGCGCGGCCGGGGCGAGTGTCCGGCAACGCCACGGACGAACTCGGGCGCCCGCGGGCAAACGCGACCCTCGAGCTTGAGGACGACTCGGCGGGCGGGCTCCTAACGAACCTCACGCCCGCGGGCGGGACCTTCGAGTTCCCCCACCTCCTTCCCGGCAACTACACGCTGCGCTCGACGCTGCCAAACGCCACGCCCTTCGAGCAGGTGTTCACGCTCGCCCCCGGCGAGGAGAAGGCTTTCAACTTCACCGCGGCCGACACGGTTGGGGTGACGCTGCGCGCGTACCTCGACCGGGACGGCAGCGGGACTTTTGCGCCCGGGGAGGAGGCCTTCAACGCGAGCGTCGAGGTCCAGGCGCGCAACGGGAGCTACTTCAACCTCACGAAACTCGATGGGGCGGGCACGGGCCAGGCGAGGTACCCGCCGGGGCCTTACGCGCTGCGCGCCGTGTACAGCGACGGGGCGGGCGCCCTTTTCGGGGGTTCCCTTGCCGTCGAAGCGCTTGAGGGCGGAAATTGGACGCTGCGCCTCACGAGGGCCGCCCAGGTGAACGGCTCGGTCTACCGCGACGCGGACGGCAACTTCGAGCAGTCCGACAACGCCTCGCTGGAACCGCTCTTCCCCTCCGCCGAAGTCGTGCTGCGCGCGGCCTCGTCGGGGGCGGTCACGCGCGTGCTCATCCGGTCCGACGGCACCTACGACGCGGTCCTGCCGGCCGACACCTACAGCGTGCAGTCCGTGGTCTCACAGACGGGCCTGGAGCGCGCGCAGGTCGCGTACCTCGAGGTCGTGGTGTCGGCCTCGACCGAGAGGCTTGACATCCCCCTTTCGAACGGCACGAGGGCCTTGGGCAGCGTAGGGTTTGACTCGGACCGGTCGGGCACGCTCGCTCCCTCCGAGCTCATTGTCCGCGCGAACCTCACGTTCACCCGCGAAGGATTCAATGTGAGCCAGGACGCAACGGCCGCCGGAGACTACACGGCTTGGCTCGACGACGGGAACTGGACGCTCACCGTGCGTGCGCCGGGCTACATCACGAACTCGACCTCAAGGTATCTCAACGGCTCGGACCCGGCAAACAACACGCTCGATATGTTCCTCGAGCCCGCGCCGGTCAAGGTGCAAGGCCGCATCGGCTTTGACCGGGACGGCGACGGGAACCTCTCGGAGGCCGAAGGCTTTGCAGGCGTCCTTTTGAACTTCACGGCGGAGGCGGGCGCGGGGCCCTACTTCAACGGGTCCAATGTGACGGCGGCCACGAACGCCACGGGGGACTTCACGGCCTTCCTCGCCGCCGGCCACTACGCATTCAACCTCAGCGTCGACCGCGGAGCGGCGCCGGACACCCACCGGTACGAGGCCTGGAACGCAAGCGCCTCGAGCGCGGCCTTCCACCCTCTCTTTGTGCCGACCGGCGATGCCGTGTGGCTCAACCTCTCGCTTCGCGAGCTCACAGGGATCTCGGGCGTCGTCTGCTTCGACGAGAACCTGAACGGCGCCTGCGAGCAAGGCGGAAAGGAGCGCCCGGCGGGCGCCACGGCGCTCCTGCGAGGCCCCGGCGCGCCGGTGACCCTGATCTCGGCCGCCGACGGCGCCTTCCAGGGCTTTGCGCCCTCTGGCGACTATACGGTCGAGGTCACGGCCGACGTGCTGGGTTCGGGCATCGTCAAGACCTTCCTCAGCGTGGACCTCACGCGCGAAGCGAACCTGGGGATCGTGCGCCTGCGCCCCGTCACGGCGCTCACGATCCACGCGTTCAACGACCGCAACGGGAACGGCCTCGAGGACGACGGCGCCGAACCGATCACGGGCCCCACGGTGACCGTCACGGACGTGACGAGCGCGTCGGCGTCCTTCGTGCTCTCGAACGCTTCGTTCCAGCTCCTGCCGGGGCGGACGTACGCGTACGCGGTCGACCAGCGCAGGTCGGAAAACGTGGACCCCGCGATCCCGACGGCCTTTGCCAACGTGCTCTACCGCGCGTCGGGCAACTTCACCTTCGACGCGGCCGACCCCGTCTTCAAGCTCCCGCTGCCGCGCCGCCTCCAAGTCACGGGCGCCTTCTACTATGACCGCAACGGCGACGGCGTCTACACGCCGAACAACCGCGAGGAGCCTCAGGGCGCCGCCATCGAGTTCAGGGACGAGGCCGCTCCCGCGACCGTCGTCGAGCGGATCGCGGGGCCCACGACCGGCGCCTTCGAGGTCTTCCTGCCGCTTGGCAACTTTTCGGTGACTGTCGACCACTCGGGCTTCGACAGGACGAACTCGAGCTGGCGGTTCGCCGTGACGGAGCAGCCGCCGACGGGGGGCTTCAAGATGGACCTCAAGCTCACGGCCCACGACGTCGACCTCACGGGATTCACCTTCAGGGACCTCAACCGCAACGGCAGGATGAACGCCTTCGAGTCGGGCGTCCAGGCGGCGTCCCTGAAGCTCTTCAACGCGACGAACCTGAGCGACGTGCGGGACCTTGCGGTCGGCCCCGACGGGCGCTACAACGTCACGCTGAAGCCGGGCGCCTACACCCTCTTCGCGCAGGGCACGTCGAACGGCTCGGCCGTCGCGGGGTTCGCGCAGGCGACGGTCGACCCGGTCGGGGGCTTTGCGTGGGCGAATGTGTCGCTGCGCCCGGCCTTTGTGGTCTCGGGGGCGGCGGCCCTCAACAACACGACGGGGTCGGTCTTGCCCGTCCCGGCAACCGCCTACACGCTTGACGCGGGAGGGGCGCGCTTCGAGCTCGCCCAGCCTCAGGGCGCCTTTTCCTTCACGCTGCCCGACGGCGCCTTTGCCCTCAACGCGACGGTCGAGACTCGGGAGTTCGGGGTGTCGATGAACTACACCGTCGCCGAGGCCTTCACCGTGGACTACAGAGACCAGGCACGCGACCTCAACTTCACGAAGGTCCGCCGGTACACGGCCGAGTTCAACTACTTCGAGGACACCTCGCCGCTCGCGCAGGGTGCGAACCTCACGTACAACGCCTCCTTGAGGAACACGGGCACGGACAACGCGACCTTCGACCTTGCGCCGGCCGCCGGCCAGGTTCCGAGCGGATGGACGTACAACATGTCGGTCGACAACCTGACCCTCGAGATCGGCGAGTCGAAGAGCTTCACGATCCTCATCAACACCTCGAACCAGACTCGCGCGGGCGTGAACGTGCTCCAAGTCAAGGCGAGCGCGCGCAACGCGACGGGCGACGCGGGGTTCGTGCAGTTCAACGTGACGACCCGGCAGGACTGGGGGTTCGATGTGCGCCAAGACGTCGATGCGCCGGCCGACATCGGAAGCCAGACGAACTATTTCGTCGCCATCGAGAACAAGGGCAACGGCATCGACAAGGTCGAGGTAACGGTAAGCGGCCTGCCGCCTGGGTACTCTGCCACGCTTGAGCGCGGCGGGCCGGGCAACGAACTCGAACTCCAGCCCTTCCGGACGGAGCGCGTGCTCGTGGCCCTGCGGCGCGACGCCGCGGCGCCCCCCGCGCAACAGGGGTGGCCGTTCCTCGTCGAGGTGCGGTCGGTCGCCAACGCGAACAACACGTCGAACGTCGGTCAGGCGACGCTCAAGGTCGCCTACGCGGACCTGCGCCTTGGGGGCGAGGCGAACGCGACGCGCGTGACCGAGCCCGGGCGGGGGAACCTCGTCGAGGACCGCTCGCTCACGACGCCAGGCTTTGAAGGCGCGGCCGCCCTCGGCGCGCTCCTCCTTGTCCTTGGCGTTTCCAAGCGCCACCGGAGGCGGCGCCTGTGAAGGCCCCCCGGCGCGGCGGGCGCCGCGCTTTTGCAAGGGCCGGGCTCACGGCACTTGTCGCAGAGCTTGCCTTCGCCTTGGTCCTTGCCTCCACGGGCGCCTCCTTCGACCCCGGCCAGGTCGCCTCGACGGCGGGGGACAGCGCAGCCTTCAACGTCTCGATCGCAAGCGAGTTCCGCTTGAAACTCGAGAGCCTCACGGCCTGCGCGTGGAAGGACTGCAACGTGACGCAGAGCGACGCGGTCAAGGTCACGATCGACGGTCCCGACCGGCTTACGGGCACCTTCGCGGAGCAGTACCGCGTCCTTGTCGAGGGCGTGGACGGGTTTTCGGAGAACTACACGACGATCGCGGTCGTGCTCAACGGGAGCACGTCGGACGTCACGATCCAGCCGGACGCGAGCGCGGAGCGGACGGGCTCCATGGCCTACACGAAGAACCTGAACGGGAGCCGGACGATGAACCTCACGCTGCTCCCGGCGAACCGCACCTCGAACGTCACGATGTACGTGTTTGGCTACGTGGGCGAGGGGAACCGGTCGGCGCACGGCGCCCGGGAGTTCTTCCAAGTCGCGAAGAAGGACATCGAGATGCGCGCCCAGCGCGTCCTGCCGGTTAACGTGAGCGTGGCGAACGACGCGAACGTCTCCGTGCGCGATGTGACGGTCGCCTTCTTCGCGAGGGGCCCCGGGGACGCCTCGTTTGCGCCGATCGGCAACGCCTCGCTCACCTCGATTGACGCCAAGGGCAAGGCGGAGGCCGGCGTGACCTGGGACGTGACGTGGGAAGACCCGGCGGTCTACACCGTGAAAGTGGTCATTGACCCACTGCACCTCCACGGCGACGCCTTTGAGGACAACAACGTCCACTTCTTCGAAGTGAACCTCGGGCCCGCGGCACCCGCATCAGGCCTGGGCTCCGCGATGCAGGTGTTCTTTTGGGGTACGCTTGCCGTGATCGTAGGGGTCGCGGTCGGGCTCTGGTGGTACAACCGCTTCTACGAATGAGAAAGGCCGCGCTCACCCGACCGCGCGCAAGCGCATTCGCGCGTCCTCGAGGACCTCGGCAGCGGCCGCATGGCCTTCGGCCGCCGTGTCGACGACCCCGACGAGCAGGGTGTCGGCGTCGATGTCGAGGAGCACGATCCGGGATTCCCCGGCGGCAATCTCGACGCGGTCGGGCCCCTTCTCCTCGAACTCCTGGAGGAGCTTCTCGCTGATCCCGTAGAGCGTGGCGATCCGCCCGGCGAAGAGCGCGCTGTCGCCGACGAGCCCCTGGCGGACGCCCTCGTCCTCCTCGCGCCCGAAGGACTTCTTCACGATCCCCGCGGCCTTCGCCCAGGGGTGGCGGATGACCTCGTCGAGGATCTGGCGCACGGCCTCCTTGACGCCCTCAGAGGGCTCCGCCTTCCCCTCGGACGTTTTGCTTTTCCCCCCTTTTCCCCGCTTCCCGAGGCGCCAGACCGGGGCCCCGGCCCTCGCCTTCCCGCCGCCCCTTGCCGAGGCGGCCTAGACCTTCCGCCGGAGGATGTACTCGCACTGCTCGGCGCCATTCGAGAAGCAGCGGGTCTCCTCGCAGACGAAGTCGTGCCCCGTGAGCGCGGAGGCCGTGCCGGCGAGGTACCCGGTCGTGATGTCGCAGACCTTCTTCCGGACGATCCCCATCGACCGGGCTTCCGTCGACTCCTCGGAGACGATCTTGAGGGCGCCCTCGTCCGTCGGGATGATCGAGGAGATGCGCCCGAGCCCGATCTCGATCCAGAGGTTCGTGAGGGCGTCGCCAAGCATCCCGTCGTCGTCGAGCTGGAAGTTCATTTTCGCCGTGACGGTCTGGCCGCACCGGTAGCCCGTGCGGTAGAGGATCCCCGAGGACGAGCGCTCGCCGGCAAGGGCCGAGAACTCCTGGTGGAGGGCCTCGAGGATGTCCGTGGGCACGATGAAGAACGAGGCACGCACGTCGGGGACCGTCGGGTCGCCCTTCAGGCCCTCCGAGGTGACATGGTCCTTTTTCAAGAGGGTGCTGCCTCCCTTCACTTTTCCACCTTGATCGTCTCGAACTCGCGTTCGATGAGCTTGAGGTCCTTCTCGGCAAGCGCGTCGGGAACGATGGGCACAAGGAGCGTGGCGCCGAAGATCGAGATCTGGTCCTTGATGAGCTGGAGGAACTTGAGCGCCGAGGAGTAGTTGTTCTGCGTGATGAGGTACTCGATCCCGACGAGGATGATGAGGCCCTTCTCGGTCTTCTTGAGGAAGTCCTCGATCTTGTGGTAGAGCTTGCCAAGCTGGACGGGCTCGACGGCGTACTCGAGGTCGGCGTTCGACAGCCAGATCACGGGGCTCTTCTTGATGTTGAACTTCGAGCGGACGCGGTCGGGGAAGTCGCGGGTGATGCACAGCCCCTGGGCGCCGGCCATCGTGCGCTCGAGGAAGAGCTCGTAGCAGCGCGCGAGGTCGTCCGTCTCGAGGAGGTACGAGACCCCGGGCTCGAGCTTGATCGACGACTCGCCGATGTAGTCCTTCTTCGCCGCACCCTCGGTCGACTCGGCGACGGGCTCGAAGTACTCGGTGGAGGGCAGGAGCTTGATCGTGCACACGTCGTCGCCGCGCGAGAGGCACGCGGTCTCGACGGCCTTGAAGGACTTGTCGGAGATCTGCTGCGCGATCCCGACGAGGTAGCCGCGCGTGAAGTGGCAGGACGACTCGTTCGTCTTGCCCACGGCGCGCGCCTCGATGGACTCCTGGAAGTTGAAGGTCAGCTCCTCGGCCGTGAAGGGACCTGCCGAGACGCGCCCGAGCCCGACGCCGGCCCAGAGGTTCGGCACGACCTTCGAGATTTCCTCCGTCGAGGAGGCCTTGATCGACATCCGCTCGATCATCCCCTCGCCGCAGCGCACGCCGTAGCGGTAGAGCATCTCGTTCGTGAGTTTCTCGCCCTCGGAGATCGCGAGCTCGTCGCGCAGCGACTTGAGGGCGTTCGAGGGCATGATGAAGAACGGCGTCTCGGCCGTCTCCGTGTCGAGCGAGTCGAACTCCACGCCTTCGGGCAACCGGTCCCCCCCGTTTCCTTCTTGACACGACGCTCGCCAAGCCAGGGCGCCGTCAGGCGGCCTTGGTCTTCTCGAGGTACCGCGTGCACAGGTCGTCGCCGAGGTCGGTGAACGACCTTTCGACGTTGAGGCCGTCCTTGGCCGAGGAGAAGAGCCAACGCGCCTTGTACTGCGTGCACAGGGCGTTCACGGGCGCCGCGTTGAAGGCCTTCTGGTCGATGAGGTCGGCCTTGTTGATGAGGAAGATCAGGGGGACGGGCCCCACGACCTCCTGGAAGGTCTTGGCCCACTCCTCAAGGGAGGCGATGGTCTCGGGGCGCGAGCCGTCGCAGACGACGAGCGCGCCCTCGGCGCCCTGGTAGTAGACGGGGTGGAGGCGCGAGTACTGCTTCTGGCCGAGGATGTCCCAGATGAGCAGCGTGAGGCGGATTTCCGTCGCCTGGCCGGCGGCCTGCTTCGTGTACGTGATCGACTTCTTCGTGACCTTGGTCCCGATGGTCGTGATGTACTTGTCATCGAACATGGAGTAGACGTAGCGCTTGATGAGCGAGGTCTTGCCGACAGCTGCGTCGCCGAGAAGGCAGATTTTCTTGATGATTTCACGGTTTGTCGTCATCGGGCCCCACTTCTTCCCGAGGAAGGTGGGAAGGGCAGTTAAAGGTTATGGGGGCCAGCATGGGGCCAGGCGGACGAAACTTCGCATCCAGGCGGCCCGCGCGGCCCCCCCCAAAGGGCGGCAGATTCGCGCGGGGTTTTCGCTTCGGCGGCGGGATCTTTTTCCAAGGCCGGAGGGGCCCCGGGCCGTGCGACCGCCGCGGCGCCAAAGTCGCGGGCGGCGCGCCGTGCGGTTTCCGTATTCCGGGGCGGTCGTCGGGGCTGCCGGGCGGGCAATGCGCATCGGCCCGCCCAAATCCATGAACATCTGGTCAATCGCCGAACCTTCGCCGGCGAAGCTGCGCGCGTGTTTCTCATCGGCGGCCACGGCGACGCGGCTTCGGTTGAGCGCGGGCGTCGAGCCACCGCAGGCGCCGGCGACGAGCACGGCGACGACGAGCAAGGCTGGCAGCGCAAGGAAGCGGCGGTGCATGGGGTCCCTCCGACAGTGCGATGACGCGGCGTCAGGGTCGCCGCGGCCCGTCCCGGTGTCAAGGAGCCGAAGGTCCCGATGGGAGCCCGTAACGACCCGGCCCGCCCCCGGCGGTCGTCTCAGTCGCGCGGTCGCCCTGGAATCAGAACGCCCGGGCCGTTGCCGGCCCGGACGTTCCTGTGAATCTGATGGTCAGAAGTCCATGTCCCCGCCGCCGGGATGGCCGTGGCCGCCGGCGCCGTTGTCGCGCTTCTCCGGGATGTCGGTCACGAGGGTCTCGGTCGTCAGGACCATCGCCGCGATCGAGGCCGCGTTCTGGAGGGCCGAGCGGGTCACCTTGGCCGCG
>Ga0209640_10004979_pt1 | contig 11616 bp, 17 predicted proteins | sample RifCSP10_1_FD_184018 | JGI IMG/M metagenome (GOLD analysis project Ga0209640, IMG submission 184018) | Soil microbial communities from Rifle, Colorado - Rifle CSP2_sed 10_1 (SPAdes) (version 2) | ecosystem: Environmental > Terrestrial > Deep subsurface > Rock core/Sediment | place: Rifle... | reverse complement strand
ATGCCACTGCTTCAACCAGAGTGCCGTAGCCTGGTTTCGTCATGATGATATCGACGGAAGCCAGCAACGTCTTAAAGGAAAAGGGCAGGGACGTAATGGAGACGAATCGGGTGTTGTCAGGAGGAGTCGGGCCATCGAAGAGGAAACGATAGCCTGTGAGTTGCTCCAGATCGGCAAAAGGAAGGGGGGTCAGCGGAATGCCCCCGAATCCGACGAGCACGGTCCGTTCTCCAGGAGCAAGAGCGAGGAGCTTGGTGAGTTGGTCGCGAGCCGAGGGGGCCGGTTCCGCGATCGGTCCAATATTGATGGTACGCTCAAAGATCTCTATCTTGGGTGCGGGAGTAATTCGCAGAGCGAGATCGGCCTGGGCGTAGGCCTGGCGAATCGACTGTATGAGCGACTGGCTGTCGATGTGCGGTGGAGCCAGGTACTCCGAGAGAACGAGGTCCCAGGTCAAGCTGACGAGGGCGATGGTGGGAATAGTAGCCTCAGCTCCCGCCGCCACGGCCAGGTACGGCGTGTCGGCAAGGACCACGTCAGGACTGGCGGCTCGCATCGCTTCGACCTCAGTCAGAACCCGGTCAGCCCACGTTACATGAAACTGTTCGTGCTCTCGCCACGTCGCCTCCACATCGATTGTCAGGGGCCCATCCTGAATGCAACCGATGTCTTGTTGTACGGCGCTCACTTCCCAGGGAATCACGAGACGATCTTTGAAGAACGAGGCAGGGACGGTGGTTCGGAGGAGCACGTGTAGGTCGGGAACGAGCCGGCCCAATGCATTGAGCACCGGCACGACTTGCGCGGCGTGGCCAAACCCATGCGCTGAGATCGCGGCCCAGATCAGTGGCATGCTAAGGAGAAGGTGAAAGTTAAAAGTAAAAAGTCAAAAAGGAGAGAATTACGGTAGAAAAGGATACGGGAGAGCAATTTTTCCTTTTATCTTTTGCCTTTTTACCTGGTTCAACTGGTGGAGTGATCCGATTCCATCGGGGCGATGTTGTACAGAAGTTCAAGGTCGAACTCTTCGACCAATTCGTTGAACGCCCCGGCACCCATATCGGAGCGGACTTCGTTCATGACCAAGTCGATTGCGGGGGCGGCATGTTGTCCATACTGGGTGACGACCGATTCAATGCGTTTTTTGGCATCGTCAAGGTTCATAAGGGACTCCCTTATCGTATGGGCTTGTTCATCCGAGGGTGCGCAGCAATTGCTGCATCTCGGGTACCAGGTCCTTGCCACCGTTGGATCGTCCCGAGAGCGCAGCATCCACACCGGCTGCGAGGACCGGTTTTGCTTCATCTTTTTTTCCGAGTCCGATGAGCGCGCGACCGAGCGCTAAATGAGAGGCCACGTGGACAGGATCGAGTTGGACTGCGACACGAAGGTGCTCAAGCGCTTCTTCCAGATTTCCGCCCTCCTGAAGGAGCTTATTGCCGAGTCCGTATCGGCCAAGGAATCCCTTCGGATTCTTGGCGACCATCTGGCGAAATGCGTCAATGTCCATGAAGTGCCTCTCCGTCGTGGGAAAACCACTATAACATTGGAAGCGCTGTATCAGCCAGATGGAAGCTCAGGCGAGGAACAGTCAGATCCTGCTATGGCGCTGGGGCGGTCGAGATCGGGATGATGGAAAGAGCAGGCGGCGTGGGCACGGGTTTTCGCGCCTTCACGGTCACTGTGCGAATGGCTGAGTCCGAGAGAGGGGTACTGCTGGCCATATAGAGGTTGGTGTCCCGCACGAGTTGATCCATCAGTTGGGTCAGACAGGCTTCTGTAACTTGACCCTTGAGTTCGTCGATCATGATCGGGGTGGCGCCGAACAAATTGTAGTGCACCGTACCGGACGAGCGCGCTTGATAACGCTTCACCTGGCCGTCCCAGCGTTCAAGTTCGAGGCTGGCCTGTGCGGCATAGTCATAGTCCAGCTCGATCACCGGCGAAAGGAGAAACATAGAGGCTCCGATGACAAACCCTTTCCAGGCCGCTTCTCCCGAATGAGGCTCGATGGTTTCATCAATCGTGATCCGCGCGGTCACTACTTTGTCGCCGAGCGACGAGAAGTTCCCTCCAAGCGGAACAAGTGCGGAGAAGAGGTGAGTCTCCTGTACGGTGTTCAAGAATCGGCGCTCCACTTCAGACGACGGATTCTGGGGTGTGCCGTTCTGCATGAGGCGGAAACCATCCATGACGAAAGGAACCCGCTCATCGCTGGGGATCGAACGTGTGATGGGCTCCATCTGAAGTGTCGAGGAGGGTATGACATCAATCCACCGCGTGCACCCAACCATGGCAGTTGTCACCAATCCGGCGAGTCCCAGGATTGTCCAGCGAACGAGATGAAGCATCATGGTAACCCTCTCCTCAAAAATAGAATGAGAACCCGCCGAAGGGCAGACTCGCGTTGAGTCCGAGATTCGGATAGTGAGTTCCTGCATTTGAAATGTGATGGAAGCGGTAGCCCACATTCAGAGCGGTTTGTGGCGTGAGGAACCAGGACACGCCGACTCCCGCCGTCAGTACAAAGTTGAACTGAGTTGATTCTTCAGGGATCCGTCCACCGAGATCGGTCCAGAACGGCCCGCCGGCGAATTCCGCGTAAGGGCGGACGTAGTCTAATGCGACAAAGGTGTATTTGATCTTGGGGGTAAAGCCGACGCCGTGCGTCAAAACCGGTTCACGGAACTGGATGTAGACCATCTCTGCGCCAATGGAGACCTGCCCGCGAATCCAGCTGTCACTGATAGGGTCTGTCAGCGTTATCATCCAGGAAGGCATCAAGGCTGGACCCTGCTGCTTGGTCGTGTGGTCGGTCGTGAGTCGATGGGGAAGCATGTAACCGGCGGTGAGCCCAACTTCTTGAGTGCCGATCGTAATCGTGGGCGAAACTTCCGCGGCCTGCACGACGGTTGTGTTCATGAGCGATCCGAGAGCCAAGGCTGCGAGGGTTCGAGCAAGAAATGGCATGCAACATCCACGTCAATGTCCTGTCGGCTCATTGGAGGTGAATCTTGATCAACAGGGGGTGGCATCACAAAGCTAGCAGAGGTTTGTGGATTCTGTCCAGAAATTCACAGAGTTTGCCCTGTTGGAAAATGAAAGAATGCTGGACAGGGGATGGAAGGGGTTCGGAGAGAAGTGGTGTTCAGCGAGCGGAGTGGCTAAGCGGAATGGTTCAGTCTGGTGAGATGGGCCGAGTCGGCTTGAAACTCAGGCAGCTTGTATCGCCGGTCAAGAGAGACCACTCGCTCCAGACACCGTCGTGCTGAAACCAGATCATGGCGGGTGTCATACACCGTGGCAAGGAGTCGGAGCACCGCCGCTTCGGCCGGTTCGTTGCCGAGCTTGATGTAATGCTCCGAGGCATTGTTCAGGCAGCGCTCGGCTCTGGTGAGGTCGCCCTGATCGAGGAAGCATTTGCCCAGTTGGCTATAGGTGACTGCTAGTCCTTCTTCATTCCCGACCACCCGGTGATAATCGAGCGCCAGCTTGAACGACGTCACCGCCTGCTCCCACTGTCTCTCACGAGCCTCTTGCAGCGCCAGGTTGTTGTAGAGAATACCGAGGGCGCGATCGTCTTTGAGCGTGTGGAGGAGATCCAGTGCTTCGAGATAGTAGGGGCGGGCTTTCTCAGGACGGTCGGCGCCGATGTGGAGATTGCCGAGGTTGACGAGCGTGTGGGCGATGGCATGCTGATTGCGCTCTGTCCGTTGAATGCCGAGCACCTCGCGGTAACATTGTTCGGCGGTAGTGAAGTCAAGCATCAAGGCGCAGGTGTTGCCGAGATTGCCGAGGGAGTCCGACAGTTCCTGCTGGTTGTCAGCCGCGCGATCATCGGCGACCGCCGCTTCCCAGGCGGCGCGGGCCTGGATCAGATCGCCGCGATGGAGAAAAATCCGCGCGCGATGTTTGTTATCGTCCGACATGGACCTCGTCTCTCGTCGTTCGCCCTTCGATGTAACTCAGGGCCGTGAGCTTGTCCCTCGACCTGGCTCGGGACCCTGAGTATGTCGAAGGGCCGAACGGTGAAGCGTGAAGCGCAAGATGGTCGCATCTCGTCATTCGTGAAGCGTATCTCGTTGGAGAGAGGAGCTGATGGCTGATAGCCTATGGCACGAACAAAGAGAGTCCCATGTGTATCTGCGTTATGCTATCGGCCATAAGCTATTCGCCATATGCTCTTAGCTTCCTGCGAGATACAAACGACGCGGCTCGACTGCCTTCGGCAAGCTCAGGCCCGACTCGACTGAACTCGTCGCAGGCCGAGCCTGTCGAGGGGAGCTCGCCGAAGTCTTCACGAGATACGCGTCCCGCTAGTCTCCGCCTTTGGGCGTGTCTCTTCTAAACTCGACTTGAATCTCGTCCTCTTCTTCCAGACCTAACCCTGCGCGAAACGATTCGTAGAGTTCGGTGACGTAATCGATATCACGCTGGTCTTTCACTTCACGAGAGACGAGATACGCTTCACAGAGTCTCACACCCGTTTGAAAATGATGCGCGATCGTCTCTTCCGTGACCTGCTGCCAGGTGATGTAGATGCAGAAGGCGTGATAGAAATGGGCCTTTGGATAACGCTGCGCAAGCGCGAGTAATCCCTCATAGGCCTCGCGCGCCGTAGATCCGGCATTGGAAGAAAACGTGTCTTCCAGCTCAACGGCGGTATCCCAATCAGCGCCGAGTTCGACTTCGGCTTCTTGAAACGCCGCCTGCGCGGCAAGCGCGGCATCGAATTGCATGGTTAGGCAAGGAGAGCAGCATAAGTGTGTCTATACGGACAGTTTTATGACTCGGAGGCGCTTGCGCCGTTGTTCCGCATGCCACAGGTCATACTGAGTTTGCTGATTCATCCAGCTTTCAGCAGTGGTGTCAAAGGCCATGGAGAGACGCACAGCCATTTCCGGGCTGATCCCTGCTCGACCATTCAAAATGGCAGAAAGGGTCTTGCGGCTTACTCCCAACGCTTCGGCTGCCTGGGTCACAGTGACGCCCAGTGGTTCAAGGCAGAGCGACTTAATGACTTCACCAGGACGGGGTGGATTGTGCATGCGCATGGTCATCAGCTTTTCCCCAAACGCTTCCTGACCCAAGACGGATTCCTACGACAATCCAACACAGCATGCACGCGAACCAGTTTCTCTTCCAAGCTGTAGTAGATCGCAAAGGGAAAGCGTTTGGAGAGGCATCGATGGTAGGTATAGGTGACAACATGTATCCCCGCGTACACAAGAAGGGAATCGATGTCCGAGAACAGGCAATCTAAGAAGTAGGCGCCCAGTCCTGGTTCCCGGCCTTCGTAGAAGCGGAAACCCTGAATCAAATCCTCCTGAGCCTCGTCCAGGATTTCGATTCTCACGAGAGCTTGTTGCGGATGTCCGTCTTCGCGGTCTCCCAATCGATGAATCGAGACGTGCCGTCGGCGACACGTTGGCGGCGCTCATCGAGGATGTCTTTGTGCCAGACAGGGGACTCAATGGCGTCCGGGATGCGGGCGAGATCTTCCCACAACGACTCCATCGCCGAGAGCTTCTCGTGGAGACTCATATCTTTGAGGGGAAGGCTGAACGGCATGGGTGAAGTATACCGCAGCGTTGGACGGATTCAAATACCAAACTGACGGCTCTTGTGCGGAAAGTGCAGCGTCGAATTGCATGGATGACCTCAGATCTTGTTGGGGCAGGATACGTGTGACGAGGAACGGAGGTCAATCAGCTAGATTGATTTCAGTGGAAGCCTTGAATTAGTCAAATGTGGGCATCATAGTTGATGCCGAAGAAGAGCCATGTCGTGACATTGTGGGGTCACAAACTCGCTAAATCTGGGACCTCGCTGTCCTCGGTAGTATCCCATTTTTGGGAGTCGTAAAGGATTGCTCTCATGAGGCCATTGTACTGTTCGGCTTGAGGGATGTCTCCGTCATAATCAGACCAAGCAGTTAAATCAGTCTCAATAGCACTTCCTACTACGGTTCCATTCGCCGGAATCTTCAATTGGCCAGCATGCCAGTCATAGAATGCATCCCCACTCCAACTCACCCATTTCTTTTTCTTTTGATAGATATGGATGGCATGGCAGGAAATGCCATCAACAGGATATTCGCTTCCTTCAATCTCCATAATGCGCGGCTCAGTAAACTTCAAAGTTAGGGTCATCTGGCCATTCTTGGTTTCGTTCTTATATTTTGTGAATAGCTCTCTCAGGAACCATTTGCCCACAGACTTACCCTTCCACCTAACAGTATTGGCGTCAAACGTTGGAAGAGGAGTTGATTGCAATGCGAAATGAATCTCAAGCCGAACGTGTGTCCACTTACTGATAATCCCATACCAGACATCTCCGATGCTAAAACCAACCTGCTCAGAAGGTGTGGGGAGTATTGAAAGACATCCGATGTTTTCATGCTTAGCTAACTGGAGTGCTTGTTTGGTGAACCCCTTCTTCGACACCATGATCCGAATGTTTGCGCCTAGGTTTTCTGATTTTTTTGAAAAAGCTTCGATCGCATCGGGCCCTTTCTTTCTACTATGGTCTTTGCACTCTATAATTCCGAGGACAAATCGTCCTCCAAAATGACCGCGAATGACGACATCGCACTGACGCTTGTTTCCGACTCGGTCTTCTAAGAGTTCATTGTGAGTTACGGTCGACTTGGGGTCCATCATCTGTTGGATACGTGCGACAACTTTTTCTAGATTTATATCTGGTGCCTTGTTCTGCTTCTGTCTCGATGGTTTATCTGAGTTTGGATGTGCAGCGGTCATAATCTACTCCACCAGTCTGGCAAACAACCGATCCTGTGGTTTGTTCGGATATCAGTGCTCCGCAGTATATCTCCGTGCTGAGATCGTGGCTATATGTTCTGTGTGAGCCGCCCCGTCACGTTTACTTTCCTTCCTGTGGCTCTGTAGACTGCCTTTGTTCATACAATGAGTACTGAGAAGACAATTTCTTCTGCATCAGCCAAACCAGTCTCGACCGATCCAGTCGATCAGGTCATTCGCTATCACGTCCAGACCAAGCACCATTTCAATCGCTATGCCAGGTCGCTCGGGTTTTTGGATTGGGCGAATCAGCCTGATCCGTTTCGGCGCTATGAGGGAGCACGGCTGATCCCGCTTCCGTTGCTGAAGCCGGATGAGGAGCCGCGGTCGCCGGTTTATGACGCAATCTACCAGCATGGCGCTGTTCCTTATCAGCCTGTCAGTGTGCATTCCCTTTCCAGGTTCTTCGAGTTTGCTTTGGCTCTATCGGCTTGGAAGAAAGCCGGGGAGTCGGAATGGGCGCTGCGGAGTAATCCGTCGTCTGGCAATCTGCATCCCACGGAAGGCTATGTGGTCTTGCCGCAGCTCGACGGGCTTGACCTCAAGCCCGGGCTCTATCATTACGCGTCGAAGGAACATGGTTTGGAACTGCGGGCGGAGTTTTCTGCCGAACAGATCGCTCACCTGCTAGCTCCCTTTCCTTCTGACGCATTTCTTTTTGGGCTCACCTCCGTTCACTGGAGGGAAGCCTGGAAGTATGGCGAGCGAGCGTTTCGTTACTGCAATCACGATGTCGGTCATGCGATCGGCACAGCGCGGATTGCGGCTGCGACGCTGGGCTGGGAGATGACGCTGTTGGATGGCATCGAGCAGAACACAGTTGCGTTGCTGCTAGGAACCAATCGTACAGACGACTTTATTGGCGTGGAACCAGAACACCCGGATTGTCTGGCGGTGGTTTGGCTACAGGAGAGCGTGAAGCGTGAAGACTTCGGCGAGCTCCCCTCGACAGCCTCGGCCTGCGACGAGCTCAGTCGAGTCGGGCCTGAGCTTGCCGAAGGCAGTCGAGCCGCGTCGTTCGTGAGGCGCGATGATGGGACAATGCCACTATTCCTTGATTCAGCGGTGGTGAAGGATCTGGCCGCCGGGGTGTGGCATGGAAAGGCGAATCGGTTGAGTCATGAGCACGGGGTGCATTGGGACATTATTGATGAGGTGGCTGAGGCGTCGTGGAAGCTTTCCGAAGAACGTCTTTCAGTCGCCGCGAGAGCACACGCGAACGACGCTTCACCGTTCGGCCCTTCGACATACTCAGGGTCCCGAGCCAGGTCGAGGGACGGGCTCACGGCCCTGAGTTATACCGAAGGGCGAACGACGAACGACGCTGGCCCGTCTGCGGGACAGATTATTCGTCAGCGTCGGAGCGCTGTATCGTTTGATGGCAAGACGTCGATCTCCACTGACACATTCTTCCGCATGATGCAGCGCGTGATGCCCGGAGTGGAGCGTCCTCAGCTGGAGCGACCGATGCCGTGGGATGTCTGGCCCTACGATCCGGCGATACATCTCCTGCTATTCGTGCATCGGGTGGAGGGGTTGGCGCCGGGGCTTTATTTTCTAGTCCGTGATCCAAAGAAGAGGACTTCCATTCAGCAATCGATGAATCCCGAGCTGACGTGGACGAGTGCGACGGGATGCCCCGACGGTCTGCCGCTCTATTGGTTACTTGAAGGTGATGCGCGGAAATTGGCGGCGCAGGTGAGTTGCCATCAAGACATTGCCGGAGACAGCGCATTCTCGTTTGGGATGCTCGCTGAGTTCGAAGGGCGCTTACGGGAACGGGGAGCCTGGTGTTATCCACGTTTGTTCTGGGAGTCGGGATTGCTCGGACAGGTGCTCTACCTGGAAGCGGAGGCGGCGGGGGTGCGGGCCACGGGGATCGGCTGTTTTTTTGATGACCCAGTCCATGAGATTGTGGCAGTGAAGGGACTGAGCCTTCAATCGCTCTATCACTTCACGATCGGTGGTCCGGTGGAGGACAGACGATTAATGACATTGCCGCCGTATGAACACGTGAAGCGTGAAACGATAAGAATTTGGTGATTTGGCGATCTAGTGCGTTGCTGAAGTTTCGGTCTCAATTCACTCAATCACCAAATTGCCAAATCGGACTTCTTACGTGAGTCGAGACATGTTTAAGATCAAGAAGAAATCCGAGAAGCCGAAACCCACGGTTCTTTACAACATTATTGAGGACTATTCCGAGTTCGATGCACCGGGGAATGTGACGGCCTGCGCCATGACGCTCCAGGAAGATCTTGCTGCACATGCGAAGATCTTGTCGGAAAGCTACGAGGTTCCACTGGAAACGATGACCCAGCTGCTGACCGAAGGCGGGGTCTATGTGTATCCCCAGGTCGGCGGCATCCTGACGCGGGGTCTGTTTGCCTGCCGGATCGATCCGACCGGAACAGTTCCCAAACAGACCTGGACGTTGGATCTCATGCAGTTTGCTGAAGCAGAGCAATTGACTCGAGCGCGCGGCATTCCGCTCGATGAGGTGGTGGCGCTTGTCTTTCACCGGTCGTTACCGGAGGAGTTGAAGGCGAAACTCGATCAGAAGAATCTGGGGATCGATTACCGCACGTTGGATCGCGCTGTCGCGAAGGGCGGCGATATCAAGTACATCGATTTTCGCAAGGATTGGTCGCCGCACTTCAAGCGGCTCTGCATCATGCCCGACGGCCGACTGGTGGAAACCGGCGGGCTGGAGGAATTCGCACAGCTGCACGGCATCACGACAGCTCAAGCGAAGACGCTGGTTGAGCAGGGCGGCACGCTCGAAGTGAACGGGGAAGTGCTGGCCTGCCAGATTGTGAACGGTCAACCGGCGGTGGCGAGATTCAGCGCGCAAAACTACACCAAGGCCAAGGAGCTGGCGGCGAACAAAGGCCTGCACTTGATGGATGCGCTCAGTGAAGTGGGCTACAACGATCCGGCGATGATGCGTAGGCTTGTGCGGAAAGAACTGACCGGCGGGCGGTGAGCCCGGTCAATGGGTTAGCCCCGCACTCGTTCTTTGCTGAGAGGATCATGATGCGACCGCTTTTTCCTTTCCTTATGATTGGGATCTTTTTGTCAGCCTGTGCTGCACCAAAACCCATTCTCTATCCCAACTCCCACTATCGGCAGGTCGGTGAAGCCGGAGCGGAGCGAGATATTGCCGAGTGCTCTGAGATGGCCAAAGAAGCCGGTGCGAGGCCTAGTCAGAGGAAAGCAGGACAGGTCGCCGGAAGTACGGCCGGCGGTGGAGCAATTGGTTCAGCTGCGGGAGCGGTGGGCGGGGCGGTGGTTGGTCACCCAGGGCGAGGCGCAATGATTGGCGCGGCCAGCGGGGCGACCGGCGGATTTCTCCGTGGCCTCTTCCGCAAATCACCACCCAGCGAGGCCTACAAACAATTCGTGAATCGCTGTCTGCAAGAACGCGGTTATGATCCTGTCGGGTGGGAGTAGGGCGGGGGAGCGAGGGGTCCGATGAAGGGGAGAACCGGCAGTCTGCGGGCGATAATGTGGCCGAGCGTTGCACCAAGTACATTGTTGAAGAGATCGAGCAGAGTGGGGTGACGGTTGTGACAGAAGACTTGATAAAACTCGATGCTGGCCGAGAGTAACAAGGCAAAACTAATTGTGGCAACTAACGGGTATTTTCTGCCGAAAAGTCCTCTTCGGGCCAATACCACGCCGAGAGGAAGGAACAGGCCGATATTTCCGAAGATATCGACATACAGCCACGTTCTGTAGATTTCTTCCGCGGTCACGGGCGGCCACCAGATAATATATTCCCAGTGGGAATGTCCAACAAAGTTGCTGAGTGGCAGTATTCCGACGAGGGTAATGGCACTCGCCCAGAGTAGCACCGCCGTCTTCTCCACCCATGTTCGAGCGGTTTGCAGATATGGGTTCATTCCTTTCCGAGTTCCTGCGCGTGATTCTCGCCGATCTTGAGTCTGGTTGCCAGGAATATCTGTCTCAAGGGATCGAGGGGGCGTTTCACGGCAGCGAAGTTGGCTTCGCGGTTGCAGTACTCTACAGCTTGCGGGATTGATCAAGAAGGAACTGATCCGGCCGATTTCTACGGAGTTGGTGCTTGAAGGAGTTGCTTTTCGAAGGTGGTTTGCAGTGTTTGTTTATCTATGGATTTCTGCAGAAATGTTGTCGCCCATTTAGTTTTTTGGGGCGAGACGAGGTAGGGTCTCTCCAGTCACGACGACAATCGGATATTCCGTGTGTTGGAGTTGGCTTTCAGCCGGTCCAGGAGCCTCCACCCGTCCCCGCCTGGGTCCGCGATATCCAGCACGATCAGCGAGTGGCTGTCACGGACAGCCGACCCGGTGGCCTGCGACGTATCCTCGGCTGAGATCGCCGTATGCTTCTCTTCGGCGACGAACGGTTTGACCGGTGTTTGAACGTCGAGGCTATCGTCTATCACGAGAAATTTTGTATCTGTCCGCATCCTACGATCTCGCGCGTTGCATCACGACCAGTGGGCCTTGTTCGAGGTCCTGAATCAGTTGGTGCAGCCGATCGATATCGGCCTGAGACATCTGTTCGAATTCCACCCCGAAGGTATTTCCGCGGGCCCAACGCACCGAGGCCCGATCAATCTGCAACGGCCATTGCGAGTCTGGCAATTGAATGTTGAGGGCGAGGCTGCTTTTGGCCGGGAGGATCACCTTGGATTCGATGCTGCAGCCGCCGACCGATAAGTTGGCGATGGTGCCTTGGCCGGCAACCTGCTCACCTGAAAACGTGCTGCCAAAATTGACCCGAAAGCGAGGGTGTTTACGGATTTCTC
>Ga0209640_10004978_pt1 | contig 11617 bp, 10 predicted proteins | sample RifCSP10_1_FD_184018 | JGI IMG/M metagenome (GOLD analysis project Ga0209640, IMG submission 184018) | Soil microbial communities from Rifle, Colorado - Rifle CSP2_sed 10_1 (SPAdes) (version 2) | ecosystem: Environmental > Terrestrial > Deep subsurface > Rock core/Sediment | place: Rifle... | reverse complement strand
GGAGGGTTCGCCCGCAAGCAGCTCACCGCCTGGCGCGCGCTCGCCCGCCTCCTTCCGCAGACCGACGTCTTCCACTTCTACTTCGGGCTCACGCTCGTCCCGCAGAGCGTGCAGTACCCGATTCTGCGCGCGCTTCGCAAGAAGACCGTCATGCACTACCTGGGCTCGGACATCCGTGGGAGGTCGCCCGCCGAGCTCGCGTCCGGCCAGAAGGCGGGCGCCCGGGTGGTCGGCTCGTACGACGCCATCCGCTGGGTGCCCGAGGCGGAGGTCGTCCCGCCGGGGATCGACGTGCGCGCGATCGAGCCGGCGTTCCCCACTCAGCGGCAGCGACCGGTCATCCTGCACGCACCGTCGTCGCGCAGGCGCAAGGGGACGGAGCACGTGATCGCGGCCTGCGAAGAACTCGATGCCGATCTCGTGCTCGTCGAGGGGCTCCACCACACCGAAGCGTTCGAGCGCTACCGCGAGGCCGACATCGTCGTCGACCAGCTCAACTCGGGTTGGTACGGCCTCTTCGCCATCGAGTGCATGGCCCTCGGAAAGCCGGTGGTCGGGTTCCTGCGCGACGAGGCCGTCCGCCGGACGGAGGAGGCATTCGGGACCGGCGTGCCCATCGTGCAGGCGACCAAGGAGACGCTGCACGAGCGCCTCGAGCCGCTCGTCGCCTCGGCGACCGAGCGGCGCCGGATCGGCCGGGCCTCCCGCGCCTATGCCGAGCAGGTTCACGACCTCGAACGGGTCGCCGACCGCCTGCTCGACCTCTACGCTCGCCTCTGACGTGGCCCTTGGCCCACAACTGAAGCGACTCGGGAAGCACTCGGCGATCTACGGGCTCGGCGGGCTCGTCTCGCGGATCCTCGCGGTCCTCCTCCTCCCCCTCTACACGCGCTACCTCTCGCCCTCCGACTACGGGAAGGTCGAGACGCTCATCGCGCTCACCACCGTGGCCGGGATCGCGCTCCGGATGGGGATCCACAGCGCCTTCTTCCGCTTCTACTTCGACTCCGCGGAGCCGGCAGCGCGGCTCCGGGTCCTGAGGACGTCGTTCTGGTTCACCATGGCAATGGCCACTGCCGGCCTGCTCGCCGGCGTTCTGCTCGCCGCGCCGATCGCCGACGTGCTCTTCGGCACGACGGACGACTCGGAGCTCGTCATGGCCGCCTTCGTCGGGCTCTGGGCGGGCATGAACTACGAGCAGCTCACGTCGCTGTTCCGCGTCGAGGAGCGCTCCGTCGCCTTCGTCTCGGCAAGCATTGCGAACATCCTGCTCACGGTCTCCGCGACGCTGCTGCTCGTGGTGGCGCTCGACCAGGGGCCGATCGGCGTGATCGTCGGCAACTTCACCGGGACGCTGCTCGTCTACGCGGCGCTCGTCGGCTACCGCCGCGAGCAGCTCGGCCTCCAGTTCGACCGCGGCCTCCTCCGGGAGATGAACCGCTTCGGCGTGCCGCTCGTCCCCACCGCGCTCTTCCTCTGGGTGACGAACTTCTCCGACCGGCTCTTCCTGGTCGAGCTCGCCGACACGCACGAGGTCGGCCTCTACTCGGTCGGCGTGCGCATCGCATCGGCGATGGTGCTGCTGCTCACGGCGTTCCGCCTCGCGTGGCCGGCGTTCGCGTACTCGATCGACGACGACCGAGAAGCACGTCGGACGTACGCATACGTGCTGACCTACCTCGTCGCGCTCACGACCTGGGTCGCAACCGGTCTCGCGCTGCTGTCGCCGTGGATCGTCGACTGGATCGCCGCTCCCGCGTTCGAGACCTCGTCGCGGGTCGTCGGCCCGCTTGCGTTCGCCGCGGTCGCGTTCGGCGGCTACATCGTCGTCGCCATCGGCGTCGGACGCGCAAAGCGGACGCAGTTCAACTGGGTCGTCGCGGGCGCGGCGGCCGCCGTGAACATCGTCCTGAACCTGATTCTCATCCCGCCCTACGGGATGATGGGCGCCGCGATCGCGACGATCGCCGCCTACTCGACCATGTTCGTGGGCATGGCGTGGTGGTCACAGCGGATCTACCCGGTGCCGTACCAGTGGCGGCGCGTACTGACCGCCGCGGGGGCGGGGATCGCGCTCGCCGTCGCGGGAAAGCTCCTCGGGGGAGGGCTTCCGCTCGCGCTGGCGCTCGCGCTGGCGTACCCGCTCGCCCTCCTCCCGCTCGGCTTCTACCTCCCCCGCGAACGGCAGGCGATCGGAGGCCGACTCCGGCTCGTCCGCTGAGCGCTCGCCGTCAGTCGGCGCACACGTCGGCAACGCGCGCGCCCGTCGCCGAGACCAGATCCGAGGCCGTCACCCCGACGGAGTGGTCGTGCGTGCCCGCCTCGAAGACGACCCGGTCGCGCTCCGCGATGCGCCGGTCGACCACGACGGCGTCGTCCGGCCCCCCGAGCGGCGGGACCGCGCCGAGCTCGAACCCCGGGTACCCGGTCTCGAGCTCGTCCTCGGTGAGCAGATGGAGCTCCTTGCCCGCCTCGAGGAGATCGCGCAGCTTGTGCATGTCGATCCGCTCCGCGGCCGGGAGCACGACCCGCACGTTGCCGTTCTTCGTGCTCACGACGATCGTCTTCGCGACCTCGTCGGCGCGGAGCCCGAGCGCGGACGCCTCGTCGACCGCGCGCTCCGTCCGCTCGTGCTCGAGGAGCTCGTACGACACTCCTGAGCGATCCAGCGCCTCGGTGAGAGCGTTCATGTTGGCCATTCGCCCCTCCTTCCGATGGGTCGAGTATGCCGTGGGGCTCGCCCAAGCGCCATCGGAGGATTCGCGTACGCGGATCCAGGGTTACGCCACGAGCCGGTACACCTGGAAGCACTCGGCGTACTCGCGGTTCACGTTCACACCGTGGACGCGCGCGAGGTTCCAGATGTACTCGGGATCGGCGTAGCGCCGGTGCTGCTGCGAGGCGTAGCGCGAGAGGGCGGCCACCTTGCGCTCGACGTGCCGCTTCTCGAGCGCGATGTAGGCCCCGTAGGAGAAGTCGAAGTTGTTCCAGGGAACCTCGTACCCGAGGATCGTCGTGCGCTTGAACGCGCGCAGCCCCTCCTGCGCGATCGTCTGATGGTCCTGGTGGACGTCGTGGTGGGACGGCTGGAAGACGACGTCCGGCTGCCACTCCTCCCAGAGTGCGACGAGCAGCTCGAGGATGTCCTGGCGGCGCTCGGGGAACGTGCGGACGTCGAAGTCGTGCACGGTCAGCTGCGACTCCGGGATCCCGAGCTCGGCCGTCGCCTCGCGCACCTCGCGCGCGAGCGTGTCGGGCTCGAAGCCCGGAGGGAGCGAGCGCGTCGCGATGGAGAAGGCGACGTAGCGGACCTCGCAGCCGGCGTCGACGAGGCGCGCCATCGTTCCCCCGCAGCCGAGCTCGCCGTCGTCCGTGTGCGGCGCGAGCACGAGCGCGCGTTGCCAGCCCTCGATCACCGCGCAATTCCTACCAGGTACCGCGTACGGTTCCCCCATGGAGCACGCCGAAGCCGCCCAGGTCGCCGCGCTGATCGGGGCGCTCGGCGCAGCGCTCGTCCTCCTCGCACGCGGCCGAGCGCTTCCGCTCGCAGGGTTCGCACTGCTCGGGCTCGCGACCGCCGGACTCATGCGCTCCCTCGTGAGCGACGACGACCTCCGGCTGCTCTTCACGGAGCCGGAAGGGATCGCGCTCGTGAGCGCGGGCGCCGCGGCGGTCGTGGCCGCGGCAGTCCCCCTCGCGCGGTACCCGGCCGTCGTCCCCGTCGCCCTCCTCCTCGCGGTCCCGTTCCGCGTGCCCGTCGAGCTCGGGCAGGAGGAGGCGTTCCTGCTCGTCCCGCTCTACTTCGTCCTCGCGGCGGCCGTCCTCGCCCTCGCGTTCCGCATGGTCCGAGGAGCGACGCCGCCTCCCCCGCCTCTGCTCCTCGGGCTCCCGCTCGCCGCCTTCGTCGCCCTCACCGCGGTCTCGTTCCTCTGGACGTGGGACGAGCGCTCCGGCGGGATCGCGCTCGCCTTCTTCGTCCTCCCCTTCACGGCCGGCCTCGCCACCGTCGCTCGCGCGCCGGTCGCGGCCCGGCTCCCGCAGGCCCTGCTCGTCACCCTCGTCGCGCTCGGCTCGCTCTTCGCCGCGATCGGGATCTGGCAGGCGCAGACACGGACGCTCTTCTTCGCGAGAGACGTCGAGGTCGCGAATGCGTACACGACGTTCTTCCGCGTGACCTCCCTCTTCAAGGACCCGAGCCTGTACGGCCGCTACCTCGTCGTTCCGATCGTCGTGCTCCTCGTCGCCATCCTTCTCCGGAGGGGAAGGACGGTCGACTGGGTCGTGGCCGCGTCCTTCGTCGCGTTCCTCTTCTGGGGGCTCTTCTACTCCTACTCCCAGTCCAGCTTCGTCGCGCTCTTCGTCGTCGTGTTCGGAGTCGCGCTCGTCGGCGCCGGCCGGCGGCTGCGGCTCGTGCTGCTCGCCTCGGCCCTCGCCGCCATGGTCGCCGCCGCCGGGTTCGCCGCACAGGCGATCGAGGGCCGTTCGGCCAAGGACGTGACGAGCGGCCGCTCCCGGCTCGTGTCGGTCACGCTCGACGCGTTCGAGGCGCGCCCGCTCGCAGGCGTGGGCATCGGTGGCCAGCCGGAAGCGAGCACCGAGAGATCCGGCAGAGGATCGCCGAGCCGCAACGCCTCGCACACGACGCCTCTGACCGTGCTCGCCGAGCTCGGTCTGGTCGGCTTCGCCATCTACGCCTGGCTCGTGGGGGCAGTCACATGGGCGCTCTGGCTCGTCGCGCGCCGTGATCGGGTGTTCGGGGTCGGGCTGGCGGCGGGGTTCGGAGCGCTCGTCGTGCACTCCGTTCTCTACGCGGGGTTCTTCGAGGATCCGCTCACCTGGGGCGTCCTCGGCGTCGCGTCGGCCGGCCTGGCGGCCTCCCCGGCGACTGTAAGGGTCGAGTTAGACGAGGCCGACGCGAGCGAGCCGGCGCCGAAGCTGCTGGCACACTGACGGCGGGCCGGCGAGACCGGCCCGCTGCACATGCCCAGACCCTTCGCCTGGATCCTCGCCGCGACCGCGGCGCTCGTCGTCGCCCTCGGCGGCGTGACCGTCGCTGTCTGGATCGTCAAGCCCGACGCCACGGAAGGCGCGCTCGACACCGAGCTCGAGGGCGTGACCGTCTCCGAGCCGACGATGACGATCGAGCCCGAGCCGGAGCCCGCGCCCGAGCGGGAGAGCGACCGCCGCTGCTGGACCGAGTTCGGCGGCGACGCCCGCCGCTCGCTCGCGCGACCCGGGGCTCGCCTCGGCCTTCCGAAGCGCAAGCCCGTCTGGACACGGGTGCTCGACAGCTACATCGAGTTCGCCCCCGTGTACTGCGACGGCGTGCTGTACGTGAACAGCTTCCGGGGCCGCACCTACGCGATCGACGCGGAGACAGGCCGCGTCGTCTGGACGACGCGGGTAGGCGGCACCCTCCCGTCGAGCCCCGCGATCGACGGCCCGCGCATCCTCGTCGCCTCCCAGGCCGGCACGGTGACCGCGCTCGACCGGCGGAACGGACGGCCCGTGTGGCAGGTGCAAACGGCCGGAAAGGTCGAGTCGTCGCCGGTGGTCGTCGACGGTCTCGCCTATTTCGGATCGCACGACGGCCGCGTGTTCGCCGTTCGCTCCGCGACCGGCCGCGTCGAGTGGGCCTACCGGACCGGGGGCCGCATCAACGCGAGCCCGACCGTCTTCGGCAACCGCGTCTGCGTGACGAACTACGCAGGTGCGTTCGTCTGCCTGAACCGGCGCACGGGAGCGGAGATCTGGACGACCTATGTGAGACGGGACCCGCTGCGGTACGAGAGCTTCTACGCGAGCGCCTCGACCGACGGAACGCGCCTCTACTCGGTCGCGCGTTCGGGCAAGGTCGTCGCCGTCGACGCCTCGAACGGCGAGATCGCGTGGACCGGCCGAGTCGGTGCCTTCGGCTACACGACGCCGGCCGTCGGCCGTGACGGCGTCTTCGTCGGCGGCTTCGACGGCCGTCTTCGGGCACTTCGCAGGGGCACGGGTGACGAGCTCTGGAGCACGTACGTGGGCGGGCGCATCTTCGGCGCGCCGATGCTCGTCGGCGAGACCGTGTTCTTCTCCGTCCACGGCGGCCGGACCTACGGAGTCCGCGTTTCGGACGGGAAGATCGTCTGGCGGGTTCCCATGGGGCGGTATACGCCCGGGATCGCCACCGAGCGAACGTACTTCTTCTCGCTGAACGCGCGGCTGCTCGCGTACCACGGGCGGACGCCTCCGAAGCCTCGCTGACGCTCAGAGCGGGGAATGGCGGCGGCGCCAGAGCGGCGACCGCTGCACGGCCGCGGCCGCGAGGTTCCACGCCGCGAGCCGGGCTCGGTAGCGGGCGAGCAGGATCCGCGCTCGCGGGGCGGGAGGCCGCGCCGGCGGGTCGACCAGCTCGTACCCGAGCTCGGCGAGGAGCTCTCCCGCGACGTCCTCGAACGCGCGGGCATCCTCCGCCCGCAGCTCGGCACGCCAGTCGCGGACACCCGGGCGCGCCGGCTCGAGCAGGCGCTGCTGGTGGGGCTTCCCGGAGACGTCGACGGAGCCCGCGAAGTCGACCATCGCGCGCTCGAACGGAATCGCTGCGAAGCTGCACACCTCCTGCACTGCCCGCTCGGTCTCCGAGACGAGCTCCTCGTACCGGATCTCGCAGTACCGGCCCGGCCCCACGCGCCCGCCCAGCGACCGCGCCGCCGAGACCTCCGTCCGCCAGAGACAGGCGAACTCGGCTGCGCGCTCCGGGTGAGCCCAGGTCCGCGTGTACGTGCCCTCGGGCATCTGGAGGAAGGAGACGGCCGCGTCGCGCCCGTCGCGGATCAGGTGCACGTACTGCGCCTCCGGGAAGAGCCGGTCGAGGAGCGAGACGTGCCGCATGTACATCGGCGTCTTGTCACCCCAACGCGGCTTCGCCTCTTTCGCCGCGTACGCCTCGTAGATCGCCGCGATCGCCTCCCCGGTCTCCATGCCGCGACGGAGCCGGGGGGCCACGTCGTCGCGGGAGAGGCCCCAGGCAGCGATCGTCGAAATCCGTCCCACGTCCTCGAGGAAGCGCTCGGGATCGACCCGCCCTCGGTGACGCCTCGCGAGCAGTGGGACGAAGAACGACTCGTCGGGGATCGCAATGCCCGGCGAGCGGTCGAGCACGACCCGCAGCATGGTCGTCCCCGAGCGGCTGACGCCGAGCAGGATCAGGGGCCGGATCACTCGGGCGGAGGCGGCGGCTCGGTGACGACGACCTCCGCCCGGTCCGCCCAGCGCCCGACGACGGCGTAGACCGAGTACGTGCCCGGCTCCTCCGGGGCGCGCAGGTGGAGCGCCTCCGTACGGCTCCGACCCGTCCTCCCGGCGAAGCGCCAGCGGTAGGAGACCGCATCCGTGAAGACGCGCACCGAGAAGCGGCGTCCCGCCACGACCTCGATCCGCTCGCGCGAGAGCAGGACGTAGCGCACGCGCACGTTCACCACCCGCGTGCTCGCAGAGCGGTTGCCGGCCCGGTCGACCGCACGTAGGCGAACCTCGTAGATGCCCGGCCGGACGGCCCTGCCGCCGATCCGGCCGAACCAGACGAGCCTGCCCTCAGTACGCCGGAACTTCTCGAAGACGCGGCGCCGGCCGTCGATCAGCATCATTGCGCGGGCCGGCTCGTCGATCGAATACCGGGCGGTGACCCGGTCGCGACGCCGGTCCCCGTCCGGCGAGAAGACCCGCGGGAAGACGCGGAGGACCCGGATCCGCGGCGCAGTCGTGTCGACCCGGATCGGGTTGGGCAGCACGATCGTCCGGCCGTGCCGGCGCAACTGGACGCGCGGTCGGTAGATGCCTTCGGTGACGATCCGGTCGAGGTCGTCGCGCCCGTCCCAGAGGTACGTGACCCGGCCACGCGGCTCGCTGGCGTCCCGGACGATCGTGCGGACCGAGCGGCGATCGCGGTCGAGCAGGTCGACCGTGATGCGCCCGGGCTGGCGGAGCACGAAGGAGATCGTCGCGGAGTCCCGCGTGCACTCGCACACGGGCGAGAAGACCCTGTCCACGCGCGTGCCCGTGATCGGGCTGCGCTCGAGCTTGAGGCGCTCGGTGAAGGCGAACGCGGCTGCCGTCGCCCCCAGCAGGACGAGCACGACCAGCGTCTGTGGCAGTCGGGCCACGCGCCTATCGTGCGCAAGACCGGAATCCGCTTGCGTGGATTCCGGTCGCGCAAAGACCCCTGAAGGCGGCCGCTGCGCAGCCGCGGTGCTCGCGTCTCACGGCACCCTCACCGTCAGGACGGCTCGAGGCCGCGCACGAGGACGAACGGCTCGGCGTACTCGCAGCCGCAGGCGGAGCCGTGGAAGGACGCGGCCGCCCGGATCGCACGCTCGCTTCGTGGGTGCGGGTACTCGCGCTGCTCCGTCTCGTAGTGGGCGAACGCGGCGACCTTGCGCTCCAGCGTCTCGGTGACGTCCACGTACCAGTTCGGCACGAACCAGTTGACCGCCGCCGGCGTCCACTCCGTGCTCGAGGTCGGCGCGTACGTGAGGAGACGGCGCACGGGGTGCCCCGGAGTCGGGCGGGTCGCAACCGCCACGGCGTCGAAGAGCGCCCGGTGGTCGAGGTTCACGTCGGGCTGGACCGTGTACACGGTGTGCGGCGCGTGGTCGCGCACGTGCACCTCGACGACACGGTTCACGTCGACGTGCGGGAGCGTGTCGAGCCGCATGTCCGGTAGGTCGAGGTGGACGTAGTCGGAGACCCCGAGCTCCGCGGCCGCGCGCAGCGCCTCCTGCTCCTTGCGGGCTCTCGTCTCCTCGTCCCCCGGGTACTGCGTCGAGCTCCCGTCGGTCACGACGAGGATCCGCACGTCGTCTCCCCGGTCCGCGTGCAACGCGACCGTGCCTCCCATCCCGAGCACCTCGTCGTCCGGGTGCGCGGCGACGACGAGCACCCGCGTCATCCCAGAACCACCCCCACACGGAGCTCGCCGGCGGTCTCGATCTCCTCGAGCAGGAGCGCGCCCTCGCCGCACGCGACGACCGCCCCCTCCCCGCCCGCGTCCACGATCGTGCCCGCCGGCGCCGGCTCGGGGAGCTCGACCGGCCGCGCGCGCCAAACGACGACCTTCTCCTCGCCGGCCCACGTGAACGCTCCCGGGTACGGGCGCGTCTGCGCCCGCACCCAGTCGTAGAGGTACGGAGCGCGCGTCTCCCAGTCGATGATCCCGTCGGCCGGCCTTCGTTTCGGCCACGCGCTCGCGCGCAGCGAATCCTGAGGGATCCGCTGCGCGCTGCGAGTCAGAAGCCGAGGGACGACCTCCCGTACGAGCTCGACGTGGGCGACGGCCAGCTTGTCGAAGAGCGTGGTCGCCGTCTCGTCGGGCCCGATCTCGACGACGACCTGGCCGACGATCGCTCCGGAGTCGGCCGTCGCGTCCACGATCTCGAACAGCGTGACCCCCGTTCGCGCAAGGCCGGAGAGGATGGCCCACGGAATGGGCGCGCGGCCTCGGTGCCGCGGGAGGAGGGTCGGGTGCATGCCGAACACGCCCTCGCACGCGAGTGCGATGAACGGCTCCCGGACGAGCTGCGACCAGCCGACCACGAAGATCAGCTCGGGATCGAGGGCGGCGACGGCGGCGACCGTCTCCTCGGAGTTGACGTCCCGCGTCTCGACGAGCTCGGCTCCGAGGCGCGATGCGACCTCGTCGAACGAGCACTGCCCGGAGCGCTTCGGGTCGATCGGCCCCGGTAGCGTGACCACGCCGACGACCTCGGCTCCAGCCTCCGCCGCGGCATCGAGGCAGTCGCGCCCCATCGTGTCGAAGCTGACCCAGGCCGTGCGCATCGGCGAACGATGCTAGATGACCAGCGGGTCACTCGATCACGGAGACGCCCTCGCCGCGCGCCCGCTGGATGCGCACCCAGCTGTGGTGGGCGAGCCAGACGAGGAGCACGACGGCGCCTGCGGCAAGCGCGACGACGACGATCGTCCCGGCACCCGGGACGTCGAGCAGCTTGAGCCCGGCGAGACCGAGCACGGCCGCGAGGACGAGCCGCAACCGCTGCTCCGGGATCGAGAGTGTGAGGCGCCCGCCGGCGAGCACGCCCGGGATCGAGCCCAGAAGCAGCCAGAAGAGGATGGCGAAGTCCACGTTGCCGGCAAGCCAGTGCGCCGCCCCCGCCACGTACAGGAGCGCGGCAGCGTGGAAGATGTCCGTCCCCACGACCTTGTGCGCGCGGAGCGGGAAGATGACGAGCAGCGTCAGCCCGAAGAAGACGCCGCTCCCGACCGAGGTCAGGCCGACGATGAAGCCTCCGAGCACGCCGATGAGGACGGCGGCCACCCGGTCACGGTTCGAGAGCCGCCACCTGGGCTCCGGCCCCGTCTCGCCCTGGACGAGGCTCTTCGCGATGAGGCCGACGGCGCCGAAGAGCAGCGCGGCGCCGAGCACCTGCCCGAGGACGGACTCGACCTCGTCGCCGTACCTCTTCGTCAGCTGGACGTTCAGCCAGACGCCGAGCAGCGACGCGGGAGCGGAGCCGATCAGCATCCAGCCGGCCAGCCTCGCCCGGACGTTCCCCATGCGCCGGTGCTGGACGGCACTGACCGTCTTGAACGCCGCGCCGTGGGCGATGTCGGTGCCGATCGCCGTCGCGGGTGGGACGCCGAAGAGGAAGACGAGCAGCGGCGTCATCAGCGAGCCGCCGCCCATCCCCGTCATCCCGACCAGAAGCCCCGTGAAGAGGCCGAGGACCGTGTATTTCCAGTCCATCCCTAGGGCCGGCGACCACCGGGACGCAGGGCGTCCGCACACGATCCCTCGATACGCCCCCAGGGGCACTCCCGTGTCCCTACGGAAACGCTAGCTCGGAAACTGCGCCACGTGGGATACGGCTGTGTGCCAGCATGGTCACGGCGGCGTCCTGCGGGCCCGCGCACCGTCAGGCAGGATCTCCGCCGCGGTACGCGTCGATCAGGACCTTGGCCACCTCGGGCCGCGTGAATTCGACGGGCGGTACGGCGCCCTCGACGAGCATCTCGCGCACCTTCGTCCCGGAGAGGAATACCCGGTCCTCGGGCCCGTGCGGACACGACTTCGTACTCGCCATCGAGCCGCATACGTTGCACCAGAACGTGTGCTCGAAGAACATCGGCTCGACGTCGAGCTCGTGCGGCGCGAACTCGTCGAAGATGAGCTGCGCGTCGTAGCTCCCGTAGTAGTCGCCGACGCCTGCGTGGTCGCGGCCGACGATGAAGTGCGAGCAGCCGTAGTTCTTGCGGCAGATCGCGTGCCAGATCGCCTCACGCGGGCCGGCGTAGCGCATCGCAGCCGGAAAGGCGGAGAGGAGCACGCGGTCCTCCGGGTAGTAGCCCCCGAGGAGCGTCCGGTAGCAGTCGACGCGCACGTCCACCGGGACGTCGTCGGACTTCGTCTCGCCGACGAGCGGATGCACCAGGAGCCCGTCCACGGTCTCGAGCGCCACCTTGGTCAGGTACTCGTGCGCGCGGTGGATCGGGTTGCGCGTCTGGAAACCGACGACGCGCTTCCAGCCCCGCTCGGCGAAGATGCGCCGGGTCTCGGCCGGGTCGCGCGCCAGCTCCGGGAACTCCGGAGCCGCGCGCTCGAACACGGTGATGCGCCCGG
>Ga0209640_10004977_pt1 | contig 11617 bp, 11 predicted proteins | sample RifCSP10_1_FD_184018 | JGI IMG/M metagenome (GOLD analysis project Ga0209640, IMG submission 184018) | Soil microbial communities from Rifle, Colorado - Rifle CSP2_sed 10_1 (SPAdes) (version 2) | ecosystem: Environmental > Terrestrial > Deep subsurface > Rock core/Sediment | place: Rifle... | reverse complement strand
CCGCATAGTTTCCTGGCAGCACGAACTGGTCAAGAGCTACGGACAGCTCGGACTCTTTCGGCTTTTTGCGGCGAAGCAGGAACGAGCCCTGCGAATCGGTGAGAGCGAGGTCGCCGTCAATGCGCACCGCGGGAAACGCCGGGGGCAGCGCGCCCGAGGCCATCACGTGGGTCGCGCAGATGGCGCGGTCGCGAGTGTCAAAGTAATGCATTTCCCCGCTGCCGACGTTCACGGCGCCCAGCGTCAACCGCGGTTGCCGGGAGTTGATGCAATCGAAGTCGACCAATTCGGTCAGGGTGTCCCGCAGCGGCGCGGTGGAATAAAACGCGGCGCGCTCCACGCCGAGCGGGGCGTGCATCCCCCAGACCGCATCGGGATTCGGGACGAAAAATCCGCTGATCCCCTGGGTAACGGTGCTGGCGTTCGCCAACATGTTACCGATGCCCGACCACAGCGAGCCCAGGTCACTGGCGCGCCGCTCCTGAACGAGATCCCAGAATTGGTTCAGCTTGGCAAGCCGGTGCTCGGGTATGTTGCCGGCGATGATCGCGCCATTGATCGCGCCGATGGAGGTGCCGATAACCCATTGCGGCTCGATCCCGGCCTCGTGCAGGGCTTGATACACGCCCACCTGGTAGGCGCCGAGCGCGCCTCCGCCCTGCAATACCAGCACGACCTGGCCAGGGAGATTCATCTCGGGACGCAAGCCGGTAGCGGCGTCTGCGTGGTTTTGAACGTTTTTGGTCATGGTGAACCTCTGTTAGCCAGCACCAATACTGCGTCTGCCCGCGCTTCTCGCCTATCTAAAATGATGCTGCCGCCGCCGGGCGCGCGGAAGGGCGCGGCCGGTCTGGCACACTATGCTGGCGCCGATTGTGGAACGGGACCCGCACCTTGGATCGCTGGAGGGCGTCCCCGGCTTCTTGCCGCCGCCTGAACGGCCCGCGAAACACGGCGTCCTCGTTGAACATCCGGGCAACGATGCCGGACGTCACTTTCACGAAGTAGAAGCCGGGCGCGAGCGGCGCCCCATCCCGCCGCGAGTAGACGCGCTCGCGCGACATCCCGTCGAGGAGCTTGAAGCCTCCGATGACCTGGACGATCTCGAAACCGTCGTCGCGCGGCTCGGGCTGAGTCTGCCGGTCCAGGTTCATTGAAAAGTATCGCCGCGAGCCGGCGAGAAACGTTTCCAGATACTCGTGGCAGGACGATTGATCGAAGCGCGCCATGGATCCCTCCTCCCGACTAGTGCGCGGTCCAGCCGCCATCCACCGGAATGATCGCGCCGGTTACCGATGCCGCCAGATCGCTCGCAAGCCACGCCGTGAGCGAAGCGACCTGCGCAACGGTGACGAACTGCTTGGTCGGCTGCGCCGCGAGCAGCACGTCCTTCACCACCTGCTCTTCCGTGATGCCGCGCGCCCGGGCGGTGTCCGGAATCTGTTTTTCGACGAGCGGCGTCAGCACGTAGCCGGGACAGACCGCGTTCGCGGTGATGCCGAGCTCCGCCACCTCCAGTGCAACGGTCTTGGTAAGGCCGGCGATGCCGTGCTTGGCCGCCACGTACGCCGATTTGAACGGGGAGGCCGCCAGCGCGTGCGCCGAGGCGATGTTGATGATGCGCCCCCACTTGCGGCTCTTCATCTTCGGCAGCGCGTGCCGGATGGTGTGAAAGGCGGCGCTCAGGTTGATCGCGATGATCGCGTCCCATTTCTCGGCCGGAAACTCGTCGATCGGCGCGACGTGCTGGATGCCGGCATTGTTGACGAGAACATCCACCGCGCCGAATTCGGAAATGGCTTTCTTGACCATCGCTTCGATGGCGGCCGGCTTGCTCATGTCGGCGCCGTCGTAGCGCACGGCAACGCCGTGGTCCTTCTCGATCTTCGCGCGCAGCGCCTCGATGTCGTCGGCGCGCCCGAAGCCGTTGAGAATGATATTGGCGCCACCGGCGGCGAGCGTCTCGGCGATGCCCTGCCCGATGCCGCTGGTGGACCCGGTTACCAGAGCCGTCTTTTTGCCGTTTAACATGATGACCCCCCTCGAAAAATTGGCCGGACCCTCACGCCCTGGCTCAAGCCGGACGAATCGCAAGTCTCAGCATACGCGTTGGTCGGGGAAAATGTCTCCAGCTTACATCCACCGGGGGTGATGCCGCCGCAGCAGCGTCGAGGACGTCAAGGATTCGCGCGCGCCTCAGCTCTACGCGGGATCGTCGCTTTCGCGAGCCAGGCGTGCAAGGCGCCGCAGCAGGAGCTTGCGCATTCTGTCCGGCATCTCGGGGACCGGCAGCCCGCGCAGGCTATCCCGCACGAGGGCCAGTTGCTCCACATAGGTGCGGCAGGCGGCACAGGACTCGAGATGGCGCCAGATCTCGACCTTGGTGGCGGCAGGCAGGCGATCTTCCAGGAACTCGGTCGCCTGCCTTACCAGCTCCCGACAGCTGGTTGCGACTGCCTTTCGTTGATTGGGCAAGGCGTTCTCGTTATTGCTTGGGCAATATTCATTAGTGTGGCAAAACCGCAAGTGCTTACATCGCGATGTCCGCTTCCATTCAGAGAAGTTTCCACCGCCTGCCGCACCCGCTCGCGCGCGCGATGCAGCCGCACGTACAGGTTGTTTTCGGTGATCTTCAAGCGCTCGCATATGGCTTGCGATTCAAGGCCTTCCACATCCTTGAGCACCAGCACCTCGCGCAACCCCGGCGGCAGTTCGTCGAGGGCCTGGCTCAGCGCTTCGAGGGCCTGCTTGGACGCCAGCAGTCGTTCGGGAGTCTGTTCGTTCCAGGGCTGTGGCGGCAGGGCCCAGTGGCCGGCCAGCTCGCCGGATGCGTGAAAGCGGGCCGGGTCCACCGCTTCTTCCCCCTCGTCCTCGTGCGACTCGAAGGCAGAGAACGCAATATGCCGGCTTTCCCGGACGCCGCGATCCTTGGCCTTATGAATCAGGATCGCAAACATCCAGCTTCCCAGTGAAGACCGGCCTTCAAACCGGCCAATGCCGTCGATCACGGCTATCCAGGTATCCTGTACCACTTCTTCAGCCGTGTCGCGGTCGGCCACGTATCTCATGGCCATTCTGATGAGGGCTCCGTGGTTTTGCTTCACCAGCTCCTCGAAGGCGCGCTCGTCGCCCTTCCTGAGCCTGGCGACGAGTGGGTCGTCGTTCTTCGTTTTGCCGGGCACCGTGGCGGGCGGGGCCTCCCGGCGCGCGCGCGCAACCTGGCCGAGCGGTTCCATAGAGGTCATAGCGTGCGCCGTCATGGCCGATCTCCTATCCGTAGCAGGTGTGTGACATAACCGGGTGCGCTCATCAGGGTGACCAGTTCGCGCGGGAGGTTTTTCAGGACCTCGACGCCCCTCGCATCGACGAAGTCCACGTGCGCGCAGTCCAACTGGACCGCTTTCTCTTGCAGGAGATAGCTGCGGCAAACCTCATCGAGGAGGGTGGCCCATTGCTCGGTGACCGCTCCCTCCAGCATGAGCAGAACTTCGCGCTCGCCTTCCCGCGTCTTGCTGATCTTGAGCATTGCTGCTGTAACTCCCTTGCGCTGGTTCGTTGCAAAGGGATACAGCAAGGGTGATGCCAGGCTGCCGCGGAGGCCGAAATTATTTAATAACTACTGGATTGCATTGAACAAAAGTATGCGGCCGAGGCCGCGGTACGAATGACCGCGGCGGCCCGACTCCCAAAATATTGGGAGCGCCCCAACCCGTTGGGAAAATTTCTTGGGATTAACGCGGGAACAGCGGGAACGGGGGGTTACTGCTTGGCGGCGCGCGAAATGCCGAGTTTTTTCATGCGCGCTTCGAGCGTGGTGGGCTTTATTCCCAGCATGGCCGCCGCGCCCTTGTCGCCGCTGACGCGCCAATGGGTGTGCTCCAATGCCCGAACGATATGGTCGCGTTCGAGTTCTTCGAGCGTCGGCATCTGCCCGCCTTCCGCCATCCCGCTGGGCGTGGCAAGCCAATCGACCACAGCCAGTTCGGGGCCTTCAGTGAGGATCACGGCGCGCTCGATCACATGCTGAAGCTCACGGATGTTTCCCGGCCAGTGATACCGCTGCAACGCCGTCCACAGCTGCTCCGGAATCCGCTCGATTTTCTTGCCTTGCGCGGCCGCATGCTTGTGCACGAAATACTGCGCCAACTGCGGCAGATCGCCCTCGCGTTGGCGCAGCGGCGGCAAGTGAACGGGAAAGACGTTGAGACGGTAATACAAATCGGGCCGGTAGTGACCGGATTTCACGAGCGCCGCCAGATCCCGGTTGGTGGCCGCGATCACGCGCACGCTCACCTTGATCGTCTGCGTGCCGCCGACCCGCTCGAACTCCCCCTCCTGCAGCACGCGCAGCAGCTTGGATTGCAGGTCGAGCGGCAGGTCGCCGATCTCGTCGAGAAACAGGGTCCCCTTGTCGGCGAGCTCGAAGCGGCCGATCCTGCGCGCGAGGGCGCCGGTAAAGGCGCCTTTTTCATGCCCGAACAGCTCGCTTTCGATGAGTCCCGACGGGATCGCCGCGCAATTGACCTTGACCAGCGGCTGGTCCTTGCGCCGACTCAAGTTGTGGATGGCGCGAGCGATCAGCTCCTTGCCGGTTCCCGTTTCGCCGGTGATCAGCACGGTCGATTCGGTCGGCGCCACGCGCTCCACGTTGCTCAAGACCTTCTTCAGCGACGGCGACGTGCCGATCAGCTCCGCAAAGTTGTGGCTGACCTGGATTTCCTCCCGCAGATAGAGGTTTTGCGCCTCGAGCCGCGCTTTCTCCTGCTCCATCAGCACGCGATCGGTGATATCGAGGAACATCGTGCGGGTGTAGGTGCCGCCGGGGTCGGGCCGCGACCACCACTGTATCCACAGCGGCTTGCCGTTGTCTCGACGGCGCAGTTCGAGCACGACGCCGCTGGTGTCCGTGCCGCGGCCGATCGAGTCGAACGCGTCCTTTAACCGGCGCTGCGCCTCGGGCGTATCGGGAATGAAATTCCTGCCGTAGGTGCCCTCGACCTGATCCGGCGTGATGCCCAGGGATTTCATCGCCGTGCGGTTGGCGCGGATGAACCTGGAATCGAGCCCTTCGTGGACGTAGGCGATCGGCGCCTCGTCGAACAGGTCGCGCAACCGCTCTTCATTGTCCTTCAATACCGCTTCCAGGTGCGTGCGCTCGAGCTCCGCACCGGCACGCGCGCCGAAGATCTTGAAGACGGAGAGTTCGAACTGTTCCAGTTGCATGGGCTTGGCGTCCATGACCGCGAGATGCCCCAGCACCTGACCGTTGGAACGCGTGACGGGAATCGCCAGATAACTCTCGACCCCGAGATCGTCCAGCGCGTGTTTGTGGCCCGGGAACCGGTCGGCCACCCCTTCCGCGCAATGGTACAGCTCGCCGGCCAGCACCTTTTCGCAAGGCGTATCGACGATGGCATATTCGAAATTGTCCTGGAAGCGGTCTCCCGCCCAGAACGCCAGCGTGCGCACCTTCGCCCGATCCGCGCAGAACTCGGACACGAACGCGTACTTCACATTCAAAGCCGCCGCGAGATTCTTCACCAACGCGCGGAAAAATTCGACACCCACCTCGCTCGCGGTGCCTTCGAAGATGGCTCGCAGCGTCGCCTCACGTTTCCTGAGGGACGCCTCCATGACCTGACGGCTGATCTCGACGCCAGCGCGCTCCCCGAACAGCCTGAAGACGGTGATTTCGTCCTCCGTCAGCGGCATCGGCTTCACGTCCATCGCAGCCAGATGGCCGAGCACTTCTCCCTTGGGATCTTTCAAAGGGACGGCCAGATAGCTGGTCACGCTGAGCGTCACCAGGTCCTGGTCGTCGGGAAACAATCGTTGCACGTCCTGCGCGTAGTGACAGGTCGCGCCTTCAATGGCTTTCTTGCAGGGCGTGCCTTCGAGACTGTACTCGACCGAGTCGAGGTAGCCATCGCCCTTCCAGAAAGCGAGCGTGCGGATGCGGGATTCGGGGAGGAGCAGGCCCACGAAGGCATAGCGCAGGCCCAGCGCCGCGGCGACGTGCCGCACGAGCTCGCGCAAAAATTCACCGCCGGTCGAAGTGATGGTGCCTTCCACCAGCGAGCGCAGGAACTCGTCCGCCTTGTAGCGCGCGCTCAACACCGGATCCTGGCTGAACCCGCCCTCCGCCAGATCCTTGCGCGTTCGCCGCCGCTCCACCTCGGTCATGAACGATGAGATAGTTGCAAGAAGCTTAACACCGGCTCATGCTGCCTTCAATGCGCCGGCTGATCACGCTTCATCATGTCAATTGCATGCTTGATTCTGGCGCATCCGGTTCTATACTCCGGTAAAAGGCAACAGCCGGGAGGAGCATGAGCGCGCACACGCGGACCGCATTCGTCTTCGCCGGCGGCGGCAGCCTCGGTGCGATCCAGGTGGGAATGCTGAAAGCGCTGCTCGCCCATGGAATCGAGGCGGATCTGGTGGTGGGCTGCTCGGCCGGGGCGCTGAATGCCGCCTGTTTCGCGGGCGATCCGACGCCCGGTGGCGTGGCGCGCCTGGAGGCCGTGTGGCGGGGATTGCGGCGCTCAGACGTGTTCCCGATCCCCATGCTGCGCAGCCTGATGGGCGTGTTCTCGAAGCGCGATCACCTGGTCGACCCGGGTCCCCTTCGCCGGCTGCTCCAACGCAACTTGCCCTGCGAGCGGCTCGAAGAGACGCGACTGCCTTGCTACGTGGTGACCACCGATCTGCTCGAAGGGATCGAAGTGCGAATCGCTTCGGGTCCCGCCACCCCGGCCCTACTCGCGAGCGCGGCGATCCCCGGCGTCTTCCCGCCGGTCCGGCTCGATGGCCGCTACCTGATCGACGGCGGCGTGGCCAATCACACGCCGATTTCCGCCGCGGTGGAGCTGGGGGCGAAACGGCTGTTCGTGCTCCCGACCGGCTATTCCTGCACCATGGAGAGCCCTCCTGGAAGGGCAATCGACATGGCGCTGCACGGGCTCAACATCCTCACCGTGGGTAAGCTGGTGAGCGCCGTGCAACGCTTCGCGCGCGACACGGAAATCACCGTCGTGCCCCCGCTCTGTCCGCTGCCGACTTCACCGCTCGACTTCCGCTCCTGCGGCGAGTTGATCGACCGCGCGGCACTGGAGACCGAGCGCTGGCTCGCGGAGGGAGTGGAGCTCGTGGACGGTCTCCCGCACCAGTTCCCGGCGCACTCGCATCGAGGAGATGGGGACCCGTACGCCGCGCGGACGTTGTGACGCGGAGCAGCGCGGCGCCCGGCTATCTGGCCCGCACGCTCGAAGTAATCGACGCGATCACCTTCGACGCCATCTTGAACTGCTCGTCGCGATCCTTGATGCCGTGACGGCGCGCGATCCAGGCGAAATCCGTATACACCGCCCACACGTCGCCTTTTTCGTCCTGCGTGACGAGCAGCCTTACCGGCCAGTCGAGTCCGGAGAGTGGATTCGAGGTCAGGAACTGCGCTCCGAGCGGCGGGTTACCGAAGATCAGGAGGGTGGACCGGCGCAATCTTATGCCGGCGTCCGCGGCCAGCCTGGATTGATCGACTTCCATGAAGAACCGAATGCCTTTGTCCGCGATATCCTGCTTCAGGCGGGCGATGGTTTCGTCCACCGGATACGCGCTCTTGACTTTCACGATGCCGTCGACAACCGCCGGCCGCTGGGTGCCGGTCCCGCCGGCTTGCGCCAGGGCGGATGAAGAAACGATCAGCGTGGACGCGAACAACGCGGCCGAAACCAGCCTGGTGATGCCTGCAAACATGGGCTTCTCCTTCTGTTTGGTTAGGGGTTAGCTGCGATCGGCTCTGCCGCGCGCTGCCACGGCCAGCGGCCTTCGAGCTCGAGCGCGAGGCTCCAGCTCAGGAACGTGCGGATGGCGACGATCATCGCCAGCACGATCACGCTGTTCATCGTCGGCGTGAGCGCCACGGTGCCGATGATGTCCGCGGCCACCAGGACTTCGAGCCCGAGCAGGATGGCGCGTCCGAGATCCTGGCGGTAGCGCTGGTAGCGGGGCACGCCCGCGTTCTTCGGGGAAAGCACGTAGCGGGCGCTTGCGATCACGAGCCCGCCGACGATCAGCAGCACGCCGGCGACCTCCGTCGCACTGCCTGCGATCTCCACGAATTCCCTGATCTGCATGGCGAGCCTCTCCTTCCCCGGGCTAGGTGGCGTGCGCGGGCGATGGCCCGGGCGCCGATAATGTCAGGCGGAAGGCGAGCAGCGCGGCCAGAACGAGCGCCAGCGCGATGCCGGCGACGCACGCGGCCCAGCCGAAGCGATCGAAAAGCTGGCCCAGGACCGCGGTGCCGACGAGACCGCCGAAGAAGTAGCAGGCGAGATAGATCCCGCTCGCCGAGCCGCGGTCCGTCGTTGCGGCGCGTCCGACAAAGCCGGTCGCCGTCGCCTGCGCGAAGAACGTTCCCACGCCGACGAGCGCCATGCCGGCAATCACCGCGGCAAGATTTGGCAGGAGCAGGAGCGGGAGCCCTGCTCCGGCAACCGCCAGCGCGCCCCAGAAGGTGGGCCGTGTGCCAAAGCGCTGCACCGCGCGTCCCGCGAGGGGGGTGGTGAAAATCGACGGCAGGAAGACGAAGTAAGCGAACCCGAGCGCCATCATGCCGAGCGCAAGAGGCTCGCGCACCAGGACGAAGTTCACGTAGGTGAAGGTGCCGATGAACGCGAACAGGATGAGAAACCCGATGCCGAAGCTCGCCTGCAAGCGGCTGTTGCGCAAATGCTCCGCCCAGATCGAGAGTGGCGAACGGGCGGCCGCGCCGGTCGCCGCCATCGGCATCGTGCGGCCGAGGTAGAACCAGGCGAGAACGGCCCCGGCGAGATTGAGCGCCGCGAAGATATAGAAATTCGCCGGCAGGCCCAGATGGTCGACGAGCGCGGCCGACATCAGCCGGCCGACCAGGTTGCTCGCAACGTTGCCCGTGATGTATCCGGCGAAGGCCCCGGCGGCGTCCTCGGCGCTGCAGTGTTCGCCGAGATAAGACAGCGTCAGGGCAAAGGCCGACGACATGCACAGTCCCTGCGCGATGCGCAGCCCCGTGAACGTGGTGAGGTCGGGCGCCACGGCGAGCAGCGCCGTCGGGATCGCAAGCAGCGCCAGGGCCACGACGATGCCCCACCGCCGGTCGATCCGCCGGCTGAAAAACGCGACGGCCAGTCCGGCAACCGCCATCCCGATCGTGCTGGAATTCACCGCGAAGCCGATGGCGGCCGGACTGACTTGATAGGCCGTCGCAAGCGCTGGCAGGATGGCCTGGGTCGCGAAGAGGTCGACGACGGTGAGAAAGGCCATCAATCCGATCACGAACGTCCGCACAATCACAGCCGTCGAGCCGTGAGCCATGGGCAGGTGCGGCGATGCCGGGGTGTCGCTCGCGCTGATCATTGCCTCTCCAATCTGCAGTCAGGGCGCGGGGGAGAGGGACGCCGTCCGGGTTTCAGACGGGCGTCACCCTCTCCAATCGAGCTCCCGCACGGACGGCTGTTACATCATGCGCTCGGTTTTCATCTCTTCGACCGGTAAGAGATCGGCGGAGATCAGCACGGCAACGGTTTTCCCGGTGTTCTGCCACCAGTGCGACGTGCCGCGGGCTTCCGACGACGCTTCGCCGCCCTTATGCACGATCGGGACGGCGCAGTTGCTGGCGTACTCGGTGACCTCGCCCGAAACAATGTAGATTTGCGCCGGCCGGTCGCCGTGGCTGTGCCACGGAACGATGCCGCCCGGCTTGATCTCGAGGCGGCGCAGCCGGAACTGCCGGCCTTGCACCGCTACCTTCTCCTTGGAGAGATCGATGGTGCGGAGCACCGTGTCGGTCACGTCCTTGGCCGCGGCGGTGCTGGGCTTCTGGCCCTTGCCGTCGGCGACCACCTTGTCAGCGGGACATTGCCCCGCGTACGCCGCCGTCGCCGCGAGGGACAACGCACCCGCGATGGCCACGCCCAATGCCGAGCGCCGCCAGATCGATTGGCCCTGCTTGCTGTTGATACTCATGACATTTATCTCCTTTCGACTGAGGTGGCCGCAACCCGAATGGCCGCGGATTCGGCAGTTAGTCGAAGAAGGCACTGCGGGCTTACAGCGCCCGGGTATTGCTTACTTCAGTATCCGGAAAAGATTGTTGAAATCATCCGTCCACACCCGCAGCCCCGCACACCGGCGCGGCGCGTGGAACTTTGTCAGGCGGCTTGATACGCGAACGCGGGGCCGATGGGAGGGCTCGGCGTGCGCTCGTGCAGGTGGGCGGATAGGGGGGAACTCGGACGCTGCGAAGCGCAAGATTGCAGGGAAAACCGCAGGGCATGAGCGAGTTTTCACGCGGTTGACGGTTCGCGAGCCGGGGCGATAGAGTTCCGGTCAGTGAAAAAATAGCGTTTAAACCGACTATCCATCGGAGGGCGTAACAGCGAGGCGGATCCCTCCAGCCAGATTGTCCCAAGGGTCCGCTGCATCTGGGTGACCCCGGTCACAAACGCGAACGCCCCGCCTCCCGTAAACATACCGGCAACCAAGACAACCAAGAGTTGAGACCATCCATCAGAGCGCGGATGGGAAGCGCGACCGAGATGAATTCGAGCGTTTCCGCAGACCCGCGCGCATCGTTCGAGGCGCACCTCGCGCGCGAGATCCTGGAGAGCGAGCGCACGCGCACCGCGATCCTCGCCGGCATCTTCGCCTTGCTGATGGTCGTATACCCGCTCACCGTGCTCGTCTTCTACGAGCATTACGCGCGCACCTTCCGCTCGCTGGCGACGATCGGATACATCGTCTCGGTGACCGGCGCGCTGGTCGCCTACGAGCTGCTGGTGCGCCGCCTCCTGGCCCGCTGGCTGCGCCGAGGCGGCATGCCGCCTCCTTTCGTGCGCTTCTGGAATGCGCTGATCGAGACCAGCGTGCCGACGATCCTCATCCTGGTCGCCGCCCGGGACGGGAATCCCGGCATCGTGCTGCAGGGCCCGGCCGGGTTCCTGTACGCGGTGTTCATCGTCCTGTCGACGCTGCGGCTCGATTTTGCGCTCTCGGCCTTCACCGGGCTGGTCGCCGCGTCGGAATACGTCGCGCTGTCGTTCGCGTACGCAGGGTCGCAAGCCGGCGCGGCCATGCCGGCGACCTTCGCCGCGCCCGGTTTCATTCTGCTCAAAGGCCTGGTGCTCCTTCTGGCGGGCATCGCCGCGGGGTTCGTCGCCGACCAGCTGAAACGGCGCGTCGTCAACGCGTTCCGCGCGACCGAGGAGCGCGCGCGCGTCGTGAGCGCGTTCGGCCAGCAGGTGTCGCCCGCGATCGTCGAGGAGCTGCTCAAACAGGGACCGGATATCCGGAGCAAGCGCATGTTCGTCTGCGTGCTGTTCATGGACATCCGCGACTTCACGCGGCTGGTGCAGAACAAGTCCCCGGAGGAAATCGTCAAGTTTCAGAACGCGGTCTTCGGCGCGGCGGTGGAGATCGTGAACCGCCATCAGGGCATCATCAACCAGTTCCTGGGCGACGGCTTCATGGCGACCTTCGGCGCGCCGATCGCCACGGGCGACGAATGCCGCAACGGGCTCGCCGCAGCGCGCGAGCTGATCGCCCGGGTCCGGCAGCTCTCCGACGCCGGACACATCCC
>Ga0209640_10004976_pt1 | contig 11617 bp, 14 predicted proteins | sample RifCSP10_1_FD_184018 | JGI IMG/M metagenome (GOLD analysis project Ga0209640, IMG submission 184018) | Soil microbial communities from Rifle, Colorado - Rifle CSP2_sed 10_1 (SPAdes) (version 2) | ecosystem: Environmental > Terrestrial > Deep subsurface > Rock core/Sediment | place: Rifle... | reverse complement strand
ATAACGTGCTGTCGCGCCTGGACGAGGCCGCCGCAGGCATGCGGGACGGCATCGCAAAAGGCAATAGCGCCGTCGCGACGGGGTCACCGGTTGCAGCGCCATCGAGTCGGCCGCAGATCGATCGGCCGGGTGGAATGCCCGCCGACGCCGGTCGGCCAGGTGCGGCCGGCAAGCCGCAGACGCCTCCCCGCCCCCGCGGTTAGACCAGATCGGCCCGAGCTGTCGTGATCGACTGCGGGATACGCTGCGGTCAGTCCAGATAACGCTCGATGCGGCGGAACAGGTCCACACGATCCACGAGATCGGTCAGCCAGTCGAGCTGGTCCGATTCGAGCACCAGGACCGGCGACAGGTCGTAGCGTTTGAACCAGTTCTCGTAAAGCCGGTTCAGGCGGCGCAGATACGCGGTCGGGATGTCGCGTTCCATCACCCGCCCGCGCAGCCGGATGCGGCGCCTCAGGGTGCGCACCGGGCAGCGCAGGTAGATCATCAGATCGGGCGGCCGTAGCGTCGCGCTGATCGACTGGTAAAGCTGCCAGTAGACGCGGAAATCGCGCGCATCGATCTTGCGGTGCCGGTAGAGGTTGCGCGCAAAGATCTCCGCATCCTCGTAGATCGTGCGGTCCTGCACGACGGCGCCGGGCTCATCCTGCAGCTCGAGGTGCAGCCGGAACTTGTGCGTCAGGAAGAAGACCTGGGAGCGGTAGGCCCAGGTTCTCATGTCCGCGTAGAAATCCGCGAGATAAGGATTCTGCTCGTTCGGCTCGTAGAAGGGCTTGATGTCATAGCGCCGGCACAGGAACTGCGTCAGTTCCGTCTTGCCGGCGCCCATGTTGCCGGCGATCGCGATGAAGCGCTTGTCGGCCACGTTGACTCAGAGCCAGTAGACGAAGATGAAGAGCCCGAGCCAGACGACGTCGACGAAGTGCCAGTACCAGGCGACGGCCTCGAAGGCGAAATGCTGGCGCGGCGTGAAATGCCCCCTCAGGCAGCGCAGCCAGATCACAACCAGCATGATCGCGCCGACCGTCACGTGCAGGCCGTGAAAGCCGGTCAGCATGAAGAAGGTCGAGCCGTAGATGCCGGTGCCGAGCTGCAGACCGAGCTCGTGATAGGCGTGACCGTACTCCCTGGCCTGGACGCCGAGGAATATGAAGCCCAGCACGAAAGTCAGCGCTAGGAAGATCTTCAGCATGCCGCGGTAACCCATCTTTAACGCATGGTGCGCGATCGTGATCGTGAGCCCGGAGGTCAGGAGCAGCGCCGTATTCACGGCCGGCAGTCCAAAGGCCGGGATGATCTCGTAGCTGCCGTCATCGCGCGGGCTCAATGCGCCAGGCCCGTTGCTGGGCCAGGTGGCCTCGAAATCCGGCCACAGCAGGCTCGTGATGGCCTTCGCGCCCTCGCCGCCGAGCCAGGGCACGGACAACTGCCTGGCGTAGAACAGGGCGCTGAAGAAAGCGGCGAAGAACATGACCTCGGAGAAGATGAACCACATCATCCCCATGCGAAACGAGCGGTCGACTTGTTCGTTATACAGGCCGGCCTGGTTTTCGCGGATGACCTGGCCGAACCACAGGAAAAAGAGCATGCCGAGCAACACGAATCCCGCGCCGAGCACCCAGGCGCCAAAACTGGCGCCATTCAGGGTCGCCGCCGCGCCAGCCATCAGGATGAACAGCGAAATCGCCCCGAATAACGGCAACCGGCTGCCGTGCGGGAAATAGTATTGACCCGGGTCGCGCGCATACTCGGCTGGTGCCATCGGCTGGTTCCTCTATACGACTTCGTAGAACGCGTAGGACAACGTCAGGCGGTCGATGCCGGGCGGCAGGTCCCGGTCGACGATGAATCTCACGCTCATCTCACGTTCCTCATCGCGCGCGAATTGCTGCGGCGTGAAACAGAAGCACTCGGTCTTGCGGAAGTAGCGGCCTGCGCGCATCGGCGAGATACTCGGCACCGCCTGGCCGGTCGTGTCATGGCCGGCGAGATTGCGGGCGAGAAAGCGCGCCTCATAGAGCCGGCCCGGGTGCACTTCCATCGACGCGGCGACCGGCGCGAAGGCGAAGTGTCCGCCGCCGGGCACCGACGCCGTGAATTCAACGACGACCGTGCGGCTCAAGTCGGGCGAGACCGGGCCGGCCACCGCGGCACGGCCGAGTTCCGCGCGGGTACCGATGCCGGTGACCTCGCAGAAGACATCGTAGAGCGGAACGAGCGCGAAGCCGAAGGCGAAGCTGCCGGCCGCCATCAGCGCAAGCCTGGCTGCGAGCCCGCGATTGGCTCTCTTTCCGGGAGCATCCATCAGCCGAGCTCCAGGAGCCGCGCCAGCACGAAGGCGCAGTACACCGTGAGCGCGGCGAGCCCGAGCGCAATCGCGAGGCGCAGATTGGGGGCGCGCTGGCTCATCGGAGCTCTGGTGCCTTCTCAAAAGTGTGGTACGGCGCCGGCGAGGGCACCGTCCACTCCAGGCCGTGCGAAGAGTCCCACACCCCGGCCGTCGCGCGTGCCCCGCCGCGCGCGCACTTGACGATCAGCCAGACGAACAGGAGCTGCGACAACCCGAAGCCAAAGGCGCCGATCGAGGAGACCATGTTCCAGTCGGTGAATTGCGTCGCGTAGTCCGGGATGCGGCGCGGCATGCCGGCGAGCCCGAGGAAGTGCTGCGGGAAAAACAGCACGTTGACGAAGATCGTCGTCAGCCAGAAGTGCCACTTCGCGAGCCTCATGTCGTACATGTGGCCGGTCCACTTCGGCAACCAGTAATAGACGGCCGCCATGATGGCGAACACGGCGCCCGGCACCAGCACGTAGTGGAAATGCGCCACGACGAAATAGGTGTCGTGGTACTGGAAGTCCGCCGGCGCAATCGCGACCATCAGGCCGGAGAATCCGCCGATCGTGAACAGGAACAGGAACGAGAGCGCGAACAGCATCGGCGGCTCGAAGGAAAGCGAGCCGCGCCACATCGTCGCGGTCCAGTTGAAGATCTTCACGCCCGTCGGTACGGCGATCAGCATCGTGGAGAGCGAGAAGAACAGCTGCCCGGCCAGCGGCATGCCGACCGTGAACATGTGGTGTGCCCAGACGATGAACGACAGGAAGGCGATCGACGCGATCGCGTAGACCATCGCCTCGTAGCCGAAGATCGGCTTGCGCGAGAAGGTCGGGATGATCTCCGACACGATCCCGAAGGCCGGCAGGATCATGATGTAGACCTCGGGGTGCCCGAAGAACCAGAATACGTGCTGGAACAGCACCGGGTCGCCGCCGCCGGCCGCATTGAAGAAACTGGTCGCGAAGTAGTAGTCGGTCAGGAGCATCGTGACGCCGCCGGCGAACACCGGCATCACGGCGATCAGTAGATATGCCGTGACCAGCCAGGACCACGTGAACAGCGGCATCTTCAGGAGCGTCATGCCCGGCGCGCGCATGTTGACGATCGTGACGATGACATTGATCGCGCCCATGATCGACGAGGCGCCCATCATGTGGATCGAGAACACGGCCATCGGGAAGGCGCTGCCCGACTGCAGCACGAGCGGTGGATAGAACGTCCAGCCGGCGGCCGGCGCGCCACCCGGCATGAACAGCGTCGAGATCAGCAGCAGGAATGCGAAGAACAGCAGCCAGAAGCTGAACAGGTTCATGCGCGGCAGCGCCATGTCGGTGGCGCCGATCTGCAGCGGAATCATCCAGTTCGCGAGGCCGACGGTCGCCGGCATCACGGCGCCGAACACCATGACGAGCGCGTGCACGGTCGTCAGCTGGTTGTAGAACCCCGGATCGACCAGCTGCAGGCCGGGCTGGAACAACTCGGCGCGGATCAGGAGCGCAAACAGCCCGCCGATCAGGAACATCGCGAGCGAAAACACCAGGTACATCGTCCCGATGTCCTTGTGATTCGTCGTCGTCAGCCAGCGGGCGAGCCCCTTCGGCCGTTCGTCGTGGTGAGCCATGTGGCCCGCGGCCTCGCTACCGTGTGCCATGCTCATAACTTCGCTGCCTTCTGTTGCGTCAGCCAGGCGTCGAATTCCGCCCTCGGCTTCGCGATCACGACGATCGGCATGAAACCATGGTCAGCACCGCAAAGTTCCGCGCATTGCCCGCGGTAAGTGCCTGGCCGGTCCTCGTCCACCGAAATCCACATCTCGTTGATGAAGCCGGGTATCGCGTCGCGCTTCATGCCGAAGTCCGGCACCCACCAGGCGTGGATCACGTCATTGGCGGTCAACAGCAGGCGGATCTTGATCCCGGTCGGCACGACCAGTGGGTTGTCGACATCCAGCAGGTAGTTGGCAACCGTACTCGGGTCGATGCCCGAGCCGCGCTGGCGGGCCAGGTCGCTCGAGCGCGCCAGGCGGCTGAAGAAGGAAACGCCGGAGCCGAGATATTCGTAATGCCACTGCCATTGGTGGCCGGTGACCTTGATGGTCAGTTCCGAACCCGTCGTGTCCTCGATCTTGATCAGCTTTTCCACGGATGGGATCGCCATGCCGATCAGGATCAGCGTCGGCACGATGGTCCAGGCGGCCTCGAGCCTGGCGTTGTGCAGCATCTTCGTGTCGGCGACGGCGCCGCGGGACCTCCGGAACCGGATCATCGCGACGATCATCGCGCCGAAGGTCAGCACTGCGATGATCAGGCAGATCCACACCATGATCATGTGCATGTCGTAGATTTCGCGGGACAGCTCGCTGACGCCCTTCGGCATGTTCAGCAGGCCCCAGTCCGCGTGGGCGGGCAGGGCGGTGAGCGCCGCGACGGCGCCGGCGGTCACCGGCAGCCTGGAGTTCCGCTTCGCGATGGACACCGACGCTCCTTTGATGGTGGCCTGCAGAGCGCGGGCGCACGGCCCGCGCATCGTAAGGGAGGCGGCAGCGAGCCGCAACACGATTTTCCCCTTGTAAACCAGAAGGATAGGGCGCAGCAGCGCCGGCCTAGCGCCGGGCGAGGAGCGCGGCGCCCACGAGCGCCGTCGCGGCACCGGAAACCGTCGGAGCAGCGAGCCATGGAACGATTCCGAGGCAGGGTGCGCCGATCGCGTCCATCAGCGTCCCGATATTTTCGTCACGCCTTGCAAAGCCAGGATCGATGCAGTTGCCGACCCAACCGGCGAGCATGAGGCCGCGTGCGGCAATTGCTTCTGCAGTCAGCAGCGCGTGATTGAGACAGCCGAGGCGCAGGCCGACGACCAGCAGCACCTCCATGCCGAGCAAGGCCGGCAGGTCCGCGCAGGAACGCCGCGCATCCAGCGGCACCAGGAAACCGCCGGCACCTTCGGCCAGCACAACATCGGCGGAGGCGCAGAGCGCATGGAATGCCGACGCGATGCGGTCGGTGTCGATCACGACACCCGCTTCCGCGGCCGCAATGTGCGGTGCGATCGCGGGCTCGAACAGCCAGGGATTCACCGTTGCATAGGGGTGACGGATGCTCGATTCCGACTGCAGCAGCAAGGCATCCGGATTCGCCGGTCCCTCGGGGCCCGCAATCACGCCGGCGGCAACCGGTTTCATGCCAGCAACCCTGAGGCCGGAGTCGCGCAGGTTGCGCAGGAGCGCCGCGGTGACGAGCGTCTTGCCGACACCGGTGTCCGTGCCGGTGACGAAATAGCTGCGGGTCATCGCGGCGCCGGTCCGCCGCGGCGGCGAATGGCCGAGACGGGGATCGCGAACTCACCGTCGTGATCGCGATCCGGTCTTTCGGTGGCACCCCAGGCCTGGCCGAACACGACCTCGTAACTGGCCGGCAGGAGTCCTTCGCGCCGGTGACGCTCATAGGCTTGCTCGACCACGCGCAGCTTCTGCTTTCCGGTCAGGCCGCGCGGCCTGCCGGTCGTCGCGTTCTGCGCGCCGATCGCTTTCAGATCCTGCATCAGGGCGCGGACGCCGGGATAGGTCAGCGTATAGCGCAGGACATCGAGCACCGGCTCGACGAGCCCCGCGCGCACGAGGCCGTCGCCAATGTCGTGCATGTCCGCGAAGGGGCTCACGTGCGTGTATTCATCGGCCTCGCGCCAGGCCCCACGCAGCTCGATCAAGGTATCCGGTCCGAAGGTCGTGAAGGTCAGCAGGCCCCTGGGCCGCAGGATGCGCGTGATCTCCGCGAAGGCCGCGTCGAGGTCGTCGCACCACTGCAGCATCAGGTTGCAGAAGACGAGGTCCACGCTTGCGTCGGGCAGCGGCAGGGCGAGCGCGTCGGCGCAGACGCGCTCGAATGGCCGCCCGGCATCGAGGCGGCCTGCCTCGCGCAACATACCCGGCGCGATGTCCACGGCGATGACACGGGCGCGCGGCCAGCGCCCGGCGAGCGCCTGCGCCCCGTGCCCCGTGCCGCAGCCGAGGTCCACGACGACTTCAGGCTCGAAGGCGATCCATGCGAGCCGGTCGAGAAGCTGCTGACGCACCCGCGCCTGCAGCACTGCGGAATCGTCGTAGCTGGCACTCGCGCGGTCAAAATGGCGGCGCACGGCTCCGGTATCGAGTGGTCGATTCGCGTCGCTCATGCTGCAGCCAGAAATCGGGTCATGGCGGCGATGAATGTCGCCGTATCCGAGAGGAACGGCGCATGCGCCGCATCGGGCAGGGCCGCAAACTTCGCGCTCGCGATGTGTCTGGCAATCCAGCGGCCCGCTGCGGGCGGCACCACCCGATCGCGTGTTCCGTGAATGACGAGTGTCGGCACCCGAATCGCCGGAACCTGCTTGCGCAAGTCCATGTCGCGCAGCAGGTCGAGCCCTGCGCGTAGCGCCAGCACATCCGGCGCGGCGGCTCTGGACGCGGCTACCCGCAGCTTTCGCAGCACCGAGCGCTCATTCGCGTCGCCGCGAGCGACCCGACTGAGGAAGTTTTTCAGTGTCGCTATCGGGTCCTGTGCCAATCGCCAGTTGAACTCATCGAACATCGCCCGTGGTGTCCCTGCATTCCAGCCGCGCCGCCGCACGAAGCACGGCGTCGTGGCTACCAGCACGAGCCGTCTTACACGCCCGGGATTTGTCGCGGCGATTTCCATCGCGACTTGCCCGCCCAGCGACCAACCCATCAAGTCGCACACCGGCGGAAGTTGCGAAAGAATCACGTCGCGCCAGCGCCGCGCGACGAAGCCGGGCCCCGCAGCTCGCTCAGCCAGAACTTTATTCGCTCGCTTGCGGGGCCCGGACTTCTTGCGTGGCGCTGGCGTGCCACGTTCTTCGCCATATCCGGGCAGGTCGAGCGTCATGATCGAGCGGTCGCGAAGATGCTCGATCAGCGGAGAGAACACGGCCGATGAAAAGCCCCAGCCGGGGAGCAGGACGAGCGTCGGGGCGTCATGTCTGGCGGCGATCACGGTGATTCGATGGCGCAGCATCCGGCCAGCGCCGCCACGAGCGCCTCGACATCGGCATCGCGGTGGGCGGCGGAGAGCGTCACGCGCAGCCGCGAACTGCCGGCGGGCACCGTCGGTGGCCGGATGGCGGCCACGAAGAAGCCGAGTTCGAGCAGCGCGGCGCTTGCGCGCAATGCGGCTTCAGCGCTGCCGAGCAGGACCGGCTGGATCGGCGTTTCGGAAGCAGCGAGCGGCAGGCCGGCGGCGCGTGCGAGCTCGCGAAATCTCCGCGTCAACGCCAGCACGCGTTCGCGCCGCCAGGACTCCGTCATCGACACGGCAATGGCCGCGCGGTTCGCGGCCGCCACGGCGGGCGGCAGCGCGGTCGTATAAATGTAGGTGCGTGCGTGCTGGATCAGCGTATCGATCAGATCGGCACTGCCCGCAACGAACGCGCCAAAACTCCCGAAGGCCTTGCCGAAGGTTCCGACCAGTGCGGGCACCTGGGCCGGCGTCAGCGCGAAGTGCTCGAGCGTGCCGCGCCCGGTCGCGCCGATCACGCCAAGGCCGTGCGCATCGTCCACGGCGAGAAACGCATCGTGCCGCGCACAAGCCGCGGCAAGAGCCGGCAGTGGCGCAAGGTCGCCGTCCATGCTGAAGACGCCGTCGGTCAGCACGATCCGGAAATCAGCGGTGTCCTGCGCGAAGCGACGCTCCAAGGCGTCGGCGTCGGCGTGCGGAAACCGCCGGAGGCGAGCGCCGGACATGCGGCCGGCATCGATCAGCGAGGCATGATTGAGCCGATCCTCGAACACCGGCGTGCCGCGCCGGGCGAGCGCGCCGACGAGGCCGATATTCGCCATGTAGCCGGTCGAGAACACGAGCGCCCGCTCGCGGCCGGTGTAGTCCGCAAGCTCACGCTCGAGCGCTTCGTGCTCCGGCTGGTGTCCGCTGATCAGGTGGGACGCGCGCGCGCCGACACCATTTGCGTGGGCGGCGCGTACGAAGGCTTCGACGACCAGCGGATGTGCGGCGAGGCCGAGATAATCGTTGCTGCAGAAATCCAGGCATTTCCTGCCGTCAATGACCATCTCCGGCCGTTGTGGCTCTGCGCGCCGCACCGTGCGGCGCCTGCGCCGCAGCCCCCGGGTTTCGAGTTCGGCCAGCGCAGGCCCGAACGTCGCGGCGAAGGGCGAAGCTCCGGCCACCGCTTCAGCCGGTTTCGGCGGCGACCGGCTCCGGCCGGATACCGAGCCGCCCGAACAATGCCTGGTCGCTCAGCATGTCCGGATTACCCGTGGTCAGGAGCTTTTCGCCGTAGAAGATCGAATTGGCGCCCGCCAGGAAACAGAGCGCCTGCATTGCGTCGCTCATCGACCCGCGACCGGCCGACAGGCGCACGTGCGCGCGCGGCATCAGGATCCGCGCGACGGCGATGATGCGCACAAACCCGATCGGATCGAGTGGTGCGGCGTCTGCGAGCGGCGTGCCCTCGACCGGCACGAGCTGGTTGATGGGTACACTCTCCGGGTGCGGGTCGAGGGTCGCGAGCGTGTGCAGCAGCGCGACGCGGTCGGAGTCCTGCTCGCCCATGCCGAGGATGCCGCCGCAACAGACGTGGATGCCGGCATCGCGCACCGCCGCGAGCGTATCGAGACGGTCCTGATAGCAGCGCGTCGTGATGATCTCGCTGTAGAACTCCGCCGACGTGTCGAGATTGTGGTTGTAGTAATCGAGGCCGGCATCCTTGAGCCTCTGCGCCTGCGCGGGGCTCAGCATGCCGAGCGTCGCGCAGGTCTCGAGCCCGAGCGCCCGCACGCCGCGCACCATCTCGGCAACGGTCTCGAGATCGCGATCCCGGGGGCTGCGCCAGGCGGCACCCATGCAGAAGCGGGTCGCGCCAGCGGCCTTTGCCGCGCGCGCCCGCTCGATGACGGCGCCCGGTTCCATCAGCGCTTCCCGCTCGAGGCCCGTGTCGTAGCGGATGCTCTGCGGGCAGTAGGCGCAGTCCTCGGGGCAGGCGCCGGTCTTGATGGACAGGAGCGTCGAGACCTGGACCTGGTTGGGATCGAAGTGCCGGCGATGCACGGTCTGCGCCTGATAAACGAGGTCGGCGAAAGGCAGTGCGTGAAGCTCACGCACTTCCGCGAGGCTCCAGTCACTGCGGATCGCTCCGAGTCGGCCGGCGCTCAGGTCCATCGCATTGTTCCTCCAACGGGGACGAAATCGCCCGAACCCGGAATCCGGCTCCCTGAGAGGCTCGAGGCGTGGCGAAGTATTGGAACGCGCCGGCTCGCTGTCAACCCAGCCTGTACGAGAAGGTTTACAGCCACGCACTGGCTGCGGTGCATGGCTTGTTCCCGGCGACCTGCTACCTGTGCCTCGATCCCGGCCAGCCGCCCGCGCTCGACCTCTGTGCCGGCTGCGAAGCCGACCTGCCGCTCAATTCCCGCGCTTGCCCGGTCTGCGCTGCACCGGTGCCGGACTCCCGACAGCCTTGCCGGCGCTGCCGGCGCCGCGGTCGCGAATTCGACTTGGCATTTGCGCCTTATCGCTACGAGTTTCCGCTGGTCGAGCTGATCCACCGCATGAAGTACCGCGGCCAGTTGCCCATCGCGCGCATCCTGGGCAGCCTGCTCGGCCGGCAGCTGGCCAGCCGCGGCCCGCCCGGCGTGGACGCGATCGTGCCGGTGCCGCTCCATGCTGCGCGCGAACGCCAGCGCGGCTACAACCAGGCGCGCGAGATCGCAGTGTTCGCCGCCCGCGAACTCCGCCTGCCGGTCCATGACCGGCTCGCGCGACGAATCCGTGCCACCAGCGAACAAGCCGAGCTGCCGGCAGCGCTGCGCCGGGGCAATCTACACGGCGCATTCGCGATCCGCGCGGGATGGGTGCCACCCCGCGTCGCGATCGTCGACGACGTGCTGACGACGGGTGCGACCGCCGAGTCGCTCGCGCTCGCATTGCGTCAGGCCGGTTGCCGCTCGGTCGAAGTCTGGGCGGTTGCGCGCGCCTGATGCTGCGTCGGTTCAGCCGCGATAGAGGTAATCGAGCGCGAGCCCGACGAAGACGACGAGCCCGAAGTAGTGATTGTTGTTGAAGGCCCGGAAGCAGGCCTCCGGTTCGCGGTCGCGGATCAGCCACTGCTGGTAGGCGAAGAACGATGCGCCGGCGGCAAGGCCCGCGCGATACCAGTTGCCGAGCGCCGCCTCGTCTGCCGCGAGCCACAGCGCGAACAGCACCATCGCCTGCATCACGCCGATGATGAGGCGATCGGCGTCGCCGAACAGGATCGCCGTGGACTTGATGCCGATGCGCCGGTCGTCCTTGCGATCGACCATTGCATACATCGTGTCGTAGACGGCCGCCCAGACCACGACCGCCGCGAGCAGGAGCCACGCGATTCTCGGCACTTCGCCGGTCGCGGCCGCGAAAGCCATCGGGATGGACCAGCCGAAGGCGACGCCCAGGTAGAATTGCGGCAGGTGGACGATGCGCTTGATCCAGGGATAGGTCACGGCCAGCAGTCCGCCGGCCGCCGCATAAAGGCGCGCGAGCGGCTCAAGCTGCATCGCGAGCCAGGCCGCGACGAGGCCGAGCACGACGAACAACAGCAGCGCTTCGCCAGGCGCGATGCGTTGTGCCGCGAGCGGCCGGTCGCGCGTGCGCGGCACGCGGGGATCGTAATCGCGATCCGCATAGTCGTTGATGACGCAGCCAGCCGAGCGCATGACGAGGACGCCCGCGACGAAGATCAGGAGCAGCTTGTGGTCCGGCCGTCCACGGCCCGCGATCCATAGTGCCCACAGCGCCGGCCACATCAAGAGCCAGATGCCGATCGGCTGGTGCAGCCGCATGAGGCGCGCGTATTCGAGCAGGGTCGTGCCGAGCGCGAGCGCTGCCTCGCGCTTGTGGTCCGGCTTCCAGTTCGGCTTGTAATTCGGGTCCTGGCGTGGCTTGCGCGGCGGCACCGGACGCAACTCGGCGTTCATGCGAGCGCCTCCGCCACGACCACCAGGCCGGGCCGCCCGCCGCAACAGGCACGCAATCGCTCCGCGAGCAGTCCCGGCTCCTGCAACCAGGCAGTCGCCGCCTTGCCAGCCGGCGCATCGCGGGCATCGCAGGCATCGAGGCGCTCGGACCAGGGCATGAACCCGGGGGCTTCCTGAAGTGCGGCCGATGGCACGGATTACACCTTCCCGTAACGTGTGGAGGCGCCGATCCAGCGGCGCTTCAGCGGAGCAATGTTAGCCGCATGCGCGTCCTGCATCACGTCCGCAATCGCCTGGACCCGCGGCAACAGGTC
>Ga0209640_10004975_pt1 | contig 11618 bp, 10 predicted proteins | sample RifCSP10_1_FD_184018 | JGI IMG/M metagenome (GOLD analysis project Ga0209640, IMG submission 184018) | Soil microbial communities from Rifle, Colorado - Rifle CSP2_sed 10_1 (SPAdes) (version 2) | ecosystem: Environmental > Terrestrial > Deep subsurface > Rock core/Sediment | place: Rifle... | reverse complement strand
AATTGGTGAACGCTCTGATCGCGCTCGCGCTTACGGCCTGTGCACCATCCAGCGATCCATCAGCAGTGGCTGATTCACGGTTGGCGAACGCGTCGGCGACCGCTGGCGCATCGTCGGGAACGTCAGCAGCGGCACCAATCGAAGCCGATCCGCTGCTCATGACCGTGCACAAGAATGCAAGCTGTGGCTGCTGCAACTCGTGGGTTCAGCACCTGCGCGAGAATGGTTTTCGTGTGAACGAGCGCAACGTCGACAATCTCGCTCCAGTCAAAGTAAGCGTCGGCGTGTCCTATGGCATGGGGGCATGCCATACGGCAGAGGTCGGCGGGTATTTCATCGAAGGTCACGTGCCCGCGGCGGACATCAAACGTCTGTTGGCCGAGCATCCGGACGCAAAGGGCCTCACCGTGCCCGCAATGCCGGTCGGCTCGCCCGGGATGGAGACGCCGACCGGTGAAGTGCAGCCCTACGACGTATTCCTGGTCGCCCGTGACGGCTCCGCCTCGGTGTTCGCCCACCATGGCGATTGAACGGGAGCTTGCCATCACAGAGAGTGTTTGAGGCACATCAACACTATCGAGACGCGGGAGGATGACTCGGAGCTACGCAATGGCGCGCGATCCAACGAATGAACGCCACATCCCGGCGCTGCGCTTTCACGTTCTGACGCGCTTCTACGATCCGGTGGTACGGCTCACGACCCGCGAGATGACGTTCAAGCCGGAGCTGGTGCGGCGGCTGTCTCTCGCACCGGGCGAATGCGCGCTCGATCTGGGCTGCGGCACGGGCACGTTGACCCTGATGTTGGCTGACGCCTACCCGCGTGCACGCATTACCGGGACAGACGCCGACAAGCAGGCCCTCGCGATCGCCCGCCGCAAGCGGCCCGGCGGATCCCCGTCGCTACGCTTCTTGCAAGGACTGGCGCAATCTCTGCCGTTCGCGGCCGCGGAGTTTGATGCTGCCGTTTCCAGTCTGTTCTTCCATCACCTGACGCAGACACAGAAACGCGCGGCACTGCGGGAGCTGTTTCGTGTGCTCAAGCCGGCCGGTCGCGCTCACATCGCGGATTGGGGTCGACCAACCGGTGTGGCCATGCGCACCTTGTTCTATCTCGTACAGGCCCTGGATGGATTCGCGACAACGCAGGACAGCGTGGCGGGCGTACTGCCTGCGCTTTTGCGGGAGGCGGGCTTCATTGACGTCGACGATTCGACCACCTACGCCACCCCACTGGGTACGATGCGACTTTACCGCGCCGTCAAGCCAGGAACGCCTTGCGCGCGCTGACGTGCTCTGGCATCGGCCGACACTTCACCGCGGCGAACGAAGCAGCGAACCGCTGGTACTGGTGAAAACGACCGCGGACTGTAAAGTCCTGCAACTTCACTGGCAGCCGCGGCCCGTGGGAGAATAGGTCACGCGGTAACTACGCGGCCATTTCATCAGAAGAGGTGCTCAATGAGAGTCCCACGATGCGGTTGGTTGGTGTTCGGTCTGGCCCTTGCCTCGATCCTGGTCGGCGGCACGCAGGTACTCGCGAGCGAGCATGGCGATGCGATGGTCAGCCGGCAGTTGGGGAATGACCTGTTCGCCACGGGCGGGGAAGTTCGACTCGCTGATGAAATCTATGGCGATGCGATCGCTGCCGGCGGTTCGGTGACGCTGGATAGCACGGTGCGAGGCGATGCCGTGATCGCCGGCGGGCAGCTCGCGTTGCGTGGCACCGTCGATGAGGATCTATACGCCACCGGGGGTGAGATCCGGCTGTCCGGTCACATTGCCGGCACGACGCGGCTTGCGGGCGGACAGATCGACCTGGACCGCGACTCCGTCATCGACGGTGGAGTGTCACTCGCTGGCGGACGTGTCGGGGTGGACGGTCGTCTCGGGCAGTATCTGCAGATCGCTGCCGGCAGTGCGCGCATCGATGGACAGATCGCGGGCGACGTCGAGGTTGCCGGGGGCGAGTTGAGCGTCGGCCCGGGAGCGGAGATCGAGGGCTCCCTGACCTTCCGGGGCCCCGAGCCGCCGACGGTCGCAGCGGGCGCCCAGATCCGCGGGGGTGTCAAGCACATCGAGGAGAAGCACGACGGCCGCGTGCTTCGCCGCATGCTCGGCACGTTTGCGCTGGTGTGGCTGGTCGGCTGGATCGTCGTTGGCTGCGTACTGCTGGCTGTCTGGCCCGGCTTCACGCGTTCGGTGACCGACGCGGCGACGAGACGCTTCGGCGTCTCGCTGTTGACGGGATTACTGATACTGGTCGTCGTCCCGGTACTTGCGGTGCTCTTGATGATCACGCTGATCGGCTTTCCGCTCGGCCTGCTGCTGCTGTGTCTGTATCTCGTGATGCTTCCGCTGGGTTACCTGGCATCCGCGGCGGCTATCGGCGATTGGCTGCTGCCTCGCATGCGAAAGGGCGCCGCGATCGCAACCCGGCATCGGGTCCTCATGCTCCTCGGCGTGTTGATCGCGCTGTTCGTGGTGACGCGGATTCCTTTCGTCGGCGGCATCGTGGGCCTGCTCGTCATCCTGACCGGTATGGGAAGTCTGTTGCTCGCCGCGGCAGGGCGTTATGGGGCCAACGGCGGCGCAGCCGCCAAACCCGCAAGCTGAGCGAACGGCGCGATCAGAACGTCACGGAAGCGATGGTCCCGCCCGGACTGCTCTCGAGAGTGAGCAGCCAGCCGTAACGGTCGCAGATGCGCTTGCTGAGATAGAGACCGACGCCGTAGCCGCCGGGTCGCGTGGTGAAATTGCGGTCGAACACCTGCTTCATGTGTTCGGGCGCAATTCCCGGCCCCGTATCGCGGATGCGGAGCGCGCGATCCTTGAGCTCGCACACGACCGCGCCACGCTCGGTATGCGCCAGCGCATTGCGGAACAGGTTGCCGACGACGATCGTTACCAGGCTGCGCGGCGCCTGCACGCGCAACGACTCGCAACACTTGCACTCGACATCGATCGGCCGGCCGTTCACCAGCTCGCGTTGCTCTTCGGCAATGCGCTGCAGGATCTCACCAATGTCGCAGGCTTCGCCCGGCTCGGTGTCGGGCTGCGACTCGCGCGACAGCATCAGCAGGGCGTGAATGAATTCCGACATCTCGATCGCGGCGCGCCGGATGCGCACCAGCGCCTTCTGCGCCGCGGGACGCTCTCGGGTCTGCTCGGTGAGGATCTCGGTGGCACCCTGGATCACGGCGAGAGGCGTGCGCAACTCGTGGCTTGCCGTTGCTGTGAACGACTGCTCGCGCTCCACGAAGCCATCGAGCCGCTCCAGGAAGCGGTCCACTGATCCCGCGATCGGAGCCAGCTCGTGGCGCGCGAAGTCGGAGCCGAGCCGCTGGTTGCGTTCGCGCGGATCGATGTTGCTCAAGCGCGTGGCGAAGGCCGTTACCGGGGCGATGATGCTACGGGAGATCCACATCGCGGTGACGGCCACGATGATCAGCGTCACGAGCAGAATCAGGGCGAACCATAGCCAGGAAATTGCCACCCGCCGTTGGTGTTGGGTGAGGTCGTAGCTGATATAGATCCGGCCGGTTGGCAGGTCGGAAACGAGTACCTGGTGCGGGTTGCCGCCGTAAGCGACGTTCAAGTGACAGCCGGGCTTGAGCGCCGCCAATTCCTGTGGCAGATCCTGCGCGCCGCCGCGATACACCATCATCCTGCCGGAGGATCCGCCCGATGCCCCGGGGTTCGCGGCGAATACCTTTTCGTACAGGGTCAGGTGCGTCTTCATCACCTCGCTGAGCAGCGCCTGCTCGGTACGCGAGCCCGCCCAGATGTGCCACGCGGCCAGCAGCACCAGCGTGAGGCCGACGCAGAATACGATGCCGAGCAGAAAGCGTGCGCGCAGGCTGAGCTCGCTCATGCGTCGAGCGCCGCGAGGCGGTAGCCCTCGCCGTGATGGGTGTGCAGGAGCTTCTGCGGGAATGGCTTGTCGATCGCATTGCGCAGCGCGTACATGTGCGCACGCAGGACATCGCCATCCGGGGGCTGATCACCCCACAGCTCGTGTTCGAGTTCACGGCGCGTCACAACGCGATGGGTGTTCTGCATCAGCAGCACCAGCAGGCGACGCGTGCTGGGGTTGAGCTTGATGGCGAAGCTGTCGCGTTCGGCCGTCAGCGTGTTGGGGTCGTACATAAGACCGGCGATGCGCAAGACGCCCTCAGCGGGCCGCGGCGCACCGCGTCGTGCGAGCGCGCCCAAGCGCGCCTCGAGTTCGAGCAGGGAGAAGGGCTTGACGAGATAGTCGTCCGCGCCGGCCTCGAATCCTGCGACCTTGTCGACCACCAGATCCTTGGCCGTGAGCATCAACACCGCCGTGTTCGACTTGAGCTCGCCGCGGAGAATGCGGCAGACCGACAGGCCGTCAATTCCGGGCAGCATCAAGTCGAGCACGATGACGTCGTAATGGGCTTCACGCGCGCGCGCCAGCCCTTCCTCACCGGTCAGCACGTGATCGATGTGGTGGCCGTTGCCAGCCACGTATTCGCAGATGTTTTCCGCGATGTCCTGGTGGTCTTCGATGAGCAGGAGTTTCATGGGGCAAGTGTGTCAGATAAGGCCGCGGCGGAGCAGAGTGGCTCGCCGGCACGCTCTCGCCTGGAACGTACGCCGGCGCTCAGAAGAGTTATTTAACTCAATGAATGTCATAAATATTTAATCATACCTTAACCGCCCGGTCGCAGACCCGGACGATCCTCGGCAGCGTGCGGAATTGTAGTTGTCTGCCGCCACGAGCGGTGTGAGGAGACCTGGAGACAGGCATGGCTGACGGGCGCGCAACTGAGGTCATCCGGTGGTTCGATGCCGCCGAACTGTCCCTGTGCCTGCTCCTGAACCGTGGCTGCTCCCGCCGCCCGGTCCGTGAGTTCTTCGGCACGGTAAGCCGTCTCGGTGACGGCATCTTCTGGTACGCGCTCATTCTCGTGCTCCCGTCTCTCTACGGCGAGAGCGGTTGGTTGCCTGCGCTGCAGATGGCGATCACCGGGGTGATCGGCGTGGCGGTGTACAAATCGCTCAAGCACAGCCTCGTGCGCGAGCGCCCGTTCATCAACTGCGATCGCATCGCGCTGGGCACGGCACCGCTCGACCGCTACAGCTTCCCGTCCGGGCACACGTTGCACGCCGTATCGTTCACGACTCTGACCAGCAGCTACTTCCCCGAGCTGGCATTCGTGCTGGTGCCATTCGCCGCGCTGGTCGCCGCATCTCGCGTCGTCCTCGGTCTGCACTATCCGACCGACGTCATCGCCGGCGGACTGCTCGGCCTGGGACTCGCCAGCACGAGTCTCTCTCTCGTCGGCATGTAATCGACGCTGACCGAGTCTCATCCCGGAAAAGACTGCGCGGCGGTTGGTACAATCGCCGCGTGAGCAGGACCATCAGGGGCACTCCCGCCCATCACGGCTTTCGCATGCCCGGCGAGTTCGAGCGCCATGCCGGCTGCTGGATGCTGTGGCCGGAACGGCCCGACAATTGGCGCCTCGGCGCCAAACCCGCGCAAGCCGCATTCGCGGCCGTGGCGACCGTGATCTCGCGTTTCGAGCCGGTGTCGATCGGTGTCTCGCGCGCCCAATACGTCAATGCGCGCCAGCAGCTGCCCGCGGCAATCAGAGTGATCGAGTTATCGAGCAACGACGCCTGGATGCGGGATGTCGGGCCAACGTTTCTCGTCGACCCACGCGGCCGCCGACGCGGCGCGGATTGGCGCTTCAATGCCTGGGGCGGACTGCGTGGCGGGTTGTACTTTCCCTGGGACCAGGACGATCGTGTCGCGCAGAAGGTGCTCGAGATCGAAGGTGTCGATCGCTATCGCGCACCCTTCGTGCTCGAGGGCGGCGCCGTTCACGTGGACGGCGAGGGCACCTGCATCACCACCCAAGAGTGCCTGCTCAATCAGAATCGCAACCCCGAGCTCACGCGCGAGCAGATCGAGGCGCACCTCAAGAGCTGGCTCGGCGTCGAATGCGTGATCTGGCTGATGAAGGGCGTGCATCTCGACGAGACCGATGGCCACGTCGACAACCTGTGCTGTTTCGCGCGGCCGGGCGAGGTGTGTCTGACATGGACGGATGACCGGCGCGACCCGCAGTACGCAATTTCGCGCGATGCCTTCGAGCGACTGCGCGACGCGCGCGATGCCAAGGGCCGCAGCTTGAAGGTTCACAAGCTTTCTCAGCCGGGGCCGCTCTACATGACCCGGGAGGAAGCGGCGGGCATCGATTGTGCGGAAGGCACGCGTCCCCGAGCCGCCGGTCAGCGGCTCGCCGGCTCATACGTCAACTTCTACATTGCCAATGGCGCCGTGGTCGTTCCGTTGCTTGATGCGCGTCGCGACAGGTCTGCGCTTACCGTGCTGAAACGGGTATTTCCGGAGCGCGAGATCGTCGGTGTGCCCGCGCGTGAAATCCTCCTGGGCGGCGGCAACATTCACTGCATCACGCAGCAGTTTCCCGCCGCTCGCCGGGCCCGTCGATAGAGTCCTCTAAGCGGTTGTAACCGGCATATAACCGCAATCGAACTGACGGGTGACCCGCCCGCCGTTACCATCCGGGACGGGGATTCTCGAGGGCCCGGCCGCAAGCATGTCGATTACGCTCGATCAGGTCACCAAGCGCTACCAGGGCGTGCCGGTCGTCAACGACGTCTCGATCGACGTCGGCGAGGGCGAGTTTTTCGTGCTGCTCGGTCCGAGTGGCAGCGGCAAGAGCACCCTGCTGCGGGCCATCGCCGGGCTGACGGCTATCGATCACGGCCGCATCTCGCTCCACGGGCGCGACGTGACCAACGTTGCAGCGCGGCGGCGCGGCGTTGGCCTGGTGTTTCAGAACTATGCGCTGTTCCGGCACATGACCGTTGCCGAGAACATCGAGTTCGCCTTGCGCGTCCGCCGTGTGCGCGCCCACGAACGCCGTCTGCGTCGCCAGGAGCTGCTGCGTCTCGTCGCACTGGAGGGTTTCGACGATCGCCTGCCGACGCAGCTCTCCGGCGGCCAGCAGCAACGCGTCGCCGTCGCACGCGCACTGGCGCACAAACCCGAAGTGCTGTTGCTCGACGAACCCTTCGGTGCCCTCGACGCCAAGATCCGCGAGGAACTGCGGCGCACGATTCGCCAGGTCCAGCGCGAGCTGAAGATCACCACCGTGCTCGTCACCCACGACCAGCACGAAGCGTTCGCACTGGCGGACCGCATCGGGGTGATGAATCTGGGCCGGCTGCTGGAAAGCGCCGCACCCGACGAGCTGTACGCGCGGCCGGCGACGCGTTTCGTGGCGACGTTTCTGGGAGCAGCCAACCTGCTGCTGGCCCGTAAGACGGCGGCGGGCATCAACTTCGGCGCGGCGCCGGTCGACGCACACGGTATCGAAAGGGTCGATACCGGACGTGAGCACGAGGTGGTCGCGGTGTTGCGCCCCGAGGAAGCCGAGATTGCTGCGAATCCCGATGCGCTCGCAGCGCCCTACTTTGCACACGGCACGGTCGATGAGATCGTCTTCAACGGCGCGCAGCAGCGCATCCGCATCCGCCTCACGGATGGTGCCGCCGCGCACCTGATCGGACCCGATGGGTCCGCGGACTCGGGAGTCCTGGAAGTGAGTCGGACACAGCACGAACAGCGCGATTTTGCCGTCACTCCCGGCCAGAAAGTGGCGATCGGCATGCGCCGGGTTCACGTGCTGACGACGCCACTCTCGAGCTTTACGGCCTGCGGCACCACCCTCGAATCCGCCGAGGAGCTGAGCCGGCATCCATTCCTGGTCGATCTCGCCGCGCGGATGAAGACGCGGGTCGCGTTGCGAGCCGAATCCGCGCTCGCCAATGCCGCCATCGGTGCGCAGGCAACCGGCGGCGAATCGTCAGGAGTTGCGGTTCTGGGCGCCGGACCCAACGTCATCGCGCAGATCGAGTGGCTGTTTCACCGCGGTGCCGCGGAGGCCCTGGTCCTGCCGTCGCCACCGACCGCGCCCAGGCGAGTCTTGATTCATTGGCTCGATCGTGCCGCACGCCGCGGCACGCTGGCAGTCGCGGCCAGCCTGCTGCGACACGTTTCGGCAGAGGCAGTGTACTTCGGCATCATGCCGGCGCGGACGTCGGGCAGCGAGCGATCGATCGGCATGCGGGCGTTGCTCGACGCGCGCTCGGAAGCCCAGGCGGTCCACGGCCTCGAGATGCGCACGGAGCTGCACATCGGGGATCTCGCGCAGGAGCTCGCCACGCAACTCGGCGAGTCTCGCGACCAGATGCTGATCCTCGGAATTTCCGACCTCGGGAGCCTGCGCGAGCGGTTCAGCGCCCTGCTGACGGCCGAACCCGGCTGGCCCGTGCTGGTCGTGTACCGCCCGCGCGATGACGCGCGCCGCGAATGAACCGCTTCCGCCAACCCAGCGTGCTGCCCGGCTTCGGGCTCACCTTCGGCTTTGCGATGTTCTATCTCAGCGCGATCGTGCTCATTCCGCTCGTCGCCCTGGTCCTGAAGGCGGGTACGATGCCGTGGAGCGAATTTCTCGACGTGGTGTTTCACCCGCGCTCGATCGCTTCGTATCGCTTGAGCTTCGGGACATCGCTGCTCGCCGCGGGAGTCAACGCGTTTTTTGGTTTCATCATCGCGTGGACGCTGGTGCGCTACGAATTTCCGGGCCGCAAGATCATCGATGCCCTCATCGACATGCCATTTGCGCTGCCGACCGCAGTGTCTGGCATCGCGCTCACCGCCGTCTTTGCGCAGAACGGCTGGATCGGCCGCTACCTCGAATCCCTTGGCGTTCAGGTCGCCTATACCTGGATCGGCATCACGGTGGCGTTGACACTGATCGGGCTGCCATTTGTCGTGCGCTCGCTGCAGCCGGCCCTGCAGGAGGTTCAGAGTGACCTCGAGGACGCCGCAGAAACTCTGGGTGCCGGCAAGTTCTACATTTTCCGGCGCATCATCCTGCCGACGGTGACACCGGCCCTGCTCACCGGCTTCGCGCTCGCGTTCGCCCGTGCGGTCGGCGAGTATGGATCGGTGATCTTCATCGCGGGGAACCTGCCGATGAAAACCGAGATCACGCCGCTCCTGATCGTGATCCGGCTGGAGGAATTCGATTACCTGGCGGCCGCGGCGCTGGGCTTTGTGATGCTGGTGATCTCGTTCCTGATGTTGCTGGGAATCAATCTGCTGCAAGCCTGGGGGCGCCGCTGGATGGTGGCGGCGAGCCGCTGATGGCAGGTGGGACTTATGTTGGGAATCTCGAGGATCGCGCCTCGCGCCCGGGCCGCGACAGCCTGGTGTCGACGGCAGCGCGCTGGTTTTTCATCGGCGTGTCCCTCCTGTTCCTCGCAGCGCTGCTGTTTGCGCCGCTGACGGCCGTGTTCGCCATGGCGTTGGAGCGAGGCCTTGCGGCGTTTCTTGACAGCTTCATCGACCCGGACGCCGCCGCCGCCGTCCGGCTGACTCTGACGGTGGCCGCGATCGTCGTGCCGTTCAATACGCTTTTTGGGATCGCGGCCGCGTGGGCGATCGCCAAGTTCGAGTTCCGCGGAAAGAGCTTCCTGATCACGCTCATCGACCTCCCGATCGCCGTTTCGCCGGTGGTTTCGGGCCTGGTGTTCGTGCTGCTGTTCGGACTGCAGGGCTGGTTCGGTCACTGGCTGCTCGAGCGCGACATCAGCATCATCTTCGCCCTGCCCGGGATCATTCTCGCTACCATGTTTGTCACTTTTCCGTACGTGGCGCGCGAGCTCATCCCGCTCATGCAGCAGCTGGGCAATGACGAGGAAGAGGCCGCCATCACTCTGGGGGCCGGCGGCTGGATGACGTTTTTCCGCGTGACGCTGCCCAAGGTCAAGTGGGGCCTGGTGTACGGCGTGATTCTGTGTAACGCGCGCGCCATGGGTGAGTTTGGTGCGGTGTCGGTCGTTTCAGGCCATATTCGCGGTCTCACCAACACGATGCCGCTGCACGTCGAAATCCTCTACAACGAGTACAACTTCGTGGGCGCTTTTGCGGTCGCTTCGCTCCTGATGCTGCTCGCCGTTTTCACGCTGATCGTGAAGACGCTGATCGAGTGGCGCACCGGCTATCGGCGGCGGTGAGCGATGCCGGTGCTGAAAGACCTCAGGCAAGCGTGGGAACGGCTCAGCTTCGATCCGGGAAAAGTGAGCCTCGGCTGGTGGCTCGCGATGAGCAATGTCCTCATCGTGCTGCTGGTCGTCGGCGGCATCTCGATCTTCGCCATCGGCCTGCTGCGCGAGCAGGCGGATGCGCAGGGCCAGGCGCGCGTGCAACTCGCGGGTGCAATGGCGCGCGAGGATCTGCGTCGCGCGGGCGAGGATGCGCTGGCCGCGGCGCGCGTTCTTGCCGCTCACGCGACCTTGAGTCGTCTGCTGGCGCAGAATCGCGTGAACGCCGCCGAGCCCGTTTTGCGACGCTTCTGCCTCAGCAGCGCAGTCGATGCCTGCGCCATTCTCGATGGAGAGCTGCTCGTGACGCGGGTGGGCGCCGAGGTTTCGTGGGATGACGTAATCGTCAGTGAAGCGGAACAGGGCGAACGCTTCCTGGCGGCGCCCGGATCGCCGAACTTCGCGGTGCTCGGCGCCTCGGCCGCCTTCCAGAATCTCAACGGTGTCAAGGTCCTGGTGGCGCGACAGCTCGACGACAAGCTTGCGCAGCAGCTTGGCGAACATGTCGGTCTCCCTGTGAAGCTAGTGGATTATCGCAGCTTCGCCGCGGCGCCGGTGGATGACTTCACCGCGCTGCACACGGCCGGTCTCGCCGACGGTCGCTCGGCTCTCGCCCGGATCGGATCGCTGGATCTGTACGCGGCCAGCTTCCCGGTCTTTGCGTCCAGCGGTGAGGCGATCGTCTTGATCGAAACCCGCCTGCCGGCGGGAGAGCTCGACACCGCGGTCGCGCGTCTGGTCAAGCGCCTGCTGATCACGGCATTGGTGCTGGCGGTACTTGCGGTCATTGGCGGCATCCTGCTCGGCCAGCAGGTCGCGGGACCGAGCCGGGCGCTCACCGAGGCCGCGATACGCCTCGGCAAGGGCGATTTTTCGACCACGATTCCTACGGGTGGTCTCGCGGAGATTGGAGTGCTCGCGCGCACGCTCGAAGACATGCGCCGCAATCTCGTCGATCTCACGGGCACCTTGCGGCGCCGAGAAGCGGAAGCACAGGCCGTGCTCAGCGGCATCGTCGAGGGCGTGTATGCCGTGGATCGCAATCGCATGATCCGCTACGTCAATCCGCAAGCGGCCAGGCTACTGGGCGTCGATGCCAACGAAGTTATCGGTCGATTTTGTGGCGACGTGCTGAACCCTCAGCCGCAGGACGGCGAACGCCCGTGCCGGACGCGTTGCCCGATCCTGCAGGCGCAAACGGAAGGTGCGGCACGAGCGGTCGAACACCTGGTTCCCACCGAGGGCAATCCGCGCGTCACGGTCATCACCAGTGCGGCAATGGTGGATGGCCTGCAGGTGCAGGTCATTCGCGATGAAACCGAGCTCGAGGCCGTGCGCCGTGCGCGTGACTCGGTGCTCGCCAACATCTCGCACGAGTTCCGCACGCCGCTCGCCGCACAGCTCGCTTCGATCGAGTTGCTGCGCGAAGGGTTGCAGACGCTGCC
>Ga0209640_10004973_pt1 | contig 11620 bp, 9 predicted proteins | sample RifCSP10_1_FD_184018 | JGI IMG/M metagenome (GOLD analysis project Ga0209640, IMG submission 184018) | Soil microbial communities from Rifle, Colorado - Rifle CSP2_sed 10_1 (SPAdes) (version 2) | ecosystem: Environmental > Terrestrial > Deep subsurface > Rock core/Sediment | place: Rifle... | reverse complement strand
TCAGTACCGCGAGGGTGCTCTCGACTTTCTGCGGTTGCTCGATGCCGAGCGCACCGTGCTCGAGGCCGAAGACGCCGTGGCCGTGGCCGAAACCGATCTCAACACATCCGTAGTTCTAATTTACAAGGCGCTCGGCGGCGGCTGGGAGGCCGCACCGTTGCCCGCAATCTAAGAAGGTAATCGACCGCAAGGCAATATTGCGCCCTGCGCTTGCGTCCACCTATCATCACTGCGAACAGCAGGGCGGTGACCTCATGACGTATTGCGTCGGCATCGAAGTGGACCAAGGGCTGGTTTTCGCCGCAGACACCCGCACGAGCGGGTCCTTCGACGACGTGCGCGTGTATCGCAAGATGCACGTCGAGGGCGACGCAACGCTCGCTGCCGGCTGCTCACCGTTGGTGCGGTCCCGCTCGCCGGCGCCCCAAGATCGAGCAGCGCGAGCGGCTTGACGCACCCGGTCGGCCGGGCCAAGAATCAATGTCGACGGCGACCAGCCCAATAACACCAAACCGTTCGGATCCAGGGAGAAACGATGAACAAGCTCATTTCGTCAGTAAGTCTGACGCTTCTCGCGCTCGTCCCTTACGCGGCACAGGCCGACGTAAGCGGCACTTGGACGTCGAGCTTCGAGACCCAGGTCGGCACGCAGAACTACACCTACGAATTCCAGGTCGACGGCACGACGCTCACGGGCAAGGCGATGTCTGCGAACGGTGAATCCGCGCTCGAGAGCGGCAAAGTCGAAGGCAACACGATATCGTTCGTCGAGAAGCTCAATTTCCAAGGCATGGAGCTCGTCATCACGTACACGGGCGAAGTCGTATCCGACAACGAGATTCGTTTCACCCGCGATGTCGCCGGATTCGCGAAGGAAGAGCTCGTCGCCATGCGGAAGCAATGACTTGAAGGTGGCGGGCGGGTGATCGGTTGAACGCCGAGCACGCGCACCGTTGGATTTTCGCGAACCCCGCAGCCGAGATCCCGATCGCGGGGGACCCGTTCACGCGCTATTACCTCGCGGACGAAGCCGAGGTCGTTAGGGATCTGACCGCGCACGCGCGCCTGCCGGCGCAGGCGACGGAGCGCATTCTCGAGACTGCACGACGTCTCGTCGAGAGCGTGCGCGCCAAGCGCCGCGCGCAGGGCGGGCTCGACGCGTTCATGCAGGAATACGATCTGTCTTCACGGGAAGGCATCGTGCTCATGTGTCTCGCCGAGGCGCTCCTGCGCATCCCCGACGCCGAGACGGCCGATCGACTCATCGCGGACAAGCTCGGCGAAGCGGATTTTCACGGGCATGTCGGCACGAGCGAGTCCCTGCTCGTCAACGCCGCGACGTGGGGCTTGATGCTGACGGGCCGGCTCGTCAAGGACGATGAGCTCGATGAGCGCAGTTTTGCGCGGGCCTTCGAGCACGCTGTGGTTCGGCTCGGGGAACCCGTGATTCGCGCCGCGCTCAAGCAGGCGATGCGCATCCTCGGTCAGCAATTCGTCATGGGCCGGACCATCGAGGAGGCGCTGCGCCGAGCGGGGCGTGACGAAGGGCGCGTTTATCGATACTCGTTCGACATGCTCGGCGAAGCGGCGCTGACCGCCGCGGACGCAAGGCGTTATCTCGATGCTTATGCCGAGGCCATCCGCGCCATCGGGCGCGAATCGGCCTTAAGCGACGACGTGCTCGGTGCGCCGAGCGTCTCGGTCAAGCTCTCGGCGCTCTGCCCCCGCTTCGAGCTCGCGCAAAGCGCGCGCGCTATGCCCGAGCTCGGCGAGCGGTTGCTCACGCTCGCGCGCCTCGCCCGAGACGCTCGAATCGCGCTGACCGTCGATGCCGAGGAAGCCGATCGGCTCGATCTCACGCTTGCCGTGTTCCGCAGGGTGCTCGGAGCGCCGGGCTTGGCGGACTGGCCGGGCTTCGGGATTGCCGTGCAGGCGTACCAGAAGCGCGCGATTCACGTCATTGCGTGGCTCGAGCAGTTGGCGGCAGCAGCGGGGCGCGTCATACCCGTGCGGTTGGTCAAGGGCGCCTACTGGGATACGGAGATCAAGCGGGCGCAAGAGCAGGGATTGTCCGGCTACCCCGTATTCACGCGCAAAACCTCGACGGACGTCTCCTATCTTGCATGCGCGCGCACGCTGCTCGGCGCGACGCCGCATCTTTATCCGCAATTTGCGACGCACAATGCGCACACGGTCGCATGGGTGCTGCAGGTCGGCGCGCACGCGACGTTCGAGTTCCAGCGCTTGCACGGCATGGGCGAGGCGTTGTATGCGGAAGTCATCGGCGGCGAGCTCGATCGACCGTGTCGCGTCTATGCGCCGGTCGGGGCACATGAGGACTTGCTGCCGTATCTGGTGCGCCGCTTGCTCGAGAACGGCGCGAACACGTCGTTCGTGAACCGTATCGTCGACGAGGATGCCGCCCTCGAAGACATCGTGCGCGATCCCGTCGCCGTCGTCGACGCGCTCGAGGACCGCATTCCCCATCCGCGCATCCCGTTGCCGCGCGACTTGTTCGGCGCGGAGCGCCGGAACTCCGCGGGGCTCAACCTCGCCGATCCCGCCGAGCTCACGCCGCTCGCTGCGGCGTTGCAGATCGAAGCGGCCGTGCCGCGCCGCGCCGCGCCGCTCGTCGACGGCCGGGGCGTCGCGGGCGCCCAGTCCGAAGTGCGCGACCCCGCCGACCGGCGGCACCTCGTCGGCGAGGTTGCGTTTGCCGATGCCGCAACGGCTGAGGATGCGCTGCGCACGGCCGCCGCCTTCTTCGCCGAATGGAATGCGTGGCCCGCGGCCGAGCGCGCCGCATGTTTGCGCGCGGCGGCGAATCGTCTCGAGGACGATCGCGCGTCGCTCGTGGCTCTATGCGTAGCCGAGGCCGGCCGCAGCATTCCCGACAGCCTCGGCGAGATTCGCGAAGCCGTCGACTTGCTGCGCTATTACGCGCGCGAGTGCGAGCGCCTGTTCGTGCCGGTCCCGTTACGGGGACCGACGGGCGAGCGCAACACGTTGCGGCTCACGGGCCGCGGCGTTTTCTTGTGCGTGAGCCCGTGGAATTTCCCCGTCGCGATTTTCGCGGGCCAGATTGCGGCTGCGCTCGCGGCCGGCAACACGGTGCTCGCGAAGCCCGCCGAGCAGACTTGCCTCGTCGCCGCGCGCGTTATCGAGCTCTTGCTCGACGCCGGCGTGCCGAGCGGCGCTCTGCAATTCCTGGCGGGCGAGGGACCGGCGCTCGGCGCGGCGCTGCTGCACGATCCGCGTCTTGCCGGCGTCGTGTTCACGGGCTCGATCGAGACCGCGCAAGCGATCGGCCGCGCGCTCGCGATGCGCGCCGGCCCGCCGGCCGTTTTCATCGCGGAGACGGGCGGAGTCAACGCGATGATCGTCGATAGCTCGGCGCTCCCCGAGCAGGTCGTCAAGGACGCCGCGCAGTCGGCGTTCAATAGCGCGGGCCAACGCTGCTCGGCGCTGCGGCTTCTGTGCCTGCAAGAGGACACGGCCGACGCGATTCTCGCGATGCTGGTCGGGCATATGGCCGAGCTCGTGATCGGGCCGCCGAGGCTCTTGCGAACGGATGTCGGACCCGTCATCGATAGTCAGTCGCAGCAAAAGCTCCTCGAATACATCGATCGCAACGCGTCCAAGATCAAGTATCGATGCGCGCTGCCGCGCGAGCTCGAGTCGGGATTATTCGTGCCGCCGACTCTCATCGAGGTCGAGCGCGTCGCCGATCTCGAAGGCGAGGTTTTCGGTCCCGTCTTGCACGTCCTGCGCTACGCGGCCGGCGCCGTGGATGCGCTCGTCGACGATCTCAATGCGTCGGGCCACGGGCTCACGCTCGGCGTACACAGCCGCATAGACAGCTTCGCCGATCGCATCGCGGACCGCGCGCGCGTCGGCAACGTCTACGTCAACCGCAACATGATCGGCGCCGTCGTCGGCGTGCAGCCTTTCGGCGGCATGGGCTTGTCGGGCACGGGACCGAAAGCCGGCGGACCGCACTACCTGAGCCGTTTTGCGACCGAGCAGACAATCACGATCAACACGGCCGCAGTCGGCGGCAACGCGACCTTGCTGTCGCTCGGCGAGGAGGCCTGAGGTCAGAGTCGCGGCAAACCGAGCGCGACCAGCGCGGCGCCGATCTCGTCGAGCGCGGCCGGATCGTCGATCGTCGCCGGCATCGTCCACGGCTCGCCGTTCGCCATGCGCCGTATCGTGCCGCGCAGCACTTTGCCGGATCGAGTTTTCGGTAATCGTTTGACGACGGCGGCGTTCTTGAACGCGGCGACGGGCCCGATGTGCTCCCGAATGCGGTCGACGCACTCGCCGACGATCGCCTGCGCCGGCCGCGCGCAGCCCGCGTTGAGCACGAGGAAGCCGAGGGGAATCTCGCCTTTGAGCTCGTCGTTGATGCCGCATACGGCGCACTCGGCGACGTCCGGGTGACCGGCGAGCACTTCCTCCATCGCGCCCGTCGACAGGCGGTGGCCGGCGACGTTGATGACGTCGTCGGTGCGGGACATCACGAACACGTAGCCGTCGTCGTCGATGTAGCCTGCGTCGGCGGTGCTGTACGAGCCTGGAAACGGATCGTAGTACGCGGCGCGACATTGCGGCTCGGCGTTCCAGAGACCGAGAAACGTGCCGGGCGGCAGCGGCAGCTTGAGCGCGAGCGCGCCGATCTGGCCTCGCGGCAACTCGCGCCCCTCTGCGTCGAGCGCGCGCACGTCCATGCCGGGCATGGGCTTGCTCGCAGAGCCCGGCTTGATCGGCAACGGCTCGATGCCGCGGCAACTTCCGCAGATCGCCCAGCCCGTCTCGGTTTGCCACCAATGATCGATGACGGGCACCTTGAGCCGCGAGGACGCCCACTGGAGCGTCGCGGGATCGGTGCGTTCTCCGGCAAGATAGAGCGCCTCGAAGCCGCGGAGATCGTGCTCGCCGATGAGCGAGCCTTGCGGATCCTCGCGCTTGATGGCGCGCAGCGCCGTCGGTGCCGTGAACAGCGTTTTCACGCGGTGCTCGGCGACCACGCGCCAGAACGCGCCGGCATCCGGTGTGCCGACGGGCTTGCCTTCGTAGAGCACCGTCGTGTTGCCGTTCAAGAGCGGGCCGTAAACGATGTACGAATGTCCGACGACCCAACCGATGTCCGAAGCCGCCCAGTATGTTTCGCCGGGTTGCGTCGCATAGAGGTTCTGCATGCTCCAATGCAACGCTACGGCATGACCGCCATTGTCGCGCACGACACCCTTCGGCCGGCCCGTCGTACCCGACGTGTAAAGAATATAGAGCGGATCGGTCGCCGCGACGGCAACGCAGTCGTGCGGCTCGGCGCGCGCGAGCCAGTCGTCCCAGTCGAGGTCACGCCGCGCATCGAGCGCCGCACGATGCTCGGGACGTTGCAGAATCACGCACTTCTGCGGTGTATGCTTGGCTAGACTAAGCGCTTTGTCGAGCAGCGGCTTGTATTCGACTATGCGCTGCGCTTCGAGACCGCAAGACGCGGACAGCACGACCTTAGGTCTACAGTCGTCGATGCGCGCCGCGAGCTCGGGTGATGCGAATCCGCCGAACACGACCGAGTGAATCGCGCCGAGCCGCGCGCACGCGAGCATCGCGAACACGGCCTGCGGGACCATCGGCATGTAAATCACGACCGCATCGCCCTGCCGCACGCCGAGACCATGCAGCGCGCCCGCGAGCTCGGCGACGGCAGCTTTGAGCTCCGCATAGCGATACCGCCGCTTGGTACCCGTCACGGGGCTGTCGTAGACGAGCGCCACCTGATCGCCGCGGCCGGCTGCGACGTGACGATCGACGGCGTTGTAGCAAGTGTTGAGCTTGGCGCCCTTGAACCAGCGGTGAAACGGCGCCGCCGACGAATCGAGCACTCGGTCCCAACGCTTGAACCAAGTGATGTCCTCCGCCGCCTCAGCCCAGAACGCCTCGGGCTGCCGCAGCGAAGCCGCGTACAGTCGATCAAACGCGCCGGCCATGATTAGCGCGCCTTGCTCGAGCGCCGGCCGTCAGGCGCCGCGCTCCGCGAGCGGCACGTAGGCGCGCGCGGGCGGACCGTCGTAGTCTGCGGTGGGGCGGATGAGCCGGTTGTCGGCGCGTTGCTCGATGACGTGCGCCGTCCATCCCGCACAGCGCGCGCACACGAACAGCGGCGTGAAGAGCGGCGTCGGCACACCTAAGCAGTGATAGGCGCAGGCGCTGTAGAAATCGAGATTCGGAAAGAGCTTTTTCTTCGCCCACACGGTCTTCTCGATCGCCTCGGAGACGGCATACAGAAGGTCGTCCCCGGTGATCGCCGCGAGCTTCTTCGCCCACTTTTGGATCACCGCGCTGCGCGGGTCCGACGTCCGGTACACGGCGTGACCGAAACCCATGATCTTCTCGCGGCGCTCGAGCATCTGCTCGACGCCTGCCACCGCCGCGGACGGCGAGTCGAAGCGCTCGATGAGCGCCATGGCCGCTTCGTTGGCGCCGCCGTGCAGGGGTCCGCGCAGCGTGCCGATGGCGCCCGTTACGGCCGAATACATGTCGGACAGCGTCGCGGCGCAGACGCGCGCCGCGAACGTCGACGCGTTGAACTCGTGCTCGGCATACAGGATCAGCGACGCGTCCATGGCGCGTCGCTCGAGCTCGCTCGGTGCACGGCCGTGCAGCAGGTGTAGGAAGTGTCCGCCGACACCGGGCTCGTCCGATTGCGTGTCGATGCGTTTGCCCGTCGTCGCATAGTGATGCCAATAAACCAGCGCGCCCGGGAAGATCGCCAGCAGGCGGTTCGCGACGTCGAGCTGCTCTTTGAAATCCCGCTCGGGCTCGAGGGTGCCGAGCATTGAGCAGGCCGTGCGCAGCACGTCCATCGGATGAGCGTGCGACGGAACGAGCTCGAGCGCGGCACGAAGCTCGTTGGGCAAGCCGCGGAGCTTGCCGAGCGCGCCGCGGTAAGCGTCGAGCGCCGCGCGCGTCGGCAGCTCGCCGTAGAGAAGCAAATACGCGACTTCTTCGAACGTCGCGTTCTCGGCGAGTGCCGCGACGTCGTAGCCGCGATACGTGAGACCGAGGCCTTCCTTGCCGACCGTCGAGATGGCCGTTCTTCCGGCCGAGACGCCCCGTAGTCCTGTGCTTCCTGATGGCTTATTCATCTTTGTCGAACAGCTCGTCGAGCTTACGTTCGTACGCATGATAGCCCAGCACGTCGTAGAGCTCGTCGCGCGTCTGCATGTCGTCGAGCATGGGGCGCTGCGTGCCGTGCTGGAGCAGCGTGTGGTAAACGTCGAGCGCGGCTTGGCTCATCGCACGAAATGCGGAGAGCGGATAGAGAATCATCTTGACGCCGGCGGAGCCGAGCTCGCGCACCGTGAAGTACGGTGTCATGCCGAACTCCGTGAGGTTCGCGAGCACGGGTACAGCGACGGCGCCCGCGAATGCGCGATAATCGTCGAGCGTGTAGAGAGCTTCGGCGAAGATCATGTCGGCGCCGGCCTCGACGTAGCGCGCGACACGCTCGATCGTCGCTTCTCGGCCTTCGCGCGCGAACGCATCGGTGCGCGCCATGACGACAAACTCGGAATCCGTGCGCGCGTCGACAGCGGCCTTGATGCGGTCGCACATCTCCGGAACGGACACGGTCGCTTTGTTCGGGCGGTGACCGCAACGCTTCGCGAGCTCTTGATCCTCGATGTGCATCGCCGCGGCGCCGGCGCGGATCATCTCGTGCGTCGTGCGCGCGATGTTGAAAGCGCCCCCGAAGCCCGTGTCGACGTCGACGAGCAGCGGCAGCGGCGTCGCGGCTGTGATGCGGCGCACGTCCTCGAGCACGTCGCCTAAGGTCGTCATGCCGAGATCGGGCAGCCCGAAGGATGCGTTCGCCACACCCGCGCCCGATACGTAGATCGCCTTGAAGCCCGCGCGCTCGGCGAGCAGCGCGCAATAGGCGTTGATCGTGCCCGGTATTTGCAGCGGCGCGTGCTCGGCGACGGCGCTTCTGAACGCCTGTCCCGGGCTCGCGCTCGGGCGGCTCATTCAGCGCACCCAAAGATCGACGAACGCGTCGACCGACATGGCTTCGAGCGGAGCTTGAGCGCTGCAGGCCGCTTCGATGCGGCGCGCGTGTGCGGTGTCAAAGCGCGTCGCGAGATGGCGGCGAAACTTCTCGAGCAGCAACGGCATCCCCTCGGCGCGCCGGCGGCGGTGCCCGACGGGGTAGTCGACAGCAACCCGCGGCGTGCTCGAGCCGTCGCGAAACTTGACTTGTACGGCATTGCCGATCGCACGCTTGTCGGGATCCATGTAGTCCTTGCTGTACGCGGGATTCTCGGCCACGCGCATTCGCTCGCGCAAGCGGTCGATACGGGGATCGGCCGCGACCTCGTCCTCGTAATCGGCCGCGGTCAAACGCCCGAAGATGAGCGGCACGGCGACCATGTACTGAAGGCAATGATCGCGATCGGCGGGATTCGCGAGCGGCCCGCGCTTGTCGATGATGCGCAAGCCCGCTTCCTGCGTCTCGATGAGGATCTCGGCGACGTCGTCGAGGCGTGGTGCGACTTCGGCGTGCAAGCGAATGGCCGCTTCAACGGCCGTTTGCGCGTGGAACTCGGCCGGAAACGAGATCTTGAACAGCACGTTTTCCATGACGTAAGAGCCGAGCTCGCGCTCGAGCGCGATCGTCCGTCCTTTGAATAGGACGTCCTGAAAGCCCCAGGTCGCAGCCGTCAGCGCCGAGGGGTAACCCATCTCGCCCGCAACCGCCATGAGCGCCAAGCGCACGGCGCGGCTCGTCGCGTCGCCGGCCGCCCAGCTTTTGCGCGAGCCTGTGTTCGGCGCGTGACGGTAAGCTCGCAACGCGCCGCCGTCGAGCCAGGCGTTCGAGAGCGCGTTGACGATTTGCGCGCGGTTGCCGCCCAAGAGCTGCGTCGCGACGGCCGTGCTCGCGACGCGCACGAGCAACACGTGATCGAGGCCCACGCGGTTGAAGCTGTGGTTGAGCGCGAGCACGCCTTGAATCTCGTGCGCCTTGATCATCGCCGTCAGCACGTCGGCCATGGTCAGCTGCCGCCGGCCTTCGCTCGAGTGGCGGCGGCTCACGTAGTCGGCGACGCTCAAGATGGCGCCTAAGTTGTCGGAGGGATGACCCCATTCCGCGGCGAGCCACGTGTCGTTGAAATCGAGCCAGCGGATCATCGTGCCGATATTGAATGCCGCGGCGACGGGATCGAGCTCGTAACGCGTGCCCGGCACACGCGCGCCGCCTGGCAGCGTGGCGCCGGGAACGGTCGGGCCGAGGAGCTTCGTGCACGCCGGAAACTCGAGCGCGAGCATGCCGCAGCCGAGCGTATCCATGAGGCAGTAACGCGCGATCGTGCGCGCTTCCGCGCTGTCGGCAGGGAAGTCGAGCACGTAGTCGGCGATCTGCGTGAGCAAAAGGTCGGGCGCGGGACGGCGCGCGTCGCGGGTCCCCGTGAACGCCGATGTGCTCACGACGCCGCGCATCGGCCTGGGGCGAGAACGAGACTGGCGAACATGCGGCGCATGGGTTTCCCTCGTTGCTTGGTGCTCAGGTGCGGCGGGCTTGCGACCTTCGAATGATAACGTCCGGCTGGTCGCTTACGGGCTATGTTATAACATGATATAACTTCAGCCGTGAAGCTCGTCGTTCGCCGAATCGGCAACTCCTTCGGGGTCATCATTCCGAAACCCGCGCTCGACGCGTGGGGCGTCGGCGAGGGCGACGAGCTCGAGCTCACGGAGCGCGGCATTCGCCCCGCGGCGCGCGGGGGGCTTTCGCAAAAGGCATTGGATGAGCTCAAGAGATCCATTGCGCTCGCGGTCATCCGGGGTTTCACGCCCCGCGAAATCCGGGCGCAGATCCTCGCAAATCTGCATCGCTGGAAGAGCCGCGGCGTGTGGGTCCCGGACTACGACGAGTGGCAACGCCTCGCGGAGCGTGAGGACGAGCCCGCGTTGCTCGCCGCGATGCTCGGACGGGACGAGCGCGCCGTGAGGCTGCGCCAGTCGATGCCCTTCGTCGGGCTGCTATCGCAGGAAGAAGTGAGAAAACTGCATGAAGAAGCAGCAGGTTGATCACGTCTTGCGCGCGGCGGGGCGGATCACCGGCCGCAAGCAGTTGGTGATCATCGGCAGTCAGGCTCTGCACGGCCAGTACCCGGACCTTGCCGACGACATCGTTCGATCGGCCGAAGTGGACTGATCGCGGCCGACAGCCCCGCGCGCACGGAATGGTTGAATGCGATCGGCGTTCATTCACCTTTTCACGAGACCTGCGGCTACTACGCCGACCCGGTCGACGAGTCCTCGGCGGTGCTGCCGAGGGGATGGAAGTCCCGGCTCGTCGATCTGCCTTCAGGCGACACGGAAGGCGTGTGGGGTCTTTGTCTCGATTCCCATTCTCGCGATCGCCAAGTACGGCGCCGGCCGCGAAAAGGATCGCGAGCTCACGCGCGCGCTGGCGCGCCGCGGAATCGTTGCGCCACCGGCTTCTCGGTCTCCTCGAGAAGACGCCCGTGAGCGAGGACGTGCGCGAGCGGATCAGGCGGGACATCGCGCGGGACTTCGATGAAACGCACTAGCGTCGTCTACTGGACGGCCGATCAGACGGGGTCGACGCCGGCGCGCAGGCACAAGTGCTCCCACGCGCGATCGAGCGCAAGCGGCGAGAACTGAGTTTCTGCCGCGCGCCTGATTTCCTCGTCGCTCAAGCCTTCGGGCTCACCGAGAGTCCGCGCTTGCAGAAGCACGCCCGCGTTGACTTGCAGGTAGATTGCCGTCAGCACGGCGCGCGGTACGGTCGCGCCGACGACGACGGCGCCGTGGCCGCGCATGAGCAGGCACGTGTTCTCGGCGAGCGTGGCAGCGAGGTCTCTGCCTTGCTCGATGGTGCGCACGAGCATGTCGGTATCGCCGTACCGATCGCGGATGTCCCAGACCGGGATCTCGGCACCGATGATCGACGCCGTGTGAATCACGGGCTTGAGCGGCACGTCGGTGATCGTGAACGGCAAGATCGAATAGGCGTGGTAGTGAATGACGGCGTCGACGTCGGCCCGCGCTTCATAGACGGCGCCATGAATCATGCGCTCGCCGTACGCCGTTCGCCCACGCGCATCGACGGGTGTACCGTCGAGATCGAATTCCATGAGGTCGTCGAGAGCGACGAGGGCGGGACTGCGCGACCGCGACATCACGAAGCGCCGAGCATTGCGCGGGTCGCGCACGCTCACGTGACCGAAGGCGTCGACGATGTTCTCGTTCGCGAGGATTCGATTGGCCGCGACGAGGCGCTGAAAGTCCGGCAGCTCGTCGAGGCGCGCTGCATTTTGCGCGCCGCGCGCCGGCGCCTGGGCAAGCAGGACGCCGGGGATGCCGGCGAGATGCGAACCCGTCAGTGCGAGGGACGCCCGCAGCAATTGCCGGCGCGAATACGGGAAGCTTGGCGTCAATGCTGCTCCTTAGGCTTGAGCTATGATCGCCCGACTCGGCGCCCGGCTCAATCCGCGGCCGGGCGCTTTTCACCGGCGCGCGAGATTCGCCGCGAGCAGGGAGCCCTGCGGCGCATCGGCTGCCGCGCGTTCCCGGTGTCGGCCGGCAA
>Ga0209640_10004972_pt1 | contig 11620 bp, 11 predicted proteins | sample RifCSP10_1_FD_184018 | JGI IMG/M metagenome (GOLD analysis project Ga0209640, IMG submission 184018) | Soil microbial communities from Rifle, Colorado - Rifle CSP2_sed 10_1 (SPAdes) (version 2) | ecosystem: Environmental > Terrestrial > Deep subsurface > Rock core/Sediment | place: Rifle... | reverse complement strand
GGAGCGGCATGAGTTTATTGATCCTAAGCCGACCGCTGATCTCATGAAGAAATTTTTGGTGCCTCGCGGCAAATAGTCACAGATCAATATGTTTCAGGTGTTGACAGGGCTTCTCAATGAGGCGCTCCGCGCACGTGAGAAGAAGGGGACCAAGGCGCGGAGATTTCACATTAACCACAGCATAGAGAACGGAGGTAAGGTTCGCAACCATGGCCAGCATAGAGATTCTTCAACCCACTTCGTTAGATGAGGCGGTCTCGCTGCTCGTTAAGCATAGCGAGGAAGCGAAGATCGTAGCCGGGGGAACTGCGCTCGTCATCATGCTCAGAAATCACCTGATCTCTCCTTCGATGCTCCTCAGTTTGGGGCGCCTGGGTGATCTCCGTCACATTCGCCACGAGTCCGGTACGGGACTCAGAATCGGGGCACTCGTGACCCTTCGTGAGGCTGAGCAATCGCCCTTGGTTCGCGAGAAAAATCCCACGCTGGCATATACCTTTAGCAAGGTCGGCAATGTTCGCGTGCGCAACGCCGCGACGGTTGGGGGCAATATCAGCGAAGCGGACTATGCTTCCGATCCCCCGTGTGTTCTCGTTGCGATGCGAGCCAGAGTCAGGGCTTGCAGCGTCCGGGGCGAACGAGAGGTGGCTGTGCGGAGCTTTTTCAGGGGCTTCTACGAGACATGTCTGGAACCAGACGAAATCCTGACCGAAGTAATTATCCCGGACCTTGCTCCGGGAAGCAGTGCCGCTTACGTCAAGTACGTATCGCGCTCATCCGAAGATCGTCCGTGTGCGGGCGCGGCGGCCGTCGTCGAACAGAATCCGGACGGAACGTGCAAGGAACTCCGCGTGGTGCTGGGAGCGGTTTCAGAAATTCCCCAGGAAATCGAGTCCGCCGAGGCCATGGCCCGCGGCCAGCGATTGACCGGAGAGCTTGTCGACGAGATTGCCACGGCTTACTCCGCGGCGATCTCTCCGCTCTCGGACTTGCGCGGCTCGGACTGGTACCGCAAGCAGATCATCCGCATATTAACTCGGCGGGCAATTCAGCAAGCTATGTCGGGAAACTAGACCAGGAGAACCTTTATGTCGGTTATGGGCCAAAGTGTAGCGATGCTCGATGCGGAAGAGCGTGTCACGGGTCGGATCGGGTACGTCTTAAACTTGGAGCTTCCAGGGATGCTTTTCGGGAGGATTCTGCGCAGTCCTTTTGCCCATGCGCGGCTGGCAAGCGTGGATGCGTCGCGGGCCGAGAAGGTGAAAGGGGTGGGAGCTGTACTGACTAGGGCGGACTTAGCTCCCGAGAGCGCTTTCCGCGGCAGGTACGGGCGAGTTTTCCGGGATCAGACTCTGGTAAGCGTAAACAAAGTACGGTTTGTTGGAGAACCTGTGGCCGCCGTGGCCGCGGTAGATGAGGACGTTGCCGAGGAAGCCCTGTCCCTGATCAACGTAGAATATGAGGAATTGCCCGCTGTGTTCGATGAGCTGGAGGCGCTGCAGCCGGGAGCTCCGCTGGTCCATGATCCACGGCCGGAGCCGGTACCCGCGTATGCTGGTAGAATACTACAGGATCTGCCCGAGGGTAGTAACATTTGCACCCATTTCAAGCTGCGCCGGGGTGATGTGGAGGCCGGCTTTCTGGAGGCCGACGTTGTTTTCGAGGACACGTTTCGTTCCCCGGCGGTGCAGCACGTTCCCCTGGAACCTCACGTTACGTTGGTCCAGCACTCCTGGGGCAAGCTGACCATTTGGACTTCCACCCAAATGCCGCACGGAGTCCGTGCCCAGATGGGAGAGCTGTTCAACCTGCCACTCACCAAGATTAGGGTTATCGTCCCACCCCTGGGGGGTGGATTTGGCTCAAAAGGTTCTTTGCGGTTGGAGCCCATTACCGCCTTCTTGGCGCGGAAGGCAAACCGGCCAGTCAAGATTACGCTCCGCAGAGAAGAGGAGTTCGTTACGGTTTGTAAGCATCCGGCGACAGTCCGCATCAAGACCGGGGTTAAAAATGATGGGACGTTGGTGGCTCGGCAGGCGATCGCCTACTTCAATACCGGAGCCTACAGCGATGCTGGACCGCTGGTTGCGCGGAACGCCGGCGCCGCGATGGCGGGCCCTTATAAGATTCCCCACGTGAAGATTGACTCCTTCTCGGTGTGGACGAATCTGGTGCCGGCCGGGGCGCTGCGCGGCTTCGGCGTGCCTCAGGCCAATTGGGCCTATGAGAGCCAGATGGACATGATTGCCGAAAGGCTTGGCATGGACCCGGTCGACCTGCGCCAAAAAAACGTTCTGCGGGATGGCGACCTTTTTGCAACCGGGGAAAAGCTTGAAGATTTTCACTACGAGGAGCTTCTAGACCGAGCGGCGGCATCGGTGAGTTGGAGTCCCAACGACGCGCGTTGGCTCCATCGTAGTGCGGGCGCAAATCGCAGAGGGAGTGTGTGCTGTGGAAAGGGTATTGCCTTAGTCATTAAAGGGACTATGACTCCTTCGACATCCACTGCAGCGCTCAAGTTGAACGAAGACGGGAGTTTCAACGTTTTGCAAAGCGGCGTAGAGATCGGGCAGGGCGCTAAGACGGTCTTGGCTCAGATTGCGGCCGACGCTGCGCAGGTCCCCCTGCACCGCGTGTCTGTTTCGGACCCGGATACGGACGTTACGCCCTATGACCAGCAGACAATGTCGAGCCGGACAACGTTTTCCGTGGGCAGCGCCATTGTTCGGGCGGCAGAGGACCTCAAACGCCAACTGCTGGCAAGAGCCGCAGATTTGCTGGAGGCCTCGGCGGAGGACCTGATGATTCGAGAAGGGAAAGTGGAAGTCCAGGGGGCTCCGGCCCGGTCGTTGAGTTATTCCGAGATCGTGATCCGCGGAAGACAGGGCAACATCATCGGACACGGGAACTTCACAACCCGTGGCGGCCTGGATCTCGAGACGGGTCAAGGCATCGGCTCCGTTCACTGGGCCCAAGGAGCGATTGCCTGTGAAGTCGAGGTTGATACAGAGACTGGGAAAGTAAATATCCTTCAGCTGAATCCTTGCGTCTTTGCTGGTCGAGTTGTGAATCCCCGGCTTAGCGAGTTGCAGTTGGAGGGCTGTGCTTTCTTTGGCGTCGGCCAAGCCCTCTTTGAGGAAATGGTGTATGACGAGCACGGGCAGGTCATGAACAAGAATCTGGGGGACTACACCATCCCCTCCTTTGAGGACATTCCGAAGAAGCTGAAAGTGTTCCTCTTGGAGCACGAAGGTTCTCGGGATATTCACGGCGTCGGCGAGACGATCTTGTCACCGGTAATGGCGGCAATCGGCAATGCAGTTTACAACGCGGTCGGAGTCCGCATCCAAAATCTGCCAATTACAGCTGAGAAGGTACTTCGCGGACTTCAAAAGGCATGACGGCCCCGCATGCTGTGCCTGTTCGATATCTCTGGATCGTGATCGAGGAGAAAAGATGAAGCAGATTATCAAGCTCAAGGTCAATGGCGCAGAGCAGGAGTCAACGGTGCAGACGCATCACACGTTGCTGGAGGTTTTGCGTCGGGATTTCAAACTGTTCGGCGCGCGGGAAGGGTGCGGCATCGGGATGTGCGGCGCATGCACAGTGCTTGTAGACGGCAAGCCGGTCAGCTCGTGCCTTATCCTCGCGCCGTTCGCCCAGGGAAAGGAGATCCAGACTATCGAGGGGTTGACCGCCGACGGCAAGATCCATCCGATCCAGGAGGCCTTCATCGATCATAACGCGTTCCAGTGTTCCTACTGCACGCCGGGCTTCATACTGATGACGAAGAGCTTCCTCGAAGAGAACCCGGACCCCACTCTGGAGGGAATCCGATCCTATCTGGCGGGCAATCTTTGTCGCTGCGGGAGCTATCTGAAGATCGAGGATGCGGTTTTGGATGCGGCAGCCCGACTGCGTGGTGCTCAACATCGGCCGCCGATAGCACGGAAGTGAAATACAATAGCGGAGATCCAGGGTTTCTGCGTGTGTTGTGGCGGAAAGTTATTCTTTTTGTTAAGTAGGTTTAAGCTGACTGGGAGTAGGAAGGGTCAAAAGGGAGGGCGAAATAGTGAAAGCGAAGATGAGAAGCGGCCTGCAGGGATTAAAGTCGTTAGCGTTGGGACTTGGTATTCTCTTATTGTCCTTAGTTGTCGGAAAGGCCTCCGCCGAAAATGTGAGGGTGGGGATTGCATCGCTGAACGTGACGATGATGCCGTTGGCAGTTGCGCGAGAGCAGGGGTTTTTTCAACAGGAAGGTCTTAACGTGGATCTCGTGGTCATGCCGGCAGCCCTGAATATCAAGGTGCTTCTCTCCGGAGACATCGATTACGCCACGACGGTCGGCTCGGCAGTGATAGCCGCTGTGCGCGGCATTGACGTACGCGTGGTGATGCTGTTTACCGATCGCCCGCTTTTCGATCTGGTGGCAACCCCGAAGATCAATTCCGTCGCAGAACTTAAGGGGCGGACAATTAGCATCTCCTCGCGAGGCGGGATTCAGGATGCGATTTTGCGCCGCATGCTGCAGCAGTCTGGCGTGGATCAGCGGGAGGTGTCGGTCCTCACTATAGCGATTCCCAGCGCCATGGTGGCTGCCATAAAGAGCGAACGTATTGCGGCCGGATTAATCATTCCCCCGTACAACTTTCTTGCCTACCGGGAGGGACTGAAAAACTTGGGGTCTGCCGGCTCTTTTATGCGGCTTCCCAGCGCGGGTATTGTCGCCATGCGCGAGAAGCTGGATCGGAACCCCGATCAGATTAGAAGAATGCTGCGAGCTTTGACCCGAGCGCAGGCGTTTGCCAAAGAACAGAAGCTAGCGGTCATCCCGATCCTGAAGCGTTTTATGGGGATGAAAGATGAGGACTTGCTTTCGCAGATTTACGACTATCACCGCAGAGCTGAGGCAACAGACGGCAGGATCGATACGGCTTTGGCGGCGGAAACCATCCGCGACACGCGCGTCAGCGAGGGAGTTGCCAAAGAAATTCCCGTCGAGCAAGTCTTTGACTTCTCCTATCTGACGCAACGTCGGTGAGCGTTTTTAACCACCTTGCGCAGGGAGAAGCGATTCGATTCGGAATCATATATCGGAGAATTTTTGATAGACTACGGCAGCGGGTACACCATTGACCCTAGTCGGAGAATCAAGCTCTTATAGGTCCCGGCTGCATGCGGCAACGTGGTGCATGGGTCTCAAGGACGATTGCGCATGGCCATTATTGGTGGGTTACTAACTGTAATCCCGACGGAGTGGCACTGGAAAGGAGCCTAAGTATGGATAAGGATGCACAACACAAAACCGACAGCCTTCCGCTTGAATCGACTTATGTAAAGTGGCAACGGGAGGAAGACATACCGATCCATCGAGGCTTTTGGGCAGACCTGAACGCATTGGAATTGGCATACTGGAAGCGCAAAGGCTGCCTTGGGACTTACCTCAATCTTGCGGATCAGCAAGACCTGGATGCTTACGTTGCCGAAATTCCACCTGGCGAGCAGACGAAAGCGGAGCGCTACATGTACGAGGAAGCCATCTACGTATTGAGGGGACGCGGGGCTACGACTGTTTGGTACGATGGTATGCCCAAGCATACCTTCGAATGGCAGGCGGGAAGCCTCTTCGCACCACCGCTCAATTGTTGGCGGCAGCACTTCAATGGGCAGGGTGACAAGCCGGCTCGCTTCGTGGCGGTCACGTCAGCGCCGCATTTAATCAATCTGTTTCATAACAAAGCGTTTATCTACGATAATACCTTTACCTTTCATGACCGCTATCAGCCAAAGGATGACTATTACAGTGGCAACGGCGTGCAGAAGGTGTTCGCTGTTGCCGCTGAAGATGGGATGCAACGGGGTCGAGTGCGCTGCGTTTGGAATACCAACTTTATCCCGTCAGTGCCGGATTTCGATAAACTGACGGACCACAATCGCGCCATGTTTGCCCCAGGCGCACAGCGCTCCGTTGATTTTACTCTTGCGCAGAACACCCTGGGTGGCCACATTAATAGTGCCCGGCCAGGGTTTTACAAGAAGGCCCACCGTCACGGACCTGGTGCTCACCTTATCGTCATTCGTGGAACCGGGTATACGCTGATGTGGGAGGAGGGAAAGAAGCGCGTGCGCGTGGACTGGAAGCCTGACATTGTCTTTTCGCCTCCGGATATGTGGTACCATAACCATTTTTGTACAGGTAAGGAACCGGCACGTCAGTTTGCTCTTCGATGGGGTGGAGAATATATCGGTGTGCATCGCGGTGTCGAGAGGAATTATGGTGACCAGATCGAATTTGAAGACGAGGACCCTGAAATCAGAAAAGAGTTCGAGGACGAATGCCGGAAAAATGGCATCCAAATGATGATGCCGGCTGTTAAGTATCGGCGCTAGAGAGTACTACGAGGAAGACCATCGGATGGCGGAGGCTGGGGTAGAAGGGTTGGCTCAATGATAAACGAATCTCACCGGAAATAAAAGAAAGTAGGAGGTACTTGTTGTTATGAACTCAGGACCCAAGATACCGGACCTGCGCACATTTCTGGAGGACTACGAGGAGCGTAATCCGGCCGACGTGGTTCGCATAACGCGGCCAATAAAGAGTCGGTACGAGACCACGGCCATCGCTGCTCAACTGGAGCAAATGAAACGTACTCCAGTGCTGATCTTTGAGAATGTGGTCAATGATGATGGTCGCCCATTCAAGTATCCCCTGTTAAGCTTTCTGTGTGCGAGCCGAGAGCGTATGGCATATGCTGTCGGTGCCGACCCGAAACACCTCGCGTCATTTTGTGCGGAGCGAAAACAAAGGCGGATCAAGCCGCAGGTCGTCTCTCGTGAGGCCGCGCCGGTGAAGGAGGTGGTTAAGAAGGGGGATGAGGTTGATCTACTGGAATTTCCGGTCCCGGTATTTCACAGCAAAGAGCCGGGGCCCTACATTACCGCGGGGTTTATCACGTGTTACCAGCGGGAGGGCGGAACGGACAATAGTTCTATCCAACGAGGCTGGATCAGCGGCCGTAACGAGATCCGCTTCTGGCTGGCACCGGGGACTCACAACTACAACATTTTGCGGGAGCATGAAGAGAATGGGGAAGACATGCCCATGGCAATCTGGATCGGCCACCACCCAGCAGTCATTGCGGGGATGAACTTCGGAAACGAGTATGGCAGGAGCCATTACGAGACGGCCGGCGGGTTCATTGGTCAGCCACTTTCACTGGTACCTTCAGAAACCCTGGGCGAGTCGTTCCTAGTCCCATCGCACGCGGAGATCGTGATTGAAGGCGTTCACAAATGTGGGCTCAGGAAGCCTGAGGGTCCATTTGGTGAATTTCCACGGACTCTAGGTGAGCAGAGATTTAATCCGGTAATGGAGGTGACCGCGGTAACTCACCGGCGAAACCCTTACTGGTATGGACTAGTATGTGGTCATGTTCATTGGTTAACCGCGCTCCTCAGAGAGGCGGAGGCGTTCGAGCGGGTAGGCAAGAGCGTTGCCGGGCTGGCGAACGTCTACGCGCCAATGTCCGGTTGCGGACAGCTAACACTCTATCTCCAGATCCATAAGCGCTCAGAGGGAGAGGGGAAAGCGGCTCTCCTGCCGGCGTTGGGCATTCGCTCGGTAAAGCATGTGTTTGTCTTTGACGACGATGTCAATATCTTCGATGAGACGGAGGTCCTCTGGGCAATGGCCACCCGTGTTCAAGCGGACAAGGATGTTTTGATTGTCACTAATTGTCTGGGGTCACCTCTGGATCCAAGCTCGCCTGGGACGGGATATCTAACCAAAATGGGGATCGATTGTACTCGTCCCTTGCCGCGGTCTAAATTTCCTGAAGTCTTGTCGGTTCCCCATGCGGTCATAGAAAGCACTCCGGTTTCCAACTACATTTCTCAGGAGAAGCTAGAAAAGGTGCCAGTGGACCCCTTCTGCGCCTCTATTAGCTCGAGGAAAGAAGACCCGGAGGCGGGTGATGTAACCTGCATCGGTTGCGGTTGTGCTTTCCCAGTAAGTAGTGAATTCACCCGCTTGGCGAAATCCTACGTTCACTGTCCTACGTGCGGTAAGGAGTTCAGCATCTTTGGTAAATCTCTTTGAGGCAAGGAGGCTGCGGTTTAACATGGAGAAGGTTTCTGCGATTGGCGTCGAGCTAGACGGGAGAATTAGGGCTTTGGATATGAACCCGGTGGCGCTGAACGCGTCCGGGTTACAGCCAATGGTTTTGGACGCGAAGATTCATTTGGCTCAAAGGTGGCGACCTCAAATCATGCTTTTAGCAGGATTTGGGTTCATGGTTTTTCATGTGTAAGTGGCGTACCTGGACAAGATGGGGGCCGCGAGCGGCAGCGCACCTCGGCCCGGACGTTTGCAGTTTGTGCGGATTTTCGATAAGCGAAAAGGGCAGCTTGAGAGGCGGGCATGCGCAACCAGACTTTTCCCGGCGACTTCTTAGAGCGGGGCCGGGAGGATGCCGGGATTCCCGGCTTCCACGAGTTCACCTTTTACCGGGCTCAAGTTGTGGAATCGTTTCTGAGTCGCCACACTCTCTGATGGCGCCGAAACCTGAAGCCCGCTCGAAAACGGAGGCACCGCAATGGCCATTGATGTCCACGCGCACCATATCCCTTCCAGCGCCCTAGAACGGCTTCAACAGAAGGAAGCGGATTGCGGCGTCGAGATAGCGGCATCGGGACCGGAGGGTCCGCAATTGAGGCTCGGCCAGGGCAGCGCTCCCGGCCGTCCCATCATCAAGGAGCTTGTGGATCTCGAGGATCGGGAAAAAAAACTCAAGGAACAAAAGCTCCAGCATCAGCTTCTCTCGACCTGGCTCGACATCGTCGGTTACAACCTGCCGGTGGAGCAGGGGTGCCGTTGGAGCCGGCTGCTCAACCGCTGCCTGGCGGAAGAGCTGAAGCAACAAAAGCCCGAGCGCCGTTTCACGGGAATCGCGACGGTTCCTCTGCAGTCCGGGGAACGCGCCGCTGGCGAGCTGGAATTCGCCGCAAAGGAGTGCGGGATGGTGGGAGTCACCATCGGGACTCATGTCAACGGCAAGAACCTCGACGACCCCGCGCTTCGCCCTTTCTGGCGCATGGCGGAGAAGCTCAAGACGCCGATCATCATTCACCCCTTCTTTCCCTTGGGTGTCGAGCGGCTGGGCTCCTACTTCCTCACCCACATCGTCGGGCTGACCACCGAGACGACCCTGGCGGCGGCCTCGCTCTACTGCGGCGGGGTGATCGATCAATTTCCCGACTTGAAGATCATCCTCTGCCACGGCGGCGGCTTCTTCCCCTACCAGGTGGGCCGGCTGGAGCGCGGGCGCGAGATCCGCGACGACATCAAAAAGGCGACCCGGCTCATGGCGCGCGAGGCGCTTTCCTGGTTCTATTACGACACGATCCTCTTCGATCCGAAGATTCTGGATTTTTTGATCTCCGAGGCCGGAGCGGATCACGTCTTGCTGGGGAGCGACTGCCCCTTCGGGATCGGCGATCCCGATCCGACCCGGATCGTAGAGGCGGCGCAGCTCTCGCCGGCGCAGACGGAACAGATCCTCACCGGCAACGCGCGGAGGCTGTTTCAGATAAAATGAAGGCCGCCTCAAGGCACAGGCCCATTGCTCTCGACCGGAAGGGCTTGCCCCGAGGTCTGCGTAAGACGAGGTCATGAAGCCTGCGCCATTTCTCTACTACCGCGCCCGGTCCATAGAGGAGGCTCTGGATCTTCTCACCGGCACCGCCGCTAACGGAAAACTGCTGGCCGGAGGGCAAAGTCTGGTACCGCTGCTGAATTTGAGACTGGCGCGGCCCGAGGCGCTCATCGATCTCAATGGTATCCCCGGCCTTTCCTACATCCGCAGCGAAGCAAACGAGATCGCCATCGGCGCCCTCACCCGGCAAAGAGAAATGGAGTTCTCAGAGCTACTGGCCAAGGAGCTGCCGCTCCTGGCGGAGGCGATCCCCCAAATCGGCCACCCTGCCATCCGCAACCGTGGAACCCTGGGCGGGAGCTTAGCCCATGCCGATCCCGCCGCGGAGCTGCCCTGCGCGCTCACAGCATTGGATGCCCGGCTGGTCGCGGTCGGACCGGGCGGCGAAAGAGCGATCCGCGCCGAGGACTTCTTCACCGGCTTTTACGCGACCGCTTTGGCCGATAACGAGATCCTCAAGGAGGTGCGAATTCCCCTGGAGAAGCGCGCTGCAGGCTGGAGCTTTGTCGAATTCGCGCGGCGGCACGGAGACTTCGCTCTGGCCGAGGTGAGCGTGCTGCTCTTTGCCGATGGCGGCGGCCGCTGCGCCTCGGCCCGGGTGGTCGCGGGAGGCAGCGTGGAGAGACCTATCCGACTCACAACCGTGGAGACGCTTATCCAGGATGAAATCTCTCCAGGTGCCCAGGCGAGCACTCTCGCGGATGTTCTTAAACATGCCGAGCATCTCGCTGCAACGGAGATTCAATCCAGCGGCGCCAGCGACTATCTGTGCCATCTTACCGGGGTGCTCGCGCGGCGCGCGCTCGAATCCGCCATCGAGCGCTGGAGGAAAGCATGAAAGCGCCCGACCTGGTGCCGGTTTCCCTGGAGGTCAACGGAACCCGCTTTGAAGGCGAGGCGGAGCCGCGAAAAACCCTGGCGGACTTTCTCAGAGAGGAGCTTGGCCTTACCGGGGTGAATCTAGGCTGCGAGCATGGGGTGTGCGGCGCCTGCTCCGTACTTCTGGACGGAGCCGTTGTTCGCTCTTGCATCCTTCTGGCGGTTCAGGCCGATGGCTGCAAGATCACCACCATCGAAGGCCTGGCAAAGGAAGAGAAGCTCCATCCTATCCAACAGGCCTTTCTCGACCACCACGCCTTGCAGTGCGGTTTTTGCACTCCAGGGATGGTGCTGGCGGCGGTGGATCTTCTTAAGCGTTGCCCTCATCCGAGCGAGATTCAGATCCGCGAAGCGCTGTCGGGAAACCTCTGCATGTGCACAGGATACGTCAATATCGTTCGCGCCGTGAGCGCGGCCGCGGAAAGAATGCGAACAGCGGAAAAACCATGAAAAGCGCACAGTGGAAAGGCCGGGCGCTTAATCCGCGCGAGGACCGGAGGTTCGTCACGGGCCGCGGCCTCTATTTGCCCAATATCAGCTTCCCGAAGATGCTGCACGCGGCGATCCTCCGCAGCATTCATCCTCATGCCCGAATCGTTTCCGTCGATGTCGCGGAGGCGCTGAAGATGCCCGGAGTCGTCTGCGCGCTCACCGGCGAAGAGGCCAGGGCTCTGTCCAAACCGCTTCGCCCGCTAATTCCTCTGCCTGTGGAGACCCCCTATTATTGTCTGGCCTACGAGAAGGTCCGCTACGTCGGCGAGCCGGTGGTCGCGGTTGCGGCCGCGAGTCGCTACGTCGCCGAGGACGCGCTGGAAAAAATCCACGTCGAGTATGAGCCGCTGCCGGCAGTCGTGGATCCCGAGGCGTCGATGAAGCCCGACGCGCCTTTGCTCTTCGAGCCGCTGGGAACCAACATCCTCTGGCACGACTGTTTTACCTACGGCGATGTCGACGGAGTCTTCGGCCGGGCCGCTCACGTCTTCAGCGAGAGATTTTTCATCCATCGCTACTCTTCCACGCCCCTGGAG
>Ga0209640_10004971_pt1 | contig 11621 bp, 9 predicted proteins | sample RifCSP10_1_FD_184018 | JGI IMG/M metagenome (GOLD analysis project Ga0209640, IMG submission 184018) | Soil microbial communities from Rifle, Colorado - Rifle CSP2_sed 10_1 (SPAdes) (version 2) | ecosystem: Environmental > Terrestrial > Deep subsurface > Rock core/Sediment | place: Rifle... | reverse complement strand
GGCCGAGGGAACCGACAGCAGCAGGCAGACGAGGTTGAGGCGTCCGGCGCCATACACGAAGACGGCGGACGACACCGTCACAAAGACGGCCGCTTCGCGCATCGACATCGCGCCGCGCGGCAGCTCACGCATCGCGGTGCGCGGATTGAGCGCGTCGAACCGGGCGTCCACCAGGCGGTTGAACCCCATGGCGGCGCTCCGCGCGCTCACCATGCAGACGACGATCCAGAGCACCTGCCACCAGGAAAACGGCTGCGTGCGCCAGGCGAGCAGCGCGCCCGTCAGCGCAAACGGCAGCGCAAACACCGAATGGCTGAACCTGACGAAGGCCAGATATGTGAGCAGCTTCCGCATCTACTCCTCGAGCCACGCGATCGCGGCGGGCTCGATTCCCGACAGCAGGTATTCTTCCACATCGCCGATGCCCTCCGGCACTCGCACGGCGATGAGCGCCGCCTGCTTCCCTTCCTCGATGCTGCCGAACCGGGTGCCGAACCCGAGCGCTCTGGCACCATCGAGCGTCGCGCTTCTCAGCAGATCGCGCGCCGGCACGCGCGGGGCCAGCCGCCTGGCCGCCGCGAGCTCCGCAAACACGTTCACATCCGCCACGCTCGCCAGGCTGTCCGTGCCGAACGCCACCGTCACGCCCGCGGCATAGAACGCCTCAATCGGCGCCTCTCCCACGCCCACGTACCGGTTGCTCCTCGGACACGAGACGACGGTCGTCCCGAGTCTCTTCAGCCGCCCCAGGTCGTCCGCGGTGCACTGGACGCCGTGCACCACCAGCACGCGCGCGTCGAGAAACCCAAGCTCGGCGAGGTACGTCACCGGCGATCCGCCCGGAGGTGTCCACGCGTCCGTCCACGCCCCCACCTCGTGCAGCAGCTCGCGCCAGCCGCCGGTGCCCCGCTCGACGAACTCCACTTCGTCCGGCGACTCGGCCAGGTGGACGGCCGAGCGGTCCTCGGGGTGCGCATCCAGATCCGCTCGAATGGCCGCAAACAGCCCGGGCGACACCGAATACGGCGCGTGCGGCGCCAGGCCGACGCGTACGTCCCCGCCGGCACCTGCCCCCTCAACGGCCGCGCGCGCCTGACGGACTCGCCCGGCCGGGTCATCGGCGCCAAATCCCAGCAGCTCGTAGAACACCCGCGCCGGCGCTCCAGCGTCCCGCAGGAGCGGCACGGTGACGAGCGTGTTGCTGATGTCCCCGATCACCCCGGTGCCGCTCGCGCGCGCGTCCCCGATGGCGGCGCGTGCGGCCTCGAGAATCGCCGGATCGTGCGGGTCGGGATACCGCCGGCGTACCGCCATGACCTCGCGAATCCAGTCGAGGAACCGTTCCGCGGGAGGAACGGCCCCGCGAAGGTATGACAGCTCGAGGTGCGTGTGCGCGTTGACGAGGGCGGGGAGAACGACGACGTGCCCCAGGTCGACGCCGTCGCGGCGCGCGCCGCCGCCCACACCGGCGACCGTGCGGTGCTCCACCGAGACCCAGCCGTGACGGATGGGAGGCGCCGCGATCGGCAGGACCCACGCGGCGCGGAAAATCGGCATTCCAATCGACGGATTTACGAATCTACGAATTGCAATACGTCAATGCGTCAATCCGTACATTCGTCAATACGTCAATGTCCTCTGTTGCTTCCCTGTCCGGCTCCGCGCCGGATACTGACGCAGCTCCTCTGGCACCGACGCGTCCCCAGGCGTCCGCGCCGTGCCGAGGGCCAGCATCCTCGGCACCTCGCGCTCGCGGAAGATCGGGTCGCCGAGGATCTCGTAGTGCATGTTGCGCCGTTTGGGGATGAAGCCGGCGTCCTCGATATTGGTCACGATCTCGACTTCATCCATGCAGTAGCTGGCACCGGCGGCCCGGACGACGTTCTCCTCGATCATGACGCTGCCCATGTCGTTGGCGCCGAAGGCGAGGCTGAGCTGCCCGACCTTGCCTCCCTGCGTCACCCACGACGCCTGCAGGTTGTCGACGTTGTCGAGCACGATGCGCGCGAGCGCCAGCGTGCGGAGATAGTCGACCCCGGTGGCCTCGACGCCCCCGCGCTCGGTATGTTCCGGCTGGTAGCTCCACGTGATAAAGGCGGTGAATCCACCGGTCTCGTCCTGCAGCTCCCGGAGCCGCAGCATGTGCTCGATCCGCTCCTCATCGGTCTCCACCGTCCCATACATCATCGTCGCCGTCGTCCGGAGCCCCGCGCGGTGCGCATGGCGCATCACGTCGAGCCACTCGGCGGAGGTGGCCTTGCCGTAGCAGTTCAGGAGCTTCCGCACGCGATCGACGAGGATTTCGGCGCCCCCGCCCGGAATGCTGTCGAGGCCGGCGGCGACCAGCCGCCGGATCACTTCCGGCACGGCCACCTGGTTCAGACGGGAGATGTGGAGCACTTCTGGCGGTGAGAGGGCGTGGAGCTTGAAGGCCGGATATTTCGATTTGACGGCGCGGAAGAGATCCTCGTACCACGCGATCGGCAGGTCGGGGTTGTGCCCGCCCTGGAGCAGCAGCTGATTGCCGCCGACCGCGATGGTTTCATCGATCTTGCGAAAGATCTCCTCGAAGCCGAGCACGTAGCCCTCGGAGGAGCCGACGGCCCGGTAGAACGCGCAGAAGTTGCAGCGCGCCACGCACACGTTGGTGTAGTTGACGTTGCGATCGATGATGTAGGTGACGACGCGGCTCGGATGCCTGCGGGCGCGGATGGCGTCGGCCAGCCGGCCGAGCAGGTGCGTGGGCGCGCGACGAGAGAGCTCGAGCGCCTCGTTCGCGGTGACTCGCCTGCCGCCCATGATCTGCCGGGCGAGCGTTTCATCAACCATCAGAAGAATTCCAGCGTTCGCTTTCGCGGTGCCAGTCCCAGGTCCACGGCGTAGTCGAGAAACAGCTGCAGTCCCGCGGCGTCTTCCGGCCCGAGACCGTACTTGACATTATCTCTTAGATACGCCGCGGCCCGCGCCGTGGCGAACGCGTTGCCGCGGCCGTATTCGGCCGCGATGGCATCGGTTGCCCGCGCGCCTTCCCCCTGCGCCTCCTGCAGCGCGCGGACGTCGCCGGCGCTCACCGCGCCGGGCCGGCCGGTCCACGCGGCATAGATGAACGGGAGCCCTGTCATCGCGGTCCACTGCTCGCCCAGGTCGATCTTCTCGAGGCCGAGCGCGCAATGGTCCGCGTCGAGCGCGGGATCGCCGATGAGCAGCGCGGCGTCGGAGCCGCGCGTCATGGTGGCAAGGTCGGGACCGTGCGGGACGAACTCAGGCTCGAGGTGAAACCGGTGCCGGCACAGCACCTTGACGAGCACCACCGAGGTGCGCGAGCTCGTGTCCAGCGCGACGCGGCGGATGGACTGGAGCGGCACGCGCGTGAACAGGGCGACCGAGCCGACCGGGCCACGCGAGCCGATGCCCACACCCGGCACGAGCCGGTAATCGGGCGCCTGCAGATACTCGACCGACGGAATGAGACCGAGGTCGACCTCGCCCGCGTGCAGAAGCGAGGCACACACCGAGGGGACGTCGTAGCGAATCTGCCAGCGCCCGGGCGCGCGATCGAGCGCCCACGTCAATGGCCTCGCGTTCAGGTAGCCGACGGCGCCGAGGCGGATAGGATCCACTTCCTACGTGCGATCGGCAGTGTTGAAGCGTCCGTCGCGCTCGGCCGCCGAGAATCCCGCCGCTTCGATGTTGCGCCGCACTTCCTCGAGCGGCGCGCGCCGCGTCCCGTCCGGCGCCTCGTCGGAGGCGGTGACATCGTCGAGATCGTCGGCGCCAAAGGTCAGCGCCACCTGGGCCAGTTTCGGGCCGTAGCGGCTCCAGTCGACCTGGATCGTCGGAATGTTCGGCGCCGCCAGGCGCGCGATGGCCACCGCCTTCACGTCTTCGTACCCGGTTGTCGGCCGCAACGGCTGCAGGAGCGTGGGGAGCGGGTTGATCGCCTGAATGCCGCCGAACTCCTCCTGCAGCGCCGCCGCGCGCAGCATCAGGGCGGTTCGCTCGGCCGCCGCCGCCCGGTCGACGGTCAGGCGCAGCTGCCCGAACCCGGCACGCCGCAGGCTCTCGATGGCGACCGAGAGGTCGGCGGACGTGTCCAGGGGTATCTCGGCCAGGGCGTCCAGGCCGGCGGCCCGCAGGTCTGCCAGTGCGCGCGACGGCGCCACGCCGGCTGCGGAGGCCAGGCGCTCGACATCGCTCCAGGACAGTCCCGCCACCACGCGCCCGGCCGCCAGTCCCCTGGCGCCATCGACGGCAGCGATGGCCGCCTCGAGCGTGTCAGGCGCACCGGCCAGCCGGATCTCACGGGCGGCGGCGGGCACACCCCCGGCGAAGGGGCGGTCGACGAGGTGCGTGGCCACACGCAGGTAGGTCACCCGCGCCCCGTGCCGCGACCGGCGCACGGCGTCGGCCAGCATGCCGACCGCCAGGATGTCGGATGCGGACGCCAGCTGGGTGATGTCGTCTGCGGAGAGGCGCTCGCCCGCCTGCACGCGGTCCATGAAGCGATCCGGGCTCGACGAGGCGGTCATGCTGAGTTGCCGCGTGAAATCAGCTCGGACACGCGCGTCGCCAGCGCCAGCGCCGCCCGGCCATCGCGCCCGGTCACCGCCGGCGCGCGCCGCCCGCGAATCGCGGCGACGAAGTCCATCAGCTCCCGGCGAAGCGGCTCGTCCGGCGCGACGTCGATGCGGCCCCCCTCGATGACGGCCCGGCCGCCGTTGGATGAGACCAGCCGATACATCTCGAGCTCCTGCGCCGCGTAGTCGATGGAGATGTACGCGTCGTGCTGAAAGAAGCGCGCCTTCCGCACGCGATCGCGGCTGATGCGGCTTGCGGTCACGTTCGCGATGCACCCGGAGGCAAAGCGCAGGCGCGCGTTGGCGATGTCGACGCGCGGGGTGAGCACGTCGACGCCGACGGCCTCGACCGAGGCGACGTCCGGGCCGACCATCGCCAGCAGCACGTCGAGGTCGTGAATCATCAGGTCGAAGATCACGTCGATATCGAGGCTGCGATCGGGGAACGCCCCGAGGCGGTGAATCTCGATGAACCGCGGCTGCGACACCAGCGGCATCGCGGCGGTCACGGCAGGATTGAACCGCTCGGTATGACCCGTCGCCAGCAGCGTGCCGCGCGCGTCGGCGGCCGCAATCAGCCGGTCGGCGCCGGCGAGCGAGGCGGCCAGCGGCTTCTCGACGAGCACCGCCGCGCCCGATTCGACAAAGGGCAGCGCCACGTCGACGTGCGACACGGTGGGCGTCGCAATGCAGACGCCGTCGACGCGCCCCACGAGATCGGCGGCGGTCGTGAAGGGCGTCGTCCCGTGCCTGGTCGCGACCTCCCGCGCCCGGTCGGGCTTGATGTCCGCGACGCCGACCAGCTCGACGTCGGGCAGCGCGGCCAGGATGCGCGCGTGATGCTGGCCGAGATGACCGACGCCGATGACGGCGAGGCGCGTGCCGCCCATCACGTTCGTCCCACGATCGTGATGCTCGCCTCGTTGGCGGCCGCCACGACCGCGTCCCCGTCCAGCACCAGCGTCTTGCCCGCATCGACCGACAGCGCCGAGGCACCCGCCTCGCGCATCGCCCGAATGGTGGCGATCCCGATCACCGGGACGTCGAACCGCATGTCCTGCTTCGGCTTGGCCACCTTGACCACGCAGACGCCGGGACCCGCGAGCCGGCCGGCGCGCGCAATCACGGCATCGGTGCCTTCCATCGCCTCGACGGCCACCACGGCCTGGTGCTTGACGGCGATCGTCTGGCCGATGTCGAGTCCGGCAATCGCGTCCGCCATGCGGTAGCCGAACTCGAAGTCCTGTTGTTCCTCGCCGGTCGGAGGCCGTCGCGTCAGGACGCCTGGCACCGCGAGCAGCGGCTGCAGCAAGGCCGTCGAATCCATCACCTCAATCCCGTTGTGGCGGAGCTCGTCGGCGACAGCGCCGATGAGCCCGTCGGTGCTTTTCGTCGCGACGCGCGCCAGCACCCGCATCAACACCATGTCGGGACGAATGCCCGCAAAGATCTTGTTGTGCTTGACCTGCCCCGCCATGACCGCGTGCGTGACGGCCGCTTCCTTGAGCAGATCGATGCACGTGCTGAGCTGCCCCAGGGAGATCCAGTGAATCGGGGATCCGTGGCGTGCGGCGGCGTCGTTCAGCTCGGGAAACGTCTCTTCCTTCGCCGCAATGATGGTGACGTCGTGCCCTTGCGCGCGTGCCGCGTCGAGCACCAGGAACGGAAACCGGCCGTTGCCCGCAATCAAGCCTATGTGCATTGACGACGTGACGGCTCACTCATCCGCAACCAGCTCTTCTGCTCTCCGGCTCGGCCGCCGCAGAATCACCCCGCGCTGCGAGGAGCGGATGAAATCCACCAGGTAGCGCACTTCGGGAGAGGTCAAGGTGGGATCGTGCTCGATCTGCACCAGCGCCCGGGACGTATTGAGCTTGGACTGCAGCAGGTAGCGGTACGCGCGCTTGAGCTGGCTGATGGTATCGGGCGTGAAGCCGCGCCTCGCCACGCCAATGGTGTTCAAGCCGTACATCCGCGCCCGGTTGCCCACCGACTTGCCGAACGGGAGCGCATCCTTGGTGATCACCGAGTAGCCGCCCACGTAGGCGTGGCGGCCGACGCGGCAGAACTGGTGCACGCCCGAATACGCGCTGATGGTGGCGAAGTCCTCCACCGTGACGTGCCCGCCGAGGGTGGCGCCGTTGCCGAAGATCGTCTCGTGCCCGATGTGGCAGTCGTGCGCCACGTGCACGTAAGCCATGAAGAGGTTGCGGTCGCCGATCGTCGTGTGGCCGCCGCCGCCAAACGTCCCGCGGTTGATCGTCACGAACTCCCGGAAGGTGTTGCCGCGGCCGATCGTGAGCTTCGTCCGCTCCCCCTTGTACTTCAGATCCTGCGGCGCCAGGCCGATCGACGCCATCGGATAGATGCGGGTGTCGTCGCCAATCTCGGTCCAGCCGTCGATGACCGCGGAGGCGCCGACGCGACAGCGCGCGCCGATCGCCACCTCGGGGCCCACCGTGCAGTACGGCCCGATTGTGGTCCCGGCACCAATACGGGCCGCCGGGTGCACCTGCGCCGTCGGGTCGATGTAGGCGGCGCCCGGGTCGACCGCCAGGAGCAGATCGGCCTCGGCGACGGTCTGGTTCGCGACGTACGCGGTGGCCTGCGCCCTCGCCAGCCGCGACCGGCAGCGGCCGAGGCGCACCTCGAGCCGCAGGCGATCCCCCGGCACCACCTGCCGCCGGAACTTCGCGTTGTCGACGCCCCGGAGCCAGACGCGCGCGGTTGTCGGCACGCCGGACCGCTCGAGCAGGAGCACGGCCGCCACCTGCGTCAGCGCCTCGATCATCAGGACACCCGGCATCAGGGGCGACCCGGGGAAGTGGCCCTGGAAGAACTCCTCGTTGACGGTGACGTTCTTGATGGCGACGAGTCTGGCGCCGGGCTCGTGCTCGGCCACCGTGTCGATGAGAAACGACGGGTAGCGATAGTAGACGCGGTCGAGGAGCGCGGGAAGGTCGATGGAAAACGGCACGGGTGAACTAAGCATACCGGAGGCCCGGGCCTCGGGCCCCAGGGCACAGGCCCCGGAGCGACGGCCCAGGCGCCCTGAGGCCCGGGCCCTGGGGCCTTCCGCTACGGAGTGGCCGGCTTGGGCGCGGGGGCCGCCGCCGGTTTTGGCGCCGGCGCCGCTGCGGGAGCCGCGGGCTTCGGCGCGGGCGCGGCCGGGGCGCCGGCGGTCTTGGTCGCGGCGTCGAACCGCTGGATCACTTCGGTCGTGATGTCCAGTCCCGGATCGGCCCACACCAGTCCGCTGTCCACCATGCTGAACAGCAGGTGGAGCCCTTTCTCGCTCGCCACCTGGTTGATGATCGGCGTCAGCCGTCGCTGGAATTCGTCCTGCAGCTGCGTCTGCAGGCCCTGGACGTCCTGCTGCGCATCCTCGGTGAAGCGCTGGATATCGATCTGCATCCGCTCGATATCCTTCTGGAGCTGGGCGCGGGCCAGATCGCTCATCACCGTCGCGCTGGCCTCGAACTTCTGCTGCGCCGCCTGCAGCTGCTTGTTCTTCTCGTTCAGCTCAATGACCTTCTGCTGGTTGAGCGCCTGCACCTTGGTGGTGGCGGACTTGCCCTCCCCCGACTCGGCGGCAATCCGCTGAATGTTGACGAAGGCGTACTTGGCGTCGGCGGGGAACGGCCGCGGTGCCGCCGGTGCGAGGGCCTGCACTTGCGGCGCGGGCTGCGCCGGCGCAGGCGACGGCAGCTGCGCAAAGCCTGGAGCGGCAGCCAGCATCACGCAGAGCGCCGCGGCACCAATGAACACTCTCATATCTGTCGCTGTCCTTTCGTCTAGAAGGTCGAACCGACCGCGAACCGGAACGTGAAGTTTTTCGCCGGGCGGAGGCTGTTGTCCAGCACGCCCTCGCGCTGCGGATTGGCGGCGAAGATGAGCCGGAACGGGACGTTCAACACCGGCATGAAGAAGCGTACTTCGGCTCCTGTCGACGTGCGGAACCGGTCGAGCGCAAACGCCTCGTTGTCGTCGGCCACCTGGCCGGCGTCGTAGAAGAGGATCAACCGGACCTGCTGCACGATCGAGAACATGTACTCGCCGTTGAACAGCAGGCTCTTGTTGCCGCCCAGGACGAGCCCCGTGAAGGGATCCGAGGGTCCGATCGAGCGGATATCGTAGCCGCGGACGCTGTACTCGCCGCCCATGAAGAGCTTTTCGAAGATCGGCAGCGTCTTGGTGTCCCGGATCGGCGCGATGAACTCGTACTGGCCGCGAATGCCGACCGAGGTTCGCGACGTGTGACGCCAGAACCGGACGCCCTCGATCCGCGGCTTGTAGAACTGGGTGTTGCCGCCCAGCATCGCCAGGTCGATGGCCATCGTCAGGCGCTGGCCGGTGTTCGGAAAGATCGGGTTGTCGACCGTGTTGTGCACGAAGCTGGGGACGACCTTGCTGACCGTCCGCCGTCCGCCCGCGCCAAGGAGCAGCGAATCGAACACGAACGGGTTGCGCCGCAGGCTCTCCAGCGTGTCTGGACTGACCGTCGACAGGTCGGTGAGCGAGACGGTCGAGCACCCCTGCTCGTTGAAGATGCAGCTCGGGTCGAGGAACGCCTCGTTGAGATCGGTCATCCTGACCGCCTCGTACGCGTAGCTCACGAACATGCGGCTGAAATCGGCGACCGGGAACCCCATCATGAGATTGCCGCCCGTCGACTTCTGGGTGTAGTAGCCGATGTACTGCAGCGCCCGCTTATAGACGTCGAAGCCGGCCGTGATGTTGCGATCGAACAGAAACGGCTCGGTGAAGGCGAGCTGATAGTTCTGCATCCGGTCGCCCGCCATCAGCGAGAGCGTGAGGCTCTCGCCACGGCCCAGGAAGTTCGCCGTCTGGAACGAGAGCTGGCCGAAGATGCCCTCGTACTGCGACACGCCTGCGCCGAAGGTGAGCTGGTTGCGGTTCTGCTCCTTGAGCGTGAGCGTCACGTCGACGTTGCCCTCGCGCGTCGGCGTCTTCTCGGTCTTGATGGCCTGCTGATCCTGCTCGTTGATCTGCTCGAAATAGCCGAGCTGATTCAGGCGGCGGACGCTGTATTTCAGCGCTTCGGTATTGAACACCGCGCCCTCGACGAGCCGCATCTCCCGGCGGATCACGTTGTCGCGGGTGCTCGAATTGCCGACGAACGTGATCCGGTTCACGAAGTACTGCTGCCCTTCCTGCAGCCGCATCGCGACATCGACGGTCGGCGGCCCCTGCGCCGGCTCCGCGGCCAGCGCCGCGGGCACGTTCTCGTCCGGCTCGTCGCTCGGCTTGAGGTCGGGGAACCCGGTGAACTCCATGTAGCCGCCGGCGCCGTAGATCTCACGCGCCTTGATGAGGCCGTCCCGAACCTGCTTCTCGTTGTACCAGTCGCCCTTGTTCACCTTGAACAGCGGCGCCAACGCCTCGCTTCTGACGACGGTGTTGCCCGTGATGGAGAAGTCGCCGACACGGTACCGCGGCCCCTCGGTGACCGGAATACGCAGCTCGATCCAGCGGGTTTTCTTGTCCGTGGAGTTCTCCAGCGTGCGAATCTCCGGCTGGCCGATCTGGGCGCGCACGTAGCCTTCGTTGCGGTAATAGGCCTGAATGAGGTCGGCGTCCGCCTCGTACTTGTCTTCCTTGTAGGTGCCGCCGCGCGTGATCCAGCCCCAAAACGGGTTCGGCGGCTTGTTGTCCTTCATCTTGCGGCGGAGCGTGCGGTCGGTTTTGGCGGTGTTGCCGACAAACTCGATCTGGCGGATCTTGAGCTTCGGCCCCTCGCCGATGTTGAACGTGACGTTGATCAATTTCGGCCCGCCGGCGACCGCTGCCGTGGTGTGGGACACCTCGGCGTTGGTGAAGCCCTTCTCCGCCATCATCTCGCGCAGGATCCCTTCGATCCGCCGGATGACACTCTGGTCGAGAAAGGAGTCGAGCCGCAGCTCGATCCCGCGCATGCGCAGTTGCTCGTCGATCTTCGCGCGGTCGATCTGCTTGGTGCCCTCGTAGTTCACGATCTTGACGCGCTCGCGCTCCTCCATGTGGTAGATCACGAGCTTGCCGACCACGCCGTTCGAAAAGACGTAGTCGTTGACTTCGATCGACAGGTCCGTCAGAAAGTTCGTCGCCCACAGCCGCTTGAAGTCCTCGAGCATCGTCTGCTCGGCCTTCTCGTCGTACGGCAGCCAGATGCTCTGCGACGGCTGACTCGGACGAAGCTGCATGTAATAGAGGTAGGTCTGCGGCTCGACCGTGGAGACGTTCCCCTGCGCCTGGAAGCAGGGCGCCAGCAGGTAGATGACCGGCCCCGAGCCCGCCGGTGGCAGGGTGGCCGGCGGGCCGACCGGCACGCCGCAGATGGTGGCGCCGCCCGCAGACGCGGGAGCGGCAGGCCTCTGGGCCGCCGGAGCCGGCGCTTGTGCCCAGGCCGCCGACACGCCAGCGAAAACCAGCGCGGCTGCGGCCCACACGCGACCAGTAAACATTCGCACGCCTCCCAATCTCGCTAAACGCCTTAGTGTACAGGATTTTAGACGTAGAGGACCAGCCAGCGGCCTGCCTGTTCGCCGCGCGCCTTCCGCCTGAAGGCGGAAGCCACAGGTCACTTCCGGGATTAGTAGTGGCTTCCGGCTTTAGCCGGAAGGCAACTACGGGAGCCGCCGGCCCGCGGTCAACTCGCCCATCGGGCGATAGGACAGCTGCCCACCTTCGAGGTACACCTCGACCTCTCCGTCCCGCAGGTTGCCGCGAATGAGCTCTTCGGACAGGGGATCTTCGACGTACCGCTGAATGGCGCGCCGCAGGGGGCGGGCGCCGTACGACCGGTCCTTGCACGTGACATCGATGATCCAGTCGATCACCTCGGGCGTGACCGCGATCTTCATCCGCCGGTCGGTCAGGTTCGCATTGAGCTGCTCGACCAGCAGCCCGGTAATCCGCCGCAGATCGTCGTCGGTGAGCGCCTCGAAAACGATGATCTCGTCGATGCGGTTGATGAACTCCGGGTTGAACGTCCGCTTGACCTCGCCGAGGACCATGTCGGTGACGTTCTTGTCGATCGCGCCC
>Ga0209640_10004970_pt1 | contig 11621 bp, 12 predicted proteins | sample RifCSP10_1_FD_184018 | JGI IMG/M metagenome (GOLD analysis project Ga0209640, IMG submission 184018) | Soil microbial communities from Rifle, Colorado - Rifle CSP2_sed 10_1 (SPAdes) (version 2) | ecosystem: Environmental > Terrestrial > Deep subsurface > Rock core/Sediment | place: Rifle... | reverse complement strand
GGCCTGGAGAGGGTTTGATCGGCTGAGTTGCACGACTAGGCGGTCGGCCCGATAAGCCGTAATTTGCGCCCGGAGCGCGGCCGCCCGGCCGCGGGGAGATTCCGTTATGGCCGTTCAAGCCGCAAAGACGAGCTCGTCCAATTGGGTCGAGTACAACGCGCCGCACGAGGATTTGCGCGATTTCCTGACCCGCGCCGAGCGCGTCGGCGAGGTGAAGAAGATCGACGGCGCCGACTGGAACCTCGAGATGGGCGCGATCTCGGAGATGTTCGGCGCGGCGCGGCCGGAGAATCCCCCGGCGCTGCTGTTCGACAAGGTGCCCGGCCACAAGCCCGGCTACCGCGTCGCCTGGGGCCTCACCAACTCGCGCAAGCGCTTCGCGCTGACCTACGGCTTCCCCGAGCCGTCCAACACCATCGACTGCATCCGCGCCTACCGCGACCGCATGAAGACCACGTTCAAGCTGATCCCGGAGAAGAAGATCGCATCAGGCCCGGTGCTGGAAAACGTGATGCGCGACGCCGAGGTCGACATCTTCAAGTTCCCGATCCCGATGGTGCACGAGAAGGACGGCGGCCGGTATATCGGCACCCAGGACCTCGTGATCATGCGCGACCCGGACGAAGGCTGGGTCAATATCGGCACCTACCGCGTGCAGGTGCTGGACAAGAACACGGTCGGACTCTGGATGTCGCCCGGCAAGCACGGCCGGCTGATCCGCGACAAATATTTCAAGCAAGGCAAGCCGTGCCCGGTGGCGATTTCCGTCGGCACCGATCCGCTGATCTTCCTCGCCGCGGGCAACGAGATCGACTACGGCACGCCGGAATACGCCTATGCCGGCGGCCATCGCGGCCGCGCGATCGAGGTGGTGGAGAGCGAGCTGCACCGGCTGCCGATCCCGGCGCGCGACGAGATCGTGCTGGAAGGCGAGATCCTGCCGGACGACATCCGGCCGGAAGGCCCGTTCGGCGAGTTCACCGGCTATTACGCGAGCGGCGAGCAGAACCAGCCGGTGGTGCGCATCCGCCGCATCTATCACCGCAACGACCCGATCATCACCACGGCGCGGCCCGGCCGGCCGCCGCACGATTACGCGTTCTCCAAATGCGTGACCAAGGCGGCGACCATCTGGGACGAGGTGGAGAAGGCCGGGCTGCCCGGGGTGAAATCCGTGTGGTCGCACGAGGCCGGCGGCGCGCGGCTGTTCAACATCATCTCGATCAAGCAGCTGTATCCCGGCCATGCGCGCCAAGCCGGGCACCTGGTCAATTCATGCCACGCCGGCAACTACATGGGCCGCTGGGTGATCGTGGTGGACGACGACATCGACCCGACCAACACGTTCGACGTGATCTGGGCGCTGGCGAGCCGCTGCGATCCGCCCAACGACATCGAGTTCATCCACAAGGCATGGTCGAGCCCGCTCGACCCGCTGCTGGAGCCGGGCAAGCCGGCGTTCAACACCCGCGCCATCGTGGACGCCTGCCGGCCGTGGGAGCGGCGCGAGTCGTTCGCGCCGATCGCCGCGGCAAGCCCCGAGCTGCTGGAAGCCGCCACCAAGAAATGGGCGCACCTGTTGGAGGGCTGATCGGCCCCGTCCGATCGCTGCAAAAATTTGCCGACAGGCCCTGGAAAATTTAGCGCGATATGACAAAATCGGCGCCATGGGCAACCGGATCCGCTATTGGCGCAAGCAGCGTCGCCTGACGCTGGAAAAGCTCGCCGAGCGGCTGGGGACCTCGGCCGGACACCTGCACAAATGGGAGACCGGCAAGGTCTCCATCACGCTGAACCGGCTGGCCGACGTCGCCCGCGCGCTGGAGGTCGGCATCGTGGACCTGATCGACGGGCAGCAGAAGGTGCCGGTGGTCGGCCGGGTCGGCGCCGGCGCGCAGGTGTTCGCGACCGGCGATAGCCCCGAGGGCAAACGCAAGGTGCGCTCCCCGCCGCGGCAGGAATCGGCCAAAACCGTGGCGCTGGAGGTCGAGGGCGACGCGATGCTGCCGATCGAGGAAGGCTGGCTGCTGTTCTACAGCCGCGATTACGAGGGCGTTCCGGTCGAATGCATCGGCAAGCTGTGCGTGGTGCAGCTCGCCAGCGGCGCGCGCTACGTCAAGCGCGTGAAGCAGGGCCGCCGGCCAGCGCTGTTCAACCTGTACAGCACCAACGCGCGGGAAATGGAGGACCAGACGCTGGCCTGGGCCGCGCCGGTGGTCGAAGCGCGGCCGCCGGACCCGGAAGAGGACGAACCGCGGACAGCGGAGCATTAGCGCCTCGTGCAAAACCGAGGCGCGGCGGATTTGCCGTCAGAGCAAACCAGCCCTCTTTTCCGTTCGTGCTGAGTAGCGGTCCTGAGCTGGCGAAGGATCGCGTATCGAAGCACGCGGAAGGCATGCCCTTCGATACGCCCGCCCTCATCCTGAGCCGTCCGCCTCTCCTTCGAGACGCGCCTACGGGCGCTCCTCAGGATGAGGCGGACGAGTCGAAGGATGCGGCTACTCAGAGCAAACGGAATATCGTCTAGCTGAGATAGCGCCGTTCCAGGTGGCGCCGGAACGCCTCGGTGCCCAGCGGCTTGCCGGTCGCCTGCTGGATCAGCGCCTCCGTCATCAGCAGCGAGCCCTTGCTGTGCACATGCGCGCGCAACCAGCCCAGCAGCGGCGCGAAATCGCCGCGCCGGATCGCGCCGGGAATGTCCGGCACGGCCGCCAGCGCGGTGTCGAACAGCTGCGCCGCGCACAGCGCGCCGAGCGTGTAGGTCGGGAAATAGCCCCAGGCGCCGTCATACCAGTGGATGTCCTGCAGGCAGCCGCGCGTGTCGTCCGGCGGCGTGATGCCGAGCAGCTCTTGCATGCCGGCGTTCCAGGCGGCCGGCAGATCCTCGACCGCGAGCGAGCCCGCGATCATGTCGCGCTCCAGCCGGTAGCGCAGGATCACATGCATCGGATAGGTGATCTCGTCGGCATCGACGCGGATGAAGCCGGGCGCGACCCGGATCGCCAGCCGATGCAGGTTCTCAGGCTCCCACGCCGGCCCCGTGCCGCCGAACGCCGCGCGCATCAACGGCGCGGCGAAATCGAGGAACGCGCGGCCGCGGCAGGCAAGCATCTCCACCAGGAGCGATTGGCTCTCGTGCAGCGCCATGCCGCGCGCCTCGCCGACCGGCTGGTGGCGCCATGCGTGCGGCAGGCCCTTTTCGTAGAGCGCGTGGCCGGTCTCGTGCAGCACGCCCATCAGGCTGCGCGCGAAATCCGCCTCCTCGAACCGCGTGGTGATGCGGATATCCTCCGGCACACCGCCGCAGAACGGGTGCAGGCTCACGTCCAGCCGGCCGGAGTCGAAATCGAACCCGAGCTGGCGCATCAGGCGCTCGCACAGCGCGCGCTGCGCCGGCACCGGAAACGGGCCTTGCGGCGCGACCGGCGGCGGCAGCGCCTGCTGACCGGCCAGCACGCGGCCCAAAATGTCCGGCAGGGTTTTCGCGAGCTCCTCGAACAACGCGTCGATACGCTGCGTGGTGAAACCAGGCTCGTACTCGTCCAACAACGCCTCGTAGGGCGGGCGGTTGAGCTTCTCGGCCTTCGCGGCCGCCACTTCCCGGACCCGCGCCAGCAGCTCCTTCAGCCTGGGCACCGCGCGGGCGAAATCGTTCGCCGGGCGGGCCTCGCGCCAAACCATCTCGCAGGCGAGCCGGGCGCGCGTCAGCGCCTCGACCAGCGCGCCGTCGAGCGCGCTGGCATGCATCCAGGCGCGGTGCATCTCGCGCAGATTGGCGCTCTGCCAATCGTCGAGACCGGTCTCGAGCTTGGCCTCGTCCAGGAGATCGGACATCGGCGCATCGGTCAGAAACTCATGACAGGTGCGCTGCAGCGCCGCGAGTTGCTCGCCGCGCACCCCTGCCCCGCCCTTCGGCATCACCGTCGCGGTATCCCACTGCAGCATGCCGGCCGCTTCGCGCAGCACGCCGATGCGTTTGAAGCGGCGCTCGAGGTCGGCGTAGGCGGACATCATGGGCGGCGGATCCTGCGGGCGATCAGGAGGACATAGATCGCGGCGAGCGCGGCGGCCAACCCGTACCAGGCGACCGCGTATTGCAGATGATTGTTCGGGATCTCTGGCGGCGGCCCGGTGTCGATGAAAAACGGTTTCACGTCGCGCAGATCTTTGGCCGCCGCCATCTGCGGCACATCGACATAGAACCACACGTCGCGCGCCGGCTCGTTGTCCGGCGTCCATGGGCTCAGGCGGCCTGGCTTGCGGACAACGCCTTCGACCGTGACCGCGCCCGGCAGCGGGTCGGCCGCGCGCGCACGCACCCAGCCGCGGTCGACCAGTACGACCCCGCCGGAGCGCAAGGCGAGCGGGCTGACCACATGGTATCCGGCCTCGCCGCGATAGGTGCGCGCCTCGAGGAACATGTCGCGACCCGGCACGAACGCGCCGCCGGCGCGCACCCTGCGAAATTCGTAGGATACCGGATCGCCGCGCACCTCTTCCAGCGCGACCGGCGGCGCGGCCAAGCGTGCGTCGCGCTCGGCGATCAGCGCCTCCTTCCAATGCAGCCGCTGGACCTGCCATGTGCCCAGCCCGAGCAGCACGATGAAAACCGGCAGCGCGGCGATGGTCGGCCACATCGCGGGCGCGGCGAACCGCCGAAGGCGTTTCACCGCTGCGCCCTCAGCCGCCATGATATTCGTGCCGCAAGTGCTTGTAGTGGAGCGCGACCATGATCGCCTTGGCGGGCCGCAGCAGGAGGATGGCGAGCCCGATGATCACCGGAATCCAGATCGCCGCGTGCACCCAGAGCGGCGGCTCGAACGTCATCTCGACGACGAACGCCGCCCCAACCACGACGAAGCCGAGGATGAAGATCACGAACACGGCCGGCCCGTCGCCGGAATCGTGCGCGCTGAGGTCGAGCCCGCAGGATTCGCATTTCGGCGCGACGGTCAGAAGCCCGTTATACAGCCGCCCCTTGCCGCAGGCGGGACACCGGCAGCGCAGCCCGGTCGAGAATGGCGATGGCGCCGGTTGCCAGGTTTCCGCCATTCGCCCTCAATGCACCGCCACCGCAGCCGCGCCCTTGCCCCACCAGTAGATGCAGGTGAACAGGAACAGCCAGACCACGTCGACGAAGTGCCAGTACCAGGCGGCCGCTTCGAAGCCGAAATGGTGCGTCGGCGTGAAGTGGCCCTTGTAGGTGCGATAGAAGCACACGATCAGGAACAAGGTGCCGATCAGCACGTGGAAGCCGTGGAACCCGGTCGCCATGAAGAACGTGCTGGCATAGATGCCGTCGCGGAAGCCGAACGCCGCATGCGCGTATTCGTAGACCTGCACGCAGGTGAACGTGGCGCCCAATATGATGGTGAGCGCCAGGCCCTGCAGGGTCTGCTCGCGGTGGCCCTCGCGCAGCGCGTGATGCGCCCAGGTCACCATGACGCCCGACATCAGCAGGATCAGCGTGTTCAGGAACGGCAGCTGCCACGGATCGAACGGCGCGATGCCGGCCGGCGGCCATTTGTTCTCGATAGCGTCGGACGGAAACAACGAGGCATCGAAAAATGCCCAAAACCAGGCGACGAAGAACATCACCTCCGAGGCGATGAACAGCGCCATGCCGTAGCGCAGGCCGATCTGCACCGCCTGGGTGTGATGGCCTTCGAACGTCGCCTCGCGCACCACGTCGCGCCACCACAGGAACATGGTGGCGAGCACCAGCACGAGCCCGATCGCGAGCAGCCACCACTGCTGGTAATGCATATAGAGAACGCTGCCGCCGGTCACGAACAGCGCAGCCAGCGCGCCGACCGCCGGCCACGGGCTGGGATCCACCAGGTGGTACGGGTGCTTCTGGTGCTTCGGCCCATAGCGCCTGCCGCGGTGTTCGGCTTGCATCGCCTGGGTTTGTCCGACCGCGGCCATATTTATCGCTCCGTCACGTCAATGCGTTCAGTTGGCTCTCGCCGGCGCGACATCCAGGCCGGAGGTCCGGCGCGGCGCGGCGGCGCGGAAGAACATGTAGGAGAGCGTGATCGTGTCGACGTCGTCGAGGTTGCGATCTTCCATGATCTTCGGATCGACGTAGAACGACACCGGCATATCGACCGATTGCGCGGATTTGAGCGGCTGCTCGGTGAAGCAGAAGCACTCGAGCTTGTAGAAATACGGCCCCACCTTCTCCGGCAGCACGTTGAACGTGGCCACGCCGACGGTGTCCTCGCGGCTCAGGTTCTTGGCCTCGTAGAACGCGAGCGCGTTTTCGCCGACCTGCACCTTCATCTCGCGCTGCTTCGGCTGAAACCGCCACGCCAAACCGGAATTCACATCGGCGTTGAAGCGCACCAGGATCGTCCGCTGGCCGGTGTGGTCGGACTTGCGGTCGGCGACGCGCGTCGTGCCGCCGAATCCCGTTGCCTCGCAGAACAGGCGGTACAGCGGCGCCGAGGCCGCGGTCAGCCCCAGCATCGCGAACACCACCGTAACCAGCACGGCACTGGTCGCCCGGTTCCGTTTCATGACAGCGTGCCGCCGAAGCGGACGATGGTCAGCAGGTAGAACAGCACCACGAGCGCGGCGAGCACGCCGAAGAGCGCCCAGTTCCTGCCGCGCTGACGCCGATGCATGTCGCTCACCCGCGCCTCCATGTCAGGCCGCGAACCCGGCGAGCCGATCGACGATCAGCGCCAGGAACAGAACGAACAGGTAGGCGATCGAGAAGGCGAACAGCCGGCGGGCGGCAACCTCGCGCGCATCGATCCACACCCGCCAGGCGCCGGCGATGAACAGCGCGCTCAGGAAGGCCGCCACCGCGCCGTACAGCGTGCCGGCGAATCCGAGGGCCCATGGCGAGATGGCCACCGGGGCGAGCAGCACGGTGTAGATCAGGATCTGCTTGCGCGTTTCCCGCTCGCCCGCGACCACCGGCAGCATGGGAATGCCGGCACGGTCGTACTCGCCGCGCTTGTAGAGCGCGAGCGCCCAGAAATGCGGCGGCGTCCACATGAAGACGATCAGGAACAGCGCAAGCGCGCCGGCGTCGATCCCGCCGGTCACCGCGGCCCAGCCCACCGCGGGCGCCAGCGCGCCGGCCGCCCCGCCGATCACGATGTTCTGCGGCGTACGCGGCTTGAGCCAGATCGTATAGACGAAGACATAGAACAGGATGGTGAGCGCGAGCAGCGCCGCCGCCACCCAGTTCACGCCCAGCGCCATCAAGCTCACCGAGCCCACCGCCAGCACGGCGCCGAAGCCGAGCGCCGCGCCCGGCTCCATGCGGCCGGCCGGCAGCGGCCGGTCCCGCGTACGCTCCATCAGCGCATCGATGTCGCGCTCGTACCACATATTGAGCGCGCCGGCCGCGCCCGCGCCGACCGCGATGCACACCAGCGCGATAAACGCGATGGTCGGGTGGATATGGCCGGGCGCCGCGATGATGCCGGCAAGTCCGGTGAAGATCACCAGCGACATCACGCGCGGCTTCAACAGCGCGAAGAAATCGCCCGCGCTCGCGACCGGAGCGAGTTCCGAGGGCGTTGCGATGCGCTGTTCAGCCACGCTGCATTACCTCACGCGTCAATGTTGGCCCGGCCCGACGGTAATCTGCGGCAGCTCCTCATAGCTGTGGAACGGCGGCGGCGAAGGCAGCTTCCATTCGAGCGTGGTCGCGCCCTCGCCCCACGGGTTCTCGCCAACCCGCTGGCCGCGCGCGAACGTGACCACCAGAAGGTAGAGGAACACCAGGATGCCGGCCGCGGAGATGTAGGAGCCGATGGACGCCACCAAGTTCCACCCGGCATACGCGTCCGGATAGTCGGCGATGCGGCGCGGCATGCCGGACAGGCCCAGGAAATGCATCGGGAAGAACGTGAGGTTCACCCCGACGAACGTGATCCAGAAATGCAGCTTGCCGAGCCCTTCCGGATACTGGCGGCCCGACATCTTGGGTATCCAGTAATAGAACCCGGCGAAGATGGTGAACACCGCGCCCAGCGACAGCACGTAATGGAAGTGCGCCACCACGTAATAGGTGTCGTGCACCGCGGTGTCGATGCCGGCATTGGCGAGCACCACGCCGGTGACGCCGCCGATCGTGAACAGGAAGATGAACCCGACCGCCCACAGCATCGGCGTCTTGAACTCGATCGAGCCCCCCCACATGGTCGCGATCCAGGAGAAGATCTTGATGCCCGTCGGCACCGCGATCACCAGCGTGGCCGCCATGAAATAGGCCTTCAGGTTCACGTTCATGCCGACCGTGAACATGTGGTGCGCCCACACGACGAAGCCGATGAACCCGATCGACACCATGGCATAGGCCATGCCGAGATAGCCGAACACCGGCTTCTTGGAGAACGTCGAGACGATCTGGCTGATCATGCCGAAGCCCGGCAGGATCAGGATGTAGACTTCCGGGTGGCCGAAGAACCAGAACAGGTGCTGGAACAGCACCGGATCGCCGCCGCCTTGCGCCTTGAAGAAGGTGGTGCCGAAATTGCGGTCGGTGAGCAGCATAGTGATCGCGCCCGCGAGCACCGGGAGCGTCAGCAGCAGCAGGAAGGTCGTCACCAGGATCGACCACACGAACAGCGGCATGCGGTGCAGCGTCATGCCCGGCGCGCGCATGTTGAAGATCGTGGTGATGAAGTTGATCGCGCCCAGGATCGATGATGCGCCGGCAAGGTGCAGGCTGAAGATCGCCATGTCGACCGCCGGCCCCGGATGCGCCGCGTCCGATGACAGCGGCGGGTAGAGCGTCCAGCCGGTGCCCGCCCCGCCCACGAACGGGCTTGCCATCAACAGGATGAACGACGGCACCAGCAGCCAGAAGCTGATGTTGTTCATGCGCGGGAACGCCATGTCCGGCGCGCCGATCATCAGCGGCACGATCCAGTTGCCGAACCCGCCGATCATGGCCGGCATGATGAAGAAGAACACCATGATCAGCCCGTGCGCGGTGACCAGCACGTTGTACATGTCGTGGTCGCCGCCCAGGAACTGATCGCCCGGGTGCATCATCTCCATGCGCATGACTATGGAGATGACGGCCCCGATCACGCCGGCGATGACCGCGAACACAAGGTACATCGTGCCGATGTCCTTGTGGTTGGTGGAGTACACGAACCGCCGCCAGCCGGTCGGATGTGCTTCGTGGTGCGCGTCGTGCGCGTGTGCGTCAGCCATGACTAAATCCGCTCGACCTTACTGCCGCTCGGCGGCGGCGACGACCCGGTGCTGGTTGTCCGGGGTGGCCGCGAACTTCTTCTGAGCGTCCGCGACCCATTCGGTGAATTTTTGCTGCGACACGGCCTCGACCGAGATCGGCATGAATGCGTGATTGGTGCCGCACAGTTCCGAGCATTGGCCGTAATAGACGCCCTCGCGCTCCACCTTGAACCAGGTGTGGTTGGTCTTGCCGGGCGTGGCATCGATCTTCACCCCGAATGCCGGGACGGCCCATGCGTGGATCACGTCATCGGCGGTGACCAGAACCTGCACCGTCGCGTTCACCGGCACCACGATCCGGTTGCTGACCTCCAGGAGCCGCTTTTCCCCCGGCTTCAGCTGGTTCTCGGGGATCATCGTCGAATCGAACGAGAACTTGCCGTGGTCCGGATATTCATAGCTCCAGTACCACTGATGGCCGGTCGCCTTGAGCGTGAAATCGGCCTTCGGGATCACGTCCTCGCGATAGAGCAGACCGAAGGACGGAACCGCGATCCCGACCAGGATGATCACCGGCAGGGTGGTCCACAATACTTCGATCAGGACGTTATGGGTTTGCCGCGACGGCGTCGGATTTTTGCCGGCGCGAAATTTGAGGATCACGTAGGTGAGCAGCACCAGCACAAACAGCGTGATCGTGGTGATGATCCACAAAATGTAGTGATGCAGGGTATCGATCTCGCGCATGATCGGCGTCGCGGCGGGCTGGAACGTCATCTCCCACGGCTGCGGCGCCGCCGCGAACGCGTGGGGAATGCCGATGATCGCGCAAGCTCCCAAGAGGAAGAGCGTGCACAGTCGTAGCAACGTCATGTTGGGTTTGTCCGATTGGTTCGTCGCGGCGCAAAATACACCAGCGGCCGACCCAGTCCATAGTGACTTAGAGAACTTCGATCGCCATATTCAAGCTCCAGACAGGAGCGCAGAATGGCAGATTCCGCAGTTGCCGACAGGCTGTTTTTCGAACAGGCGGCGCTCGATCGCGACCGGGTCGAGGGCATCGTCAAAGGCGCGCTCAACGGCGTCGACGACGGAGAACTGTTCCTCGAGTACCGGCAGTCGGAAGCGCTTTCATTCGACGACGGCAAGCTGAAAAGCGCCTCGTTCGACACCACGCAAGGATTCGGGTTGCGCGCGGTGGCCGGCGAGACGACCGGCTACGCGCACGCGTCCGAACTCTCGGAGGCGGCCATCAAGCGCGCCGCGGAAACGCTGCAGACCGTGCGCAGCGGAACTGGCGCGGTCCCGGCGCCGCCGCCCCAAGGCACGAATCGGACCCTGTACACCGAGCAGAATCCGCTGGGCGGCGCGCCGTTCGAGCTCAAGGTGAAGACGCTGACTGAAATGGACGCGTATGCGCGCAACCTGGACAGCCGGGTGCGCCAGGTCAGCGCATCGCTCGCCGGCAGCTGGCAGGCGGTCGCGATCATGCGCGCCGACGGCTCGCGCAGCGTCGATCTGCGCCCCCTGGTGCGGCTCAACGTCTCCATCGTGGTCGGCGAAGGCGACCGCATGGAAGCCGGCAGCCACGGCTCGGGCGGGCGCACCGGCTACGATCTCTATTTGACCCCGGAGCATTGGAAAGCCGGGGTCGACGAGGCGCTGCGCCAGGCGCTGGTGAACCTCCGCTCGGTACCGGCGCCGGCCGGCGAGATGCCGGTCGTGCTGGGCCCCGGCTGGCCCGGCGTTCTGCTGCATGAAGCCATCGGGCACGGGCTGGAAGGCGACTTCAACCGCAAGCAGACCTCGGCGTTCGCGCGGCTCCTGGGCCAGCGCGTCGCCGCGCCCGGCGTCACCGTGGTTGATGACGGCACGATCGAGCACCGCCGCGGCTCGCTCACCATCGACGACGAAGGCACGCCGACCCAGCGCACGGTGCTGATCGAGGACGGCGTGCTCACCGGCTATATCCAGGACCGGCTCAACGCGCGGCTGATGAACATGCAGCCGACCGGGAACGGGCGGCGCGAAAGCTTCGCGCACGCGCCGATGCCGCGCATGACCAACACCTACATGCTGGCCGGCTCGCATGCGCGCGATGAGATCATCCAGTCGGTGAAAAAGGGCCTCTATGCGGTGAATTTCGGCGGCGGGCAGGTCGACATCACGTCCGGCAAGTTCGTGTTCAACGCCTCCGAGGCGTACCTGATCGAGGACGGCAAGATCGCCGCGCCGGTGAAAGGCGCGATGCTGATCGGAAACGGCCCCGACGTGCTCACCCGCGTTACCATGGTGGGCGACGATCTCGGCCTGGACCCCGGCATCGGCACCTGCGGCAAGGATGGCCAGGGCGTGCCGGTGGGGGTGGGTCAGCCGACGCTGCTGATCTCGAGCCTCACCGTCGGCGGCACCGCGTAGCCGACTGAACCGGGCGTTGCGCGAACGGCTGATCG
>Ga0209640_10004969_pt1 | contig 11621 bp, 2 predicted proteins | sample RifCSP10_1_FD_184018 | JGI IMG/M metagenome (GOLD analysis project Ga0209640, IMG submission 184018) | Soil microbial communities from Rifle, Colorado - Rifle CSP2_sed 10_1 (SPAdes) (version 2) | ecosystem: Environmental > Terrestrial > Deep subsurface > Rock core/Sediment | place: Rifle... | reverse complement strand
ATCGAGAACCTCCCGGAGCGCCTTTTCAAGGAGCACGACCTCGTCCTTGGCTGCCTCGACAACGCCGCTGCCAGGATCCACACGAACGGCCACGCCTACTTCAGCGGGCGGCCCTACATCGACGGCGGGACGCTTGGAATGGTTGGGAAGGTGCAGGTCGTGCGCCCGCCGGTGACCCCTTGCGTCCAGTGCGGGATGAACAAGACGCACATGGCCGAGGTCTCGCGGCGCTACTCGTGCACGGGGGGCGGGATGACGTTCGTCGAGGCGCCGGTCGCCGCGGAGGTCACGACGACCGCCATTGTGGCCGCGGTGCAGGCGCGCGAAGCCGTGAAACTTGCCAGCGGCCGGGCGGAGGCCGCGCTCGACAACCTGTGGTACTACGACGGGCTCAAGGGGACGGCCGAGGTGCTCAAGGTCGCACGCAATCCCGGCTGCCCCGTGCATTTGTCCCCATAGGCCGCGGGAAGACAAGGTTTTAAGCGCGCCAGCCGATGGACTTTCGGCCCTCCAGACCGCCGGCGGCCGCGCTGGACGTTCGGGGGGCCTTCAGGGGAGACGGGGGCACGCCATGGCCAAGCGCGACACCCGGCTTGACGCGATCAAGTACCAGGAGATGCTGAAGGCCCAGCAGGCCAAGAAGCGCGCGACGGAAGAGCAGGCCAAGGAAGAGATCGACAAGCTCTCGAGGCTCGTGGCCGCCCTGCGGCAGATGGGCGCGCAGGTGGGGGAAGCCGAGTCGGAACTCGACAGGGCCAGCGCGGCTCTCAAGGAAAAGGACTGGACGAGGGCGTACAACGGGGCGGGCGCGGGGCTTGCGGCCGCCGAGAAGGGGGCGGCGAACGCCGCGCGCGCCCAGGTCGACGGCTTCCTGCGGACTGTGCGCGAGGTCGAGCGAAGCGGCGCGCCGACCGACGAGCTTGCCCCCCTGCAGCAGGAAGCGCGCTCGCTCCTCGAGCAGAGCCGGTACCTCGACGCGTTCCGAAAGGGCCAGGAAGGCCGGGCCCGAGCCCTCGAGGCCGGCCGCATCTCCATGGAGCAGGCGATCGGCGAACTCATGGGGCTCCTCGAAGACGACCGCAAGCGCGGCGTGAACACGTCGGCCCCGGACGCACTCCTTTCGAAGGCGCGCCAACTGATGGCCGGCGGCGACGTGAACTTCGAGCAATTGAGCGCGCTCATCGTGGTCGAGGGCTACGCCGCGCGCGAGGCCGCGCTTCGGGGCGACATTTCCGTGGCGGCCCAGGAGGGGCCCTCCCCGCAACCCGCCGACGCGGAGGACCAGGACGCGGTCAAGCGCGCCGTCGAGGAGAACTTCAGGCGGGCGGACGAGGAGATCGCAACCGCGCGCGGGCTCAAGGCGAATGTAGCGGCCGCCGACAAGGAAATCTCGAAGGCCAAGTCCGCCTTCGACGCGGGGGACTTCAAGGCTGCGCGCGTGGGGGCGAGCCGGGCGGTCGTGGCAGGCAAGGTCGCCGCCCGCAAGGCCGTCCTCGGGCTCCTCGAGGACGCGCTTGCCGATGTGCGCCGCCTTCGCCTTGCAGGCGTCAACGTCACGGAGCCCCGCAAGAACCTCGCGACGGCCAAGGCGCGCGTGGCCGAGGGGGGCTTCCGGGAGGCCTTCTCGATCCTCGACGACATCGTGAAGAAGGCCGCCGCGATGCGCGAGGACCAGCAGAAACTCGTGCGCGAGGTCGACCAGACCTACGACGGCCTCCTGAAGCTCACGGACACGCTCCTCGTGCCCATCGACGCCGTCGAGGCGCTCGAGGAGGCGCGCAACTTCGCGCGCCGCGGCGACGTCGAGCGCGCGCAGTCCTCGCTCAAGCGCGCGCAGACCGCGGGGCGCGAGTTCTGGAGCGCCGTGATCAACGACTTCGTGAAGGACACGCGCGCGGGCGTGATCGAGTCCCAGCGGATGGGCGGGCAGATCGTGAAGACCCGCGGGAACTTCAACCTGGCCAAGCAGATGCTCGACGAGGGCAAGTTCCAGGACGCGCTCAACAAAACGCTCGAGACGACCCGCACGCTCCAGGGGACCTCGCCCGCCTACCTCGAGGCGCTCAACCTCGCAGCCTCGGTCTCCCTCCATCTCAAGATCGCCCAGAAGCTCGGCGTGCTCGACCCGGCCCACCAGAAGGCGCTCGAAGACTCCGAGACCCTGCGCGCCTCCTTTGACAAGGACGGCGAGGCGAAAGCCCCCGAGGTGCTCGAGGCGGACCTCGCTCGGCACCGCGAGTCCCTCGAGGCGATCAAGTACGATTTCAAGGGCGAGCAGGAGCGCTTCCAGCGCCTCATGCGCCGCACGCTCGAGCTCGAGAACGAGGTCGAGGAGGGCAAGAAGATCGGCACGGACATGACGAAGGCCGAGGAGCTCCTCTTCAACGCGCGCGACCAGCTCACGAAGCGCCGCTTCGCGCAGTCCGACGAGCTCCTCAAGGAGATCGAGGCCGACATCACGCAGCTCAAGGACGCGCGGATCGACGAGCTCCTTCGGGACGCCGACACGGACCTCAAGCACCTGCGCGCGGGCGGCGTGTATGTCGACGACGTGGACCGCGAGGTGCGGGAGGCGCGCGCGCAGCACGCGAACCGGAACTACGAGGTGGCCGTCGACCTGATCCAGGATGCGATCTCCACCGCGCTCGAGCGCCAGCAGGACCTCGACGCGGCGCGCCGCGAGGTCGCCAGGGCCGAGTCCCTCATCGAGCAGGGCGGCGCCTATGCGGCGGACGTGAGTGCAGGCGCGGCACTTCTCGACGAGGCCAAGCTCCTTGCGCGCGAGCACGACGACCGGGACGCGCTTGCCCTTGCCCAGCAGGCGACGGGCGAACTCCAGGTCTCCCTTGCCAAGTACATCGACCTCATCCTCGAGGAAACGGAGAAGCAGATTGGCCACGCGGAGGCCGAGCACGGCGAGTTCCCCGAAGCCCGCGCGAGGCTGAACGAAGCGCGCCGCCTGAAAGAACGCGGCGAGGTCGGCGAGGCCCTCGTGACGGCCCGCGACATTGCGAGCGGCCTTCAGCAGTCCCTCGAGATGATCAACGAGATCCGCCAGCGCATCGCGCTCGTCGAGTCGGGGATTGCCTGGACCTCGCAATACTCGAAGACCGTCGTGATGCCCCACAAGCTCCTCGAGCACGCGAAGGAGCGCCTCGAGGCGCGCTCCCTCGAGGCGGCCCGGGAGGCTGCGACGGAGGCGCAGCAGAAGACCGAGGAGGCGCAGCGCCAGCTCATCCGCGGGCTCCACCGCGAGGCCTTCGAGCTCATCGACGACCTCGAGGAGAAGGGCGTCCAGCTCACGGCCGCGCGCAACCTCATGATGCAGGCGCAGGGGCTCCTCGAGACGAAGGGGTTCCAGGAATCCTACAAGTCGGCCGTCCAGGCGCAGGACGTGGCCCGCAAGGCCTTCGAGATCTTCCAGCGCACGCAGCGCTCGGTCGGCGAGCTCGAGGAGGAGGTTCAAGCCCTCACGGCGTTCGGGATTGACGCGGCGCCGCTCACGGCCCTGCTCGAAAAGGCGTCGGGCGCCTTCGCCGAGGAGGACTACGACGGTGCCAACGAGTCGATCGTCGAGGCCCAGAAACTCGCGCCGTCGCTGAAGGCCGCGCGCGCCGACGAGCTCGAGGCGTCCCTTGGCGGGCGGATCGAGGCGGGCAAGGCCAAGCGCGGCCTCAACCTCAAGAAGTTCCGCGAGGCGTTCGAGCACTGCAAAGCGACGCGGAAGGAAGGCGACCTCAACCTCGCCCTCGAGATGCTGCAGGAGACGAGCCGCGACCTCGAGGGCGCGCTGAAGGAGTCGGATGGCGTCGAGGCGCTCCTTGCCTCGATCGAGGAGCGCCGGGCGGAATTCGAATCGATCGGGCTCGAGACGCGGGCGCTTGAAACCGCGCGGCAGACGGGCCTCAAGCGCCTGGACGCAATGGACCTGAAGGAAGGCGCCTCGCTCCTCAAGCGGGCTCTCAAGACCGCCGAGAAGGACGGCTCGGCCGCCGCGGCCGCCCGGATCGACGCGGTCATCCAGGAAGCTCTCGCGCTGCGCCTCAAGGGGTACCCTTCCGAGGGCGTCATCAAGGCGGCGGAGGCGGGGAGCGGGGCCCTGCTGAAGGGGGCTTTCTCCGCGGCGGTCAAGGCGGCCGCCGAGGGGGCCGAGGAGCTGAAGGGAATCGTGCCGCGCACGGACGTCGTGCGCCGGGACCTCTCGCGTGCCCGCCATGCGGCGCGCCTCCTCAAGGACGGCTTCGGGGGCGAAGCGCAGGATGTTGCGTTCATCGACGGTGTCGAGCGCACGCTGGCGCACGGCGACCTCCCCGGAGCGGAGGCCGAGGCGGGCCCGCTCCTCACGGGCGTCCTCGAGGCCCTTGGCGAGGTCGTGAGGGCGAGGGCCGACGCGGTCGAAGCCGCGCTCCAGAAAGCCGAGGAGGGGGGCGCCTCGACGCGCTCGGTCGCCGAAGCCCTGCGGATGGCGCGCACGGCGCTCGAGGAGGGGATCCCCGAGGCGGCCGCGCACTGGTCGCGGGTGGGGGAGGCGCAGGTCGTCCGCGCGGTCACCGAAGCTCGCGAGGCGGAAGGCGCCCTTGAGCGCGCCGCCCTGGCACTCGAGGACGTCCGGGCCTTTGAAGCCTCGACGCAGGCGCTCGAGCCCAAGGTCGACGAGATGCGCGCCCTCCTCGAGGCGCGCCGGCACCGGCAGGTCCTCCTGGCGGGGAGCGAGGTCGAGAAGCTCGCGCAGGAATCGAAGAAGGCGCGCGTGGACGGCCGGAAGACCGAGGTCGTTGCGTTCCTCCAGCGGGCGGCGAAGCTCGGCATGCCGCAGGAACGCGCGCGCAAGGCGCTGCAGGCGGCCGAGGGGCTGCTCGGTGAGCGGCGCTTTGAGGACTCGCTGCGCGCGCTTGACGCCCTCGAGGCCGAGGTCGGCGAGGCGCTGAAACGCCACGACGAAATCGCCGAAGGCTTCGAGGCCGTCGCGGACCTCCTCGAGTCCTTTGCCGACCTCAAGGCGGACTTCAAAGCCGTAACGGACACTCGGGACCACGCGCGCGCGGCGATCGACAAGTTCGACCTCAAGGAGGCCGACGAGCTCACGGAGCTCTTTGGCAAGGAGCTCGACTCGATCCTTTCGTCCCACGTGGCCTCGCGCAGCCAGGCCTTAGAAAGGGCCGCGCTTGCCGCAAAGGCCGAGGGCGTCGTTGTCGCAGACTTGGACAACCACAGGCGCGTGGCCGAGGACGAGCTCCATTCGCGGCGCTTCCGCGAGGCGCTCGTGGCGATCGACCGCGGGCTCGAGACCCACGCGGACGCGAAGAAGCGCCACGGCGAGGTCGCGAGGGTCCTTGCCGAGGCCGAGGCCACCGTGAAGCAGGCGAGCGCCCTTGGGCTCGACTTCTCCGAGGCCCTTGCGAGCCTTTCCGCCGCACGCGCGAAAATGGGCGAGGGCGCCTACGAGGAGGCGAAGGTCGACGCGGACTATGCCGCGAGCGCCGCGCGCGCCAAGCGCGCCGACGAGGTCGAGCGGCGCGTGGAGGACCTCACGACGCAGATCGAGGAGGCGGCCTCCGTCGGCGTGTCGATCGAGGCGGACCGCGCGGGGCTCAAGAAGGCGCGGGACGCCGCCGAGGCCTTGGACTTCCCGAAACTCATCGACGCAGAAAAGGCGATCCAGGCCTCGCTTGCCCGCAAGCTCCAGGAGCGCTCCGCGGCCCTTGAAGGGGCCGAGCGCCTGCAGGGTCTCATCGGCCAGCTTGGCGAGCTCGAGATGCCCACCAAGGAGTTTGCCGCCGAGGCCGATGCGGCCGCAAAGCTCCTTGCGGGCAACGACTTCAAGCGCGCGCACCCGGCGCACGAGGCGCTCTCGAAGAAGGTCATGGACCGCATGAAGGCGAAGGTCGACGCCTCCCTTGCCGAGATCCAGGCAGTCCTTCGCACGTGCCAGAAGTCCGCCATCGATGTGGGGCCGGCCCAGCAGGAGCTCGACGGGGCGCGGTCGCTCCTCCAGCGGGCGGACTTCGTCGCCGCGTTCGTGGCCTCGCGAAGCGCCGAGCGCCTCGCCTACGAGAACAAGGACAAGCGCGACCGCGCGGCGCAGGTCCTGCGCTTCCTCAAGGACAACCTCGAGCTTGCCCCGGCTTTCGCCGTGGACACGACGAATGTCGACACGCTCCATATGCAGGCGCGCGACGCCTTCGAGTTCCAGTCGTGGGAGGAGGCGGCCGGCACCGGGCTCGAGGCGCTGGGGAAGGTCCAGTCCTTGCTCGCGGAGGCCTTCGAAGGCCGGCGCCGAGAGAGCGAGGCCAGGGCCGAGGAGCTCGAGCTTGGGGGGGCGAACGTGGGGATCCTGCGCAAGGAGCTCGATCTTGCCGCGGGGCTTGCCGAGGGGCACGACTTCATCTCCGCGGACATTTCGCTTGCAGGCACAAGGAAGCGGATCGACCGCCTTGCGTCGGAGTTTGCAGGCGCCAAGGAGTCGCAGGAGGCTTTCGCGCGGCTCATCGATGTGGCGGACCTGCTCGCCGTCGACGCCAAGGAGGCGAGGTCGGCGCTCGACGCCGCCCAAGACCTCTCCGACGCCGGCAAGTACGTGGAAGCGAGCCGCGCCTTCGCCTCGGGGCGGGCGGCCCTTTCACGCGTGTGCGCCGGCGAGGTGCAGAAGCGCCTCGACGGCGCGGGGGTCGTGCTCGAGCAGGTCGAGGCGGCCGGCGTCCCCACGGAGGCGCTCACCGCGCTCCTCGACCGTGCCGCGACCGAGCTCGTGGACGAGGACTACTCTGCGGCCTTCTCGACGGCGCGCGAGGTCATGGAGGAGGCCGACCGGAAGCGGCGCACCTTTGAGGCGGCCCGGGAGGCCGTGCGGGCCGCGAGGCGGCGGCTCAAGGTGGCCGAGGAGCTCGAGGCCGACGCCTCGTCGGGCCGCGAGATGCTTTCGGAGGCCGAGATCCTCTTCCGCGACGGCGACTTCGACGGTTCGGTGGGCGCCGCGTCCCAGTCGATCCAGGTGCTCTCCGCTGCCGCCGTCGAAAGCGCAGGCCTTGCGATTACGGAAGCCGAGCAGAACCTCCGGGAATTCGGAGCAAGCGGCGTGAAGTGCCCGCCCGCGCAGGACAGCCTCGAGCGCTCGAGGCAAGCGCTGGAGCTCGAGGACGCCCTCGGCTCGGTCCGGTTCGCCAGGCTCGCCTTGCGGGCCGCCGAGGGCGCGCGCCGGGAGATGGGCGAGGCCGAGAAGGTCCTCGGCCAGGCCGAAGACGCGCTCGCGCGGGCCGGGGCGCTCGTTGACGTGAGCGAGGCCGAGCGCGGCGCGCTGGCCGGCGCGAGGAGGGAGTTCGAGGCGGGGCAGATGCGCCGGGCCGTGGCCATTGCCCTCGAGGCGCGCGCGGGCGTCGAAGGCCGTGCGAGGCTGGCTTTCGAAGGGGCCAGGGCCGAGATCCTCGCGATCATGGGCGCGCTTGCCAAGCTCAAGGGCGACCCGGGCCCCACGGGCAACGAGCTGAAGGAGGCCGAGAAGGCGTTTGGCGAGGGCCGCTCCGTCGAGGCGCTCGAGGGCGCGGTCGCCACGCGCGCCTTCGCGCGGGAGATGCTCATGGAAACGTCGCAGGCGCGCGCGGCCGAATCCGAGGCGCTCCTCGACCAGGCCGAGGCTGCGGGGGTCGACGCCTCGCTGGCGCGCGGGCACCTCGACGCCTTGAAGCGCGCCGCCCAGGATGGCGAGGCGCAGGGCGCCGTGGAGGCCTCGGGGAAACTCAAGGAAACGCTCGACGGCGCTCTCAGGGCGAAGGCCGACCAAGTCGCCCTGATGGTCCAGAAGGCCTCGGAGCACCGCCTCATGAAGGCCGGGACGGGCGCAAAGGAGGCCGCCTCGTTCCGCGCGCAAGCCGGGGAGCTGCGCGCGCTCGTTTCGAAGGGCGACTGGGCGAAGGTGCTGCCCACACTCGCCTCGACCCTCGAGAAGGTCGAGGGGTCGCTTGCCAATGTCGTCGCGGAGCGGCTCGTCGAGATCGACTCGATCCGGGACGCGCACGGCGGCAAGCGCGAGGCGCCCGCCGAGGAGTCCGGGCTCTATGATGCGGTGACCGCGGCGGCCGACCGCGGGCGGGCGACCCTTGCCGACCTCGACTCTGCCGACAAGCTCGACCAGTCGCTGCGCGACCTCTCGTCGAAGTTCGTTGCCGACAGCACGAACCGGATCAAGCGCGAGATCATGGCCTTCGAGGACAAGGCGGCCGTGGCGCGGCTCTCGGCGATGCTCGCGGCCGTCGAGAAGGTGCGGGGCAACGCGGCATCGGCCGTCGCGCGCACGTACGAATTGCTCGAAAGCGCGAAGGGGCTCATGGCGGCCCGCGCGGAGGCGATGCTGAAGCAGGCCGACCGCCAGGTCGAGCTCGTGCGAGCGGTGGAGGCCGACGCGGCGGCCACGCAGGACTTCGCCGACCGCGCCCACGCGGCCTTTGCCGAGGGCCGCGTGGCCGAGGCGATCGAATTCGCCGAGAGTGCGGTCAAGGAGGGCCAGCGCCTCCAGGAGGCCCAGGTGCTCGAGGTCCTCAAGAAGGTCAAGACGGAGTTCGAGGCGGCCCCCGAGGGCCCGGCGAAGGTCGAGGCCAAGCGCCTCATCGCCGAAGCGCTCCAGGCGCGCCAGAGCCGGGACGTGGAAGCCGCCTACGACTTCACGCGCAAGGCGCGGGAGGCGCTGCTTGAGGAAGCGCGCGAGAAGGCCGAGGCGGAGATCGGCGCCCTGCTCGAGCTCGTGGGGGCCCTCGAAGCCGAAGGCCTCGACTCGGCGGCGCTGCGCGACGCGGTCGAGGACGTGCGCCAGACCTTCGAGGCCTGGGACGCGATCACGGCGCGCAAGAAGCTTGCCGAGGCCGGCGCGCTCATCCGCAAGCAGCACGGCGACTTCCAGGCGGTTTCGGGCGCCCTTGTGAAGATGGAGGAGGGCCTCGCGCGCACGCAGGCGGCCAAGATCGACACGGGCGACCTCGGCGCGAAGCTCGAGGCCGGGCGGCGCCTGCTCAAGGAGGGCGACTACGCAGGCGCCCGGAAAGCGGCCGACGCCGTGGGCGTCAAGCTCAACGAGCTGCGCGGCGCCAAGGCCAAGGTCCTCATCGCCTCGGCGCAGGCGAAAAACAAGCATAACAGGAACCTCGAGATCGACAACCCGCAGGCCGACGAGCTCGTCGCGACCGCCCTGAAGCTCCTTGCCGCCAAGGACACGGAAGGCGCGCTCGATGCGGCCACGCGCGCGATCGCGGAAGCCGACGGCGCCAAGGAAATCGCAAAACAGGTGCGCGCGCTCGGCGAGCGCGGCACGGAACTCCTCGAGCGGGCGGCGGAGGCCGGCGTGTCGCTGTCGCCCGAACAGGAGAAGATCATCTTCGACGCCGCGAAGGGGCGGCTCAAGGCGGGCATGAAGCCCTCCGCCCTCGAGGAGCTCATCGAGTCGATCGGCGAGCAGATCGGCATCGGCGGCCCAAGGCTCGAGTTCTCCTTCGCGGTTGGAGAGCCGCCGGTGGTGAACCGCACGAACAACGCGGTCCTCGAGATTGCGAACCGCGGGGACGGCGCGGCCTCCGATCTCGCGATTACCTTCGCCGGCGACGCCTCCGTGAAGCTCCTTGGCAGGCCGCCGGCCTCGATCGAGCCCGGCGAGCGCGCCGACCTCGAGATCCAGGTCATCACGCGCAAGATGGGCGACATCGGGCTGCGGCTCCTCGTCACGTACAAGGACGCCCTCACGGGCGAGACCAAGCGCCGGACGGAGAGGCGTTGGGTCACCTTCTTCGACCCTACGGACACGGCCGTGGCCGACCAGTTCCAGCGCCGGGAGGAGAAATGCCTCGTGTGCGTGGGGACAATCCCGCCGACGGAGCGGCTCAAGGTCTGCGAGTGCCAGTCCACGTTCCACCTCCACTGCGCGGCGGGCCTCAAGGAGTGCCCGAAGTGCGGGCGCAGCCTCGCGGATTCGTGAGCAGGCCCCACAAACCCCGCCCTCGCCAGCCTCGCAAGGGTTATCTTACCCCTGCCGCGCTTGGTTTGCCCGTGGCGGCCCTGCTTCGCGCCGAGGGTGTCACGAAGAGGTTCGGCCGCACCTTGGCCGTCGACCGCGTGAGCCTCGAGGTCCCGGCGGGCGTGGCGCTCGGGCTCGTCGGGCCGAACGGCTCGGGAAAGACGACGCTGATCCGGTGCTGCGTGGGCGTCCTGCGCCCGGAGGGCGGCCGCGTGTGGGTGTGCGACCGGGAACTCACGGCGGGGGACATCGAGGCAAAGCGGCACCTCGCCTACGCGCCGGAACTGCCGGACCCTGTGCGGACGCTCACGCCCTGGGACCACCTTGCCTTTGTGGCCGGGGTCCTCGAACTCAAGGGGTGGGAGAAGGAGGCCGAGCGCCTACTCTGGGCCTTCGACATGCTCGACAAGAAAGACCGCCTCGCCATGTCCCTTTCGAAGGGCGAGCAGCAGAAGGTCATGCTCGCGCAGGCGTTCCTGCGCCGCCCGCGCGTCCTCTTCCTGGACGAGCCGCTCCTCGGGCTCGACCCGAGGGCCGCCTTCGTGCTCAAGAACGAGGTGCGGGGAGTCCTCGCCTCCGGCGGCTGCGCGGTGATCGCGTCCCACGTCCTATCGCTCATCGAGGAGCTCTGCGCGGGCCTCGTGATCCTCTCACGCGGGCGCCTCCAGTTCGTGGGCACGCCCTCGGGCCTGCGCACCGCGGCCGCGCAGGCCCCCGGCACACCCCTCGAGGAGGCGTTCGTGCGGATCACGGAGCCGGGCGGCGGGGTGCAGGTCCCGTGAGCGGAAGCGAGTGGCAGCGCGCCGCAAGGCTCATGTTGGCCGCCGACGCCCGCGCGGTCACGAATGTTTTTTCCCAGTCCCCCGGCTCGCTCCTTGGCCCCGCGTTCTTCGCGTTCACCTTGCCCGTGATGACCCTTTTCCCCTTCGCGCTCGTCTTCGGCAACGCGCCGCAGAACGTCTCGGTGCCGATCTTCACGATCGCGCTCGCCTTCGTGTTTGTCGCGAACCTCACGCCGTTCCGCCCCCCGCAGGTCGCCTCGTTTGCGGCAACGCTCCCGATCCCGCCGCGCGCGCACTTTGCCCACGGGATCCTGCGGCTGCTCACGACCCTCACATTCGGCTACGCCTTTGCCATGCTGCCGATCCTGGCCCTCCTCCTCGTCTTTGCGCCGCACCTCCTCGTCGACGTCTTCCTGGCGCCCCTGCCGTTCCTTGGCGCGGCCGGACTCACCGCCGCGCTTGGACGGGCGGCCTGGACGCCGGCCGCCGGAAGGCCGGCCGCAGAAGGGTGGCTCCTGCGCGCCTGCCTCCTCCTATGGCTCAGCGTGCCCGCGATCCTCTTTGCCCTCCAGACGCCGGGAGGGGACATCTCGCCGCTCTTCGGGCCGTTCCATTGGATCGCCTCGTGGGTCCTTGACCCGAACGCTTTCGGGGCCCTGGGTCCAAGCGTGGCGTACCTGGCCTGCCTCGTGGCCATCGCCCTCTTCCTGCTCGTGCCCGTCCGGGCGTACCCGCCCTCCCCCGAGGGCCGCGCGCTTCGGTTCTTTAGCCTCGCGGGGGGCCCCGCACTCCGCGAGAGGGCCTCGATGCCGCGTGGCCGGCTCATGCTCCATCGCGCGGTCGCC